>Ga0315338_1002328_pt1 | contig 19250 bp, 14 predicted proteins | sample ASW8metaG_FD_204518 | JGI IMG/M metagenome (GOLD analysis project Ga0315338, IMG submission 204518) | Ammonia-oxidizing marine archaeal communities from Monterey Bay, California, United States - ASW #8 | ecosystem: Environmental > Aquatic > Marine > Coastal | place: USA: California | collected... | reverse complement strand
GCTGTGGCAAGCGAATATGGCAGTGCGCCGTCGCCGCCACTGCCCTGGCGGCGGCGAGCGACCGGGCCCTTTGCCGCGGAGGCGCGCTTGCAGCTGATAGAGCCGCTGGTCCGCGAGGATCCCGCATCCCTGGATCGACTGAAGGCGGTCGTCGACCGGTTCATCGACGAGGTAGCGCGAGAGTCGACGGTCTTCTCGCATCTCGGCGTCTCGTTCGCGGCTATCGTCGCGGACAAAATTCGCGCCGGGATCGGGCCGTTCTTGCTGGGGCTGCATCGCAGGGCGGCGGCATGGCAGTGGCTGCTCGGAGCCATGCAGCCGGCGCTGGTGTTTTCCAGCGGGGTTCGCGTGGACGACATGGTCGTGGGGGAGCTCTGCCAGGCGGCCAACATACCCGCCCTGATGGTTTCGCACGGGTCACACACCCTGCAGTCCAGCGACGTCGAGCGCTATGAGTGGGGTGAGCACGCCCGCAGGCTCATCAATTCGTCCTACCAGTACACGGCTCTGCAATCGCCGCTGGCTGAAGGGTTCCGAACCGCGTTCCCCGCCGGGAACGAGGCCATCGTGACAGGTCCCTTGATCTGGGCCGCCGGGGCGCATAGCCCACGCAGCGCCGCCCTGCGCCGCAGCATGCTTGGTGAGGGCTCGTACCGTGTGATCGTCCATGCGGGAACACCGAAGGGGAAGGGCACGCGAAGATTTCACGTTTTCGAAACCCCGGATGAGTACGTGCAGGGCATCAAGGAGCTGGACGCGGCGATCCGCGAGATCCCCGACGCTCGATTGATCGTGAAGTTCAGGCCATCCCCGGAGGTCGGCCTGGGTGACCTGAACGCGTTGATCGACTTCTCGGAGCGGACGATCGTGAGTGTGGATGAGCCGCTGCTGGATGTGCTGGGGTTCGCCGATCTGCTCGTGAGCTTCTCCTCCACCGTGATCGAAGAAGCGTTGCAGAACGACATACCCGTGCTGTTGTACGGCGGCGGCGGACGGTACCGGCATGTCCCGGCCCCGGCGGACGCGGGACACGAGCCACCGGGCGATCTGGTCCACCACGTCGAGACCATCGAAGATCTGGCGCCGACCATCCGGCGGGTTCTCGCACCCAGCAGCGGCGAGCCCGCGAACGCCTACGCCTACGACCCCGGCCAGGTCGTGGGCTTGCCAGAGCTGGTGCGGCTCATGACAACGAGTGTCCCTGATCGAACCGAAAGGAAGTTGCTGCAATGACCAACAAACCTGAAGTGGTAGCGCTGGTCCCCGTGAGGGAGGGTTCTCAGCGCATCCCCGAAAAGAATCTCCGCCCGTTCGGGGACCACCCGACGCTGATTCACCGGAAGATCCAGCATCTGAAAGACGCCGGCTGCTTCGACCACATCTACGTTTCCAGCGACAGCGAGCGGATTAAAGAGATCACGCAAGAATGCGGCGCTGAGTTCCTGCCCCGAGACCCGTACCTGTGCGGGAGCGCGGCCAGGTGGGACGAGGTCGTCGTCGGCTGCATGAACGACATACCAGGCGACCCCCACGTCGCGTGGGCGATGGTCACGAGCCCGCTGTACAAGGGCTATGCGGCAGGTATCGCACAGTACCTGGAGCACCTCGGCGAGCACGACAGCCTGGTCGCGGTCAAGGCGATCCACGAATACTTGATCGACGAAGCAGGCAGACCGCTCTTCTACGGCTTCGGCGTCTGGCACCCCTACACGACCGAGTTCAAGCCCATGTACGCCATCGCCGATACGTTGTTCGTCGCCAAGAAAACCGACCAGCTCCTGTGGCGCTACTGGTTCGGCCGCAAGCCCTACCTGCTGGAGGTGGGCAGCATCGAGGCCATCGACGTGAACTTCGAGGAGGACCTCCACATGGCCTACGCGGCCGAGATGTACCTCAAGCAGCAGGAGGATAAGGGCTAGGAGGCGCCGAGCGCCCCATGGGAACGCTGGTGACGTGCGCAACCGGGTCGGTCAGCCGGGCCTTCGTCCGCTCGCTCCGCCAACGTGGCGAAGATGCGAACGTGTTGATTCGGGATGCGTCGCGGGCATCGACGTTCGCCAACGAGCGGGTGTTCGTGGGCGATGTATTCGACTCGGACCTGCTGAGGCGGGCCGCCGCGGGGGTCGACACCATCGTCCACGTCTCCCCTCGGGTCTATCCGACCGGCGACATAGCCAGCCAGCTCGTTGCGCACCGCCGATCCCACGTCGAGAGCACGCGGCTCGTGCTCGAGGCCGGACTGTCGCAAGGGGTGGAACGGTTCCTGTTCGTGAGCAGTGCCCACGCGGGAGGGCGAGGCACGGAGCAGGCGATGTGCGAAACCGCGGGGGGCATGCCCGATACGGCCTACGCACAGGCCAAGCTTGAGGCGGAGGAGGTCGCCCTTGCCTACGCGGACCGTCATGCACTCCACGTGTTGATCCTCCGTCCGCCCGGAGTGTATGGCCCAGGCGACAAGAGCTTGGTCTCGCCACTCTGGCGGGCTGCGCGCCTTGGCATATGGCTACCGCTGGAGGGGGTTCAGGCAGTGCACAGCCTCGTCTTCGCCGACGACCTGGCCAGGGCGGGACTCGATCTGCTCGAGGCGAGCGGGAGCGGAAGCCGGCCGCGAGTCTTCAACGTGAAGGACCCCGTCGACTATCGGCCCCGGGACCTGTACGCGGACGTTTGCCGGGCCCATGGCAGGAAGCCACTGCTCTTTCGCATGCCCGACGAGATGTTGTCGGTCCTAGGAGCCATCGGAACGAGGAGCAGGAGCGTGCCCGGTCTTCGATCCCTCGCGGTACTTCGACAATTCCTCACATTGCAGAGATACTGTGGTCACCTGTTCGAAGAGGCACTGCCGGCCTTCCGGTTCACCGGTTTCGGATCGGCCGCCGAGGCGGTGGCGAGCCGGCGACTCGACGGATGAGATCTCGTCGGGCGTCGTGTGTTTTTCTTTTTCGCGCCCAGCGGTGCAGCCGCTGCCACCATGGGCACGCTGACCTCTTTTACCGCGCATAGCGATTGGAACGATGATGAAGATCCTGATTTGTACTTCGCGCATCCGTCCCGACGGTATCCAGACCATCTTTCCCCCACTGGGAGCGATGGCGGTCATCCAGTCCCTGATCACGGCAGGCTACGAAGATACGAGCCTGTTTGACATCGACGGGCTGCGTCCGCCCGAAGCCGATGTGATCGCCCAGCTCGAACGCGACCGGCCCGACGTGGTGGGGATCAGCGGCGTCGTCTCAACTGCGTACAAGTTCATCAAACAGCTCACGCACACTATCCACGAGATCCTCCCCGAGACGGTCGTGGTCGTAGGAGGCAACGTCGCAGCCAGCTCGGAGATCCTCCTGAGGATTGCCAAGGTCGACTATTGCGTCATCGGCGAGGGCGAGGTGACCATGGTAGAGCTCGCTCGCTACCTCGAGAGCAAGGGCAAGAGAAGCGCCCCCGACGACTATGAGGCGTTGAGCCGCATCCTCGGCGTGACGTATATCACCGACGGCGGCGACGTGGCGTTCACCGGATACCGCCCCAACATACCCGCTGAGGGCCTTTACGAGCTCGATTACGACATCCTGGAACGTGACACGGACATCAACCGTTACATCGTCGATCCCTGGTTCTACGATGGCTTCATCTACGATCCCAGGAGCTATCAGCCCCACCTGAAGGGCAAGAAGATGGCGACCCTGGTGTCGACCAAGGGTTGCGTAGCCAAGTGCACGTTCTGCCACCGCTGGGACAAGGGGATCCGCTTCGTTGGCGTGGACACAATCATCGAGCGCATCCAGATGCTGCAAGAGCGGTACAACGTGGGATTCATCTCTTTCTCCGACGAAAACTTCGGCTCTGATCGCCGGTGGGTTGACGACCTGTTGGAGAAGATCACTCCGTTGGGCGTGCTGTGGCGCGTGGGCGGAGTGCGCTGCAGAACGGTGAATCTCGACATGCTGCAACGGATGCGAGACGCAGGCTGCACCAACGTCCAGTATGGGATCGAGAGCGGGAGTCAGCGGATGCTCGACGTGATGGAGAAGAACACGCAGGTCGAGCACAATATCAACGCCATCAAGTGGACGTACGAAGCCGGGCTGCACACGGTCTACTCCATGGTGTACGGGATGCCCGGAGAGACTCCGGACACCATTCGCGAAACATTCGAGTTCCTCGAGGACGCGACTGAGTTTCTCCCGGATCCACCTTATAACCGAATGAGCGTCAATCGGCTCGAGGCGCTGCCCGGCACGCCGGTGTACGAGTACGCGAAACTAATTGGCCTCATAGGCCGCACTCCTGAAGAGGAGGAGGCATACCTGCTGCACATCTCGGACACCAGCGGTGCCGATGCCGGCAAGCAACTGAACTTCACGGATTATCCGGACTTCGTGGTGCAGTCGTGGCATCGGCGGATGTGGCTCGAGGTGATGCACCACTGGTACCAGAAGCATCCCGAGGGCCAGGCACCACTCCTGCGCACGTTGTGGGGAAGTTTACTCGCTCGCTTCCGGTCGCGAACCTCGCGGTCGGCGACGCGCTATAGCGTCCAAGACAGCAGCAAGGGGAGGGACCTCATCGACACATTCGTGGACAAGGACTACAACACCCGCAAGGACGAGCGGGTGCAGGCAGAGCTTGGCGTGCAATATCACCGCTCGCTGTATTTCATGCGGCACTTCCTCGTACTGGAGGGGATCGCGAAGGATTTCTTCAACAAGGGCATCCCGAAGAGGTGGTGGCTCCAGAAACTGTTGGAGCTTCCCGGGTACTATGTGAAAGGCCCACGCAAGAACAGGTTCAGCGCCTACCGGTCGTTGCGGGCCAGCATGAAGGATTGGAAACCCGAGCCGTTGACGCAATCCGAGGAGAATCTCATACCACTCCAGCTCGGGCGGTGATGAGCCGGGGACACGCTGTGAGCAACGTCCTCATCATCGAAGGCTATCTCGCCTCCCTCATGCCTGAGGGACCGGCGATCGAGCAAGCAACGCTGGGCTCGCAGTTCGACGTGCTCCGGTTCGGTGCCCTGGCCGAGGTGCCCGCCGATATGCTCGCCGACGCGGCCGCGCTTATCGTCCGTCCCGGCGTCGCTTTCGGCGCCGAGCAGATTCGTGGGCTTCACCAGTGCAAAGTGATCGTCAGCCTAGGCGTGGGATACGAGCACATCGATCGGGGCGCGGCTCGCGAGCACGGCATCCCCGTGTGCAACGTGCCCGACTTCGGGCCGGAGGAGGCGGCAGACACCGCACTGTCCATGATGCTCCACCTGCACCGCCGCATGGGGGCATTGCAAGCGCGGGCTCACTCCGGACCTCTGGAGTGGGATTGGCGGGTGCAGCAGCCGACCCACCGCGCACGAGACAGTGCGTTGGGCATCATCGGCTTGGGTCTCATCGGTACCTCGTTCGCGCTGAAGGCGAAGGCCATCGGATACAACGTGAGCTTCTTCGACCCGTACGTACCACGCGGGATGGAGAAATCACTCGGTTTCGCCCGGGTCCACGACATGGAAGACCTGCTCCCAACGTCGGATATCGTGAGCATCCACACGCCGCTCACCGATGACACCAGGGGCATGGTGAACGCCGCCTTCTTGGATGCTATGAAGTCGGATGGCGTGTTGTTGAACATCTCCCGCGGGGGGCTGTTCGAGAGCCTCGACGTCCTCTACGACCACCTCCGGAGGAGGCCCGATTTCTGCGTCGGCGCAGACGTTGTGCCGGAGGAGCCGCCAGGGGAGCACCCCCTGCTGGACGCATGGCGAAGCAACACCTCCTGGCTGAGCGGACGCTTCTTCCTGACCCCACACTCCGCTTTCTACTCCGAGGAGTCGGTCCGCGACCTTCGGCGCTTCTCAGCCGAGACGGCCGCATGGGCCCTCTCGGGAAACCCGCCCTACAACGTAGTCAACCGATAGCGAGGATGGCATTGGAAAAGGTGTATTACGAAGCGGACGCCCAGCTCGAAGCGCTCAACGAGAGCAAGGTCGGCATCATCGGATACGGCATCCAGGGACGCGCCCAAGCGCTCAACTTGCGCGACTCCGGCGTCGACGTGCTGGTTGGCAATCGCGGCGACCGCTACGTCGCCATGGCGACCGACGACGGGTTCGACGTCCTAAGCGTCGAGGAGGTCGTGGACAAAGCCGACGTCTTGTTGTTGCTGATCCCTGATCAGGCACACCGCGAGGTATACACCACGATCGTAGAGCCGCGCCTCCGGAAGGGCGCGGCTCTCGTGGTCGCCCACGGATTCTCGCTCCACTTCAAACAGATCATCCCCCGCGATGATCTGGATGTGCTGCTGTTGGCGCCACGCATGCCAGGCGGACCGATCCGGGAATACTACACACGCGGAAGCGGCATCCCTGCCTTCGTCGACGTGTTCCAGGACGCGTCGGGGCAGGCCTGGCGCACGCTGCTGGCACTGGCAAAGGGCATGGGCTTCACCAGGCCCGGGGTCGTGCACGTCGCGCTCCGTGACGAGACGGAGCTGGATCTGTTCACCGAGCAGTACCTGGTTCCGACGATCATGAAGGCGATTCAATCTGGCTTCGAGGCGCTGGTGGAGGCCGGGTATCCCGCACTGCCGGCGCTCATGGAACTGTACGCCTCCGGTGAGCTGGGCGAGGTTTTGATGGCGGCAGCCGACGTGGGCCTGTTCCAGGGGTGGCAGCAGAACGCCTCACCCACGTGCCAGTTCGGTATCGCTTCGAGCTACGCTCAGGCACTCGACATGGACCAGGGCGCATTCATGAAGGACGTCATCCATCGCATCCAATCGGGTGACTTCGTGGAGTCGCTGCGGCAAGAGGGCGAGGCGGGGTACGCGGCCACCCAAGCGCACTGGGCGCGACTCAATGGCACTTTGCTTTCGTCCACGCACGACGAACTCAACAAGCTGGTGCCGTTCGCGGAGGCGAGAGATGCCGGCAAGTGACCTGCTGGACGGCCGCGTAGCGGTGGTCACCGGGTCCACCCGGGGCATCGGGCTCGCCATCGCTCAGGCGTTCGCCGAGGCGGGGGCGCGCGTCATGGTCAACGGCTCGTCGTCGGAAGAAGCGGCCCGCGACGTCGCCTCCACGCTTCCCGGTGGGCCAGGCGCTCACGCTGGATGCCAAGCAGACGTGCGGTCCAGCGCAGATGTCACCGCGATGGCCGCACGCGTGCGGGAGCACTTCGGTCGGTGCGACATCCTGGTGAACAACGCCGGCTTCACCAAGTTCATCCCCCACGAGAATCTGGATGAGCTAAGCGACGGCATCTTCGACCGGGTTGTGCTGACCAATCTGAAGGGGCCGTTCGTCGGCGCACGGACGTTCGCGCCCATGCTGCGCGAGCACGGGGACGGGCTGATCGTCAACATATCGTCCATCGCCGCCACCAGCGCGATCGGTAGTAACGTGGCCTACTGCGCATCCAAGGCAGGGCTGGTCAATCTGACCAAGTCGCTGGCTCGGGCACTCGCCCCGGACATCCGGGTCAATGCAGTGAGCCCGGGACTTGCCGATACCGAGCTGACGAAGGGCTTCGGTGAGTACCGCCAACGCCAGGTGGATCTCACGCCCATGGGGCGCCTGGCCAGCACGGCGGACATCGCTGCCTGCGTGCTGGCCCTGGCCACCACGCTCACGTTCGTGACCGGGGAAGAGATCAGCGTGGACGGAGGCCGTCTCCTCACGTGACGAAGATACTGGTTACTCCCCTAGAGGCATGCAATGCCTGGGAGGGGATGCGAGAAGAGCTGGGATCGCTGCGACCGGATGCCGAGGTCGTCTTGACCCACGGCCAGGTCGACGACGAGTCGCGCCTCGCCGACCTGCTTGCCCAGGTGGATGGCGCGATCCTTGGGTTGGAGCGCGTCGACGCGAAGGCCCTGAGCGGGGCCACGGCGCTGCGCGTGATTAGCCGTTTCGGCGTGGGCTACGACGCAATCGACCTCGAGGTCTTGCGCGAGCGGCACATCCGGCTGGCGATCACGCGCGGCACGCAGCACCCCGCGGTCGCGCGGCAGACGATTGCGTTCCTCCTCGCCATCACGTTCAACCTTCCCGGTCATGCTCGCAGGATGCGGAGCGGGGAGTGGCTCAGGGTCCCCAACATGTCGTGCGGGGACACGACGATCGGCATCGTCGGGATGGGAGCCGTGGGGCGAGAGGTGGCCGCGCTCGCCGGCGCCCTCGGGTTCCGCGTCTTGGCCTACAGTCGAAGCCCTTTCTCCGTCGAGCACGCGGCGGCGGCCGCATCGTTGAAGGAGCTGATCGAGCGCTCGGACGTGGTGATCCTCAACGTAGCGCTGAACGCGGAGACCCGCGGGCTCATCTCGGGCGAGGTGCTGAGCTGGTTGGCAGGCAAGAGCCTCATCAACACCGCGCGGGGAGCGATCGTCTCGGAGCCCGACGTGCTCCGGGCCTTGGACTCGGGCGAGCTAAGCTGCTACGCCGCCGACGTGTTCCGAGAGGAGCCCCTCAGCGGGATATCGCAAGATCTGGCCAAGCATGATCGCGTTCTGTGCACGCCCCACGTGGGAGCCATGGACCCCGCAACGGCCCGGCTGATGTTGCGCCGCGCGTTCGAGAACGCCATCAATTGCCTGGCAGGAGCCGACGACAAGGTGGAGGCCTACGTACTGTGACCACCGGCGATAGACCCACCACCCGTCCGGCTGTCCTGGTGATCGGCGCGGGCATGTACGTGGGCGGGCGGGGCACGACGACGCTCGGCACGGTGCTGCCGACCCTCGTCCAGGCGCAGTCGCGAGGAGACATCGGTGAGATCCGTGTGGCCGCGACCACGTCGGCCAGCATCGCAGAGCTGCAGGCGCGATTGGGCCAAATCAACGATCGCATGGGGACGCAGGCCACGTTCGTCGGCTATCCAGCGCAGGGAGTCGATCCCGATCCCCTCGCCTACCGGCAGGCACTCCGAAGCCTGTCCCGTCCCGCGTGTGCCATCATCGTCGTCCCCGACCACCTGCACGCGTCGGTCACCTCAGACGTCATCCGCGAAGGCGTGCATCCGCTGGTCGTGAAGCCACTCACGCCAACGCTCGACGAGGCGCTCGATCTCGTTCAGCTTGCCGAAGAGCATGGCGTGTACGGCGCGGTGGAGTTCCATAAGCGATGGGATGAGTCGAATCTCCTGCTGCGGCAGAACCTGGCGGACGGCTCGCTGGGCGATCTGTGCCACATCACCGTCGAATACAGCCAACGCCGCGTGGTCCGGGAGATCTTCCGAGCTTGGGTGGACCGCACGAGCATCTTCCAGTACCTGGGCGTGCATTACTGCGACCTGATCTACTACCTCACCGCGGCGCGTCCGATCCGCGCATTGGCCACGGGGCAGCGCCCCACGTCCGAGCCGGCTGAGGTGGGACGGTTCGACGCCATCCAGGCTCTCGTGGAATGGGAGCTGCCAGGGGACGGCAGACGCTTCGCGTCCACCATCGTCACCAGCTGGACGGATCCCGATGGCACCTCGGCACTCTCCGACCAGAAGATCACCGCTGTGGGTACCAAGGGCCGCTACCAGGCCGACCAGAAGAACCGTGGCGTTCAGCTCGTCACGGATGGTCACCAGAGCACAGAGGAGATCAACCCGTATTTCTCACAGCTCTACCGGGGTGCGGATGGGGAGATTGAGATCCATGGTTACGGCCCCCGCAGCATCCTCCAGTTCATCGACGACGTGCGCTCGCTGACGGCGGGCGAGCGCACCAGGCAGGATCTCATCAAACAACGTCCCTCCTTCCAGGATGCGTTGGTCTCCACCGCGATCGTCGATGCGGTGCACAGCAGCCTCATCAATGACAGCGCTTGGGTCGCCATCGACGACCGCCTGCCGAGCCGGGAAGCGGCGGCCCCCCCGGCAAAGGAGAACGCATAACCATGGCATGGGTACACGCCGACGCGCTGGAGCGCTTCGGCTCGGAGCTTCTGGTGGGAAAAGGCGTCCGCTCCGATGTCGCCCATCACGTCGCTGCGGGGCTGGTCCTCGCGTCCCTCCGCGGCGTGGACTCTCATGGCATCCGCCTGCTGCCGCACTACGTCCGGGCCCTGCAGGCAGGGCGACTCAACCCCGACCCTATGTACCGCTTCGATCGCACGGCGACGGCGACGGGTCGGCTGGATGCTGACGACACGTTTGGCCTCGCGGCTGGAGCAGAGGGCATGCGACACGCCGTCGAGATGGCCGGGGAGGCCGGCATGGGGGCGGTGGCGGTGCGGAACTCCAGCCACTTCGGCATGGCCGCGTACTTTGCCCTAATGGCGGCACGGCAGGACATGATCGGGCTCGCCTTCACTCACGCGGATGCGCTGATGCTGTCCCATAACGGCAGCCGGGCGTTCTTCGGCACGAATCCCATCTGCTTCGCCGCACCCTGCCAGGACGAGGAGCCCTTCTGCCTGGACATGGCGACCACGACGGTCACCTGGAACAAGATGTTGCGGGTCGGCGAGATCGAGAAGAGCGTACCGCTAGGGTGGGGCGTCGACTCGGAAGGAATAGACACCCAGGACCCCGCAAGGGTGACGGCGCTCTATCCCATCGGGGACTACAAGGGATTCGGCCTGGGCATGATGGTGGAAATCCTATGCAGTCTGCTGACCGGGATGCCCTTCGGCAGAGACATTTCCCGCATGTATGCGGATCCCATCGAGAGCAAACGGCATCTGGGCCACTTCTTCATGGCGTTCCAGGTGGACCGATTCGTCGACCTTGTGGAGTTCAAGAGCCGCATACGATCGATGATGGGCGAGGTGCGGTCTGAGCCTCCCCGCGATGGCGAGGAATCGGTTCAGGTGCCTGGCGACCCCGAGAAGCTGAACGTGCGTGAGCGCACCCAGACTGGCCTGCCGCTCGCCGACGTCGAGCTGCAGAGCCTGCGTGACCTGGCCGACGAGAGCGCTCTCGAATTTCCAAACGTATCGGAGTCTCCGTTCACCCATGGGTAAGCTGCAGTTGTACGGCGTGTTTCACGCGAACCTAGATTTCTCCTACGTACCTCGCGACGTATTTCCGCGGGTGCTCCGCCAGTGCTACTGGCCGCTGCTGCGAACGGTGGAGGATGAGGGGATCCCTTTGGGCCTCGAGCTCTCGGCTCACACGCTCGAAGTCGTGAGCCAGATCGACCCTGCCTTCGTCGCTCGCCTGCGAACGCTGTGGGAGGACGGCGCCTGCGAGGTGATGGGCTCCGGCTACGTCCAGGCCATCATGCCGTTGATCCCGGCACGGGTGAACCGGGAGAACCTGCGATGGGGGAACAAGGTCTACGAGGAGATACTCGGCAGGCGTCCTCGGCTCGCCTATGTCAATGAGCAGGTGTACAGTGCCGGGCTTCCACGTCTCTACAAAGAGGCAGGCTACGAAGCCATCCTGGTCAATTGGGACAGCACGCCGATGGCCTCGGAGACCCCGGAGCTGCTCTACCGCCCATGTGTCGTGCCCGCGGGCGACTCCACGATGCCCATCCTCTGGCATGCGACCGCCGCGTATCGGCGGTTCCAACAGTACGCCGATGGGTCACTGACTATAGACGCCTTCCTGGAGGGATTGCTTGCCCACCTACCGGACGACGGCGAGCGGGCGTTCCCGCTGTACTCATCCGATTGGGAGGCGTTCGATTTCAAGCCTTGGCGCTCTCAGCCGGAGGGCTTCCCCCAGGTGGACCTGGGTGAGATGGACCGCATCCGGGAGCTGCTCTGCCTCCTCAAGCGCAGGCAGGACATGGAGTTCATGCTGCCCAGCGCCGTTATCTCGCACTTCCCTGACCCGCCGGTCGTCCACCCCGAGAGCAGCGGGTACCCGCTGCCGTACAAGAAGCAAGGCCTCCACGGCGTCGCACGCTGGGCGGTCGGCGGGCGGGACGCAGTCCGCTTGAACACCCAATGTCACCAGCTTTACCAGCTGATGGAGCGCGTCGACCGACACGTTGGCGATCGAGGTCCCGTCGGATTGCACGACGAACGCGGCGCCTTGTGGAAAGAGCTCTGCTTCTTGTGGAACAGCGACTTCCGCACGTTCACCACCGAAGAGAAAGATCTCGAGTTCCGCAATCGCATGGGAGCAGCTCGGTATCGGGCTGAACGGCTTCTGGATACCTCCAGGATGCGCTCGGAGTCCCCTGTGTCGGCTTCGCTCTCCTCGCCACAGCGAGTGCCGCACCGTGCGCCGTCGGTCCCCCGAGAGAGCGAAACCATCGAAACGCCTAGCGTGCGCTTGCGGTTGGACCCGCAGCGCGGAGGGACCATCGCTAGCTTGACGTTCCCTGGAATCGCAGCTCAGCCGTTGATCCAGAGCCGCCGCGGGCACGCACCATCGTTGCTTCAGCTGGATGGGGTCGCATCGCCCGGGGGGCTCGCGCTGGAGGACCAGCAAGGGCGCAAGCTGACCGACGCCCACGCCACGGACCTGCTTTTCGCGGAGGCGGAACAAGAGCACGAGCTGTTCATCCCCGTCCGTTGCTGGATCGAAACGGACCTGGGCACGATCTGGAAGACCTACCACGTGTACCGAGACCAGCCGCGGGTGGATCTGATCGTTCGCTTCCAATGGAAGAGTGTGGTGCCTCGGTTCTTCCGAATGGGGTGGATCCCACTGAACCCCAGCGCGTTCGACCGCGAGACGGTCTACTACGCGACGGTGAACGGGGGCGACGAGATCGAGCGATTCCCACTCCGGGGCGAAAACGTCCGCCAAGGCGAGCCGATCGACGCTCTCGTCAGCTCACGCGGCGGCGTCGGCGCCTCGGAGGGGTGGGTCGTGCTGGGCGACGCGCACAAGGGCGTCGGCTTCGTGACCCGGCCGGCGCAACTGTACAGCATGCCGCTGGTTCACTACGAAGAACAGGGACCTGGTGAACACGAGTTCTCGCTTACCCTCACGCACTCTCTGGGAGAATCGGACGACACGAGCCATACGCTGTGGCGAGGGCACAGCACGTGGAGCATAACGCTCGTCGGAGGCGCGGAGGACATCGTGGCCTCCACGAGGGCCGCCACACAGCGCGCCCACTCCGCCGAGCAGGCGGACGAGGAGCGGGACTGATGCAACTGCTGCGCGCCTACTTGCGATTCGTTCCGGCTAGCCGTCGAAAGCTAGCAGTCTTGATCCTGCTCAGCATCCTGGGAGCCCTGTTTCAAGCGGCCAGTGTCGGGCTGCTGTTGCCCGCATTGGAGATCGCCGAGCAGGGGAACGCCGCAGACCAATCAGGCATCGTGTGGACCGTCCTCGGGGGATTCTTCGGCGCCTTTGGCATACCGGTCACGCTGCTCAGCACGCTGCTCGGCGTGCTCATCGCAATCTTCGTTGGGCAGGGCCTGATCTACGCCCACAAACACATGGGCGCGGCCGTCACCGAGGACTTCATCGCCAAGATGCGGTCCCATGCCTTTGGTGCGTTCGTCCGGGCAGACCTATCGTTCCATCACTCGCTGCGCACGGGGTCGTTGACCAACACTCTCACGCAGGACTTGCAACGCAGCGGAGGAGCGTTCGATAGCTCGCTTGAGATCATGGCTCGGTCGGTTCTGATCGTGATCTTCGTAACGGCACTTTTCTTGATCTCCTGGTCGACGGCGCTCATCGCGCTGGCCGTCATGTTGGCAGGTGGGGTGACCGTTCAGTTCCTCGTGCGAGTGTCGCGGCGCATCGGCGTCCAGATGGTGGAAACCCATCAGCAGTTCCATGCCTTTGCGTCGGAGCGATCGGAGAATGCGAGACTGCTCCAGGCCAGCAACGCCGCGGAGCGCGACACGGACCGCTTTAGGGTCATCACACGCGACGTAGGAGCCGTTAGGACTGACCACGCGCGGCGCGCGGCGCAGGTGCGGTTCGTGCTCGAGCCTTCCATGGCTGCCGGGGGAATCATCGCGGTCTACGCCGGGCTTACGCTATTCGATATGTCACTGGCCCAGGTGGCGGTATTCCTGTACGTCCTAATCCGCGCTGTCCCCGAAGCCTACGGGTTGAATCGATCCCGCTTCAACGTCGCGGGTTTCGGCGCCCATTTCCAGCACGCCATGGAGCTTGTGACCCAAGCGGAGAGAGAAACGGCACCGGCAACCGGGACGCGGCCATTCGTTGAGCTGCACGATGCCATCACGTTGGAGAACGTGACGTTCTCCTATCTGGAAGCGAAGCCGGTGATGGAAGACGTCAACCTCACGTTCGAGGCGGGCCGTATCACCGCCATCGTCGGCCCGTCCGGCGCCGGCAAGTCCACGCTTCTCGACATGCTCGTTCGGCTGGTCAACCCCTCGGAAGGCCGGGTGATCATCGACGGCGTGGATGCCCGCGAGTTCGAGTTAGTCAGTCTGCGGCGTGGCATGGTCCTCATGAGCCAAGACGTGCTCTTTTTCAACGACACGGTGATTGAGAACATCCGCTACGGGCGCCCAGAGGCTCAGCCCGAGGAGGTCGCCCAGGCGGCGGTCGACGCCAACGCGGACGCGTTCATAAGAGCGCTCCCCGACGGCTATGACACGCTTCTCGGCCCGCGCGGCATGACGCTGTCCGGAGGAGAGCGCCAACGGGTGGCCCTCGCCCGCGTACTGCTACAACATCCTTCCGTGCTCCTGCTGGACGAAGCAACGAGCAACCTCGACGTCGAGTCCGAGCGACTGATCCAAGAATCCATCCTGCGCCAGGCCCAGGACCGCACGGTGATCGTCGTCGCTCATCGGATGCGTACGATCGAGCAAGCCCACAAGGTGATCGTGCTCGACGAAGGCCGCGTCGCGGAGGAAGGAACCCCCGCGGAGCTCGCGATGGGCGAAGGACTCTTTCGCCGGTACCTCGATCTTCAGATGAGCTCGTGAACCCGATGGAGAACGTGATCAGCAGCCCGCACGGCCTGTTGATCCTCCACGGGCCAACGGCTCACCTCCCCTGGAGTGAGCTGCGTGGCACCCGCTGGTGGGTGCTGTCGTTCGTCTCGGCTGAGGATGAGAGGCGTCACGAGCAGGAAGCGGGCGCCCAGGGCGTCGAGTGGGTTGGACTGACCAAAGCCGCCGGCCTCCTAGATGCCGCAGTGGCGCGAGCCAGGGAGAAGTACTGCGATTTCGTCGCCGAGTGGCCCGAGCGATTCCACCTGGGCGGGCGTACGTTCAAAGAGGCGTTCACGGATCGCGGGGAGCTCTCCTACTGGTGGCTTACCTATGCGTCCCAGAAGCACAACGAGTCGACGAGGACGTTCGAGTACCTGTGTCACCTCGAGGTGATCCGGGAATTGATCGAACCTTGTGCGACCCGATGCGTGTTCGTCGGCGCGGACTCGACCATGGCCCTGCTCGTCCAGCGGTCCTGCGGCGCCCTCAACGTGCCGTTCCTCGCTCCAGAGACTCCGCGACTCCACATCGACCGGGGCGCCCTGCGCGGCCTGGTGGGCCGCCTCTCGTTCCTCGTGCGGCTCTCCATGCGGATTGCTTTCTTCCGGCTCTTCTACCGACGGCCGCCGAGCGAGGGTCCACAGGCGGTGGCCTTCTACACACTGTTCCCCACAATCCTCTCGCCATCGGGTGGTGGGGTCACCGACCGTAACTACCGTGATTTCCCCTCGTTCGTCGCCCAGCAGGAGAACGCCGACAGCGTCTATTTCGCTAGCTTCGTACCGAGGTCTTGGCGAGACTGGCTCCACCTGGCACGCCCACGCAGCCAGCTTCGCTCCGCGCAAGCTCCTCGTGTGTTGATGCTGGACAGCTACCTGCGGCCAAGCGACGTCGCGCTGGCTGGGCGCAACCTGCTCTTCTATCTGAGGTATCTCCGCCTGGACAGGGCCGACCGGTCGTTCCGGGGAAGCTTCCAGTACGACGGCATCGACATCTACGAGCTGATCGGGGCCGAGTTCGCTCGCGCGTTACTGAGCAACCAGCTGCCCACGTACCTCCTATTGAGCCGCCTCATCGAGCGCGCGGTGCAGGATCGCCACCCGACCCACGTGGTCTGCTTCCTAGACCGATACGTTGCCGCACGGGCGGTCTACTTCGGGGCGAAACGGGGCGACCCGGGGGCCGTTACGATCGCGTATCAGCACGCCAGTATCACCCGCATGAAGCTCTGGCACGTCTATCGGCCAGCCGAGGTGCTCACATCCAACACCAGTGAATCCGGATCGGTCTCCGTCATGCCCAGCCCTGACCGGTACTTGTTTCAGGGCGAGATGGGACTCCGTGTGGTGCTGGACTCCGGCTACGAACGCGAGCGCTGCACGGTGACCGGCTCACCTCGCTACGACGCGCTCGGAACGTTGGTCGCCCAGACCGAGGTGGCCAACACCGCGCGCGCCGCCACGGCCAAGTCGGGTCCCAAGACGATCCTCGTACTCCCCTCGCTCTCCGACATCGACGCGCAGGAGTTGGTAGAGGCATGCGCGCAAGCGTGCAGTGGCCTTCCGGAATCGCCTCGGGTGCTCGTAAAGCCATATCCGTCCTCCGGCCTGGTGCAGGAAATACCTGCGATCGGGGCGCGGGCAGGCTTCCCCGGCGTGGAAGTGACCACGGAAGACCTCTACCACCTCATCGGCGAGGCGGGTGTGGTCCTGGTGTCATCCTCAACCACCGGAGATGAGGCCATCGCGCTCGGATGCCCGGTGGTGTGTTACAGCGGGCTCAAGCCGAACCTGAGCAGCTTCGCAGACGTTCCCGCCGCGCCCGTGGCGCACGACCCCGACGAGCTGCGCGTCGCGTTGGAGAGAATGCTGGCCGACCCCGAGTACCTCCGTCCCTATCAGGCCCATTGGGCCGAACTGGTACGGGGGTCCTTCCACGTGCTGGACGGACGAGCTCAGCGGCGCATGCTCGACGCCCTCTTGCTCAACTAACCGAGAACCCCCATGAGGCGCTGGAGTAACTGATGGAATCGTTAGACGCGATGTGGACCACCTCCGCTGGTGCGGAGGCGTACTCGCGCGACTATGCCAACCATCTGCGGGGCTTGGTCGAGGCGTTGGATTTCCCGACCCTGGCCGCGATCGGCGACATCATCGACTCCGCCCGCCGAGCCGGGCGAACCGTCTACTGCGTGGGCAACGGTGGCAGCGCGGCGACGGCGTCCCACTTCAGCACCGACCTGAGCTGGGCCCGCCGAAGGCCGGAGCACCAGGTGACCTCCGCCATAAGCCTGGTGAGCAACACGCCACTGATGACGGCCGTCGCCAACGACATCGGCTACGAAGAGGTGTTCACCGAACAACTCATGCACCTGTTCAGGCCGGGAGACGTGCTGTTCGCGATCTCAGCGAGCGGCAACTCCGCGAATCTGCTCAGCGCGATCACCTATGCCAACGAACACGAGGGCATCACCATAGGTCTTACAGGCTTCGACGGCGGCAAGATGAAAGATGCCTGCCAAACGTCGCTGCATGTCGAGGCCCCTCTCGGCATGTATGAGCTCGTAGAAGACGTGCAGCACTCGGTGTGTCATATGATCGCGACGTACCTCAAACGCAAGGCGATCCCGCGGTCCACATAGCCGCCCATGCCACGCACCTTTCCAACGCAGGCAGTGATCCTGGCAGGTGGCCAGGGCACCCGGCTGCGCCCGATCACCGACAAGATCCCCAAGCCCATGGTGCCCTTCCATGGGCGGCCGTTCCTCGCCTACCTCCTGGACCAGCTCAGGGGGAGCGGGTTCGAGGACGTGCTGGTGCTGACGGGGTACCTGGGAGAGCAGATCGTCGGCTATTTCGGCGATGGGACGGACCTTGGGCTGCGGCTCAGCTACTCCCATAGTCCCGTGGAGGCGGAGACGGGCCAGCGCCTCAAGACTGCGGCGGCTATGATTGACGACCGGTTCCTACTGATGTACTGCGACAACTACTGGCCCATGGACGTCGCGCGGATGCGTGACATGGCGGCAAGCGTCGACGTCCCGGCAGTGGTCACGGTGTACGCCAACAGGGACGGCTACACCCGGAGCAACATGCTCGTGGACGACGCCGGATACGTCACCGCGTATGACCCTGCACGCACAACCCAGGGACTGAACGGTGTGGAGATTGGGTACGCGATGTTGGACCACAAGGTGCTGGACCTGATCCCCGAAGGCAACGTGTCTTTCGAGCACACGGGCTACCCCCATCTCGTGTCCCGGCACGAGATGATGGCTCTCCGGACGGAGCACCGCTACTACAGCGTCGGCTCACACGAGCGGCTCCCGCTGACCGAGGCATTCCTCGCCCCGCAGCGAGCCGTGATCCTCGACCGGGACGGCGTTCTGAACGAGCGACCCCCGCAGGCCGAGTACATCCAGACGTGGGAGGGGTTCCGCTGGCTCCCCGGTGCGCTTGAAGCCGTGAAGCTATTCAAGCGATCAGGGCACAAGTTGATCCTCGTGACAAACCAGCCAGGCATCGCTCGGGGCGTGCTCACCGAAGAGGCGCTCACCAACATCCATGGGCGGATGCAGGCTGAGCTTGCGCAAGAGGACGCATCGCTCGACGCGATCTATTTCTGTCCCCACGGCTGGGACGAGGGATGCTTCTGCCGCAAGCCCAGTCCCGGGATGCTTTTCGAGGCACAGCGGGATTTCCACCTCGACTTGACGAAGACGACGTTCTTCGGTGACGATGAACGGGACATTCAGGCTGGCGAAGCCGCAGGATGCCGCACCGTCCTCGTCTCCGAGGACTTTTCATTGCTCGACGCGACGCGCGAATATCTCTCCCAGGACGGTAGGTGAGCACGTGAGCTCAACGGTCTTGCTGACGGGTCACCGCGGCTACATCGGTTCGGTCATGGCCCCAGCGCTGCTGGCGCACGGCCACGAGGTCGTGGGACTCGACACCGAGTACTTCGGCGAGGAGTGTACCTTCGTTCCCGACCCGATGCCGATCCCCATGGTGCGAAAGGACATCCGTGACCTGTCGGCTGGAGACCTCGAGGGCTTCGACGTGGTCATCCACCTCGCGGCCCTCTCGAACGACCCGCTAGGTCACCTCCACGAGCAACTCACGTTCGACATCAACCACCGTGCCTCCGTGGAACTCGCTCGGCTAGCCAAGACTGCGGGCGTTCAGCGATACCTGTTCTCCTCCTCCTGCAGCATGCACGGCACCAGCGTGGCGGCCGCCGTGGACGAGACTACCCCGGTCGAGCCAATCACGCCCTACGGTCTGTCGAAGAAACGCGCCGAGGCCGAGATCGCCGCTCTGGCGGACGATGGATTCTCCCCCACGTTCCTCCGCAACGGTACCGTGTACGGCGTGTCACCCCGCTTGCGTGCGGACATTGTGCTCAACAACTTGGTGGGCTGGGCCCAAAC
>Ga0315338_1002327_pt1 | contig 19251 bp, 29 predicted proteins | sample ASW8metaG_FD_204518 | JGI IMG/M metagenome (GOLD analysis project Ga0315338, IMG submission 204518) | Ammonia-oxidizing marine archaeal communities from Monterey Bay, California, United States - ASW #8 | ecosystem: Environmental > Aquatic > Marine > Coastal | place: USA: California | collected... | reverse complement strand
ACGCTCACCGGCAATGCTTTGATTACATCAGGAAGAAACTCAAAGCCTTTGCCTGTGTGCCCGCCGCGCTGGACGATGCCAACATGGGTGTGAGAACGTCCAAATGAACTCACTTCGCCGGGAACGATCACAGCCATCTGGCTTTCGGCATACCACTTCCTGAAAGCGTGTTCATATCGATTACACATGTGAACTACGCCATCCAGCATGTCCCATCCTTGTCGGAAAGTCTCGTCACTGTCTCTATCGAGGTGGGTGAACATGCCAATGTGCTTGGCATCGGGCCGCGCATTTCGAAACTGACCCGACCAGCAATTCTGCACATCTACATAATAAAAAGATTCATGCTCTTGGATGTGATCGCCAATGTCGGCTATGGGAAAAGCCGTGAATCTATCGTCGGCCTCGCACATTTTCTTAGCGATGGTTGAGAGTATCCAGCCTGAATCAACATGGGCAACTCCGATAGTCATTTTTGCCCTTTCCACTTCTTCGGAGTCCGTGACCGCATGACGTTGTCGATCATCCTATCAATACCGAGAGGCTTGTGATCGATAGAGTTAAGCAATCGGCGGTTTGTCTCTGCGAAACTGTCATCATAGTGCAATTGGACACCCAGCGCATTCATCCGCCTAAGGTGATACCATTGAATCATCCAGACGGGCGGATCTGCCAATTTTGGAGCAAATCCTCGCTTCTTAAACGCAGCAAGAGTACACCATCCCATGACATCGTAAGCAAGGGAATTGTGATCCATCGGCCAAGTAAGAACAAAAGCGTCTGCTTTATCACGGCTTTTTATCGGTGTGCTGAGATGCCAATTGCGATTCCGTGCGTGACAAACCCGTATCGTCTTACCCGAATCGTTAATCAATACTTCACCCTCGATGGGCATATCGAGTAACTTGGATACAGCGAGAAGAGATTCGGTTTGTCTTCTGTCTTCACCGGAATCAGCTTCGGAGAGCTTCAACTCGACTGTGTACCCGCCCTTTGAAGAATGCTGACAGATGTCGTCTTCTACGACCCTTCGTTCGCTACGATGAACTCGACGCATCAAGTGCCAATAATAATCGCCATTCGGCCCTGAAAAGCTTTCTTCAACATTAGAAAGGTCAGGCGTGTCTATTGCTACACAGCGTTCATTATCCATGTAGACGCTCTCCACATCAGACGGAGCCATACGCAGCCAACAGCAACCGTGAGGCTGACCGCAAAGGCGACAAAAACGAATCCAATCAACTTGCCGACACTACGCCAAAATTTCATGGCGCTTCCGTGCAGCCCATTCGTCGTAGCTACCATACCCTCTCATCTCCAAAGGATCGAACTCAGGATTCGGCTCTGTGATTTCCAACGAATGAATCGAATTCAGATACCATTCAGGCATCCATTCAGGATCTACTGCAATCAACTCGCGCTCTTCATTTTCTGTGACAAGTCTATCCAGTGCCCATCCTGTTTGTCCGCTCTCACGGTATTTGAAATATTTGCGAGCAATCTCTTCATCAGTAGCAAATCCGAAATGAATCAGCTTGCCATCATCACCGGGAAATTTGCTGTTGATGATATGCACATCTGGATCACTCCAAAACTGCGGATATTGCTTCTGGTGCAGCCTACCCACTGGCTTGTAGTGCAACTGTCCTGTGTTTTTCCAAAAGACGCCATGCCACAGATCGTTGAAAGAATTATCTACGCGGTAATGCCCATTGCTACGCCACAGATTCAGGTTGTGGAGATGCAAAAGGACAATGCCTTGCGCTTCACTCGACTCAAGCACCGCCTCTGTGCGCTCACGATCTTCAAACTGGCGTCCAAGAATAGCATCGCTATCAAACCATAAAATCCAATCAGGATGACGAAGCATTGCCGCATAGAGCAATTGCTGTTTGTGGAATAACTCCCGGTGAAACTCGTTTTTTCGCCCATAGATCACATCGCAATCGAACTGATCATAGAGCGGCTTAACATCTTCGGTGCTGGCGTCGTCGTACACGACGATTTCATCAGTGCAACGAGACATCGATTGAAGACATCGATAAAGATGTCCTGCTTGAACTCCATTGTAGTTTTGAAGAAAGCCGATAATTCTCACTTTAACCCCTTAATCACGTTTCGCACTCTTTATGTACCACTTCTTACTGGTAATTAAGCCGTATTTACGCCTTGCCCATTTTCTGAACTGCTTGCCAATCTCCGTGTCCAAAGCCCCAATTCTGGACTCTGTCAAATGAATTATGTTGGGGCTTGTATCACCGACATGCAACACTATGCCTGTGGCAAGGGGGCTGAACTCCTTTGGCACATGATCCATTCCCTTATCGTCTGCTTGAAGCCAACCACACATAAAGCTTTGGCATGTCGGTGGATGCTCTCCATAGATTCCACATCCCTCTCCATCGCCACGCTTGATCAAATGCGGACACTTAGCAAACTGCGGTTTATCTAACTCATCAATTCCCAAGGCCCAACAGCATTCAGAGCAGTTACCGCATTCTCTGTTCTTGGATTTTATTGGCCTTACTGATGTGGAACCCATACGTGCCCACCGGCCCCGTATCGCTCTCTCAAAAACTCCATATCACGTTCTTTCTTCAGCTTCTCTGTGGGGTCGTGGAGCGTTTGGATCATCTGGCCTTCGTGAACTCTACGCTTCATCAAAGGATCGCTCACGCCTGTGAAGTGGTATGTCTCTGAACATCGCAATAAGAACTCGTAATCCTGCGCGTGAACAATATCCTCATTAAAACCGCCCAATTCTTCAAACACGTCCTTGTGCCACATGACTGAGGCAGCATTAATGAAGCAGTGCTTCTTTAATAGATCATGCTGGCGCTCGCGAGTCGAAAAGGTGATGGCAGGAATCTGTTGCCGCGTACTGGGAATGCCTTCGTCATATCCTGAATACAGAACGCGAGCATGAGGGTCATCATGAGCGACCTGTAGCAAAATCTCTGTGCTATCCAGCGCAAACAGGTCATCAGAAGGCAACCATCTAATCCATTCTCCTGTCGCATCTTCCAAAGCACGATTCAACGCTCCAGCAACACCTCTATTCTCTTGCCATACGTACTTACACTGAATGTCCTCATCGGAATATCCGGCCATCACCTCTTCAACAGTCAATTCCTGTCGCGGATCGGAGCCGTCATCAACAATGACGACCTCGCATCGATGCGTTTGATGCTTGGCCGACATTAGCGCAGCACGAAGGAAAGCTGGCGACTGATTAAACGTGGGGATTAGAATCGACACTTTCACGACACATCACCGCCCTTCATTTCTATTCTCCATCAGCCGCCAGCTTTCACTTGTCAGGATGATCCATTGACCAAGCCTTGTCTGATAAGGCCGTGCCTATTGGCTTGCAAATAAAATATTTCAGATACACACCATAAAGAACAGTAAGAATGCCAATTGCCATGCCGGGGCCAATAGCAGCCGGATCATCTAAATTCTTAAGCATGATAATGACGCCGATTAAGGTGCCCATAATACCAGATCCAACTAAATAATCCTCAGTCTTTCGCCACGTATCTGCGGCAATTCGATATTCACCAGCACTTAAATCACACTTAAAAACAGCTCGAACAGCTTGAGAAATAGACCTCCCCGAATACAAAATGGCACCTACGGTTAAACCGAATACAATCATTAAAGAGGGAGGATCAATAAACCCCTCTATATTGCTGCCGATTCCCACCATTATAGCTGTAAGAACTCCAATAAAGCCGATGATTTTCTGAAGTTTCATAATGTCCTCTCTAATGGAAGGAAAGGTTTGCCTTACGCATAAACATCAATCTGTATTCCTTTTTGATCTAACTCCAACAGCCGCGTAGTGAGCGATGGTGCAGGCCAAATACTGAGGGAAGCTGGATCAGCCTTATAATTCAGGTGCGTCCTTTCCAGTTTGTCGGCCATAGCTCGCAGAGCTTGGCCGATCTCGGCCTGATTGGAAAGCTTGTTAGGAGAATATAATTGAGGTGTATACCATGCATTCGGCTGACTTAAAGTTAGCCTGCTCATTTTGATCGCCTACGGCTTACACTTATTCTTGATTTGATCCCACATCTCTTTGGCAACTTGATCTGCATGGGTGGCATCGTGCCCAGCGTTTTTCAACTTCTTAATCATACAATTCTTGAAAGCTTTGCCGGATTTACCCTTGCGAAGCGTATTCCAAGCGCAATCCTTGACCATCTCCCTCGGATCATACCCCTTGACCTTATCGGCAAGCTTCGCAATGCACATCCCACAAGATATTGGATTGAACATCTTCATTCTCCTTAATCGTTAGACCTGTCTGTGCAAATAGACCAGATGATCGATGATTGCTGTCATCACTGTACTTGCACAAATGTGACACACATGAACATCTCTTTCGGTGATCCTTGGCACGTGAATCCAGCCGCCGTCTTCCCTGACAAGAGCGTCCTGCGCTTCTCGCATACCTTCATCTGTACCCTCTTTCATGTCGTATATAAGTTTGAACTCATCCGACTTCTTCTTACAGCAAAAGCATCTAACAGTGAAGGTAATCATTTCTTTTGTAGTCTCCGTAGCTCCTTAGAAGCAAGGTCGGAGACTATGACATAAACAGGACGATTCGTCAACGCAGAAATCAATTTCAAATCATTCTTTGCCTGTGTGGTCGCTCCCACTGTCGTCTCTACTGTGCGCTTCCTGATTGCCATATTTCTATAATTCTATTATAGAGACACACCACTACTTCTGTCAAGATAAATCAACGCGAAAGCCTAAAGATCCTTTTCAGTAACCTCTGCCTTTTGCTCGGCTAAAATAGCAAGAGCTTTGGCTCTGGCTTCTTCTTTATTTCCACCAAAATATGGATAGGCATGACCTTCCTTCATCAAGATGTCATTCACATTGCCTGCGGAAACCTCTAATTCTCCAAGACATCTACCAAATTTACCAACGCCATGACTAATCAATTTGAACTTACCGAAATCAGCTTGTAACAATTCGACCACTCTGGCCTTCGCTGCCAAGCCCTTTTCTTTTTCTTCTAAATCCTTAGTACGAGATTCCCAAGTATCAATACCCATAAACCTGATTCGCTTCTTAACGAAGACATTAAACCCTAAATCAATTCTCGCGTCACAAGTATCTCCATCCACAACCCTGATCAACTCTGCGTTGTATTCAAACATTTCATTCTCCATTTTGTTAGCATCTACCAAACCCTCCACCAAGGATCATCTTTGCCTTGCGACATGGACTCCTTTGGCGCTTCGGCGGAAATCGTAGCATCGTCGACACCAACAAGGGGCTTCTCTACAGGAACAACGCGCTTTGTGTTCACGACATCCGAATACACCTTCGTGCCGATCTGACGGAGCTTGTTTTCAGCAAGAGACTCAGACCAATCGGCATGCTCCAACTTCTCCTGAAGCCATTGCCAATTAAAGCCGCCACCGGGATCAACCTTCCTACCGGGAGCGATCTGCTCATGTCCTACGACAGCTTCAATAGGACAGTGTGAGAGGTCTTCGAAGATCAGCTTGAATAGAGAGTCATACTGATCACTCATAAAGCCCGATGTAGATGTGCCAACAAGCTCATATCCAAGAGAATACTTGTTGCACCACTTTCGTCCTGCCCATTCACTCTTACCCGCATGCCAGCATGTTGTAGATCGATGGCCGAATTGAATAACCTCTCCTTGACGACCAATCACATAATGAGCCGACACTTTCGCATCGGGATTCTTAAACCATGACGCGGTGCCAGACATGCTCATAGAGCCAGTGTAATGAATCACGCTCAATGACACAGAATCGACATTTCGCTCTTTCTTCGACTTATTCGGTGTTGTCTCGTGAAGATGTTCCATCAGGAAAATCTCGTTCCCGGCATTTTTGATCTCCTGCCGTCACAGCGACGGCTGTTGATGACCACTGATGATTCGCAACGCCGTATAGCGGCCCCTTGTTTTGTTTAGTTCCTACAGCATCTTTGCGTTCAGGACCAAACCGATCAATAAGAGCTTGACGGACATGGCTCTCCTTAACACCGCTTCCTGAGTTACAAAGATGCTTTCCAACATCTCTAAAAGAGATGCGATAGCATCCCTGCCCTTTCCATGCTTCTATGAATCGTCCTGTCCAGAACACCGTCTCAAATACAGTCTCGCCAACTGGTCGTCCATAGGAGAGTATCCTTTCAACTGCGAGATAACACATCGATGCAGGCAATGGCTTGACCGCCGTGATTTCCATGAGAACTCGTTCATTTTCTGATGTGTGCGAACGAAGAACCCGTTGATTGTCAGTGTCAAAGACGCTTAATGCACTCTTCGCAGGACCGGGATCGATTCCGTAGACAATCATGCTTAATTCTCAACGCTGCATCCCGACAAGCTCATGATGAACACCATATGACACTCACAACAATCACAATTGCGACGATTACGCCAATCAAAAACAGACCGACACTCACTTTGCTATTGTCATCCATGCACGGCTTCTCCTTCAGCCACAACGGCAACGTCGCGTGGCGACGGTAAGCCTTCCGTATTGATAGATTCCAGCAGTTCAACTACAGGAGACGCTTCGAAGCCCAAGTCCTTCTTGACTCGACCATGCTTTTCTGCCGTAACATGATCGATTAACGCTTCTGTCGCCGCCATCTGACGATCAAGAGGGAAAAACATCTCGATATGCGAACGGTAGCTGTGTGAGTCGTAGGGGCCTTCCAGAAGATTCCGCAAATCATCGATAGTGCGCCATGTCTCATGCCAGATCGCGCCTACGCGATGGTGAACAAGCGGTTTAATGCCCATAAGCATTGCTTCCGCAATGGAATAGCCAAAACTTTCCACAATGGATGGTGATATCAGGTAGTCAACTCCAGACAGCCAATCTTCGCGCTGTTCCGACGTAATCCAACCGTCGAAAGTGACATTGTGCATCTCAGCGATGGCTTCCTTGAAGTATTGCATGAGATGAGGATCTTGAAATTTACCAGCAACGCGAAATTCGTAATCAGGAAGCCCATACATAGCCTGAACGAGCAAATCCGTTCCTTTCTTGTGGTTCAGATATCCAAGATGACCGATGACTTTGCCGGGGCTACGCTCTGTAAACTTGAATTCGTCAGGATCGATACCGTTAGGTATCGTGGACATTTCAACGTCTTTCTGAACTTGCGGAAACTTATCGTTGAACATGGCGCGAATATGATCAGCCACAAAAACAAGATGGTCAATATTTTTCCAATTGACATGTGAAGGCATGTCAGAGAAGGCTTCATAACTATGCAACCGGCAGATAGTTGGAATACTCCACTCCCTATGGCTCCATTCGATCACATTATCATCACACCACTCAAACCATGCGATATCTGCCCAGCTTTTCCAACGCTCATCACACTGTTGACGACGCACGACCGTGTATTCGCCAGCGAAATGCTTCGCCATGTCCTCTGTGAACGACATCTGCTGATCCACGATGAGCATATTCTTATCACCAGTGCCCTTCGTCTGCCGTCGCTGTGTCGTCTGATATTCACGGACCTTCTCGATGATTCCGCTGTCACCGGGACGCCATGATAGAACACGATCAGCGCACTGCAAGGCATTCATCATGTTACCCATCTTCTCCCAACATGCCATGCGCTTCAGGTCCGTCATGTAGCTGTAGGCGGCTCCTTGAAGGAACATGACCGTCGCTGGAGCAGGCATCTGGTCAGCCAGATCGTAATAATGAATAGCTTCCTCATATGACCCTTGGTCTAACGCGATTTCACCCAGAAGGATGTAAGGCTCTTTGCGATTCCACTGAAGCCCAGCAGCCTCAATTACCAGCCTTTTCGCTTCGTCGTAATTTTTGAAATTCCTCGACTCAATGATGGCGAGTTGCTGTAGAGCTTGGTACCGTTCCTCACTGAATCGAGAGTGCTTAAGATACCGGCGATACCAATATGCCGCCTTCGTCTGATTGTTCAAATCAGCATGGGTGTTCGCTAAATAGAACAACGGTCGCGCATCGGACGGATCGGCCCTGTGATTCTTGTAAAGTCCCTTGACGTTCATTGACCGTCTTTGCGTTTTGCGCTGCGACTCACGCTTCGAAGGCATATTGTGAATTAGGACGCCTTCAGGGCATCCAAGGGCACTTTCACGATTGTAACCATCCAAATAGTTATGAACAGGATTGGTGTAATGAATCTTACCGTTATTGCGAAAGATGCGCGGCTGAAGAAAGAACAATTGAGGAATTCCCCAACCATCCGTGTTCATCGCGAGAGTAGTGCAAATGACTTCGAACTTCGCTGGAAAGTCAGATTGCCTGATTTGCTCAAGAAACGAGCGCGGAGTGAGGGTGCGCTGTTCGAGGACGTTGACATGACGCATTCGCGTCAAGACTCCAGCAATAGGATGCTCATCGGGCGGCAGAAACTCATGACCGTCAACAATGAAGATCAGATCACTCTCAGCCCGTTTAATCGCTTCGTTTCGAACTCGACTGAAATTGTTATCCCACGTAAATTCGAACAACTTACCGGGGCTGGCATACGCCTGTGCTATCTCAGGCGTATTATCGTCGCAAGAATCGTCTACCCCTATAACGATCTCGTCTACTGATTCTTTGATGCTCTCCAGACACGCTTGCAGTGTCTCCCCTTCGTTCTTCACCACCAAACACGCTGCAATCGTAGGCATCTGCTCTCCTTGAAAATGCCGTATGGGCGTCTCAAAATTACGCCACCGTTAAACCTCTTTGATGCTCTGATAACAATATACTCATGGATTTATGTTTCAGTCAAACACTAAAAAAAGCCACCATCCCGAAGGATGATGGCTTTCAATCCCATGCACTCGGGAATTACAAGGAATCTTCTCCTGCAAGGCTAACGAAAGCAATAGTGACTGCTGCTCCGACACCAGCACAGGACATATACAGTCCCGTACCAAACTCCAACGACGCCACTAAATCACCGTTTGTCTCATGAGCTAAAGCAGAAAGCCTCATGCGGGCATCCGTTGTAGAATTGAACGTAGCGTTGTTAGAATCGTAAAAGGTGACAGACGCATTTACGGCCCCAGCCGACAGGATAGCCGAAATCGCGCACTTGGTAGTGGAGTAAACCCCACTGGTCCCTCCCTTGACGTATCTGGGCTGCTTACGATTCCGTAAGAGCATGGTCTTATTCCTTTGCTTTCTTGCGACTGCCCATGATGGCTTCATCTGCTTTAGAAGCCACCGTTTTCTTGTCGTCGGACACTTCCACTTCCTCAGTCTTCTTCGCTTCCGACGCTTTCAAATTCTTAACGCTGCTGTTTCTCATACTGCGCTCCACTTCAGTGCTGAAGCGAAACCAGTCATTATTTCCCTCTTGCTGGGAAATAGAGGTAATCACTGACCGAGGCCAATCAAACACGGCTCCTTCGATGAAACCGTGTTCGATGGCCTTCGGACCAGTGAGATCGCGTTGGAGAACGATCTTCATTAGTCGTCGCTAATTGGCGACCAATGAATAACGACAGTTACATCATCCATCGTTTGCGGTGCGCCAGACACGCCCAACTGAAACTCCATAACAGCCCCCTTATCGTAGGTGGAATTACCACCGTTCGTCGGGATCGATTTGAAGCCTGATGCGGCGAGCGTCTGATTTGAAAGCGAAGGCGTGTTTAGACTCAAGGCCCCAGAAGTCGATTTATTCTGAATAACCATCGTCCAAGTGTCAGCTTCAGCAGCAGCATGATACATTGCTACGTTGTTGTTGACACCAACGTATGTAATCTTCGCTCTTTTGTTCTTCGGAGCTTGCCAAACAATACGATTTTTCGCTCCAGTAACTCCACCACCGCTGTAATTCAGAGCAACAACTGAGACATTCTCCTGCGAGAAGACTCGCGCCCCGGCGATGTTTTCTTTTGGCCCATGAGTCGGCTTTGCTACCATGTCACCAGCCTCCTTTCAGGGCTTAAGCCACGACGGAGGCGAAGTAGTAGCCGCAGTCGGTAGCAGTGCGAATAGTACGGGCGAGCAGAGTCGCTTCCACGACATCCTGCGCTTCCGCCTCTTCCCGCCACCGCTTCGTCGCCATGCCGCCACGCTGGAACGTGTAGCTGGCAGAAGGCTCAGAAATGGAGGGATTATCGGTCGTGTACATCAAGAGCGCGTTCTTGCCCCAAACGTACGACATGGAAGCAGACGCGCCCTCATTCGCCGTATTAACGATAGCATTACCAATAACCAACCGCTCAACTCCGAGCCACGCTGCAACCATCTCAGGCGTCATAATGCCCGTCTGAGAGTGCTTGTAGCGATCCAGACCGTCAGGATGCTGACGAAGCTGAGTGTAGACCTCACGCCCAATAAGCAACGTGTTGGCCTGCTGGCCGGTGCTTGACATGATGGTATCCAGACCCACCGAGATGTCACTGGCAGGATCGGAATTCGTGAAGTCGCTCCACTGGTTAGCCACGGTCTTGTCCGTGCCCCATGTGCTGGCGGCGAACAATGTGGCAGCAGCACGACGCTCACGACGAAGCATCACCATCTGCGAGGCGTACCTCGATGCATCCTCAAAAGGACGCAACGGATCGTCAGCGTTGTCCCTGATACGATCAGGAACCGCACTGGCGAACGCAGCCTCATAAAGGCTGTAGGTTTCCGTGGTCAGCGAGAAACCGCCTCGCGGGGCACGGGTACCGGGGGCGCGATCATTGTCCGCATCATCACGGAACCAATCGCCCTTTGTGAACACAAAATACTTGTCGCTCTCATGTTCTACATTGACTTGCGGTGCAACGACATCAGCAATGAAAAGACCATTGCTGTAACGAATCGCTACGTTGCGAATTGCTCGGTCAACATGAACGTCAGAGACTCTTGGCTGTGGCATTTGTCAGTCCCTTTCCGTTTACGCCGAACTCGGGCGGCCAATGAGAATGAGGGCTTCGATGACCTCGCCGGACGCGCCATCTTCCAGTGCCATAGCACTGTGAGCGCCTTTACCGAGCCAGAGGACACCACGACCTGTCGCATCAGAGCGGAGCAGGTTTCCATGCTGGACAGTACCACCAAGGCGAACCTTGGAAATGCCGACCATACCCACGGAGACGCCTTCGCCTGTTTTCGCAGTGTCTTGCGAAACGCCAATGATCATAGTGTCACTGACCACAGCGGCGTCAACTTCTCCCTCCGTTGCTCCAGCCGAACAGAAAATGAACTGATCTGAGTCGGCGGACAGGTTATTACCGCTTACCGTGAAGGTACGGGCGAGAAGACAATTTTCGACAGCCATGTCAGCCCTCCTTCATGGAGAAGCCCGCTTTACGCGCAGCTTCAGGGTGTTCAGAGATGACGAGCGCACGAATCTCATGCTCCTTCATCTCCAGATTGTCGGCCTGCTTGGCATCGACCAGTTTCCAGAAGTCTTCGTCAGCGCCCTTCGAAGGCATGTCATTGCCTTTGTCGGAACTGACGACCTTGGTCAGGTCTTCACTGAAAGCAGGCTTGCGCTCGATGAGAGCGTTGAACACGCCCGACTCTTCGCGAGCCAGCCGTACCCACTCACTCTCAGAACCATCTTCATTCGGCGCACATTCCGCAGGAGTAAGCTTGCGGTCTGTCTGAGCCAATTGAATCAGTTCTTGAGCGTCACGCTCCTTGCCTTCTGTCTCCAGCTTATCGACGCGCTCAGTAAGAGCAACGCGGTCCTCAGAGATATCATCGAGGCGCTGCGAAAGAGCCTTGTTCTCTGTCTCCAGAGTTTCATTCTCTTCCGTTAGCTTCACGACTGTCTCATCGTCACCGTCAGTCAGCTCGGTGGACTCCTGTGCAGTCTTGAGAGCCTCAATATCTTGATTGAGGGTCGACAAGTCTGCGGTCAGTTCGTCCACCTTACCGGCCTTTTCGATCACTGAAGTCAGAGCGGCTGAAACATCTGCGTCTGCATCAAGACCCAGAAGCTCCCGAAGCTGCTCTTCGTTCATGATTCCATCCCCATCTTCGGAGTTGGCGGTAGTGGAGGACTCCTGTGTAGGAGTCCGACCCTGCTGCTGGTCATCGGTGCCAGCAACATTCTGTGAGGATCGCTCTGGAACGAATGCCTTGCGGACCTTAACCCATGTGTCGGGCTGGTCAAACTCTGGGGCACCGTCATTCATCGCATACGCAATTTGGAAAAGCTGCGTTCCCTCATTCCTTGTTTCGCGTCGAATAATCACATTGTCATCGCGAATGTCCTCGATCCAGTACTGCACGAATTCCGTGTCCTTGAAGGTCGTGTAAAACTTACGCGACACGGATTTCACTTGATCCTGAAGACTTTCGTCAGTGAGGTGGAGATGATCCAACTTATCACTGAGAAATAAATCCTCATTCTCTTCCAGCCAGCCCTCATCACTAAGGGTGATGGGCAACATGCCGGGAAGAAACGGGCGATTCGTGAGCGCAACAGCCATAAGCTTCGGGCCACCGTGTTCGCCTGTTTCGGGATTCGTGAAATTGAAAGTGAACTCAGGCGAGATGTAGCGGAATTCATCAGCCTCTACAAAGTTGCGAGCCTGAGAGGTAAACTCAACATCTGCCATAAGAGCGAACTGCTCGTCGTCTCTGTCTTCGACTGTCAGCGTCTTCACCCATCCGGCAGCGCGGGAACGATCAGGATCTTCCGATAACGAGCCATGATTGTAGTCGAGAGGAATGCGGTCAGGCTCGAAATTGAGAACGATGCCATCCATCGTTGCGCGATCTACTGTGAACGTGCCAAAACGACGGTGAAAGAACGTGCCAGTGCGTAGGACTTGAACTCGACTTGTAGTCGTGCCCGTGGCCGTTGCTTCGTCCTCATTAGCAAGGACTGCGGTAGACGAGTAAAAGAACTTCTCAGTGAGTTTCACATATAACCTCTTGATCTGCGAGGTTTCGATTGTACGCTCGCCGACGCTTTCGGCGATGCCTTCATAGAAGATTTCGTTGCGCGACCAGCGCGAGAGCCGATTTTCTCGCGCCAAGCTCGATATTCTGCTGCTTGCCTTCTGGCATAAGCCGACGGGCTTTCTCCCGGCCTTTTGCTGGTCCCCTTAAAACCCGAACGCGTCATGGCCGTATGTTCTATTTTCGACAAAGGCGCTGCACTGGAGACTGCATAACCTCCGCGAAGCTTCAAAACCTCTTCTTTGGCTTTAGTAATTCCAGCTTCAAGATCAGCGAGATTCATCACATTGCCATACCGGGATCAATGGCAGCTTTACTGCCAGATTCGGTCCAATTATTAACGCGCCTGCCTGAACTACTGAAGGATTGACCAGATGTCTTTTTCAACTGTCCCGGCCTATAAGTTGTCGATCTGCCGCCACTGCGTACCCTTACAGATCCATCAGCAGCAGGCTTACCAGCGATATTACCAACCCCAAGAACTCTATCGCCTCTCTGAGGAGCTACGCCATTTGCCCAAAGCGCAGCACCTCCACCTCCACCTCCGCGTCCACGTCCATGCGAGATTTGAGCGTGACTATAATGAAGCTCTAAGACCTCTGCTTTGGCCTTTGTAATTCCAGCTTCAAGATCAGCGAGATTCATGCGGTGATTCCCCCGTGGAACGCGGCTGTTTGCAATTCGAATAGCTCGAACATCACAAACGGATTCCTCACCGCCTTCAATGATGCATGAACGACGTATGCCATTGGCAATACGTGCCCATTGAGCTTGTTGAGGTTCGGTGAGGCTTCGTTTGTGTCTGAGCGCATCTGAACTCGTAAATGGCATAGTATTTTATTGGCGGGACCGCGACAGGACGATGTACTCCAACCACAGTCCCGCCATACTTCTACTCCCCACGTTGTATGATTATTATCGGAGGATGTCGTTTTCAGAACACAACCCCTTGTGTTCTAATTCTCTTTTCATCGATGAAAAATCCTGAAAACGCCATTGAACTCCTGTGCAGCGTCTACAACAGCAGCGACTCCAAAGCGGTCGTCTGTTGGGCTTTTGTCGCCTCTATAAATCTCACTGTCAGCCGGAAACACAGCGTTGAAGACCTCTGTGATTTCATCCAGAGAAGAATCCCACGTGCCTGTATCGTCCATTGTGGCCTCGAAAGGCTCGCCTTCTATGGTGAAGCTCACTGTACCGATCATACGAACATCGGGCTACGGTCAGAGAGAACTTCATCCTCGTCGTAGCGACGATAGATCCACATGCATCGACATCTTGTCCGACCATGACAAGCATGATTGGGTGGCATCAATTCGAAGTACAAATTCGAATTCAACGTCACTATGGTGCCATCGCGATTGGCACACACGGGGCATGTGTTCGCGTCAAGCAAGGCGCTATACTGCACGTCACGGATAGCGTCCATGTGAAGTTGCGCTCTGCGGTCGCGACCCATGTTGAACGATTCGCTCGTTAGCGTCCGTGCCACAAGCTGTGACTGACGACCGGACACATCGAGAGCATCGGCCAGCATACGCTCCATCTCTACTGGCGTGATATCGCTGCCAAATGTGCGATATGCTGTCACTGCCGTATCGCGAATAATACCTTCCGTCTGGCGAGCAAAGCGGTCAACGCCCATGTCAGCGCGAGCGCGAAACAACTCCACAACTTTCTTAACTTGCGGAGGCTCGGTGCGAGAAAGTTGAATGCCTTGTTGTGCATTCAACTCCCGCTGAACATGCAATTCGCCCAACGTGTGCAACGTACGCTGCTCGCGCATAATTGTGGTGGCGAGCATACGACGCATAGGTCGCGGTACACGAACGGCGCTGTCAATGGCTATCGGACCCGTCTGAAAGGCTTCCAATAGACGGTCTATGATCTCGCCTGCCCATAACTCTTGCGAAGACACAATAGCACGACTAATGCGACGAGTAGAGACATTGAGGTCTATCTCGATCTCACGAAAGGCGACATGAGTTTCAGCGCCTTCCATCTCACGTGCGAAAACCTCTGGCACTATCGAATATTCTCCAGCGTCGTTCTCCATTGCCTCGGATTCATGTCAAACAAGCTCAACTGTTGAGCAGCGACACGTTCCGGCTGTTCCGGTCGTTCCGGCTGTTCCTGTTCCTGTTCCTGCTCTCCTCCCCCGCCGTTCGGCTGAAAGCGACGGCTCTGAATCTCAGCGGTGCGCTCTTCGTCCTCGATCTTCTCATCTTTCTCTTCGCTGACCTGTTCTTCAGTGCGGAGAGGCATTTTGTACATGCGACGAATGTAATTTTCTGTTTCCAGATCGGGCTGAACGAAGGTTTCGCCCAGATCGCGCAACATCTCCTTCACAGACTGCATTCCAACGGCACCAATGTCATCCACAACGACCATCGGTCGTGGCTGATCGGGATAATTGAAATCCATGAGCGGCCAGACAACCTGTCGAGTGACTTCTTCAGCCAACCACTCTGCCATTCCCTTCACGGCGTCGTAAAAGAACTCAACATTCACTTCACCGAGAGCGCGTGAGCCGGATTGCGTCGATCCTAAGTTGATGAACTGCGTCAACGTGGACTTTCCGATCTCCTGATTGTGATGGTCGATAGTCGAGAGGACATCCAACACTTGTCCCTGCGATAAAGACAACAAATCAACCTCAATCTCCATCGGTGTGATCAAATAGCTTTGCTCACCCGCTTTCCAATTCTTACCGACCGTTTGAAGGTCAGAAATCGTCTTCGAGTCAAAGTTTTCGGACGGCACTCGGAAATGCGGGACGCCCAGAGCAAACCGCTCGATACGAATAGCGTCGATATGATAGATTTGATCCTTGATAAACCAGTGCTTATAGGCACCGCGAAGCAAAGACATGCCTTCGAAGTTATTGCCCTCCTTTGCGTAACTGAACAGGACGATTTTATCGAGCGGTAGATCAGCACGGAAGCCTGAATTCTGAACCCATTGCCGAATTCCGATCAAATTTTCCTTTTCGTCTGTCCACCAGCGATATTGCGACGTTGCCAGCCGTGGCGCGAGCTTGTCGAGCCACATTCTGCCATCTCGTATCGTATAAACTTTTTCAAACCAAGAAAATCCGGCCCACAGACACGATAATGCGTGTTCGAGAAATTGCGGAAATGACTGAAGGCGAAAGAGGTTCTCTTTAGCGAAATCCAACTGTTCGTCTGTGCCCTCACTCCCCTCGGGCCAAACAATATCCCACTTCGCGCCCTTGACCGGCAACTTGGCAGCAAAAAGAATGGCTTGAATCTGAGCGTCTGTACGACGCATTTTGTCGTACATCATCACCGCATCAGTGCCAGTGAGCTTATCGTTGAACTCGTCGCTGTCGATGTAGCCAGAGAAGTAGGAAACGCCGCCTTCGGTGACTTCGCGAGTCAACAAGCCTCGCGGCGAGCGTTGTTCACGCTCGATCTGCCCAAGATTGTCGGTTACATCTCGACGATGCGCGAGAGATATGCCATGCTGATCCAGCAATTCAACATTACTTGGATGACCGTTGCCATTGCCGTTCAAATTGATCGTGATTCCCTCTTTTTCTGCACTCATTACCAGATCGACCTTTCAATCATAGCCTTGGCAAGCTTACGCAAGCGTCGAATCGAGGTGTATCGCCGTTGCTCAATCAACTCGGCTGCATTTTCCGACGCAAACACTTCCCACGGCTTGTTTTTCCGTGACTTGTTGCAGTGTTCACAAGTGGTAATCAGGTTCGTCGGCGTATTATCCATCGCGCCGTTCGATTGCATAGTTTCAGATGCCGTAGATAGATGGTCAAGGTTGATTCCAGTGCGTGGAGTGCGTAGTAGATCGACATTACAATAGAGACAGCGCATGCGGTCACGCAGATAGATCGCCAAGCGCAAATCCCGACGAACACGAACCCCTCTATATCTACCATTCTTATCGTAAGACGCATTAAGCTTCACATCTTCAATAGTCTGATTCAACCGCACCTGTGGGGCACGAAGCAAATACACTGCCTTATCGGCTTCGGCAATCTTCACTTCCAATTCTTGGAGGTTCATGATCGTGTTCCTGTCATTCCTTGATGAACTCAGTCTGCTTTCTTCGAAGCAATCGTGCTGCTTCTTTAGCTTTCTTGACCTTGGCGGTGCTTTCTTCAAGTTCTTGCAGTGACATTTTTAGCCTCTTTTTACCGTCAGGAAGAGGCTGAATCGTTGAATTGTCTTTCCAATTGCCCACTGATCAATCCTCAATCAAATCAATTACCGTAACCGTCTTTGATCTATGTGTCCCTTTAAGATCACTCCAACTGACAGACTCAGATTGAGGCAGAGACGATAGAGTGTATTTCGAACCTCTAAGCCCAATAACTTCACTCTCATTGCCTCCAATTGCTCTGCCTTTCTGTGACTGAACACGGAGCAAAACTACTTGTGATCCAGAACCAGCAGAAATCATCGCAACTCTTTCCTGAGAACTAAAAGAGTTTGGCCCCGTAAGTCTGACTCCACCACCAAAAACTACTCCTCGAATAAATGAACCAGCTTCAGTCTTCGTTTGAAACTCAACACCTCTGGACATCGGTCCCTGATAAACAGGAGCCGTCAATGCTATCTTGTTGAAGGCGGCTTTGCTGACCTCTTCCTCGCTTATCCAAGAATTCACGATCCGCCTATCATATCCCCTTAACCCACGCATCCACTCACTGCTTAAAGCATCTACGTCCATTTCTGAGCATGACACGCATGAAGCTCCACCTGAAAAACCAGCATCAGAATCCAACTCTCACGGGAATGCCTTTTTTGCGAAGCTGTGGCTCTACTTTCTTCCATACGGTGTGCAAGCCAGCGGCCATGTGCGATTGTCCAGCAGACAAAGCAACGCGAGACGACGGAAGCCATATCACTCTGTCACACGCAGGAACGGTGCCGTCATCTCTACGCAGTACTTCCTTCAAAGCCCATAGCACAGCCACGCCCTCAATCACCCAACCGTCTGTGTCGCGCATCAGCCGAATGATCCTATTGCGCGTTCGGCTGAAATTTTCAGTCACAAGCGAATCAACGTGAACAACATTGGCACCTCGCTCAGACAGCTTACGCGCCATCGTTGTCTTGCCACTTTGCGGAACACCGACAAGGCATACTCTTCCGTTTGAGCCGAACTCCGACATCATACGATTCGCCTGAAGGCTGACGACCTCCATCTGTGCAAGGCTGATTCGACTCCGCAATTCACCAAGCATCAGAATTCCATGTTCCTCACACGCGCTCCAACGCTCTCTGAATCGGTAGCTCCGACCAAAGCTGACATCAACTCACGATTGATTGATCCTGACTTTGCCATAAGCCACCAAGCGTAAGACAAGGCGTCAGCGCGGTCAGGAGACTTCTCGCCGCGACGACGCATGTCATTCTTGGATTCCAGCTTGATCCTACCGTCGCTCAACACTTCAAACTTCCGTGCCGATAACTGATGAATTAATCTGGGATCATTTGGGATGTTGAATAAATTCATCTCTTCACTGCGGTAATTGTCTTCGAAAATGCGCCTCAAGCTCCACATCATCTCGGCGTTCAGATTAAAAAAGCGGTTGCCGTCTGCTGCGCGAGTGCCGCCATTGATCGCCTTGATATTTGATCCGGCGCTACGATGATCGTCGGCCTCGATTTCACGAATACGGTCGATCACACCGCCGCCCAGCCCTGCGTCGTCCACAGCGACTTTCTGAACTGTCGGCGCATACTGTCGAATGCGTCCCGCCGTCTGCATCAATTGCTTACCGGAATATGTCTCAACTATCGACGCCTTCCTGCCATCAACGCGAATAAAGACCGTCTCGTCATCTCCGAAACGAGCGATGTCAACTCCCATCGCAGAGCCGTTTGCTTGAACTGGCTGATTGCCGATAGCCGCCTGTACCCATGAGATCGGAATGATGGTGTCTTCCGTCTCGTCTGGGAACTCGCCCACATCCATTGCCACAAAGAGCGGAGACGATTCTCCAAGGTCTTCAGCGTCCTTGTCAATTTGATCAAGGGCAACTCGCTCCGACTGATATGCAGCCACTTTGCTGACATGCCAGCGGTGTGATTGCTCGCCATTCGTGATGTCATAAAAGGGACCGGTCGGGCTGCCGGGAGAGGACAGGCAAATCCACCAAAAGAAGCCTTCCTTATTACCGCGCAAGATGCGGCGAACTCCGTTGAAAATCGCTGGCTTAATCGCTTTTGCTTCGTCCATGATGACGACTACATACTTACCGTGAACGCCTTCGAAAGTCTGCTCTTCCTTCGCCGCACGTCCGAAAGCAAACCAATCCGGTCCAATGTTGATCGACGTA
>Ga0315338_1002326_pt1 | contig 19261 bp, 13 predicted proteins | sample ASW8metaG_FD_204518 | JGI IMG/M metagenome (GOLD analysis project Ga0315338, IMG submission 204518) | Ammonia-oxidizing marine archaeal communities from Monterey Bay, California, United States - ASW #8 | ecosystem: Environmental > Aquatic > Marine > Coastal | place: USA: California | collected... | reverse complement strand
CGCCAGTCTGTTTATCGTTAATCCGCTCCATGGCAAACGGGCGGATAAACTTTTTTCGACCCATCCGTCCACATCGAACCGGGTTGAGCGCCTACGGGGAATGTCAAGGTCAGGTTTGCCTTCGGACCAAGGGGCTTATCGGGCACCTAATGATCGATATGTAAGAAAATCGGCCGCACCGCGGTCACGACAGGGGTCGACACCGTATACGGATCGTTCCGTGAAGAAAAAAGGACCTTGGGGTTAAGCTGTTGGTTTCGGATTTTTGACCAGCGCCCGTATTAAAAACCGGGCCATATGATCAACAAATTCCTGGCGGCTCTGTCCTTTGCGATAGGCGCGTGGGGCCGAAAAACGAATAAGCCCCATCATGGCATGGCCAATTAGATCCGGATCGACATCATCGTAAAGCTCTCCGCTATCAATTCCCTTTTGCAAGGCTTTCACAAATCCGGCTGCGAAGCGGCTACGAACTACCTTAGAGGTCGAATCTGTAGGATCAAAGACTTTCGTATCGATCAGCGCTGAGCGGAGTAAGCCTGGATTTTGCTCTGCGAATTCCTGAATGGCCGTCAGGCTGTGACGAATATATTCCTCGAAGCATTCTACTATGGGAATTCTGACTTGTACGAAAGCATGGAGCTCTTCCTGCGCTGTACCGGCAAAGGCAATGAAGATCTCTCGCTTGTCTGCAAAATGCGAATAGAACGTACCATGAGCGACATCGGCTTCACGGGCAATGTCCTGTGGCCGTGTTTCATGATAGCCCTTGGTGACAAAAAGCTTACGGGCGGCGGAAAGCAGCCGCATTCTCTTTTCTTCTTTTCGCTTGCTTGCCCGATCCGTTGCAAGCGCAACATCTGCCGTATCGGTCATCGGTTTTGTGCCCTTGTTTTTTTTATTTCTTTTTTCGCCGCTGCCGCTAGCAATTGTTGGAACAATTTGTCAGTATCCCTCATAATATCAGTCGCCCATACAAATGAGAACAAAAAAAACAAGGGAACCTGTACCGGCATGACCTTACCTGTCGCATTTAGAAAATTAAACCGCCCCGAACCGGATATTTCCGTCATCGACAATAAGGACGGATCCTACATTCTCAAGAGCAATATTGACATGGGGGAGCTGGAAAAAAATGTTGGCGCTTATTTACGTAGATCAGCGGCTGAGTTTCCGGAAATGCCCTTTCTCGTCCGTTGCAGTGGGGAGGAAACCTGGCCAATCCTGACATATAGAGAGGCACGCGAGAAAGCAGATCAGGTGAGTAGCTGGTTGCTCGCTCATAGTTATGGGCAGGATAAGCCGATTGTGATCCTGTCCGGGAATAGTTTCGCCCATGCCTTGCTCTCCTTGGGCGCTGTACAAGTCGGTGTTCCGGTCGTGCCACTATCTCCGTCCTATTCGTTAATGGGGAATGACTTCACGAAGCTGAAATATGCGGTTGATTTGGTTGAGCCGGGTATGATATTTGCCGAAAGCGGCGATGTATTTGAAAATGCATTGAACACCATTGATACGACGAATATGGATATTGTTACTGTGGAAGGGGATCCTCACTCAGGCCTCCGGTTTGATGATTTGTTAGGGGAAACCGACGCTATTTCGGTCGAGTCAGCTTTTGATGCCGCAATTGATGAGACACTATCAAAAATTCTATTTACATCAGGCTCAACCGGCATGCCAAAGGCCGTCCCCAATAGTATGGGTATGATTTGTGCGGCGCAGAGAACTCATGAATTGATTTCAGAGCCGCGGGATCCTGTTAATGAACCTATTGTCATTCTTGACTGGCTTCCCTGGCATCATACATACGGTGGAAATGTCAACTTCTTCGGTATTATCCGAGCAACAGGCACGTTATACATTGATGATGGAAAGCCCGCGCCGGGGTTATTTCAGCGCACTTTGGCTAATCTGAAAAAGGTTTCCCCAACACGGTTTAGTAGCGTTCCGGCGGCCTACAGCTTTCTTGCAGATCAGCTGGAGAAAGACGAGGAATTGGCCGTCGCCTTTTTCAAGAATATGACCATTTGCCAATATGGCGGAGCCGCGTTGTCGCAGGAAATGTTCGAGAGAATGCAAGTGCTGGCCATTAAATATACCGGATTGCGAATTCCCTTCGGCACAGGGTGGGGAGCAACGGAAACCGTAGGGACGGGAACGGCTGTCTACTGGAACACGGAGAAAGTCGGGCTTATTGGCGTGCCAACACCGGGTGTTCTACTGAAAGTCATCCCGGTTGGAGAGAAGCTGGAAATCCGCATCAAGGGCCCGAATGTCCATACGGGTTATTACAAGCGTCCGGATTTGAATGCGCAGTGTTTTGATAAGGAAGGTTATTACTGCATTGGCGATGCCGTTAAATGGGAAGATCCGGAACGGCTTGAAACGGGTCTTGTTTTTGATGGTCGCGTTGCAGAAGATTTCAAGCTTGCCAACGGAACCTGGGTCAGCACGGGGTCCTTGCGTTTACTTTTGATCGATGCCCTGGATCCCGTGGCCCGAGATGTAATTATTGCCGGTCATGATCGGGATGAAATAGGTATTCTTGTCGTGCCGGCTGAGGCTGTTCTTAAGCAGATCACTGCAGAAGACGAGAAGGTTTCTGAAGATGGAAGCCTTATTTCGTCAGAAACACTTGTGAAGGCTGTGCAGGAGAGACTTGAGGCGTATAATGGGCAAAATAAATCAGCCAGTCGGCGGGTCGGCAAAGCGGCTCTGTTGGCAAAGCCGCTCTCGATTGACCAGAATGAAATAACGGATAAACAGTATATCAATCAGGGTGCAGTCCTTACGAACCGGGCCGAAATCGTTGTGTCACTCTTTAGCAAATCCGTACAAGCGGGCGTTATAACACTTTAAATAAAAACAATATCTAGGAAGGTTATTTTAATGTCAGAAATGAATACACAAGTTCTGTTGAAATCCCGCCCTGTTGGCGAACCTGCGTCGGATAACTTTGACGTCGTTGAAACGGCAATTCCGACACCCGGTGACAATCAGATGCTGGTCAAGACTATCTACATGTCGCTTGACCCTTATATGCGTGGTCGCATGAGCGAGGCCAAAAGCTATTCAGCGAGCGCCCAAATCGGTGACCCCATGCTGGGCGGCGGTGTTGGCGTCGTTGTAGAATCAAACCTGAGTGGATTTGCTGCCGGTGACTATGTGATGTGCGGAACGGGCTGGCAAAGTCATTGTATATCAGATGGCATGGGCGCCATGAAACTTAATCCTGACCTTGCTCCTATATCGACGGCAGTTGGCGTCCTTGGGATGCCAGGCTTGACCGCCTATTTCGGTCTTCTGGAGATTGGACAGCCAAAGGCCGGTGAAACGGTTGTCGTCGCTGCGGCCTCCGGTGCTGTTGGCAGTGTCGTTGGACAGGTCGCACGTATCAAAGGCGCGCGCGCCATTGGAATTGCCGGATCAGACGATAAATGCGCGTTTGTGGTTGATGAGCTCGGTTTTGACGCCTGCATCAACTACAAAGATGAAGACTTCGCGGCACAGTTGGCAGCAGCCTGCCCGGATGGAATTGATGTCTATTTCGAGAATGTGGGGGGCAAGGTGTTTGATACGGTTATGCCGCTCCTGAACGATTTCGCCCGTATCCCGCTTTGTGGGTTGATCTCACAGTATAATGCGACAGAACTTCCGACGGGCACGAATTACCTTCCGGCACTCACGCGGGATATGCTGACCAAGCGTATGAAACTGCAGGGTTTTATCATTTCCGATCATTTCGATCATCTGCCAGCCTTCCTGAAAGATATGAGTGGCTGGATCGGCAGCGGGCAGCTTAAATATCGCGAGGATATTGTGAAGGGTATTGAAAACGCGCCGGAAGCCTTTATCGGACTGCTCAAAGGGAAGAATTTCGGAAAACTGCTGGTGCAAATCTCCGATGATCCCACAAGAAATTAGTATATGTGAAAATTTATCCAATAATATCAATAACAAAAGGAAAACTAGATGACCGCAATTACTGACTTCGTCAGCTATGAGGCCCGCGGGTCCGTTGGCGTTATTACGGTAAATAATCCCCCGGTGAATGCTCTCAGCCAGGGCGTCCGAGCTGGTATCAAAGGCGGTATTGAAGCCGCGGTTGCTGATGACAGTGTGAGCGCTATCGTTCTTGCCTGTGACGGACGGACATTTATTGCCGGTGCTGACATCACTGAGTTTGGCAAACCGCCAACGGAGCCAGGCCTCGGAACCGTTATTTCCGTCATCGAAAGTGCATCCAAACCGGTCGTTGCCGCTATTCACGGGACCGCACTGGGCGGTGGTTTGGAAACTGCGCTTGGGTGTCACTACAGAGTTGCCAATAGCTCGGCAAAAGTCGGCCTGCCGGAAGTAAAGCTTGGCTTACTGCCGGGCGCTGGCGGGACGCAGCGACTGCCACGTGTAGTCGGTGTCCCCATGGCACTTGAAATGATTGCGTCCGGCAATCCCATTGGTGCCGCCAAGGCGCTTGATGCCGGTCTGATTGACGAGATTGTTGAAGGTGATTTGACAGATGGGGCCATTGCGTTTGCCAAAAACGTTGTCGAAGAAGGACGGCCTTTGGTGAAAATCAGTGACCAGATGGAGAAAATTGAGGAAGCTAAGAAGAACCCATCCTTGTTTGATGACTTCCGCAAATCCATTGCCCGCAAGGCGCGGAATTTTGAAGCGCCCGAGAACTGCATTCGTGCAGTTGAAGGGGCAGTCAGTTTGCCCTTTGCCGAAGGTTTAAAGCGGGAGCGGGAGCTCTTTATGGAGCTAATGCAAGGTGAGCAATCCGGCGCTCAGCAATATTTCTTCTTCTCTGAACGACTGGCCAACAAAATTCCGGATGTACCAAAGGATACGCCGCTGATTGATATTAAGACAGCGGGCATTATTGGAGCTGGTACTATGGGCGGCGGGATTGCCATGAATTTCCTGCAAGCCGGCATTCCGGTCAAAATGATTGATATGACGGAGGAAGCCCTTGAAAAGGGTGTCGGCATTATCAGCAAGAATTATGCGGCAACCGTCTCCAAGGGACGAATGAAGCAGGAGGCGATGGATAAATGCATGTCCTTGCTGACCACTAGTGCCAACCTGGAAGACTTGTCCGATGTAGACATCGTCATCGAGGCCGTATTCGAAAATATGGACGTGAAGAAAGACATCTTCGGAAAGCTTGACGCTATTTGTAAGGATGGAACCATTCTGGCGACAAATACGTCGACGTTGGATATTGATGAAATCGGCGAGGCTACGAAACGACCGGAATATGTTATTGGCCTGCATTTCTTCAGCCCGGCAAATGTCATGAAGCTGCTTGAAGAAGTTCGGACGATGAAAACCAGTGCGACCGTCATGGCTACCTGCATGGCGCTTGCCAAACGAATTGGTAAGGTTCCAGCTATGGTTGGTGTGTGCGAAGGCTTCGTTGGCAACCGCATATTGGCGAAGCGCGGGGAGCAGGCCAACAAGCTGATCCTTGAAGGTGCGAAGCTGGAAGATGTGGATCGTGTCCTCTTTGATTTCGGGATGCCAATGGGTCCCTTTGCCATGTCGGATTTAGCAGGAAACGACGTCGGTTGGCGTATTCGTCAGGGTAAAGGCGCTACAAGCCCTGTTGCAGATGCCATTTGCGAACTTGGGCGTTTTGGCCAGAAAACCGGCGATGGATACTATCATTATGAAGCTGGCAATCGTACGCCGCAGCCCGATCCGATTGTTGAGGAGATCATCGTCAATGCGGCGCGGGATGCAGGTATTAACCGGCGTCAGATCGGGGATGAAGAAATCCTGAAACGGTGCATCTATCCGATGATCAATGAGGCGGCGCAAATTCTGGACGAAGGGATTGCAGCTCGCGCAAGTGATGTTGACGTAATCTGGGTTTATGGTTACGGCTGGCCCGTATATCGCGGCGGCCCCATGCGCTACGCCGATCATATCGGCCTAGAAAATATCTATAACGATATGCTTGCCTTTAAGGAGGAACATGGTGATGAATGGACGCCAGCACCGCTTCTTGAAAAGCTGGCAAAAGAGGGCAAAGGATTTAAAGACCTCTAGTCGCTGTTGTAAGTTCAAGTACAAACAAGGCCTCGCAGCAATGCGGGGCCTTTTATTTGAGCGGGTTCAGGGCGAGATAAATCGCTGGGATGAGCGCGAGTGAGACAAATATGCTGGAAATCAGAAACCCATCATGAAAAGTGTTTGTCAGCGCCAATATGGTAATTTCAGACGTCAGGACACCTTCGGTCGCTTCTTGTAGGAGCGACGCTTGATAGTGAGCCGACCGGGCAGTGATGATCACGGCAATCAGATTTACACCTGTTGTCGCGCCCAGCATTCGGCAGAAATTAAGGGCACCAGAAGCTTGCGCAACCTGCTTCGGAGAGACCGTCGAAAGTGACAAGGTGCTATTGGAATTTAAAATAAATCCAAGTGCTGCGCGACTTACCACAACCCAGCCAGCGACCATCCAAAAACTACTATGCTGATCTGCGTATGTAAGCGCGTAGGACGAGACGACAAACATCAATATGCCAGTAATAAGCAGCCTGTGTGCGGGCATGATATCAATCATCCTGCCAACAAAGGGTGAGACAACGGCAAGCGCGAGCCCTCCTGGCAGGAGCATGAGGCCCGCTTCGGTCGCGGTGGTTTGTTGAACGGATCTGGCAAAAAGCGGGAGCATATAAATGCTGGAAAACATCCCGGCACTTGTAATTGCTCCGATCAGCACCGTGGACGTGAAATGGCGGTTACGGAACATGGAAATTTGCAGAAGTGGGGCGGCGCTCCTGCGTTCGCGGCGAATGAAAAGGATCAAGGTCAGCAGGGCGATCAATAGAAACGGTACGACCATTATGTCCCTGAAACCGTAGAACTGGCTATTGGATAGTCCAATGAGCAGGCAGGCTACGGCAACTGCAATCATCGTGAAGCTGATGAAATTAAACTTGCTTTTGCCAGACTGCGGCTGCCGGTCAGGGAGAAATATCCAGCCCAGTATTCCAGCGACAAGACTGACCGGTAGCCCCGCCGTAAAGGTGTAATGCCAGTCAAGGCCATCGGTAATGATGCCACCGATGGTGGGCCCAACCGCAGGCCCGAGCACAATAAACATGGCGAATATGCCCATGGCAGAGCCGCGTTTATCTTCCGGAAATAGAATAAATACAAGTGCCATAGTGAGCGGCTGCAGGATGCCTGCACCGGCACCCTGCATAATGCGCGCGACAATCAGGTAGTCAAAGCCGGGGGCAAATTGCCCCAAAAAACTGCCTAGGAAAAACAGGACAGTGGCGATTATGAAGGTCGTGCGCGCGCCGTAATTATGGAGGAGCCAAGCAGCGGTCAGCATGAAAATCGTCGAGGCGCTAAAGAACCCAGTGGACATCCATTGTGCGGAAGCCTGAGTAATATCGTAATCCGCCATGATATTGGTGAGTGCTACATTGATCATGGTGGAGGAAAAAATTGTCGCCAGCATACCCAGGATAACGCCGAGCATGGCCAGCCATTTATAGCTGGCGCCATATTTTTCCAAAAGATATTGAGACCGTTTGCTCATGCCGAGTTACTGCAACCTTTGAGGCGAAAGAAACGAGATTAATGTCAGGGAGAGAATTCTTCCCAGATTTTTTTGTTATGCTGGCCAAGGGCAGGGATCGGGCCAAATGTTCTTTTTTCCCCCGCCAACTGCACAGGGGACGCGATCAGATTAGCGGGACCGCCGGGTGTGTCAACGGTACAGCGTTCCAACTGAGGATGCTCGGCGAGGTCCGCGACGCTGTTGAGCGAGCCATAGGCAACGCGCGCCTTCTGTAACCTACGAATAACCTCTGCCCTTGGAAGCGCCTTGAAAACAGCCTCTATTTCTTTGTGCAGAATATCGCGGTTGGCCACGCGGTTTTCATTGCTGTCGAACCGGGTGTCTGCGGCCAACGCCGCGTTTTCCAGGCCATGTTCGCAGAGAGAATGCCATTCCCGCTCATTCTGAATAGAGACAACAACCGGACCTGCGTCCTGTGTTTCAAAGGCTTCGTAGGGGGCTATGGATGGATGACGCAACCCGCCGCGTTCTGGCGCTTTGCCACCATATTCATATTGCAGCATTGGGACACTCATCCAGTCGGCCATACCTGCGAACAGCGTTGATTTGATTGAACGGCCCTTGCCGGTTTTCTCGCGTTCATAGAGAGCCTCGAGGACGCCGACCAAACCGTGCATTCCTGCCGAGATATCGCACACCGAGACACCTACACGGCCAGGACCATCCGGGGATCCAGTTACAGCGGCAAGGCCGGTTTCAGCCTGAACCAGCATGTCATAGGCTTTCATGGCCGCAAAAGGGCCTTCTTCGCCATAGCCTGAAATATCAACGGTGATAAGGCGCGGGTTGCTTCGCTGAAGTTCTTCACTGCCAAGGCCGCATCGGGCGGCGGCGCCCGGTGCCAAATTCTGGATAAAAACATCGGCTTTACTGATCATGCGTCTGAGTAGTGCCAGATCCCCAGGCTTCTTGATATCGATCTGAACGGATTCCTTGCCACGATTAAGCCAGACGAAATAGGCGCTTTCGCCGTGAACGACCGTATCATAGTAACGGGCGAAATCGCCTTCCTCACGCTCAATCTTGATAACACGCGCACCCGCATCTGCGAGCTGGCAGGAAAGATAGGGAGCGGCAACCGCTTGCTCCAGGGAAATCACCAATAAACCGTCGAGGGGGCCGGGCATGCTTTTCTTCTTGATTAGTTAGGGTCAGCTTCTATCTATGCCCCGCATCGCATTACGCTTCAAGTGTCTAAGCGATTTAGCCCGTCCATATGGCTAGAATACGACTTAAACTTGCGTACGAAAGACTGGTTTCGTCATGCCAGCTGTTAAAAGCCTGCTGCACCTTGGCGCGATCCCGTTTTGAGGCCAGTTTGCCTTCGGCAATGCCAAGGCGATTGAGTGCTGTAACCACATCATTTGTCAGGATAAAGCCGTCTTTACCCATCATCCTTAAGAAATACGGACCGGAATTACCGCCAAGCTGCTTAAAGCGACGCTTCAGGTCCTCCCAAAGGCCAACGCAATCGCTTGTGGGCCAAGCCGCCAGGAACTTTCCGACAGAGCCATGTTCTTTTTCGAGATCGACGAGAGCGAGCGCATTATGATGAGTAGCCCGTATTTTACCGAGATGGCGAATAATTTTCGTATTCTGCATCAGGCCTTCTATATCTTCGTCCGAGAAAAAGGCGACTCTATGGGGCTCAAATCCCTTGAATGCCTCTTCAAAAGAAGGCCATTTATTGCGGACCATGGTCTGATTGAGACCGGTGGAAAAAATACGAAACGACATGGCGGAGAAATACTCAGATGCCGGTATTTTTTCCAACGCGGTATCCGGTCTAACCTCTGGCATGCGCACATCGAGCTCTGCTTGACCGCCTGCATTTTGGGCGGCCTTTTCATGAATTTCCTGAAACGACACCATCGGATATCACCTGTCCTTGTTCATCTTCAAAAAATACTAACGGACAAAGTTTATGCGGTATAGCCCATTTTGCTAATCGGGAGAGACCGTACCCGTTCTCCCGTCACGGCAAAAATGGCACTGGTTACAGCTGGCGCAATCGGGGGTGTGCCGGGCTCGCCAATACCGCCCATGGGGCGACCGCTTTGAAGGATATGGACCTCAATTTCCGGTACGTTGGCAAGGCGGACCATATCATAATCTGGAAAGTTCTCGTTGATAACGCGACCCTCTTCAATAGTAATGTCACCATAAAAGGCAGCGGACAAACCGAAGATGATACCGCCTTCCATTTGCGCTGAAACTGTGTCGGGATTAACAGCAAGCCCGCAGTCCACCACACAATAAACCTTGTCGACGGAGACGTTTTTGTCATTATCGACCGTTACTTCGGCTACCTGTGCGACAATTGATCCAAAAGATTGATGCAGGGCAACGCCACGTCCGCGTCCGGCGGTGAGCGGCACCTGCCAGTTGCTGACCTCAGCTACTTTTTTCAAGGCGTTCACGAAATCAGGATGATTGCTTAAATGGGCAAGTCGGAAGTCAATGGGATCTTGCCCGGCTTTTGCGGCCACTTCATCCATAAAGGCTTCTGTGAAAAACCCATTCATGGAATGGCCAACGCTGCGCCAGTATCCCACTGGAACGGGAAGCTTGACGGGGACATGCTCCATCAGCTCATTTGCAAATTCGTAAGGCAGATCGGCGGCGCCTTGCGATGTCGTGGTGTCGGGAACATCCAATGTTGCCCAGGGCAGTAAGCGTGCCGTAAAAGACCCTGATACCGACTGGGAGACTTGACGGTTATACCAGGCGTCTATTTTTCCATCTTGTGTCAGCGCCACCTCAAATTTGGCGACGGCGGCTGGACGATACATGTCATGCTGTGTGTCTAGCTCCCGCGTCCAGAGGAGCTTTACGGGCCGGTTCGGGAGTGCTTTCGCAATTGTCACTGCCATAACCATAAGGTCGATTTCCAACCGACGGCCAAAGCCGCCACCAACAAGGGTTGTGTGAACAGTAACATTTTCCGAAGGTACATCAGCGACCTGGGCCGCGAACCATTTAACCAACGTCGGCGCCTGGTTCGGCATCCAGACTTCAACAGCATTTTCCGTCACTTTAGCTGTACAGTTCATAGGCTCAAGACAGGCATGGGCGAGATAAGGAGCCTCGTACTGGCCTTCAACTTTATTCTCTGCCTCTTCCAATACGGCAAGAGTGTCGCCTTCGTCCGCATAGGAACGTGCATCGCCAGTTTGCAGATTGCCCAGCAGTGTCTTCATCGCTGACGCGGTTGAAAAAGACGCAGTTTCTCCTTCATCGAAGGTAACGAGTAAGGCTTCGGCGGCGGTTTTGGCGCGCCAGAAGCTATCTGCAATAACGGCAACACCTGTCTCAAACGGGACCACCTTTAACACGCCCGGCATGTTCTTAACGGCGTCAGCATCATGAGACGTCAATGTACCGCCGGGGACGGGGCACAAGGTGACGGCCGCATAAGCCATATCAGGCAAATCAATATCGATCCCAAAATTGGCAGCTCCCACCACTTTCTCCGGAATATCGATCCGTTGCTGCGGCTGACCAATAAGTTTGAACTGGCTTTCGGATTTTAACGATACAGATGTGGGGAGGGTTTCTTCTGCAGCCTGCATAATAAATGCCCCGAAGCCGCTGGATTTGCCACTTGCCACATGGGAAATGATGCCATCTTCAACGATGCAGTCCTCTGCAGGAACCCCCCAGCTTTTGGCAGCAGCCTTGACTAACAGCGCTCTTGCGGTCGCGCCAGCGTGTCGCATAGGCGTCCAGGCATCGCGAACGCTGGCACTGCCGCCAGTTGCCTGTACCCCAAGCAGCCGACCGACGGACCCCATGGCGGAACCGACGATGGTCTCTTCGCCTTCATGATACTCGTTGGATAGTGGGGTAAGGGCGTCCTGCACAGCAATCACATTGGCGTAGACGGCCGCGATAGGTGCCTGTTCAACCTTTATGGTTTCAAAATCGGCGTCTAGCTCTTCGGCGACCAGCATGGCGAGAGAGGTATAGACACCCTGTCCCATTTCCGTGCGGGGGATGGCGACGGTTACCTGTCCATCCGCATCAACCTTTATCCATGCGTTAAGGGCGATTTCGCCTTCACCTGTTGTGGACGAAAGGGCCGCGTTTTCCGGTTCATTTTTCTTCAACGCATAACCAATGGCAAGGCCGCCACCAATAACGGCACCAGCGATTAGGAATTTGCGGCGTGTCAGCTTAATTCCGGCCATGATCAATTTCCCCCCTGCATCTTGGCTGCCCGGTGAATGGCTTTGCGTATGCGCGGATATGTCCCACAGCGGCAGATATTGGTAATGGTCTCGTTGATATCTTCATCAGACGGGGTCGGATTTTCAACGAGCATTGCGGAAACGGCCATGATCATTCCCGACTGGCAGTATCCGCATTGCGGGACCTGCTCGTCAATCCAGGCCTGCTGCACGGCGGTTAATTCATCCGTTGCGAGGCCTTCAATGGTGGTAATCTTCGATCCAACCGCATCGATGACGGAAAAGGAGCAGGAGCGGACCGGCTCTCCGTCCACATGGACAGTACAGGCACCACATGCGGCGACACCGCAGCCAAACTTTGTCCCGGTCAGCCTCACGGTGTCCCGAAGTACCCAGAGGAGCGGAGTGTCATCTTCCACATCTAACTCATAGGGTTTTCCGTTGATATTTAGATGTATCATGCTGAAATCCTCTGCTTAGATTGCGTTAGCTCCGATAATTTCCAGAAAATGCTGTCCGTATTTTTCTTTCTTGCTGGCTCCCACACCGGAAAGCTCTCCGAAGGCATTAAGGGTTTGCGGTTTTAATTGTGCCATCTCAGCAAGGGTTTTGTCATGGAAAATGACATAAGGTGGCACATTTTGCTCTTTGGCAAGATTTAGACGGGTTGATTTAAGCAATGTGAAGAGCGCTTCTTCTTCCTTGGAGTTGAAATTAAGCGACGATCTTTTTCCGGATTTCTTCATTTTTTGTGGTGAAGTCAGTTTTTTAAGCTCGAGCCCTTGTTCGCCCTTTAAAATTGGCCGACATGTTTCATTCAAGGAAAGTCCACCATAGCCTTCTGTATCCACGTCAATTAGCCCGAGGGCCAGCATTTGACGAAAGATGGATTGCCAATCAGCCCGCGAATATGCCGTTCCCAGCCCATAGGTTTTAAAAGTTGCATGTCCAAATTTAGCGATTTTATCGGTTTCAGCACCGAGCAGAATATCGGTGATATGGCCGGCGCCAAACATCTCGCCCGTGCGGTATATACAGGAGAGAGCCATTTGTGCCGCCTCTGTCGCGTCGAAAAGCGCGGGCGGGGTCAGGCAGTTATCGCAATTACCGCACTGAGGTGGCGGATCTTCACCGAAATATTTTAGGATCATATGACGGCGACATTGGGCGCTTTCGCAAAACTGCAACAGTTTGTCCAGTTTCCCCCGATCCATTTTCTGCTGATGTGCATCTTTTTCCGGATTATGCATCAGGGATTTCAGCTTGGCGACATCCTGCAGACCATACGCGAGCCAGGCATCTGCAGGTAATCCATCCCGCCCGGCACGACCGGTTTCCTGATAATAAGCTTCCATATTCTTAGGCAGATCCAGATGTGCGACAAAGCGCACATCCGGCTTATCGATGCCCATGCCAAAAGCAATGGTGGCGACGATAATAACGGCATCTTCTTTTAGAAACCGCGACTGAGCATTACGTCTTACTTCTGCGCCCAATCCGGCATGATAGGGAAGGGCAATGCGTCCGGTGGCAGATATTTTTGCTGCGGTCTGCTCGACCTTTTTCCGGGACATGCAATAGACAATTCCGGCATTCTCAGAATGGTCCGTCTGGATAAAGGAAAGAAGCTGAGCAGCGCCTCCGGTTTTGTCGGTGAGACGGTAACAGATATTGGGGCGATCAAATCCGTCCCTGAAAATTTCCCCATAATTTAGACCAAGGCGTTCAATAATATCTTTTTCTGTCGGTGTATCCGCTGTGGCCGTCAGTGCCAGTCTCGGGATATTAGCGAAGCGTTCCTTCAGGATGGCGAGTTTCAGGTATTCAGGTCGGAAGTCATGCCCCCACTGCGAGACACAATGGGCTTCATCAATGGCGAAAAGCGAGATTTCGCAGCGCCCAAGCAATTCCATAAAGCCGCCCGCAAAAAGCCGTTCCGGAGCAATGTATAGCATTTTCAACTTATCCGCGAGCAGCGCTTTCTTGACGGCAAATTGCTCCTCCGCGCTCTGCGAGGAGTTGAGAAACGCTGCAGCAACACCGAGTTGTTGCAAGGCTTCAACCTGGTTCTGCATAAGGGCAATCAGCGGAGAAATAACCACCGCGACACCTTCAAGACACAGGGCCGGTATCTGATAGCAAAGGGATTTACCACCACCGGTCGGCATCAGAACAAGGGCGTCTCGTTTTGCGAGAATATGAGTAATGATTTTTTCTTGCTGGCCGCGAAACGCAGGGTAGCCGAAAATGTCGGTGAGGTAATGTACTGGATCCTGAGACATCCCTCTTTATACAAGTATTCGGCGGTCAGGCAATGACGTAAATTTGGAGAGCCTTCGCCTCGGGAGTGATCTTTTAGCTGTTCTTTTAGAGCCTGTATATCCAAGGCTGCTTCTGCCAGTAAATGTTTGAGACGCTTATTTTCTTCATCCACCTGTTTCAGCCGGTTGATTTCGCTGATATCCGCTTATTGTGCGCGTTTTTCCCAGCGATAAAGCGTGGCCTTGGAAATTTGGTGTTTTCGGGTGGTTTCTTCTTTTGAACTTTCGGACAGATTACGGAGTCCCCTTGTTACGCGTCTTGTTCTGGCGGAGGATTATGATGATATTGCTGAGGCCTCAGGGATATCTAATGACAACGCCCGCAAACGGGTGCAGCAGGCCTGGAGTTAATTGCGAGGAAAACTTGATCACTTGCGCGAATAGACGACGGCTTACGATTAAAAGCAGTAAAGGCCAGCATTTACGCTGGCCTTTTGCATTTACGGAGCGCTATTCGTGGGCCATGGCCCTAATTTCTAACTCGCACGCTTAAAGTTCCGCCGCTTAGAATTTGCACGTTTATCGTTCGAATTTGCATTCGGGTGCGCGGATTTGCCAGATTTAAATCCCGGTTTGCCTTTATTCTTGCTGACGGTATTCTTCGGCCGTTTGCGGAAAGGCGTAACTTCTGCGGCATTAGTCTTATCAGCCGGTTTGCGGGGAGGCCGTCCTGCGCGTTTCGGACGATGCTTGTTCTTCTCCTGAACGGGAGCTGGGAAGGGATGGTCGTCATCAATACGTACCTTTGTTTTAATGATTTGTTCGATATTCCGAAGGAGATTGCGTTCCCTCGGCTCGCAAATTGAAATGGCAATGCCACTGGCACCGGCGCGGCCTGTACGACCAACACGGTGAATATAGTTTTCTGGCTCCATCGGTAGATCATAATTGATCACATGAGTGATGCCATTAACGTCAATGCCGCGGGCGGCCACGTCCGTCGCCACAAGAACGGAGAATTTGCCGTTCTTGAAATTTCTGAGAGTGCGTTCGCGTGCTCGTTGTTGCAAGTCGCCGTGAATGGGCGAGGCTTTGATGCCTTCAACCTGTTCTTCGATTTCCTTGGCAAGCTTGTCGGCAGTTGCCTTGGTGCGGACGAAAACAAGAACCCGCTCCTTGCCCTCTAACGCCAGCAAATGCATAAGGAGGTCTTTTTTGTCGTGCCCCCGCACCATCAGCACTGAATGGTCAATCGTTGACGCCACAGCGGTTTTGCGTTTTGCCTCGACAAATTTTGGCTTCGTCAGCAATTTCTCGGAAAGTTTGCGGATTGCGGGGCTCATGGTTGCTGAGAACATCACGGTTTGATGGCTTTCAGGGAGTTTTCCTGCGATGAAATTAACATCGTCAATAAAGCCCATGTCGAGCATGCGATCAGCTTCATCGAGAATAAAAGTTTGCACATTGCCAAGTTGCACGGTGCCGCGTTTCATGTGATCCATCAGGCGACCAGGAGTGGCCACCAAAATATCAACACCGCGAACCAGCTGTTGCAGCTGCGGTCCGTAAGGGGCACCACCATAGACGGTGGTATGAAACAGCTTGATCCCGCGGGTGAATACCTGAATGCAGCGGGCAATCTGTCCCGCTAGCTCACGGGTTGGCGCGAGGATAATAGCTGTCGGTGTATTTGATTTGGGGCGGACGCGATCATGAGAAAGCCGTTGCAGCAGAGGCAGCACGAAGGCAGCCGTCTTGCCGCCGCCAGTTTCGGCAACACCCATCAGGTCGTGACCTTCCAATAGCGCCGGAATGGAGGCGGCCTGGATTTCTGTCGGCGAGGTAAACCCTTGCTTTTCTAATGCACGCAAAAGCGGCTCGACAAGTTCGAGCTCTGTAAATTCAGTCATTACTATTGTGTCCTTAAACTTAACACGTCAAAAAAACCGCCTATTGGTGCAAGGCAGTAAAAAGGCCAAGAAAGGTGAGGAACCGTTTCTCCTGACCTGGCTCTGACATCGTGTTAAGGATACCTGACCGGCAGCGGCATTCAAAAATGCCGTGGAAATACTGTTCAATACCTGACAATTGGTTGCAGCAATCCCTTGCTGGCACCAAATTCAACGGTTTCCCGTTGTGCAGTGCGATATGCTATGTCTCGCCGAATAAGTCAAGGATTTATCCGAAGATGGTTAAGATGTATAGCATAATATGTATGCGATAAAGTTTCCGCGATAACTAAGTCAAATGGCCAATTCTTTCTTTTCATATTATTTTTCTTTGCGTATGGTTATATATGGCAAAGGCATGGGAGTGTTTAAGTAATAATCGGCCACTGTCATGATAAGTATTTACATGTAAAAGTTTTTGGAAGCTGTGGTATTTTCGATATTTGACGGCTTCAGGGGGGTAAGTATGGAAGACATAAAAAACGAAATTACATCCGTTATTACGGTATATGGACTGGATGTGGTCGGCGCCATTGTCATTCTGATAATTGGTTATATTCTATCAAAACGCATTCCGGTGATATTGCTGAAAGTCATGAACAAGAAGGGAATTGACCCGACAGTCGGGAATTTCCTCGCAAGCCTGACCAAGTTTTTGGTTCTGGCCGTTACCGTTATCTTTGTGCTGTCGCAGTTTGGTGTACAAACGGCCAGCCTGATTGCTGTTCTGGGCGCCGCGGGTTTGGCGATCGGTCTCGCATTGCAGGGAACCCTCAGCAATGTGGCGGGCGGCGTCATGTTGCTGATTTTCAGGCCCATGAAAGTCGGTGATTTTGTTGATACAGCTGGTTACGCGGGCACGATCAAAACTATCGGATTATTTACAACGGAAATGGCAACCGGGGATAATGTGCAGATTATCATCCCGAACGGCGCGGTCTGGGGTAGTGCCATCAGCAACTTTAGTTTCCATCCCATACGCCGTCTCGATTTGACCATGGGTATTGCCTATGAAGATGATATCGACAAGGCACAGGAAGTGATGGCCAAGGTTATTGCGGCGGACAAACGCTCTCACACCGACCCAGCTCCTTTGATAGAGGTTGGGGAACTAGCGGATAGTTCCGTGAATTTCGTTGTCCGTGTCTGGTGCGATAGCGGTGATTACTGGGGCTTGAAATGGGCGCTGACCAAAGCGATCAAGCAAACCTTTGATAAGGAAGGAATCAGCATTCCTTACCCGCAAAGTGTGGTGCATATGCAAAAAGAAGACTAAGGCAAGCTTCATAGTCACGAAAAAGGTTCCGGGAGGATACTTCCGGAACCTTTTTTATGAGCAGGTTGAAAATTCTAACCCTGATATTCCTGATAATGGGTCAAACCGTATTTCTTCCAGAAGAAAGCGCGGACATTGACAAGGAAAGCCGTACTCCAACCGAACAGAATAATACCGCTGACGGCCTGCAGGGATGAGGTGATATACCAGTCGGGACTTAACGTAATATCTCCATAGCCAAGGGTCGTATAGGTGACGGTGGAGAAATAAACGGCCTCCGACAGGGTTGTTACTTCGCCACTAAGCCAATAAAAAAGCGCCCATATCCAGGCTTCAACGGAATGTGCCGCAAACAGGCCCAGAACGACGACGATCATAATAATAATATGCCCGTAATTGGGAAGGCGGCGATCCCATCGCGGAGCGATTGCCTTCAGGCGCCGCAAAAGAAGCTCCAGGCTTATGGCATGTGTCACCACGCAGGCAATGATAAGGGCAGTTCCAACAAGGAGCTGGATAAGCATCTTCTATTCTCCCGGATCGTTACGATAATAAGAAAGAGCGGGTTATGCCGCCGCTGCCTGTTTTATCATATCGGCCGCTTTTTCCCCAATCATAACCGTTGGCGCATTGGTATTGCCGCCGATCAAAGTGGGCATAACGGCCGCATCCGCGATCCGCAGGCCCGTAATCCCTCTCACTCGAAGCTCAGGATCGACAACGGCCATATCGTCCGTGCCCATTTTACACGTGCCGACAGGGTGGTACACCGTATCGGCCCGGCTGCGAATAGCATCAATTATGGAGTCTTCTGAATTGAAATCAACAGGATACAGTGGCTTGCCGCGATAGGAATCAAAGGCAGGGGCATCCAGGATTTTCTGCATCTGTCTAACGCCCTTCACCAGGGTATCGAGATCGGTTTGCTCAGCCAGAAAGTTCGGGTCGATCAAGGGTGCGGCGAGAGGGTCCTTGCTATTAAGGCCAACATATCCCCGGCTTTCGGGCCGGAGAACACAAACATGACAACTATAGCCATGTCCCAGATGGGTTTTTCGGGCATGATCGTCCAGCGGCCCAATCACAAAATGCAGCTGAATATCAGGGCGTGAAAGGGAAGGGTCGGTTTTAAGAAATGCCCCATATTCCGCAAGCGGCGAACTGATTATTCCCGTCCGCTTTTTCCGCCATTCGGAGATACCCTTGAATAAATCGATCCCGCCGCCAAGGGATATCCCCATGGTGTCGCGAGAGGACGACTTATAGGCGGACACATAATCAATATGATCCTGCAAGTTCTTGCCAACACCTTTCAGGTCGTGAGCAACATCTATCCCATACCCTTTCAATTCTTCCGCAGGCCCAATGCCGGAAAGCAACAGCAATTGCGGGGAGGCAAAGGCACCGCCGCAGAGAATAACCTCACGTGCGGCCTTTATTTCAGATATTTTGCCCTTTTGAGAATAAGCGATACCCGTCGCCCTTTTGCCGTCGAGTAAAATTTTCGTCGCATGGGCTTCGGTAATCACCGTCAGGTTGGGACGGTCAAGATTAGGAGTGAGATAGCCCTTCGCGGCACTCCAGCGTTCGCCGTTTTTCTGCGTCGCTTGATAAGGACCAACGCCTTCCTGTTCAGGACCATTGAAGTCATTGGTTTTCGGTAACTGAACCTGCATTGCGGCATCTGCAAACACTTCACAGATTGGCATATTGGACCTGAGATCCGCAACATTGAGCGGGCCGCCAGAGCCGTGAAGGTCATCGTCTCCGCGCTCATTGTTCTCGGATTTTTTGAAATAGGGGAGGACATCGTCCCATCCCCAACCGGTATTCCCGAGTTCCGCCCAGCCGTCATAGTCTGAACGATGGCCACGGATATAAAGCATGGCATTTATAGAGCTGGACCCACCCAGTGTTTTTCCGCGCGGCTGATACCCTTTCCGGCCTTTCAAATGAGGCTGCGGTACCGTATCAAA
>Ga0315338_1002325_pt1 | contig 19266 bp, 16 predicted proteins | sample ASW8metaG_FD_204518 | JGI IMG/M metagenome (GOLD analysis project Ga0315338, IMG submission 204518) | Ammonia-oxidizing marine archaeal communities from Monterey Bay, California, United States - ASW #8 | ecosystem: Environmental > Aquatic > Marine > Coastal | place: USA: California | collected... | reverse complement strand
CGGACCGGGGCCTCAACAACATATGGCCCGCTTACGTAAGAAGTTAAGCTCTGATGAGGAATATTCTGCTAATCAGTGGGCCGCTAAATGGATACAGAAAAATGCACCTTTTAATTGACAGTCGTGTGACCTCTGCCTTCGGAGGCCAAAGCATTGACGATTAGACAGCTGTTTCGAAAGATATCAAAAAAAGAAAACTCAACGACATTTGCAGTTAATTGCAAATCCACTGGACTGTTACAAACAACTGGTACAGAATTTGGCCAAGCATGGAGGCTACCCAGCTATAACCTATTGATATATTTACGGCGGAAAAACGTGGCGATTTCTCCCCCTCTCTCCGCCACTTTGTTGCATAGGGCCATTTTCGTTGGAAACCGCTTTTTTAACATATAGCGGACCTTATGTTCAACGAATACAGATGTCTGAAAATGACCCAATACTGACATTCTGCCGTACGTCACCTGAACTTACCCAGCCAATGGCAGGCGCAAGGTTCTCTTACCTGTCAATGCACGAACCGCATTGGCGACGGCGGGTAGAATGGGCGGGAGACCGGGTTCTCCAACACCGCCTGGCTTGTCGTCACCTTCAATGATGCTGACCAAAATCTGAGGCATTTCGACATGGCGGAGCGGTTCGAAATCGTGGAAATTGGACTGCTCGATGATGCCGTCATCGATGGTGATTTGACCCCGCAAGAGCGCCCCCAGTCCGTACACAATACTGGAGTACATTTGCGCTTCAATCTGTCCTGGATTTACAGCAACACCGCAATCAACAACGCAAAAGACCTTGTCAACGTGCAGCTCACCATTGTTCTGGCTGATTTCCACGGCTTCCGCGACAATGCTTCCAAAGGATTGGACTATTGCCATACCACGGCCAACGCCCTGCGATGCGGGTTGCTTCCAGCCCGCATCTGACTCTAGCTTATTGAGCACCGCCAGGTAACGCGGTTCGCCTCGGAGCAGGTTGCGACGGAATGCAATTGGCTCCGCGCCAGCCTCCAATGCGAGGTCATCCATCAAACTTTCGAGCACGAAGGGGTTGTGCGATGATCCCACAGCACGCCAGAAATGGACCGGAATTTTGGTGTCATGCTCGACCCATGATACCCGGACGTTGGGAATGTCGTAGGGCAGATTGACAAGCCCTTCCACTGCCTGTTTGTCGACCCCATCCTTTCCGATCAAAAAACGCGCGCCCGCCCAGCTTGAAACCGACGGCGTCGCGACCTTGACATCAAGCGCCAGCAGATTGCCTTCATCGTTGAGTGTTCCGTGCGCGCGGGCGAGGTTGAACGGCCTGTAATGGGCTGCCCGCATATCGTCTTCCCTCGAATAGACAAGCTTCACGGGCTTGCCGACAGCTTTTGCGATTTCCGCTGCCGCCTTGACGAAGTCTTGTGCTGAGCGGCGGCCAAACCCACCCCCAAGATAGGTTGTGTGTACCGCGACATTCTTAGGGTCTATCCCTGCGATCTCGCCAACTGACTGCTGGACCCAGCTCTGTGCCTGCACCGGCCCCCAAACCTCCGCGCTGTCGCCACTAATCGCCACCGTAAGGTTCAAAGGTTCCATGCAGGCGTGCGCGAGAAACGGCTGCTCAATTTCAAGACTGACAGACTTTGCGCCGTGGACCGCGGAGACATCTCCTTTGGTTTCGGCAATAATGCCGTCTTTGTCGAGCGCATCGCGATAACCAGCGCGTAGATTTTCCATGTTCAATCCCGCAAAGGGACTTTCGCCCCATTCCACGGTGACATCATCGCGTGCGGAATGGACAGCCCAATAGTGATCGCCAATGACGGCAATGCCGGTGGAAATGGCCACGGCTGCCTGGACGCCCGGTCGTGCAAGCGCCTGCGTCGCGTCAAGCGACTTGACAGGCGCCATCAGCTGCGGCGGAAATACGACGATGGCGGTCAGCAGGTCCGGGATCTGCACGTCTATTCCGAATTCCGCACGGCCCGTAATTTTTTGCATCGTATCGAGACGTTTGACGGAAGTTCCGATAAGACTTCGGGCGGATTTGGGTTTCAGCGGCGGGTTGGAAGGAACTTCAAGCTGCGATGCATCTACAACAAGCTCGCCAAAACTTGCGGTATGGCCGCTTGGGCCTGAAATAACGCCGTTAGCTGTTGTTAAATCGCCGACATTTACCGTCCAGCGCCTCGCCGCGGCTTCTTCAAGCATAATGCGCGCAGCCGCTCCCATGAGGCGCATGCGCTGCCATTCAGTGCGGGTGCTGGTGGAGCCTCCCGTAACCATGAAGCCGTTGCCGGGAAATCCAAATGCCGGTGAGGCTGGCGCCTGCACAACACGGATGCTTTCCCATGCACACCCCAGCTCATCGCCGATCAGTTGCGCGATGCCGGTGTGTATGCCCTGCCCCATCTCGGACTTGCCGATATAAATGTTGACGACGCCTTCAGTCGTCACTTCGATATAGGCGTTGGGCTTGAATATGTTGCTGCCGTTTGCTTCAGTTTGTGCCTGTGAGCTGCCTGTAAAGGAAACCGCAACCAGCAGTCCACTGGCCGACGCGACGCCAGCGGCCAGGAAATGGCGGCGCGACAAGTAGTTTTTTTCAGGTCGATTCATGGGTCTAGCTCCTTGCCGCAAGTTCGATTGCGCGGCGAATGCGGGAATAGGTTCCGCAGCGGCAGATATTGCCGGACATGGCGTCGGTAATCTGTTGGGCGTTTGGTTCAGCGTTTTCCGCAAGCAACGCTGTGGCGGACATGATCTGGCCGGGCTGGCAATAACCACATTGTGGTACATCTATCTCGGCCCAGGCAGCCTGGACCTTTCTGCCCACCTCCGTGCTCCCCACGTCCTCAATCGTGGTGACTTTTCCGTTTTCGGCCTCTGCCAGGCTGGTCTGGCACGACCGAACTGCCTCTCCGTCGAGGTGAACCGTGCAGGCACCGCACAGCCCTGCACCGCAGCCGAATTTGGTGCCCTTTAGCCCCACGAGATCGCGAAGGGCCCATAAGAGCGGCATGTCTTCCGGACCATCGATAGAGCGAAGTTTGCCGTTCAGGGTAAATGTGGTCATATAAATCACCTCTTTCCATTCATATTAAGGTATTGGTTGAACGCTCATCGCGTCGAACTGATACTTCAAACCCATCTGCTCCTGGCCGTGGCTGATGCAGGCTGCTGAGATACCTGCCAGACTGACGCAGATGGTGCAGATAGGGTTTAAGGTCGGCTTCGAAGAGCACGACATTATCGGAGATCAGTGTACCGTCTTCCTGCAGCAGTCCGCGTTCTTCGATTTTCAGGAGATCTGGCAGATAGTTTTGTGGAAAATGATCGATGAAAATGAGATCAAAAGGCGTTGTGAAGCAGTCCAGAACATTTTGCGAGGCACCTCGGTGCACAGTGATCTGATCCGCAAGCCCCGCATAGGAAATGATGGCCTCGGCGGCTTCAGCCAGCGACCTGTCAACTTCCACAGAATGGATTTCCGCCTGTGATCCGAGAATATTTGCAAGCCTCAGAACCGAGTAACCGAAGTTGGTGCCCAGTTCGAGAATACGGTGGGCACCACTTTGTGCGACGACCTGGTCGAAGAGAATACCCTTGCCTTGGCCGAGATGGATCATGCCTGAGGTACCACTGGCATAACTGTCGATCGCACGGGCAACGGAAACGGGGTCTCCCTTTACGGCATCGTCGTAAATGTACTCCAGCAGGTGATCTTTAGTTGCGGCTCGCATTTGTTTTGACCCCTTTCCGTCAATCGTTACTTAATTTCTGTAACCTTCGCCTTCGTAAAGAAACGCTCTCCGGTGGCAAGTACAGCATTGGCGTGCATGGTCATTGTCTGAAGATCAAGAACATCCACAACATTTGTGCCGTCCTTCTCGGTCCAGGACAGAAGAATAATTCCGGAATGAATATCGCGGCGATCAAGCTTTTCGTCGGCTGTTTTGCCCTTGAGATCTCCGGGTGCTGCCAGGTAGGTCCAGCGTATCCGATCCTCAGCGAGGAACTTAGCCCGGATTTTGTAGTCCCCGATCTGATAGTCGAAGGTTCTACCGGTGAGCATGTTCATACATTTTATCTTTGCGCTTTGCGTATCGTCGCCGGCGAATGCTGGAGTTGTTACCTGAAGAGGCAGTAACAATGCTGCGCTGGCGAAGGCGGCAGTGGTTGCCAGGCCAATTTTAGAGCGGATCATTTCTGTTTCCTCCGGTGATTGCAAATCGCTATAAGGCTTGTGCTCCTCCGCAAATTGATGCATCTAATGAAATTCGTCTAATGAATTAAAAGAATAAATATTATGCAAAAATCGGATTTACTGCGCCGGAATGTTAGCCAATTGGTTGTTTTCGAATCCCTGCTGAAAACAGGGAACGTGACCCGTACTGCAGCGGAACTGAATATGAGTCAGCCAGCGGTCAGCAGGGCACTTTCCAATCTGCGAGAGATGTTTGACGACCCGCTGTTTGTGCGCGGCCCGCGAGGTGTTGCACCGACGGAAAGGGCGCGACAGTTAGCCGGGCGAGTTTCAGATATTGTCAACGAAATGACCGATCTGTTTTCGCCGGAGGATTTTGATGTAGCTTCAACGACGCGAACATTCCGAATTGCAACAACGGACTATGGCGCGGGAACAGTCATACTGGACATCTGCAAGGATTTGACCGAACAGGCGCCGCACGCAAGCCTGGAAATTTCACCGTTTACTTCCGATATCTTCGGCGAACTTGCCGAAGGCGCCAGTGATATTCTGCTTTATGTCGATGCGCCCGTGCCTGACAATCTGAAGAGCGAAGAACTGTTTGAAGAGAGCTATTCCTGCATATGCCGTAAGGGACATCCAATTACACAGGAAGTAGAAAACGATGTCATTCCACTCAAGGCTTTCCTGGCTCACCCACACGCATTGATAACAGTGTTTGGTGGTCGCTATGGAATGATTGATACGTTGCTTAAGGAACAAGGCCTGCAACGGCACATCGCGCTCAGGCTACCATATTTTTCGACTGCTCCGCTGATCGTTGCAAGATCAAACATGCTGCTCACACTTCCCACACGCACTGCCAAGCATTTTGCCGCAATGGCCGATATGGAATGTCTGCAAGCCCCTATGGAGATCGAGAGTTTTCGTTATATTCAGGTTTGGCATAAACGCACGGATCTTGATCCGGCTCTGGTGTGGTTGCGCCAGTTGATCAAGAGCCATGCAGGTCTTCGCTATGAGGCCGAACTGTAAACGCAGCGAACTCCATGGTGTCCATGACAAGGCCAAATATTATCCGGCGGAAACGGCGGCGGTATTGGCCGGAAGAATCGACAGCCCTATTATATTGCAGTGATCAAATTGCCCATTCTGTGAGTATCCAGATGGATGCCTTCCGCTCTAAATTTTTCATATTTATTTTAAATGAAGATAGACATTTTGAATATTTATAATTTGAAATCAATATTGATACCTTTTCTCCATCAATTGGGAAAATTGTTGGAGATCCGGGAAATTTCAGGTCAAAATTAATCGATTTATGCCTTGGGCTCAGTAATTTTAGAAGCAGATATATCGTAAATTCGCAACTCTCCCGATTGAATCATAGATCCTCAAGATCACTCGATTTAGAGGATCCAATTATAATTTTGTAGGAGGTTATTTTGGGAATTTTCAGCAAATTGGGGCTATGTGTAACCGCCGCAAGCATGATGTTTGCGACTGTTGCTACGGCAGATCAAAAGCTAGCCATCGGAACAACATCATCGAAATCGTCATTTTATGGTTATTTCGTGGCTGTATCAAATATCTTGAATAGTAAAGTTGATGGCGTTACGGCCAAAGCTGTCGAAACCGGTGCAACCATCGACAACATTAACCGCATGGGACGCAATCAGCTCGATATGGGCCTCGTGACAACCAATACCCTGTCTGATGCGTATGATGGTGTTGGCAAGTTTGAAGGCAAGCCAATTAAGTCCAAAATCCTTTGGGTCTATTACGTGGCGCCACAAGTATCTTTGGTCCGTGAGGATTCCGGTGTTCAATCTTATGCTGATCTGAAGGGCAAAGAATTTAATCCTGGTTTACGTGGGTCCTCAACTGAGGCGACAACGGACAGTGTCTTTAAGACGCTTGGTATTGAAGTTGATGCTTTCCGGGGCGGGAGTGCCGATGCCCGCGACGCTGTTAAAGACAACCAAATTGTTGGCATGACGTCATCATCAATGGGAGAAAAATACAGCGCCACCCAAGTGGACCTTTCCACCTTCACGACCATGCGCCCGCTAACAATTTCTGACGAGCAGGCAAAAGTGATTGCTGAAAAGCATCCTCAGCTGGCCATCGTTGATATTCCAGCGGGTGCTGGTAAAGGGGCGCCTGCGTTTAAAACCTGGGCTTTCGCGCTGGCAACGTCGGCCTCTCCTGAAATGGATACGGACACGGCTTATAAAATTGTGAAAGCGGTGATCGAAAATAGGCAAACTCAAACAGATGCCATGAAGTCAACTGGTGCCGTTAATTTTGCGCAGGCGACTGTCGATCTTTCGACCTCTCCTCTACATCCGGGGGCGATCAAGTATCTGCAGGAAATCGGGATCGTCGTTCCGGACCGCCTGATTGCGCTTGAAGATAAGTAAAGATCTTTATCTCCTCCCTGCCCTGACAGGGTGTGCGGTTCGTGCACCCTGCCAAATTTAGGAGGAATTGGCCACTTTTCAAACACATAAATCGTTATCTACATGGGGAGGATGTCATGGCGAAGTTCTTTAAGCTGGAAGTCATTTTCGCAACTTTTCTAGCGGCTTTTATTCTATATACGGCGGCTACCGGCCCGTTTGTCCTGCTGGTGCACCGATCGGTATTTCTGGCCATGGTTATTCTTCTGGGCATTACGGCTTATCCTTTGTTCAAGGACAGTAAACTACGCCCAGTTGGCATTATTCTCGATGCAATTATCGCCGCATTGGCAACCGCAGCTTGCTTGCGGGTAGCATTCGATCATGATCATATCATGATGGATTATCCAGTCGCAGAAATCTGGGATATGATCCTGTCCTGGGGATTGGTCGCCACAATTCTGGAGCTATGTAGGCGGACAGTGGGGTGGGTTTTCACTTCCATCGTTATTGCAGGAATAATGTATGCCATGTTCGGCGAATATGCGCCGGGTGCCTTTGAGCATCGCGGGTTTAGCCTGCAATTCATTACTGAAACCATTTATCTGGGCGACCTTGGTATTTGGGGTGGCCTAGTGGGGATTAGTGCAACTGTTCTTGCAGCATTCGTTATGTTTGGCAGTCTTCTTCTTTTCTCCGGTGCCGGTCAGACCTTTATCGATATGGCGACACGGGTCGGCGGCGCTAGTCCCGGTGGCGCGGCGAAAGTCGCCACCATTGCGTCTGGCCTGTTTGGCATGCTGGCGGGAAGTTCCGTCGCCAATGTGGCCACGACCGGCAATGTCACGATCCCGATGATGAAACGCCTTAAATATCCACCGGCGTTGGCTGCCGGGATTGAAGCCGTAGCGTCAACCGGTGGGCAACTTGCCCCGCCCATTCTAGGGGCCGCAGCCTTTGTTATGGCTGAATTTCTATCCATAAGCTACTGGACCATCGTGACTGCTGCAATTGTGCCAGCTGTCCTCTATTATCTTGGTGTTTATATTACGGTGCATGTGCTGGCCGTCAGAACCGGCCTAGGCGTGGTTAGCGGCGAGGAAATGCCTAGCTGGAAAGACGCTTTTGCCGGGCGGCGTGTATTGCCGTTGATTGCGGGCATTGGTGGTATTGCGTTTGGTATAATCAACGGGAATTCAATCGTATTTGCCGTATTCCTTGGCATGGTGGGTTTGACGGTTGCCTATATCGCAGTCCGAGTTCGGAGCGTCGAGACAGCCAAGGAAGTTGCTGTCAATCTGGGTAAGGGGTTTGTTGACGCCTCCAAAGGTCTGGTTATGGTCGGCGTCCTGCTCGCAGGTGCGCAGGTTCTTGTTAGCTTGATCAACATGACGGGGCTCGCAGGCACCATTTCTTCTTTGATCATGCAGATCGCAGGGGATGATCTCTTTATTCTTGGGTTGGTAACGGCGGCAATCTGCCTGGTCATGGGAATGGGGCTGCCGACGATCGCCGCTTATGTTCTGGTAGCTGCCATCATGATCGGTCCTTTAGTGCACGCAGGTGTCAGTGAATTGTCTGCTCATATGTTCGTTCTGTATTACGCCGCCCTATCCGCTATCACACCGCCGGTCTGCATAGCGGTTTTTATCGCCGCTGGGATTGCTCGCACAAAATGGAGTGCTGTCGCCGTTGAGGCCATTCGCCTCGGTGCCATAACCTATTTGCTACCAATGTTCTTCCTTTATTATCCAGCCCTCCTTAATCAGGGCGACTGGCCAGCCGTCATCTTTGCCGGCCTTACCGGCCTGATCGTTACAATCTCACTTTCCTTCTTATTGGGCGGCGCCAGTATTTTTGACCGTCCGATCATTGATCGACTCATCCTCATTCTGATAATCATTATGGGTGCGTATAATAATCTTGTTTTAACTCTGATCGCGGTAGCGGCTTTGATCGGTATCTTCGTTCTGGCGAAATATCATCCGAACTTGGGGAAGCCGTTTGTTCATCGAACGGCTCCTGATAACAAATAAGTAAATCGCAAATGGAATCTGAAAGATATGTCTGAAAATGAACTTATCGCGTTGACTGCTGTTGATGCAGTCGAAAAACTAAGGAATGGTGAGCTTTCTCCCCTTGATCTTATTGATGCGGCCGAAGAAAGAACGGATGCTGTTGATGGTCCGATTAATAGTATGCCCATACGCTTTCATGCTGCTGCAAGGGAATCTGCAAAGAGCATTAACACTCGCCGGAAAAATGCTCTTCACCCCGGCGCTTGGCTAGCAGGGTTGCCCGTTGGCGTCAAAGACTTGAGCGATGTCGCCGGGCAACGGACAACCATGGGCGGCTCTCCGATATTTAAGGATTTCGTCGCAGAGAAATCTAGCAATGATGTGGTTAACCTGCAGAGAAACGGTGGCATTCCGGTGGGCAAACTCGCGTCACCAGAATTTGGCTTCAATGCTACCACCTACAGCCAGCTATTTGGCTATACCCGCAACCCCTGGAACACGACCTTGAGCACAGCGGGCTCATCCGGCGGCTCTGCTGCTGCCGTTGCATCAGGTCAGGTCTGGGCGGCAACAGGTTCAGATTTGGGTGCAAGCATTAGAACACCTGCTAGCTTTTGTGGTATCGTTGGATTGCGACCGAGCCCCGGACTTGTGCCACGTGGTCCGACACCGTTCTCGTTTTCTGTGCTACCTGTACACGGGCCCATGGCCCGGAACGTCCAGGATACAGCGCTGATGATGGATGCCATGGTGGGATTGCGTGAAAGCGACCCTATCTCTTTTCCGCCGCCGGATATCAGCTATCTTCAGGCGGCCCAAAGCCCAGAAAAACCGCTTCGTGTAGCCTTTTCTACGGATCTCGGGATTACCTCATGTGATCGAGAGATAGCGGCTTTGGTTCATCAATCGGCCCAAAAGCTTGAATCAATTGGCTGTATAGTTGAAGAGATTCATCCAGATTTTGGCGATGCGGTGGAGATATTTCATGCCATTCGCGGAACTGGTCATATAGCTGGTATGGGCGCCCTTCTGGAACAGCACGCTGATTTGCTCACGGATGAAATCAAATGGAGTGTTGAGACAGCCCGCGGATTAAGTGCAGACGATATTGCCAAGGCAGAGCGTGGCCGATCCGCACTTCAGCAAAGAGTTAGTACATTTTTCGAAACGTACGATCTACTCATTTGCCCCGCCAATGTGGTGCCGCCTTTCCCGGCAGAATGGACAACTGTGAAGGAGCACGAGGGCTATGAATTTGAACGCTATATCGACTGGATAGCTATTACCTTTGCCATCACTCTAACGGCATGCCCATCCTTGTCAGTACCATGTGGATTTTTAAAATCAGGTATGCCTCTTGGAGTGCAACTGGTTTCACGCCCGCGAAGTGAGTATAATCTTTTTACCTATGGCCGGTTTTTTGAAGACGTGATGAATCTGGGCGTCATCACGCCAGTAACACCAAAGAAATACTGACTGGACTGAACGAAACGCGTTGCCGTAACAAGAGGAGGCTGAATGTCCGATAGATTAAAACAGATTAAGGCCTTTGTAAGAATTTCCGAGACGCGAAACTTCACGCGGGCAGGAGATCTTATGGGTCTGTCCCAGCCTGCCCTTAGTTTGTTAATGAGCCAGTTTGAAGAAGAGCTGGGACTCAAGCTTTTCCACCGAACAACGCGTAATGTCGAACTAACAAATGCTGGCCATGAGTTCATGCCCAATGCTATTCGCATATTGCAGGACGTTGATAATTCCTTGGAATCTTTACGTCAAACAGCCGCAGTGCTGCGCGGAAGCATTCATGTAGTCGCATTGCCATCACTGTGCTCCTCGCTATTGGCGAACTGTGTCATGGAATTCAAGCGATCTTTCCCTGAAATCAACGTAAAGATCGAAGAAATGCCAGCTGGCCCTATTGTTGATTACATTGTTGCTGGTGCCTGTGATTTGGGAATTGGCGTCATGATAGAAGAGCGCGAAGTCGTTCGCTTTGTTCCCCTATTTAAAGACAAACTAGTTCTGCTACGCTCGGATACCTCGGACTTTCTCAAACGATCGCCCCTAAAATGGACAGACCTAAAGTCTGAGCCAATGGTTTTTATGAGCACTGCGACAAGTGTGCGCAGTATGATTAACTCAGCATGCCTTCAGAATAATATGATGCTGACGAACTCCTTTGAAGTAAACTTCATGAGCACTGCCATTAGCTTTGTCCGATCGGGGCTGGGAATGACCATTTTACCGACGACAGCACTATCAGATTTTTCTATGGAAGGAATTTTGGTTCAGGAAATAGAAAACCCAGTTCTTGAGCGTGAAATTGGTCTGTTACAACGCTCAGACAGACTTCTATCACCTGCGGCAACTCAATTTGTTAAATCAGTGAGAAAATTTCGTTCAGCAAACCCAACAGTTGACCAAAATGTATTTGCGTAAATGGAGAAACGAAAATGTATGAAATGCTAAAAGGTTTGCGCGTACTTGATTTGACGGCAATAGTACTGGGCCCTTATGCAACACAAATTATTGGCGATTTCGGTGCGGAAGTTTTAAAAATTGAACAGCCCTCTGGTGATTTGTTCCGCACTGTCAGACCTGGTCGATCGGGGAATATGGGTGCAGGGTATCTTAACCTTAACAAGAACAAGAAATCAGTGGTTCTTGATCTGAAATCTGCGGAAGATAAAGAAGCTTTTTTCAAGCTCGTCACAACAGCTGATGTTGTTGTTCATAATATGCGCCCCTCGGCTGCGAAAAAGCTTGGCATAGATTTCGAAGCCTTGAAAGCTTACAAGCCCAATTTGGTCTATTGTACTGCGGCAGGATATGGTCAGGACGGTCCGAAGGCCAATGAACCAGCATATGACGATATTATTCAAGCATCCTCAGGTATTGCCAGCTTAAACGCAAATGAACGCGGAGAGCCTAGGTTTCTGCCAACAATCATTTGCGATAAGGTTGGGGGCCTGCATTTGGCGATCGCCATCCTAGGCGGCATCGCCTATCAAGCGCGTACAGGAAAAGGCTGTCAAATCGAAGCTCCCATGTTTGAAACAATGGTTTCCTTTCTCATGGTTGAGCAAATGGCCGGCATGTCTTTTGAGCCTCCATTGGGTGGTATTGGGTATGATCGTTTGCTGTCGCCCTTTCGTCGGCCGTTTGAGACGCAAGACAGCTATGTTGCCGTACTGCCCTACAACGGAAAGCATTGGGCTGCATTTTTACGGTATGCCGAACGCGAAGAATTGGCTGACGCCGAATGGGTTCAAGATCCTATAGAGCGAAGCGAAAAGATCGGGAAACTTTATGAAGTGGTGGCCGAAGTCATGCCCACAAGAACCACTGCAGTGTGGTTGGAAATATTGAGAGGCCTGGATATACCGTGCGCTCCAATAAACGATCTCACAGACTTGTTTGATGATCCACATATACAGGAAGTTGGCCTTTTCCAGTCTTTTAACCACCCGACCGAAGGCCAGCTAAAGACGTGTCGCTCCCCTTTCCGGGTAAACGGTGTCCCCGAACAATCCGATGGATTGGCACCAAATGTTGGCGAGCAGTCTAAGGAAGTTCTTTCTGGAGGATCAATGCCAGTTTCCGAAGGCAATTCATAGCGGCATCATAAATCTGGTACGATTGCGGGCAAAAAACTGTGATAATCTATAATTAGTAGAGATACTTGGGTCCAGATGGTCTATTATTTTCTCTATCCTCAAGGCACCTTATCTATCTTTACTGATCATAATCACATTATTTATAATCGTTTGCTCTATCTCTAGATATCTCGAATTAGGTAGCGGGCAAATTGCAGTTAATTGTAAATCCACCGGACCGGTACAAACAACTGGTACAGAATCTATCCACGCAAGGAGGCTATCTAGTTGTAACCCATTGTTATATTTGCAGCGGAAAAACGCGGCGGCTTCTCCCCTACCCTCCGTCACTTTCGCATCAAGATTGATGGTTTTTATCCATAGCCTGTTGTTTTTTATATAAAAAACGGCCATCCCTTGATTTTCCGAATACGCTTAAAACGCGGCGGAAAGGCTTTTGGTGCAGAAAAATGGGATGGGATCAGGCAAAAAATCTTAAATAGTAACTATGATACTATTTTAAAAAAGCGTACCGGGATTCATAATGCCATTTGGATCAATAGCGTTTTTAACTATTCTCATTGTGTCTAGTTTTGTTAGGTCTGCATAGCGCTTCATACCTGCTATTTTCAGCCTGCCTATCCCATGCTCTGCGCTGATTGAGCCGCCGCATTTATCGGTGATGTTGTCGATAGTCATTTGAATAGATTCCTGTATGTCCAGGTGCTGCTGCAAATAGGCATATTTCGAAATACCCTCCTGCGGGAAAACATTTACATGGATATTACCGTCACCGATATGGCCATAACAGTTTATACGGAGGCCGGGATCAAGACTTTCGATTGCATCACAGGTAATATTTATGAAATTTTCAATCTGGCTCAGGGGAACGGAGGTGTCGGAGCTGTAAATTGCACCTTCTTTCTTGTTATATTCGTAAGCCATTTCACGGAGATTCCACAGCGATCGACTTTGACTTTCTGACTCTGCAATTACTGCGTCGACGAGAGTTCCTCGCTCTAATTCTTGCGCCGCCACCTCTTCCAGTAGTTGACGAATACCTTTGTAGCCTTCGATTTCGATCAATACATACCAGTTGTGGCTCTGATCAAACGGGTTGCGTAGCGCTTCGAAATGCTTGGTGGCAAGTTCCATCCCTAGGCTAGACATGAGTTCAAAAGCAGTTACTGTTTCGCCGATCGCACTACGGATTTCGTGCAACAGTGCTAGTGCCGCCCCTGACGAGGAAACGGCGCACATGATTGATACAGTCTCGTCGGGTTGCGGCGAGAGTTTAAGAACAGCCGCAGTAATGATTCCCAGAGTTCCCTCAGACCCGATTAGCAAATTGCGTAAATCGTAACCAGTGTTGTCTTTGCGCAGTAATCGAAGGCCATTGAGGATAGAGCCGTCTGGCATAACGGCTTCAATACCCAGGCATAGATCACGACAGTTTCCATATCTTAAAACCTGTATGCCACCGGCATTGCTGGCTAGATTACCGCCAATCGTACAGCTGCCTTCAGAGGCAAGTGAAAGGCCGAAGCGGCGGCCATTTCTTTGGGCAATATCCTGTACATTGGCCAAAATGCAACCGGCTTCCACCACGATTGCATCATCTTCCACACTGATCGAGCGGATAGCGTTCATGCGCTCCAGCGACAGGACGATGGGTAGCTTGCCGTCAATTTCTAAATGCCCGGCAACACCTCCAGTACCCCCTCCAAAGGGGATAATGCCCACCTTGGCCGTATTGCAGGTCCCAACGATGGCAGAGACTTGTAGCGTCGTTGTTGGAAGGACCACTAAAGCGGCGCTGCCGTGAAAACGCTCTCTCGGATCAGAGAAGTATTTTTCGGCGTGCTTAGGGGCGATCCAGCCTTGAGGTCCAACGATAGACTTCAACCTTTCCAGCAAGGGTGCCTCAGCGGTCGTTAGTGACGTATTTTGGTCCAATGTGGCCATTTTAACCAGATGTCCATGTTGAGTAACTGTTAGGAGAAAAAATTAGAGGCATATGATATTTGCCATGCGGGTCTTTCATTCGAAACCGCAGGACGATCTCCGGAATGACCTGCCCTATGCCAGAGGGCAAGTCTCGCGCAGCCCAATAAGGACCGGTCCTGAATACCAACTCATACAGCACGTCAGGATCCGTACCCGACAGATCGATATCTTCCGACAAACGGCCGTTCTTATCTGTTTGTGCGGTAAAGATGGTGTTAATTTCATCGCCCACGTGGGTAAGTGTGATGGCAATCCCTCCAGCATGAGTGCCGTCGACACCATCAAGTGTATGGGTTGAGAAGCGTGCCATTATTCGATCGATGCCTTGTCACGTTTGTCAGCTGTGGCCGCAACAATCGGACTAATCACTCCGCGGCATTTGACATTGATACAAGCGGTTTTACCACTGGCGATAGCGCGTTGGATTGCTGGAGCCAAATCGGCCCGTTTAACAACCAATTCGCCATATCCACCGAGGCCTTCGAACATCGTATGGAACGGGATATCCCGAAAGTCCGTGGCGTAATGCTGGCCGTTCGAAAACAGTTTTTCCTGTTGCTGACTAATGCAATCCAATCCGCCATTGTTGTCTATCACCACGACGATGGGCAGGTTCTCCTGAAAGCAGGCCTCAATCGACAAGCCGCCAGACAGGAATGCACCATCCCCCGACACCAGTATAACAGTCTTGTCGGGATGCACATTCTTGGCCGAGAGCGCAAAGGATACGCCCACACCGAGGAGGCTGTAATTGCCCGGATGCAGAATGCCGCCCAATTTTAATCCGCGCTTGGCAGCAATGTTGGTGGCGATTTCATTCCAGAAATGAGTATTGCCCCCGTCAAAGACCAGCCAGTCACCATCGTTCATTTCGGCTTGTACATCGACGCCCAATTGCAGAGGATGCATTTTACGGCCTTCAGCCAAATCGGTCGCAGATTCGGCCGCAATGTGATCACTCCATTCCTGAACCCAGGTTGTGCGGCGTTCTTGTTGCAGGCTAAACCAGTTATCCCATGTTTTTCCAATGCCGGACAGCGCGTCCAAAAAGCCACCGGGATCAGACAGTAACTGCATATCGGCAGCATGGTTGTAATCGAGTTCCTCGTGGCTGCCGTTTATACAGATCAGCTTTGTCTGCTCCAGAATAAAGGGGGGGTTGCCAAAGTTCATCTGGTTGTCCAGGCGGCAACCAATCATCACGACGACGTCGGCCTCGTGAATGGCCGGTTTCGAAGGATGATACTGATGGAAGTCCGCAAGGCCCATGTAGCATTCTGAATTTTCACCCAGGTTTTTGGTGTGATAAGGGACATTATAGACCGGTATGCGGAGTTTCGTTCCGGCCAGATCCAGCTTGCTTTCGGTCTTGGACCACCAAACGCCGTGGCCCGCAATGATCACTGGTCGTTCTGCCTTAAGAATAATATCCAGCACGGGCTCCAGCGCTGATGGGTCGGGCCAGGCACGAGGTGCTGGTGTGTCTGTGCGATCAAACGGACGCTCATCCAAACCGGCATCCGAGGGGAAAGACGAGAACATGATGTCCACAGGCAAAGCCAGATGTACCGGACCTGGATAGCCCGTGGTCGCTGCTTTCCAGGCGCGATCAACGAATTCGCTGATGCGATTACCATCCACGATCTGTTCTGAATACTTTGTCAGCGGCGCAGCGATTGCCACATCGTCGATTTCTTTGAATCCGCCAGACCCCTGACGTTTCAGTGTCGACGAACCTGTGATGAATATAACGGGGGATCGTTCGCCCCAGGCTTCGAGCATAGCAGGCACAGCGTTGGCAAATCCCTCAGGACCTACAAGGCAAATGGTTGGCCTTCGGGTGATCCGGGCATGACCGTCGGCGAGGTGGCCCGCGACCTGCTCATGTGGGCAGTTGATGATAGGCATCTGGCATTCCATGAACCCTTCCAGAGCCGGGTTGCAGAAACCACCTGCCAGGGTAAAGGCATGCTCCACACCTTTTTCCTTGAGCGCGCGCGCCAGAATAGCTCCTCCGCGAATACTAATATTGGGTTTTATATTCATATCTAGCTCCAGATTTTCGATTCATTTAGACACAGTGGCAAGATCAACTCTGCCGCCGTGCTTTTTTTGTTTTGCCGTGTTCTGTCCAAGTAATCCGGACAATTGCCAGAAGGGTTAAAGCACAAAAGAAAAGGGCAATCGGGCTTTTAAAAAGCAATCCAATGGGATTTCCCTGTGCTACCAGCAAGAACGATCTGAACGAGATTTCGAATTCAGGGGCCAACACGAACCCGATCAGGAAAGCCACGAAGGAGTAGTCAAACTTCTTCATAAAATAACCAATAACGGCAAAGATGATCATCACATAAATGCTGAAGAGACTGTTAGACGATGCATAGACACCTGACAGGCAAGTCAGTCCGATCACCGAATAACTGGCATATTCTGGAACTTTGACGATATGGCTGTATAAGCGGCTGCCTAGCAGGCCAAGGCCCAGGTTAAAGAAATTCGCGACGAATAAGATGGTGAAAATACCATAGATCAAGGTCGGATTGGTTTTGAATACATGTGGACCGGGCTCAATCCCATGCACTAGAAAAGTACCAATCAAAAGGGCGGTGGTTACATTGCCAGGAATACCCAAGGTTAGCAATGGCACGAAACTTCCCCCAACCACGGCGCTGTTCGCGGCCTCAGGCGCGGCGACGCCGTCTAACATGCCATGGCCGAATTTCTCGGGTGTTTTTGAATATTTGCGGGCCGTGCCATAACCGACGAATGCGGCCATTGAGGCGCCGATGCCCGGCAAAGCGCCGATTACTGATCCAATCAAACTGGAACGCAATACGGTTTTCCAATAGGTAAGAAATTCAGCTACAGGCAACGGCGGACCACTGGTTTCGCTGATTGATTGGATCGCGTTTGCATTATTGCCCTGGCGCCGTTCGATACTGCGTTCGACCGCAAGTATAACCTCGGTCACACCGAGCATGCCGATGGCGATGGGCAGAAGCGGAAGACCGTCCTGCAATTCGATGTATCCAAAGTTCATTCGCGGAGTGGCCGACATCGGATCAAGGCCTATCATAGCGCAGAGCACCCCAAAGGCGCAGGCGGCCATACCCCGCAACATCGATTTCCCCGTCAGTCCCGCCACAAATGTAAAAGCGAAGAGCACCGTGAAAGTAACTTCTGTAGGCCCAAATTTCAGAGCAATTTTGGAAAAAGGTGCGGCCACGGCATAAAGCAATAGATCAGCTAGCAAGGCCCCGGCAACGGAAGCGAATAGAGCCATTTGCAGAGCCCGTTTTACCTGGCCGGACTTTGCGAGAGGATAACCGTCAAAAGCCGTTGCGGTTGCTTCGGGCGAACCAGGTGTATTGAGGAGAATGGCAGAGATCGACCCGCCAAAGGTACCTCCCTTGTAAATGCCTACTAGAAAGGCAATCGCCGTAATCGGTTCCATTCCAAAAGTGATTGGCGACAGCAAGGCAATGGCCATCGCGGCTGTCAGGCCCGGGATCGCACCCATAAAGATACCCACGGCAACACCTGCTGCGATACCGAACAGCGGACCAAGCGTAAAGACCGATAGAATACCAGCGACCAGGGCGTCCACTTGCTTAACCTTTCAATTCAGTGAAATTAGGCAGTGCCGGTAAATGGATACCAAATCCGTACCTCATCCCCAGATACAGCACCGCAACCGCCATAACAGAGATCACAACTATCAATGCAATGTTACGCCCTCCGGTACAAAACATGAGGAATATTAGTAACAATCCCGACGCTACAAGATAACCCAGCAACAGCAATGCTATTGCATAAACGGTCATGGCACCCACGACGGTCAAAAGCCCCAAGATCTGCGCTCTTTTTATTACGACATCCGCCTCTAGGACCTTGGTCATACTTATCCGTCGCGCAAAGGAAATCACCAGGTCCAAGAGGACAAAAAATAGTATCAGACTGACAGCCAAATCGGGGAGCAATGCGGCCCCCGATGCAAATGATGTCTGGCCATCATCTACCTCTGCTGGGATAATCCACAGCGCAACCCCGCAAAGCATGACGATAACAACGGAAACAACCTGTCGATTTGTCATTATCGGACGAGGGGCTATCATTTGCTTTTTGCATCAAGAACAGTTTTCATGTCCCCTGAGATCTTGTCGATCGAAGCTTTGGTGTCCTCGCCGCCCATGGGTGGAATGCCGACAAAACGCTTATTAACAAGCTCCTGAAAACTTGGATCTTTTGCAGATTTGAGCAAAGCAGCCTCTAGCTTGCTTTTCACATCGGCAGGTAGTCCTTTGGGCGCGGCAATTACTGAATTATAGCTGACGGCAGGAAATCCCATACTAGACATTGTCGCGGCATCAGGAGTCGCATTCAGTGGCTCGGAGCCAGTAGCAGCAAGAACAATCATGTCACCAGATTTCACATATTGCACATGTGGTCCGCCGCTCATTCCAAAATCCACGTGATCACCTAGAACGGCCTGCATCATATTTGCGCCACCTTTGATCGGAAGCGGAATGAATGTAACGCCAGTAGCCTTGGATACAGCATCGATCTGTGTGCGATCAGCAGGCCCAAGCGTACCGTAACGTAAGGGCTTTCCAGTCGATTTCGAATATTCAATCATTGACATAAAATCGGTCCAGGGTTTGTCGGCCAACGAAACAAAAGCGCCCTCAAAACGGGCCATCGTCAACAAATAGTCGAAATCTTCCTTCGTATAAGTTACCTTGCCTTGCAAGGGATTGAAGGCAAAAGTCAAACTGGTGGCAACGACCAGAGTGTAGCCGTCTGCAGGTTGACTGTTGACAGCTGTCGCCGCGATACTGCCGCCAGCACCGCCTTTGTAGGCATGCACAATTGTCTGGCCAAGCTCTTCGGCCAGCGGTTCGGAAAGCTTGCGCGCCATTGCATCGGAAAAACCACCTGGCTTGAACCCAATTACCATTTCAATCGGCTTATTTGGGTAGTCTTCAGCCGCAACGATACCCGCTGTTAGACCCAAGCAAAGGGCTGCAGTAAATGCTAGCTTACTGA
>Ga0315338_1002324_pt1 | contig 19271 bp, 19 predicted proteins | sample ASW8metaG_FD_204518 | JGI IMG/M metagenome (GOLD analysis project Ga0315338, IMG submission 204518) | Ammonia-oxidizing marine archaeal communities from Monterey Bay, California, United States - ASW #8 | ecosystem: Environmental > Aquatic > Marine > Coastal | place: USA: California | collected... | reverse complement strand
GCAACTCTATAGGATGTGGTTTGCCCATAAGTGACCCCCTATATTTGGTTCCAAACACAGGGAATCACAGATCAGAGGGTATGGGAATCCCGAATCTGAAAAAAACCGACACGCTCTAAAAGACGCCTTCCTCTAATTATCCAATTGAGAGAAGCGTCCTCGGCGACTCGGCGCTATGATCCCTACAACGTGGCACGTTAATCCACGAAAATGAGTACATCGAACCGTTTGAAATCGAATCTGCGCCAGAAAGTACCTGATAGACTGCCTGGTTTGCCACACCACGTATTCACCGTGCTATGGCGAGGGCGCATGCTCGCCGGCGAATTGGTGGCGCGCGAGTTCAAGTCTCTTTATCGAACGTCTTTATTGGGGGTTGCCTGGGCGCTGCTCAATCCTCTGCTCTCGCTTGCCGTCTATACGTTTGTGTTCGGGCTCGTGCTGAAAGTCAAATGGCAGGAAGAGATAACGCAGGTTGATGAATTTGCGCTGATCCTCTTTACCGGGATGATCGTATTTTACTTTTTGGCGGACTGTATTCTCCGAGCGCCCAGCTTGATGTTGGAAAATGTGAACTACGTCAAAATGGTCGTTTTTCCATTGGAAATCATGTCGTGGGTCGTTGTCGCAGGATCGTTCGTCAAGGCATTGTTAAGTCTTGCAATTCTCCTAATAGCAATCGTCGCGCTACATGGCGTGCCGCCATGGACGGCCATATTCTTGCCGCTGATTTTTGCACCGATCATGCTCCTGGCACTGGCCATGGTTTGGTTTCTGGCGGCGACCGGTGTCTACATCAGAGACCTGACGCAGGTTGTCGGGCCGATCGTGACTCTGTGCTTTTTTGTCAGCCCGGTCTTCTATCCGGTATCGGCGCTGCCGGAAACGCTTCAGCCTTTGCTCTATCTAAACCCGGTAACGTTCATTATTCAGCAGGCCAGGGATGTACTGCTGTCGGGCGTGATGCCGAACTTTTTGGGTTTGCTAATTTATTTTATCGTGGCCTGGATACTGGCCTGGGCAGGGCTCTTCTGGTTTTCGCGTACCAAACGAGGTTTTGCGGACGTGCTTTAGCGGTATTGTCCAACCAGCGACCGAATTGGTACTAACGCGCTGCGGCGTCGTCGGCGGGTGCGGTCTTTGCGTTTGTCATCATCCACACCAGACCACCGATCAAACCGACGATCGTCATGCTGGCGCCTAAGGTTACCGACAAGAACACTGCATCGGTGGCCGAAATTCCGACATACGCGAAACCGGCGACCATCGCACCTTCCCGAAGACCCCAGCCGGCTATTGAGATCGGGACTACGCTGATGAACAATGCGGTTGGCACAATGACCAGGCACTCGATGAAATCGACACCGATATCAACCTGCTGAGCGACGAACCACACGACGCCGACATTCAAAAGATACATCGATATGCCGAAAAATCCGGCGAGACCATAAAGGGCGGGGACGCCGAAAATGCTGCGGAACGCGTCGCGTAATCCGCGCAATTCTCCGACGATGCGTGTTCGCTCCAGGAACATCGGCAGCCGCGGCAAAAATGCGAACGTCAGGGTACCAAGCACACCGACGCCGAGTACAAACGCAATGGCCGTTACCGCTTGCTTGTCCGGTATCGCTTCGATGATCAAGGGCATCGTGAAGGCGATGACGACCATCAAGGAAATTAGCCCCAGCGCGCGGTCTGTGACAACGCAGTGCAGCGCCAGACGTAGTGTCCATTTGTCACGCTGCGACAGCAACCAAGCCTTGACGGCATCGCCGCCTATTGTCGACGGCAGTACCTGATTGAAGAAGTAGCCAACGAGTGTGTATTGCCAGGAGGTCCGGACGCTTAATCCGGTTCCCATGAAGCCACACAGCAAGCGGAGCCGAAAAGCTGCAATAACGGTTTGGACGGTTAGGGCGACGACACAGAGCAAACCGGCAAGTACGGAAAAGTTCTCCGCCCGATTCCACAATGCAGCCAAGTTTACGCCGTCGAAAATCCACCAAAAAAGGCCTGCCGTGACGAGCAGCTTTATCAGGAATGAAAGCCGCTGTTTTAGAACAGGGTTCAAGGCCGCACGGCTACTTTTGTCGTTGCCCGCGTGCGAATGAATTTCTCGGCGCGCGCTGAACCGTTTGCAGGCGGCGACGCTTTGAATCCTATGCGATATTTGTGGCTATTAGACACTTTGTAGTTCCAACGTTGACTCTTGAATGTTCAGTTTTCGACCGATTTCATGGTTTTGGCCGTTGTCGAGCTCGATTGAAACGTCAAATTCGTCACCTCGTCCGAACGGTGCGTCTTGCGCCGGGCATTCGTACATAAATCCACAATGAAGGATCGCACCTGCCGCATAGATATGTTTGCCGGAATATGCCGCATAAACGTCTGGACGGGAAACAGAACCGACGGGTAGGGAAACGGTTCCGGAAGCTGATGTAATCCGTATCGTGCTGATGTGGCGCCGCGATACGGCCCAGCCATCGAGTCGAAATGGCGCATTGCTATTTTCTTCCGGCATGGAGACCCTGATGTCGTAGCGAAGGTCCAGCTTCTCGGGCACCGACAGGGGTTCGTGGAAAGCAACTGGGTCGATCGAAAGGCCAACGTGGTCCGTATTTCGAACCGATGAATTCGATTTCTGCAGAATGAATGCGAGGCTTGGGGCGGCTTCGTGCGGATCCAGCAGCCGGAACGGTCCCGGCAGTTCCACTGCGACTTCATCCGTAAATTCCTGTAAAAATTCGGCGCTTGCGCCAAGTTGTGCGCCGTAGACGCGTAGAGCCGATAGAGGGTCGTCCGCAACGCCGTAGGGGATCGTCTCAACATCGGAAAAACCTGCCCTGCGAGCACTTGACTCGAATTCATACCGGCCAAACGCGTGCTTGTCTTCGAGTTGGGCGACGACCGAGGCAACGCCGGCGTACTTCGTCGTAAAGGACATGTTTCGATGAACCCCAAGCACGGCGTTGAAATCGGGGTTCTCCCAATATTTCGGGTCGCCCGCCATCCGTGCAATGACCGGTAATGAGCAGGAACACAGAGCCTGCATGAACCGTAATCCCGGTTCGACAAATATTGCCGTGCCGCCGGGGCGCAAAGCCCGGCGGCACGAGTTGAGGAATTTCTCATAGTCGAATATGTGATGGACGCAAAAATACGCGACGATTAGATCGAAACTATCATCCTGTACGTTAAGATTCTCGCCATTATTCGTCGCGAATAGAGTTGGTGTGGCAATGTCGAAGTGCCTAAGTCGCTTGCGGCACTGGGCAAGCATCCCCGGCGATATGTCCGTCACGACCGCAGTACCGATGTCCGAGCCCGCAAGCATTGCAACGGTGAGACCGCCTGTTCCCGCGCCAATTTCCAAAATGTCCTCGAAACGTCGCTCGAACAAAGGCGATGTACGTTCCTTGAGAAACCTAAATTGATCGAACAGCTGATCGTCTACGGCATAGAATGCGTCATAATCAATATCGTCGAGTTTCGTACGCTGTTGTCCGGCGACGAAATCGAGCACCTCTTCTTCGAAACTGAACCGCGCCTGACAATGTCCACAATTTAACCGCGTCGTTTCCGGCAACGAAAATGCCGCGGCGCCACCGCATTGCGGGCAGCGTGCGAACCTGTTTATCAACGATAGCTGGTCCGTCATTTCGGAAAACGCAAACTCATTCTCTACGAATATTTCTCAGGGCGACTATAACGCATCACGGAATGGTACGGATATCGGACCTCCGTTCCCGAAGTGCGTTAATGTTCCAATTCAAGGCTTTCGCGACTTGCGTTATGCCGATTTTCCGTCGCCGTTGAATGGCGGACCGGGTCTGCAGAACGCTGCGAAGGTTTGCCAGACTCGACCTTACGCCAGCAAAAGTCGATCGGCGCCAGCTTTTGTCGTGGACCCGGAGCAAAAGCCAGGCGGTCGCAAATATGTGAAGCGGAAGCAACAAAAGCAGTAAGGGGAACGGCAAATTTTTCAGGATGACCCAAATCCGGTTGCGCGCGCTGTGGAACAGGGTGAAGTGGCTCCGCCGGCCACTGGTCGCGGAGCCCTCATGGCGCACCACGGCATCGTGCACCTGAATGCACCGCTCACCCAGCAGTCGGAGTCGGAACCCCAAATCGACGTCTTCCAAATAGCAGAAGAACGATTCGTCGAAACCGCCGGCATCTTCGAACGCCCGGCGCGCGTAAAGCGCCGCGGCAGCGCAAGGTGAAAATGTTTCGCCGGTTTTGGCTATCGAATTGGATGGATGTCCGTATCCACCGCGCCAGGGCATCCCAAGAAACGAATAAACGTCACCGCATCCATCGAGCTTCGAAGGATCCGCAAGCATGATTTGTGTCGATCCGAACATGGCTGTCTCGGGGTACTTCATTGTCGCGGCGTGTAGAGATTCCAGCCAGGTCTCGTTGGGAAAGGCATCTGGATTCAAAGTCGCAATCCACGACGCTTTGCAGCCGCGCGCGCCGAGATTATTCGCAGCCGCAAAACCCAAATTAGCCCCTGCGCGTTCAATCCAAAACCGTGGGTCATCGAGTTGCAAGGCCGCTAACGAGTCGTCCGTCGAGGCATTGTCGACGATGACAGTCTCAAAATCGTCAAACGTTTGCGCAAGTAGATTTTTTATGCATTTATTTAAGTAATCGCCAGAATTATAGTTGACGATTATAATTCTTACCCACGGATTTATTCTGTTTATTTCGATGTTCATAAATATTGAAGATTAAATTCCTAGAACCAACGAAGCACACGCCACCTGTGGAGGGCGGCTCGCACCACGACGAAGATGTACCCCCAAATCTCGTAGGGAAGCTGAAACTTCGCCGAGCCACCCTGCTTGAACGGTTTGGGTTGACCTGGCAAATATTCGACCTTGCCTCCGGACAGTAGGACTTTGAGCGTCATTTCCGGGCAGATGTTGAAACGGTTTGACGACGTGCCCAGCGCGAGAATGAATATACGATCGTAGGCTCGGAAACCGTAGGTGGAATCGCTGATGCGTTCGCCCAATAGCCAGGCCACCGCCTTCCGGTATATCGCCTGATAAGTCCTGTAGATTTTGGGAATGTTCTTTGTATCGCTTTCGCGGATATATCGCGTGCATTGGACAAGCTGGGTGCCCGTTCTGAGGCGCTTGATAAACTCCGGCAGTAACTCGACTGGGTCCATGCCGTCAGCCGAAACAAGCGCACAATAGCGGCCGGTCGCATACGCCATGCCATATCGCACGACGGATCCGAAGCCTTGATGGAGTCGTTTGCGCGCAAGAATTCGCAAATGCAGGGCGGGAAATCGCTGGACGAGGTTTTGCGCCAATTGAAGTGTGTCGTCATCGCTTTCGTTATCGATGATGACGGTTTCGACATTCATCGATGAATGCGTGACGCTATCGTTCAGCGCGCCGAGTGTGGATTCCAACGTCGCCGAATCGTTCTGACACGGCACCAAAATGCTCACCTCGGGCATTTACTAGCGTTCCTCGACGCTCCAGGGGTTCCATTGCCGTGCTGGAAACCGGATGTCGTCGTTCAAGGATTCGTCGAGGCTAGAGGTCGAGAAGAACATGAGCTTCGCATCGTCGGTGAGCGACATGAATCCATTCGCATAGCCCGGTGGGACATATAAGACGCTCGGCGTTTTATCATTGAGAACAAAGCGGTTGATTAACAAATCTTTCGACGGGTTTTCCCAATTGTCGATCTCGAGGCAGCAGACAAGAAATGCCCCTCGCACGGATGTCACGTATTTCGCTTCATTGCGATGTCCGTGCCAGGCGCGGACAAACCCGCTGAGGTGATTGGAGACAGTGTAGAATCGCTTCACCTCCGCAAAGTCGAACTCGTTCACAAACCCGACTTCACCTCTGTCATCGACGGCAAGGCCGCCCGTCAATACCGTTGGACTACTCGACATCGTTACCTTGCCTGCCAGACCGGCGTGATTACCTCACCGCCCAGCGGGCCTTCCTGAGGTACGAAAAGCGGGCGCAGAAAGTCTGTATTGGAGTACCGCGGTGAACTGGCGTCTTGAATTCGGCCCTGTTTCACGAGTTCCTGAATTTCTTGAATGCCGTCTTCCGGCGCAAGGCTTGGACTAAAACAAAAGGCGTCACGGGCTTTGTCGCTGCTGACCTTATAATTGCGCGCATCTTCGAACTTCATTGTCGTTTTTTCGATGCTGGAATCCGGCGCGTACGCTCTGATCCGATCGGCGAGATCGGATATGGTCAGGTTCTCGGTATGAAGATTGTGCGGTCCGACAAGGTCGGTTTCCACATTCTTGACCACGGCGGCCGCGACGTCGCGCACGTGAAGCAACGGCCGCCATTGGTCGCCGCCGTAAACGCTCATTCGACCGTAGAGGCATGCCTTGACTGTCAGCAAATTCAAAACTAGGTCGAGGCGAATGCGCGAGTAGGTGTCGCCAAGACCGAAAAGCGTGCCGAGCCGAAAATAGATCGCCCGGTCGCCGAGTATTTCTTCGCCCTCGACTTTGCTACGCGCGTAGAGCGAAAGCGGGTTGAGTTCAGATTCTTCCGTAAGAATGCCGTCTTGCGCACCATAGACCGAACAAGTCGACATGAAGATAATGCGGCGGTCGAAGTTCCGAGCGAGCCAATGAACCGATTCTATATTCAACTCTTCGGTCAGTTTGGGATAAAGCGAACAGGCGCCATCGCCGACCAAGCCGACCAGCCAAACTACTGAATCGGCCCAGGTCAAATGAGGTTTCAAAGCTGCCTCGTCCCGGACGTCGCCGAAGACGAAGTCGACCGGCTTCAGGTACCTCTCTTCGAACAGAAGGTTGTCGAAAACGCGCGCGTCATGGCCTGCATCGACCAATTGATCTGTCAGCGTGCCCCCGATATATCCCGCGCCACCGACGATCAGGACTTTCGCCATCGTAACTCGCCTCTAACTGAATGCCGCGCCCGGAAAATTTCCCGCCGAGTGTGTCTGTTCCGGGCATATCGTCAAGCGAATTGTTCCAACCGCGCAGAATCGCCAAGCCGCCCCATGGTAAACCAGTAGGACGCGCCTCAATCGGATTATGCTTGAGCATGGAACGTTACGAATTGAGCGAATTGAGCGAATCGATCTGGCGGCCCTGCCGTCTGCCTGTGGCGCTATCGAATCGTTTAGTATTTCCGAATTGAAGTGGGTGCGGCGGGAACAATGAGCGCGAATTCCTCGAGTGAACGCAATGAAACCGGCCTCGCGAGTTTCGCGGTAGTGGTACCGATGTTCAATGAAGCGGTCGGCGCGGAAGCGTTCATCCAGGCCGCTGTGTCGGCGTTAAACCACATCCCCAACCGAAATTATCTTGTTCTTGTCGATGACGGCAGTACGGACGGTACGGCAACGATTCTTGAAAAACTTAACGAGCGCTTCGCGGAAACCGTCGTACTCAGACACGAACGGAATTCGGGTTATGGCACCGGTTTGCTGACGGGTGCGAATTTCGCATCCGGCCAGGGCTTCGATTATGTCCTTTTCATGGACAGCGACCTCACTAACCCACCTGAACATATAGAGCGGTTCGTCGGCGCTATGTCCCAGGGTATCGAATTGATCAAGGGCTGCCGCTATTGCGCCGGCGGCGGTGTCGAGGGCGTTCCAATGAAGGCTTATTTGATATCGCTGGTTGGCAATCTGATCGCACGGTTCCTGTACGGCGGCGGCGTCCGAGACAGCACCAACGGTTTTCGCGCCATCCGCACCGATAAGTTCCTCGACATGCCGCTTCGGGAGGGCGGTTTTGCGCTTATCATGGAAGAGTTGATGTGGGCGCGGCGCCGGAAATTATCGATCGCAAATATTCCGACGACTCTGTATAGCCGCAGTGCGGATCAGCGGCCGACAATGTTCGCCTATTCGTTCGGACAAATGGCGCATTATCTTAAATACGCCCTAGCGGCCCGGTTTGCTTCGAAACCGTGATTGCCTATATTGGCTGCCCTGGTCCACCCGGTTTGACGGGTGCCAATTTCCGCAGAATGTAGTGACGCCATGACTGATTTGTGCCGCGCCTGCGGATCGACAAATATCGAGATATTCCTGAATTTGGGCGATATGCCGCTCGCTGGAGGATTTCTCGCTGACGCGAATGCGATAGCGGGCGAGCGGACCTATGCGCTTCCCGTCCACGTCTGCAACGAATGCGCGCTGGTGCAGATCGTGACGCCGATCGATCCCGAAATCCTGTTCCAGGACTATTCGTTTTCTTCCAGCACGGTGCCGCCACTGGTTTCTCATTTCACGAATTATGCGGCATGGCTGCAACAGCGGTTCGAGCCTAAGAAGGTCGCCGAATTCGGGTGCAATGACGGCATCCTGCTTCAGCCGCTAACCGAACTGGGTATTGGCGCAGCCGGGATCGATATCTCCGAAAATATTTGCGCCATGGCGAGGGCAAAGGGACTGGATGTCACAATCGGCTATTTCGAACCCGACACCGCGCGCGTTTTGCGCGACAGGCTTGGGCCGGTTGACATCGTCACGGGCAGTAACGCGTTCGCACACAATTCGGACCCGGTCTCCATCCTCAAGGGCGCGGAAATTTTACTACAGCCCGCTGGTCATCTCTGTCTCGAAGTCATGTACGCAGGAGATCTCTACGAGCAGATCCAATGGGATACGCTCTATCACGAGCATCTGACCTTCTACAGCCTGGGAACGATTTCGACGCTTCTGGCCCGGTTCGGATTCCACGTCGTGCACGCCGAACGCCTACCGATGCATGGCGGTTCCTTGCGCATTAGCGCAAGTCGCGACGACACTGCAGAGAAAAGTACGGCGTACAATGAAATCGCGGCATATGAGGCAGAAACGAAACTCAATGATCCGGCGACCTGGCACGGTTTCGGCAGTCATGTGCAGCGCAAGATCGATATCGTCAAAGACACGCTGACCGATCTGTCGAAGAGTTCGCGTATCTGGGGTTACGGTGCCGCCGGCAAGGCGACTTTATGGGTGAACGCGTGCGGCCTGACATTTCTGGAAGCCATGGTGGATGCGTCGCCGCTGCGGGCCGGCAAGCTGATGCCGGGCACCCACACGCCGATCGTATTTCCCGACGCGCTCAAGGAGAACCCGCCGGATTATATCTTTATTACGGCTTGGAATTATGCGGATGTGATTCGCAACAATGAGCCCTGGTTCGAGGGAACGTGGATCACGCCGCTGCCGGATATGCGTTTCTTTTAAATCCGCGCATTCGGTTTCACGTATGAGAGGGGCTTGAAGTGGCCAATAAGAAACTGGCGATTATCCTGGGAATCCGGCCCGACGTCATTCGCGCGAGCTTGATCCTTAATAGCATCAGGAACCAACCCGGTGTCGATGTCACCTTCATCTGGTCCGGGCAGCATTACTCGGACAATTTGAAAGACATATTTTTCCGCGAACTCGGCGTTGCGCCGCCAGAGATCGAGCTCGGCGCGAAAGGGTCGACGGACGCGGAAGTTTCGTCCTCGGTTATCGCGAAGCTTTATCCGGTACTCGAAGAATTACAGCCGGAAGCAGCGGTGTTCCTGGGTGACACCAACACGGTCATGGGTTGCCTCGCGGTGACGCAGTTGAATATTCCGCTCGTTCATATAGAAGGTTGTATGCGCGCTTATGACTGGCGCATGCCGGAAGAGAAATGCCGCACGACGATCGATCACCTTTCCGACGTCATCTACACCTATTTCGACGAATACAAGCAGCAGGGCGTTGCCGAAGGACTCAACCCGGACAGTATCGTCGTCGTCAAGAACCTGATCGTCGACGTGCTCAATACCTACTATTACGACCGCAAGTGTTTCTACGACGATATGACCTCGGGCTCGTTTTTCGCGGACCGGGGTATCGAGGCCGGCGAATTCTATCTCAGCACCTGCCACCGCCGGGAAAATGTCGAGAACCGGTTTAATCTGGAAAATATACTGGCATTGCTGGCGGCGACCGATCGCAAGATCTATTTGCCAGCTGGCTACCGGACCCAGAGAAAGCTCATAGACTTCGGTTTGCCGTTGCCGGACAATGTCATCATGGTCGACCCGATCGGGTACGACGAAATGTTGGCTCTTATGGTCAACGCGCGTGGTGTGATTACCGACTCCGGGACCGTCGTCGAGGAGACCGCGGTGCTACAGGTGCCGTCGGTGCAAATGCGCCGCGCGACCGAGCGGCCGCAGGTCTACGATTGCGGTTCCAGCGTGAAGTTTGATCCCGGCAAGCCTGAGGATTATCCGAACGATACGGTCTTGGACAAGCTGGAATCTCTGCACGGCAAAACCTGGGAGCATGGCTTGGGAGACGGCAAGTCCTCACCCCGCGTCGTCAACGATCTGCTGGACCGGCTGAGCCGGCCGGATGGGTTCCGCCAGCACCTGCCGGAACGCTATCACCTCGACACCAGCCGCTCTTTCATGGAGGACGGGCTTTAAGCGTTACCGCGCCGCTCTCAGCTTGGCCTCCCAATCCGCCGGCAGATCGATCTCGCGCGCCACCGGATAGCCGAGTAGTCCGTTATGAGCGAACGTGATCGCATGGTTGCGGAGCGGATCGCCGCTGACGCCGATCAAGAAATCTTCCGGCGTGAAGGTAATCGGCACGAGCCGGTTGGGGTCGTCGTTTTCCGAGAAGACTTCGGGCGCGCGCCGTAAATTGACCTGGTCCTGCAGGTCGCGGATTGGATGCTCCGTCCATTCGCCGATATAGCGTTCGAACTCCCAGGCCGGCATGCGGCAATGGTCGAAGAAATATTGCTGAATGCTCTGTTTGGTCCAGCCATCCTTGACCAGAGTCTCCGCCACGATCGGGCTTAGTACCGTGAGCGGCCGCAAGGTCCCCGGCGACGGGCCGATGGTGAAGACGAGGTGCCAGGTATTCTGCTTCAGCACGCCGTCGGCGATATAGGGCAATATCTTGTCGCCGGTATCGCCGGAAGCGGAGGCGATCAGCGAGCTGCCGGTATAGCGCGAAATGTTGACTGCGTTGCGGCCCTTCGGAACCCCGAGGTCTTCCGACAAGGTCGTCCAGCCGAGCGCGTCCAGTACCGGTTCGTTCTCGGCCATTACGACGCGCCAAGTATTGCCAAAGGTGCATTTGTCGTTCTTGTGCAGCAGGAAGCCGGCCAGGTTGCGCAACGCCAACCGCCAGAAGCGGCCGACGGTCGTGTTCGGCTGGAAGCCGTCGCGCAGCACGCCCTGCTCGTCATTGAAGCGAAGTTGCTTGGCGATTGGGCCGTTGATGGTGATCAGTGTCTCGCCGCCCGGTGTGTTGCCGGAATGCTCGACGCCGTAATCCGGGTCGGCCATCGCCTCGATCAGCGCCACAAGGACCGGCATGTATTCCGGCCGGCAACCAGCCATCACGCCGTTGACCGCGACGGACCAGACTGTGGCCGCCCGGCTGTCGGGCAGTAGAATTCCCAGCACCTCGTTCGGGTCGCGGTCGGTGAAGTTGAGAAAGGCTTCGATCCGCTCCGACGTTGGCGGGATGATCGGCAGCCCGTCGCTCCACTCGTTCTCGATAAACAGCCGGTTGATCTCGTCGATCGTGCCGGAGAAAACCACGTCGCGCGGCGCCGGGTCGGTGGCGATCGCGACGGTGTCCGGCATTACAGTCAGGTTCTGGACCACATCGTCCAGCGTGACCTTGAGGATGTTCTCCGCGAGTTCCTCATGCCCTTGCGTGCCAACATGGCCGGGGACCAGCGCGACCGGCAGGTTTGGCAGGCCGAGTCCGACGCAGGTCGTGCCGGCTTGGCCGAGAAACCCTTCGCAAACCAGGGAAGAGGAGGGGACACCGGCCTTCTCGGCAACCGCACTCGCCCGCAACACGGCGGGCGTGCAGCTGCCTCAACAGCCCATGCCGGATATGACGGCATCGACCCCCAGCGACTTCATTTTCGCCGGCAGATTAGCGAGTATCTCGCGCTCATCCGAGCCGTGAGTCGACCCGAATTCCTTCCAACTTATGAAGTTGACGTTCGGATAGCGTTCCTTCAGCCCGCTCTCCAGTAGGTCGAAGACCTCATCGCCGCGGAACAGGAAGTCCCAGAGCTGGCAAACCATCTTGCCATCCAGCGTGTCGAGACGCGGTGCCGTCTCCAGCAACTCCATCTGCCGTGTCGCGCGCGGCCAGACCACATCGTGGATTTCCTGGTAGTTCGACATTTCCTACTCCCTCGAATACTGATCGAAACTTCGTACGGTGAGTTTAACCGCTGAGCCCTCAGACGCCATATCTGTCGCCTGGATGACAGAATTCGATAAGATGGCCCACCGGTTCCCGCTGAGTAGGAAGCGATGATGCGCGCCTGGAAATCAAACGAAGCTCAAGCGTTGAGTGCTGAAAGTTTGGACGATCTGTTCTCGAACAGGATACCGGCGATCCGCATTTCCGAATTCGCGGCGCCGGACGAATGCCGAGCCTTTGCCGATGGGCTGCGTCAGTGCGAACTGCGCGCGGTCAAAGGGGCGACAGACTATTCCGCGTCGTCTTTCGAGGCGCAGAAGATTGCCTTCATCGGGCTGACCCAGTTCGAGTTTAAATACCGGCCGATCGAGGAATACCTCGACGCCGCGGACGCCTCGCGTGCGGAGGTTGCGTCAATCTTCGCGCGTTCCTTCGACCCCGTCGAACGGTTGATGGGGCGGCTGCGCGCCTTGATCGGGACAGACGTGGCGGTCGCATGCGATCCCGGCGGCCGGGCCTATTCGGCGGCGATGATCCGTAGCGCGAATGAGGGGTTGGCGCTGCATGCCGACTTCGCTTCCTATCAAGCGCCGCAGCTAACCGTGTCGGACTGCACGGCGCAGCTCGCCTGGAATTTCTACGCCGAGGTGCCCGCGGGCGCGGGCGGCCATACGACGATACACAACAGTCCCTGGACCTGGCAGCGCCAGCACGACGGGGAGGTCGCGGAGAATTATCCATTGCCGCGCGAAGCGGTTGCGGGGGCGGAGACGTTCACGTTCCAGCCGCGGGAGGGCGAGGTAATCCTGTTCAACTCACGCAATCCGCACGAGGTCATTCCTGTGGCCGAAGCGAACGGTAAGGACCGCATTGCTATGGCGACCTTCATCGGCCGCAAACCCAGCGGCGATTTGCGGCTCTGGTCTTAGTGGTACATAAATTTCACTGTATTCGAAAAAATGATGGCCTGATTCACGTAAAGTTCAACGCGTTGAACTTTACGACCTGGACACTAACGATCCCCGAAATGGCGCTGCCAGATCGCCGCGACGATCGGATTTTGTTTTACGGCCGCCTTCAGTGCCGCAAGCTTGGGAAAGTCGCTGTCGCCGCGATACCAGGTGAACAGCATAGCGACATAAACATCGACCAAACTCATGGCGTTGCCCAGTAGGAACGGTCCTGGGTCAATGGCATTTTCCAGAACGGAGAGCGCCTGTCCCGTGCGCGCTATGGACGCCTCGCGGACCGCTTCGAGTCCATTGGGGTCCGTCGTATAGCGATCGGGGTAGGGGAGCCGGATGATGGCTTCGTAGATATTCACGTTGGCGAACACCATCCAGCGCAGGAACGCCCCGTGCGCCGGTGTGCCTGGCGGTGGCGCCAGAGCCTTGTCCGGATGGCAGGCCGCCAGGTGAATCAGGATCGCCGCGGTTTCGGTCATCGTCGAGCCGTCCAAGAGGATCAGGGTCGGGACCTGGCGCCACGGGTTGTGGTCCCGGAAGCTTTCCGGCAGTGGCGTTCCGGGCTTCGAGTCCAGCTCTGCCAGTTCGAAGTCGGCGTCCGCCAGCGCGAGGGCCGCCTCAACGACGAAGCCGCCGGAACCGGGACGGTTATAAAGTCGGTACGCCATCAATCCGCCGCTTCTTCGGAAGGGTCGTTGCGGTGTGCGAGGAGCGCGCCGGACTCGACCATCGCGTCGATCTTGGCCTCGTCGTAGCCGAGCTCGCCGAGCAGCTGGTAGGTATGTTCGCCGAGTAGTGGCCCGCCACGCTGGATTTCAGTCGGCGTCCCTTCGAAGCGGGCTGCCGGCCGCGCCTGACGAAGCTTGCCGGCATGCGGATGGTCGTACTCGATGACGATCTCGCTCGCCTGGACTTGCGGATGGTCGATCATCTGTCGCCGCGTCAGCACCGGCGCGCTGGGGACGCCGGCATCTTCGAGAATCTCCAGCCATTCGACCGCGGGCCGCTCCAGCAGCGCTTCCTGGATCAAATTGAGCCGTTCGTCGGCGTTTTCGTCGCGCTTGGCTGGCGTGTTGAACCGTTCGTCTACCAGCAGGTGCTCTCGATTGGCTACCTTGCAGAATCCCGACCATTGGTCGTTGGTCATGGTCGAGACCGTGATGTAGTCGGTCTGCGTTTCGTAAATCAGATCGATGAAGGTCGCCGCCCGTTGCACGCTGACTTCGTTATCGATGAAAGTCTGGCCACCCATATCCGATGACCACAGGAAGGCGATGATCGAATCGAGCATCGAGACTTTGACATGCTGCCCGTCGCCGCTCTTGGCCCGGCCCGCCAGTGCGGCCGTAACAGCCTGGGCTGCGGTGACGCCAGTCAGTTTGTCCGGCAGGATTGTTCGAATGAGCCGGGGGCGTTCTTGGTCGGACCCGGCCTGTACTGTGGCCAGCCCCGACAGCGCCTGGATGATTGGATCGTAAACCGGTTTATGCGCGAAGGGACCGCGCTCGCCCCAACCGCTCATCGAGACGTAGATCAGGTCGGGCGTAATGGCGCGCAATTCGGGCTCGCTGATACCGAGCCGCTCGACCACGCCGGGCCGAAAGTTCTGGATGAACACGTCCGCCGTGGCGACCAGCTTCTTGAGCGCTTCGCGTCCGGCGTCGCTTTTTACGTTGATCGATACCGATCGTTTATTGCGGTTGTTGTTGAGGAACGACGCTCGCATTCCCCGCTGCCCGAAACCCGCGTGCCGCGTAAAATCGGGCCGCTGCGGCGCTTCGATCTTGATGACGTCCGCGCCCTGGTCTGCCAGAATCATGGTTGCGTAGGGGCCCGCAATCACATTCGTGAAATCGATAACACGGTAACCTTCAAGCGGTCCGGGCATGCGTAAATCTCCAGTATGCGCGTTTATTCTACAGGTTGAAGCTGTGCATAGGAAACCAGTTGGAGATTATCGCGTTGATCCGCAATACGCATCATGGCGCACATGCGGCTTTATTGAGTGGCCGTCACTAAAGAAAACGGGGCCTTGCGGCCCCGTTTCCCTAACCGTTTACACGAATTTCCGTTAGGAAATACTGTACAGGTTCTGTGCCGCGACCATCGCGAAAAGCATCGGGAGGGACAGCAGCGTGTTGGTCCGCGAGAACAGCATCGCCGTGCGCGCCGATGCCGCCTTGCTTGCAGCGTCCGCATCGACGATGCCCAGCGCCCGCTTTTGGTTCGGCCAGATGATAAACCAGACGTTGAACCACATGATTGCGCCCAGCCACATGCCGATGCCGATCATACGATGGCCGATATCCGGTTCCGTGCCGGCGGTCCCCAGCGAGATCGCTTCGACGATGTAGCCGTTTGCCGTCGCCAGACCGAGGCCGGTGATGATGGTGAGCATCGCGCCCCAGCGGAACCAAAACAGCGCGGCCGGTGCGATAACCTTGCCGATCGCAGGTTTTTGCTCGTCGGGAATTTTGCCCATGTTCGGGATTTGCACGAAGTTGAAGTACCAAAGAATGCCGATCCACATGACACCGCTCAGCACATGCGCAAAGCGCCATAGATATTTTCCGAAGGCTGACCCTTCCATATCGCCGTAGCCTACGTACATCAGGCACAGCAGCACGGCGAGGACGGCCCCCGCGATGATTGTTCGCGTTAAGTTTTCAAGAATAGCGCCCATGAATTTCCCACCCTCTATAGTGCTCGATTAGTTTGTAGCCACTAGGTATTGTGGCTATATGGATTAATTATGCGCAACAGCGCAAGTAATGTACAGCGCGATATCGGAATTGCTACGTAAGCTTCGGCCGGTGTAGTGGTTGGTGTGCTGAATTTATCTAGTGTTGGTGGAAGGTTGCCGGTCGAAATTCACTCTAACTACTGCGTCGACTCCGTCCGGGCCAACGACCCGGACCGTTACATCCTGGCGATGTTGGCGCCGCCGGCGGCACGCGATGCCTTGTTCGCGCTATACGCTTTCAACGTCGAAATCGCGCGCACGCGGGAGCTCGTGTCCGAACCGGCGCTCGGCGAAATTCGCCTGCAATGGTGGCGCGACGGAATTGCCGCGTTATATACGGGCGATGGATTACGCCACGAAGTCAGCCTCGCGTTGGGTGAGGCGATCTCGGAATTTGGCCTAACGCGTCTAAATTTCGACCAATTGATCGACGCCCGCGCGGTCGACCTCGATGACAATCCACCGGAGACGTTGAACGCGCTCGTCGAGTATGCCGAAAAAACGACCGCTCCGCTGATCGCGCTCGCTCTCCAGGTTGTCGGTGAGTCCACGCCAAAAGCGAAGGCGGCGGCGCGACATATTGGTGTGGCGTGGTCGTTGATAGGCCTTATCAGGGCGTTGCCCTTTCATTTAAGGAGCCGTCGCCAATACCTTCCGCGCGACGTGACAACTCGGCATAACGTCAGCACGCGTAACCTGCTCGAGTTGAAGCCTTCTTCGGAGCTCAATAGCGCGATAAAGTCGCTATCGGATCTTGCGGTGGCTGAATTGCAGGTCGCTCGGGAGATGCAACGCCGAATTGGCCGTGACGCCATCCCAGTTTTGTTGCAAGCGCGCCTGGCCGAAATCTATCTGCGGCGTCTGGCGTCATTCGGGTTCGACCCGTTCGATCCACGCAATGCGGACGCGCCGCCCATGGCCGTATGGCGACTTGCCTGGTCGAAATTCAGAGGACGCTATTGAGCTGCAGCCTCAAGCTGGCTTGCGCGTATCCAGCTATCCAATGCGTCAAGGGCACGGCTTGAATAGGCTGCCCGGCGGTCTCGCCTGCCGCGTCTGCCGCCCTTGACTGGTGTTTCAAGCGGTGGGAATAAACCGAAATTTACGTTCATCGGTTGGAAATGCTCTGCATCCGCGCCTCCGACGATATGGCCGAGCAACGCCCCAAGCGCCGATGTCCCCGGCGGTGCCAATAAGGCGATTCCAAGCTGTTCGGCGACAGCGAAACGTCCCGCGAGCAGTCCGCATGCCGCTGATTCGACATAACCTTCAACGCCGGTGATTTGACCCGCGAAACGCAATCGCGGGTCCGCCTTGAGCCGCAAACCCTCGTCGAGCAGCCGCGGGCTGTTGATGAAGGTATTGCGATGGATGCCGCCCAGCCGGGCGAAAGCGGCATTCTCCAAGCCGGGAATGGCTCGAAAAATCCGCGTCTGTTCGCCATGTTTTAGTTTCGTTTGAAACCCGACAATGTTGTAGAGCGAGCCGAGGGCGTTGTCCTGACGAAGCTGAACCACGGCGTACGCCTTGCCGCCGGTATGCGGGTTGGTAAGGCCGACCGGTTTCATCGGACCAAAGCGCAGCGTTTCCACGCCGCGCTCCGCCATGACTTCGATGGGCAGGCAACCTTCGAAATAGGGAGTATCCATCTCCCATTCTTGAAACGGCATTGCCTCGCCGGTTCGCAGCGCCTCGATGAAGGCGCCGTACTGCGTTTGGTCCAGCGGACAATTGATGTAGTCCGCACCATCTCCCTTGTCATAGCGCGATTGAAACCAAGCCTTTGAAAGATCGATCGAATCTCTATGAATGACCGGTGCAATTGCATCGAAGAAGGCGAGTGAATCCTCGCCGGTCAGCTTCAGTATCGCTTCGCTCAACGAGGGCGATGTAAGCGGGCCGGTTGCCAGGATCACGGAACGCCAGGACTCCGGCGGTAGTCCGGAAACCTCTTCACGCTCGATCGTCACGAGCGGATGGTCGGTCAGACGTGCCGTGACGTCGTTGGAAAATTCGACCCGATCAACGGCCAGTGCTCCGCCGGCTGGTACCCGGTGCGCGTCGCCGGCTTTCATAATAAGCGAACCGCAGCGACGCATTTCCTCATGCAACAGTCCGACGGCGTTATGTTCGGCGTCGTCGGATCGGAACGAGTTTGAACAGACGAGTTCCGCCAGGCCGTCGGTGATATGGACATCGGTCCCGCGAACCGGCCGCATTTCGTGTAGAACTACCGGATGTTTCGCTTGCGCGATCTGCCAAGCGGCTTCGGAACCGGCGAGACCGCCGCCGATGACATGTATCGGGTTCATCGCCACGTGGATCTTCCGTTACTGGCGCCGAATGGAATTCAAACGCTGGAGCCAAAGTATAACTGCAAATTGTCTGGCGTCGTTGAACGCCAAATTTCCTGCACGAACAAAGATTTGTACGGTAATTTCTATAGTGCGGATCAAAATTTTTAAACGCTTACAATTTCGACACGGAACGACATCGAAGGCAATATAAATTCGCTCTTCGTCGGACGTGAACGGTAATACCCGTTACGGTAGTTTTAGTAAAAAAACAATCTATACCAACTGAGATTTTATGATCCTATTTGGATAATCGTCACGCAAGACAGGTAATTCGTATCCCCTAATCTACGCGCGGCGGCGATACGCTCAATTTGAAATAATCCAAGACGCTGGTATACGAAGATTTAAAGGCTGGTACTCCAAAAATGCTGCAGTACAAGAGGCTGTTTATGGTTGAAGCTGTTGAAAATTCCCAGCAGCCTAATGAAATTCAAACAACGATTCAGATTGTGCTGCCCTATTGAATAATTGTGCCTGGAATTGAGCTTGGTTGGATCAAAAATTGTTCAACATTTTTATCTCCAGCTTATTCGACAGCCTCAGCCAAAATGCGACAAAGTGACGTTCGCTTTGAATAGCCCCTAGATTCGTAGACGCTTTCTTTCCTAATTTTGAGGCAAGGAGGCGAAGATGAGTAAATTTAATTTCAGCGACGATTTCAAACGGGACGCGGTGGCGCAGATCACCGAGCGGGGCTATCCGGTTGCGGAGGTTTCGAAGCGTCTGGGCGTGAGCCCGCATTCGCTCTACGCGTGGAAGAAGAAGTTCTCGCAGCCGGTCGGCGGCGATGACAAGGATGCGGAGATAAGGCAGCTCAAGCAGGAGCTGGCGCGTGTCACAGAGGAACGTGACATCTTAAAAAAGGCCACCGCGTACTTCGCCAAGGATGCAAAGTGAGGTACGCGTTCGTCGCCGAGCATCGCCCGCAATTTTCGATACGGGCGATGTGTCGTTGCCTGCGCATCCACCCGAGCGGTTTCTACGCCTGGTTCAAGGCTCCGCTGAGCA
>Ga0315338_1002323_pt1 | contig 19273 bp, 19 predicted proteins | sample ASW8metaG_FD_204518 | JGI IMG/M metagenome (GOLD analysis project Ga0315338, IMG submission 204518) | Ammonia-oxidizing marine archaeal communities from Monterey Bay, California, United States - ASW #8 | ecosystem: Environmental > Aquatic > Marine > Coastal | place: USA: California | collected... | reverse complement strand
TTCCAGCACCTCCTTCGACTTCTACAGGAGCACCTTCGACTTCTACAGGAGCACCTAAAGCTTCTAATACATCATCAATTTTAATTCTTTTTTCGGGTTTATACTCTAACATACCTTGTATTATAGGGTTTCCATTAAAAACACTTTTGTTTATTTTTGTATAAAATTCTTCCAAATTACCTATATCTGGGAAATTTTTCTTAATTCTTTCATCAACAGGCCTTGAATTAAGTAACATTTGATTCATTCGCTTCATGAGCAAATTTATTCCGTTAGGTAATTCTGGTTCTTTTTCGTAAAACAATTCTAATATACACAATCCAAGTGAAAACACGTCATTAGGATGAGTCGTAACTTTAGAAGGGTCCCCTTTAGAATTTTCAGGAGCAAAATAAAATACTGTTCCTCTTCCTTTTTCAAATATTTTTTCTTGTCCTTCTTCATGTCCAACATCCTTAGGATTACCTTTTTTAGAATAATCTTCTGTTCCAGGACATCTAGTCGAAATTCCAAAATCAATTAATTTAACAACTTGATTAGGGGAATCTCCAACTATAATGAAATTTTCTAATTTTATATCTCTATGATTTATATTCATTTGTTTTAAATACAAAATAGCACTTGCCATATTTGTTATAAATTTACGTGCTAATTCAACGTTTGTCAAAGCGAGTCCTCTCTTTTTTGTTAGATCACTTTCGCCATATTCCATTAGCAAATAATGAAAATATTTGTCTTCATGAACGCTATATAATTTTATTATATTCTTCGTATGATCTAAATTTTTCAAACAATTTATTTCATTTTGAAATTCTTCTTTTTTAAATGCAAATTCACCTTCTTTTCTTTTTTTTAGTAAATCTTTTGATATTTTTGACAATGCGAACTTTTCTCCACTATTTTCAATTTTAAATACCTTTTTACTTTGACCAAACCCAATATTGTTATCTTCTTCTAATTTAACTGCAATTTTACCCATTTTAAAAATATTATCTTCAACCGAAAATTCAAACATATTTCTTGGGTTTCCTTCCGGTTCTTCTTCCGGTTCTTCTTCCGGTTCTTCTTCCGGTTCTTCTTCCGGTTCTTCTTCCGGTTCTTCTTCCGGTCCATCATCCTCATCATTTTCCTTTTCTTCTAACATATCTCTATTTAATTGTGTTTCTAATTCTTTGATTTTGTCATTTTGTTTAGCGATTTTTTCTTCACATTCTTGATCTTTTCCAACAAGTTCTTGGTCTTTTTCAGCAAGTTCTTGATCTTTTTCCTTAATTTTGTTATCTTTTTCTTCAATAATCTCTGTTTGTTTTTGGAACAAACTTTTTCCTGTATTTTTAACATTGGTAAATGCCTTTTTACATGTTTCAAGTTCTTTTTTACACTCATTTAATTTTTTTTTACACTCATTTAATTTATTGACTTTTGTTTCCTCAACTGTAATAAACTCTTCTAAAGTTTTAGGATTAACACTTCCACTTCCACTTCCACTTCCACTTCCACCTATTTGATAATCTTTAATATATTGTTTCAATAAAGATTTACCTTCATATGAGAAAATTGAATACTTATCATTTGACAATGGATTATAGATAAAATTAAAAGACATTCTATAAAGACTAAATTCTATACAATATTATAATATTTTATTATAATATTATATTATAATACAAATAATTATAGATACGATTAACTATGGCACAAAATAACCAATTAGCAGAAATTGTCACCCAAATTAATGACAAAATCAGTTCTATTCAAAGTATGATAGATTCAACCACCACAAACGAAAATGCTGACATTCGAGGACAAATGGATGAACTAAAAGCACTGCTTGCGAATTATGAAGAAGAAACAAACCAAACAGAAGAAACTGTTGCCGACGATATGAATTTCGCATTGAGTCAACAATCTATGACAATAGAAGAAAGAGAAGACTTGCTAAATACTAAAATTCGTCAAATTGAAATGGCTACTGAAAGAAACTCACAAACTAAAAATATGCTTACTGTATTTATCATTATAAATGTAGTAGTTCTTTTAGTATTTGTAGGATTAATTGTTCTTAAAGCAAAAAGTTAAGCAGAAAGTTAAAATATAAATAAAATATAAGTATTATATATATTTTTTACAAGTATTTAGTTAATTAATTAAAATGTCTGTTGCCAACGCTAATATGAATGAAGAAGCAAAAATGGATACACATTTATTCAATGATTTATTAAATAGTTATAGAACTAAATATCAACAATTATCGGAAGAAAAGTTAAAATTATCAACTATTGGAAACCGGACTTTAACAAAAAAACGTGAATACCAAATCGCAAATGATTTATATTCAAGAGACCTTGCTCAAATTGAAAGATTGAAAATAACTATGCTTTACCTTCTTGCATGTATAGGTATATTAGGTCTTGTATTCATTTCAATTTTACCAAGTACATTAGGATACACATTAGTTGCTCTTGTATTAGTCGCATACATATTACATGTTATATTCATTAATAATAACTTTTTCAAACGATACAACTTAAATTACGCCTTATTCCAATTCGACCCTGATATGACAGAAGGCTCAGAAACAGGTTCTGTATTGAAATGCGAATATGTCCCAGCATAAAAAACAATGATACCCTTTATTTTTTTTACTTGTTTATTATAATCTCAAACGATTTGATATTTTCAAAATGAATTGTAAATTATTAGCAATATGGACTTCTATCATATTAATCTTATGGATTTTATTACTTTACATAGTAAATATAGAAAAAATTAATAAAATCAAAGAAGATTTTACAAATGAATTGTCAGAAGAACCAAGCGTATTAAATTATCAAATGGGTGAATTAACCAAAAATTACGAATCAATCGACGAATTAGATGGACAATTAGAGACAAATACTCGTAAATTAAATTTACTGAATCAGCAAACAAATGAATTAAACAGAGTTGCTTATGTATTTAAATATATTACAATAATAAGTATCTCGTTATTGATTTTGATGATTTGTATATTTGTATTGAATTTCGACCATATTAGTGGTCCAAGTGCTATAGCAAGAAGCAAAGCATCTGCGTTGTTCAAGAGATTAAAAGCGAAGAAACCCAAACGTATTATATAAGCTTATTATAATCGCGTATTTTTATTTTTTAATTTCATTATGAAAGAAAGAACTAAATACATCAAAAAAATTAATATGAATCCATTGTTAAAATGGATTTACTTGAAAAATAAATATGTAATTCCACGAGAAATTCCAAATAATCCGGAACACATCTTAAACGCCAAGGTGAAAACAATGTCATCTAGTTCAAGAAAAATTAGGAGAGCATCTGTCTCTCACTATAACATAGTAATATAAACTTACATATGTCCTATTATATCCCATAACTCGGCATGTGATTCCGGATCCATTATTTTTTCTATAAATAATTTGAATTTATCCCATAATTCTTTAAACATTTTTCTTTATATAGAAAGTGATATAGTATAGTATAGTATAGTATATTATATTATATTATATTTTACATAACAGTAGATTACCTTTAAATATCACTTCTTTATTTCGTCTATTGTTGTATTCCAACTTTCACATAAGGAACATTTATGATAAACTGGATGATATTTTGTCTCACTTTTTTTTTCACAATCATTACAATAAATTAATGTTTTCCAATTATTCATTTCTGGATCTGCAAATTGTATTAGACTCACATACATCTCAATTTGTTCCCATAAAACAAGCGGTTTGTACGCACTTTTTTTACAAGTAGGACATGTATAATTATACTTAAACCACTCTTCTAAACAATTCGTATGGTAATTATGACCACATTGAAGAATTTCAAAATCTTGTTGTGATTCCCACGTGTCTTCCAAGCAAATTAAACATTCGCTATCCTTCTGATCTATTGTACAAGGATGATTATCAAATGCCTTTTTATCCCAACACATATTACATTTATCGCAATGTTCATAGAATTCCTTACAACCTACACGACATATACCGCATTTATCACAATGATATATTTCTTTTTGTGTTTTATTTTCCCAAAGAGAACATTTACCACAGTAATATGTATGTTTAGGCGCATAACAATCCGGATTAATACATTGGTCACTTTTAGGTTGAACACATTTACACAATAGACATTTCATCAATTTGACTTTACTTCTATCCATTTTATGAAATTCTTCTTCATTATGACAATGATGACAACCATAATGTTCCTTTATTTTTTTATTAATGACACAATCATTACAAATTGGAATACTGAATCTAAAATAATGATTACAACTCATTTCTTTATTTGTTTCCTTTTACAGTTTTTATTATACCTTATTGTAGTAATATTAAATTGGATGTTAACTTATATCCATCCACTTATATCTAATATTATAACAATTAGATTTATTCATATTTCAACTGTTATATTACCTTTGATTATCTTTAAGTGTTCTACAAATTTATCTACATCACAATCATTTCGTCCGTAATTTTCTGCCATACACACTATTTTAACATTATCTATATTATGGGGTTTTGAATTGTCAATTCTGTCAATACTGGGTTTGAATGGAAACCCTTTATTATTATTTTTCGCAGAAGCTGGAAACATTTTAATTCCTGTATATTCTGATTTATTATCATTTTCCATTAGTTTTCTCATTATCCATTCTGTTGTAATATCCGGAACTACATTAAACCTTTTTAAATCATATTGCCTACATCTATTATATAAATTGTATGCCCAATTTTTGTCAAGTTGGTAATTTTTAAAATTTGGTTTGGTTTTATTTTTTAGACTATCAATGTATAAATTGAAATTATCTAATCTGGAACAGTTTCTTCCTCTGTTACAAAACAAACAAGTTACTCGACAATTGTCTTTTGTATGATATTTCGAATTATCAATTCTATCAACTGAAATTAAATTCAAATCACGATTTCCTTTTTCAGTAGTCAGTTTTATATTACAAGATATACAATGATAATTTTGTTCTTCTAATTTACCCATAATAAACTCTTCATCTATGTAATTTTCAAGTGTTTTTAGATCTACTTTCTTTTTTCTATCACTTCCTTTACATCCACTAATAATGTATCTAGCAAAGTATTTTTTTAGATGGTTTCTACGATTCTTTCTATCGTTTTCTGGATTACTACGAATACGCTTTGAACCGTGATGGCTACATAAATGATTTGTAATTGCATTTCGACCACATACCTTTCCATCTTCATCTGTATGATTACAAGTATATCTTGTTGGATTACCACCGTGTTTTACACATAACCCATTTTGTTTTCGAGTCGACGAACATCTATTTCCATCTTCGTCTATGTGATTACAGTAATATATTTTACATTTTTTATCACCTTTATAATGTATTCTACAAAATCCTTCTATTTGTGCAGAAGTATAACAAGGATTATTTTCATCATCTATATGAGAACACAAAAGATTGCTATTTTTCGTAATGTCAGTGCTGTTTGTAATACGATACCGTTTCCCTGTATATGATATATATATACGCATACCATTAATAGTTTTGAAGGTTCCTTCCTTTGTATGTGCTTTCATATGTCGTGTATATTTTTGTTTATCGGCAATTTTTTTACCATTCTTAGTTCTATAAAAATCATCCTTTCCACATACTTCACATTTCCACATTTTCATAGTTTTTTCCTTTGTACATACATTTTTTTTGATATGTTTTACTAAACTACATTTATATTTGAATGTAGCATTACACTTTTCACAAGAATGAGTTGTCATAATGAATAAGTTATTTTTCTATAATTGAATTGAGTTAAATAATTAAAGCGAATAGTCTTTAAGTTGTTTGAACTTTAAAATAAACAAAGTAGGGTTTAAACTTTTTGGAACCGAGTCGGTTCCGGAAGATTTATAATTATTTAGCAACCTCCAATTTCAAGTGGTCTGCGGTTGATATCTGGAGAGATAGTAGATTGCATGAATGGGGAAACTTGTACTTGAGGATTGGCAGGTTCCGAGCGTAATTGACGGTTGGCGTTTCTTAAGGATTGTCCGACGGTGTCAGTACCGAAATGGTATCCAGCACTTAAGAAGTTTTGGTCTCCTAAGTTGCCTTGTCCGCTTGGGTTGACGTTAGACCATTGACTTTGTGTGTTAGCAGGAAGCAATTCACTTGGTGCGAGTTGGTCTTTTGGGAAGCAATCTTTTGGCATGTTGTTGTTTGCGTTAGCTTTTTGTTCACCAACGTGTTGGTAATCGCCGGCGCCGACTGGATCATAAGCTTCGAATTTACGGTCATTGTCTTGGCAACCTAAGTAACCTTGAGCATTTTCGTTTGCATTAGCTTGGCATCCTGCGGCGTTGTGAGATTGAACTGGAGCATTGTTTGCTGGAGCATTGTTTGCTGGAGCGTTGTTTTCTACTGCTGCTGCGTTATTTGCGACATGGTTAGTGTATCTTTCCAAATTATTCTTCTTTTTGTAGTATGAGAATACTAAATAATATAAAACGCCTGCTACTAGTAAAACTAGGAATATTTTCAAGAAATCTTGCATTATTATTGTTTAGTTTGTATTATAATAATTACTAATATTATATTTTAGGCAAAAGTGTAATTTACTATATAAATTAATCTATAATAAATTATTAGAAAGTTTTTAAAAGAAAGAAAACAATAACCAAAAATAAAATTAAAATTAAAAAGTTCTTAACATATTTTTAATTGAACTAATTCCCATACAGAATGAAATTTTGTTTTTTCTATCTTAAGACCTGATAATTTGACGATACATATTCCATCTTTTCCCATAAGTTCTATATTATTCCATAATTCTTCTATTAAATTATTTGACGAATCAAAAATCATTATATCTAAATCACTTTCTTCATAATTATAAGGAATTTCACAACTCATAGATAATTCCAAATCATTCTTATTTTCTTCGTTTTCTTCGTTTTCTTCGTTTTTTTCATAATCATCGTCTTCACTTGAAGTGTAACTAAACAAATCAGATGTGACTTCTTGTTCATTCATTTCAGTATTTTCAGTATTTTCATAATAATCTGTGACGGTTGGAATATAATATTCTAATAAATCATCCATTTCCATTTCTTTATTAAACCATAACGGAAACATATCATTTACAATATTTATTATGAAATTATCAAAAATTAAAAAGTTTTTTTCAAATGATTCATTCATATTTATAGTTGCTGTTATTTTACCATCTATCTTTTGAAAATTTTGTTTAAAATAAATATTATCTAATTGAACGAATATATCGCTATCACAATTTATGAAATAATGGTTTATTTTTAAACATGGTTTGCCAAATTTTATTTTATCTTTAATTTTATTTTCATCAATTTCAGAAATCTTATAAACACTCATAATATTTATTATTAAAATAACATTTATTATAACATTTATGAACGAAAGAAAAAATATAATGAATATATATAGTATCTTAATCAATAAATAAAATGTCTTTCGAAACTTTAGTTCTTAATAATTTAAAAAAATACAAAGTATTAGCCATTGTAGGAGTTTTCCTATCTTTCTTCGTAGTTGTAGGACTCCTCAACTATTTCCAAAGAGTAACTCTTGAAGGATTTGTATCATTGAAACAAGCAAACCAAGTTGTTGAAAATTTCGACGCTCACGAAAAGACAGAACACTTCAACAAAAAAGAACAGTTCAACAACCAAAAAAAATAAATAATCCCAAATAAATAAATTATATTTCTTTTATATATCTTAATTATAACTAATTATAACTAATTATAACTAATTATAACTAATTATAACTAATTATAACTAATTATACAATATGATTCTAGAATATTTAAATAAAGCAGGTAAATACATTTATGGAAACCGTGTTTTAATGATTATATGTACATTAATAGTGTTCATTGTAACAGCAAATTTATTAAAATTCATAAGTAATATTCATGATGAACATTTTGGAAATTGTAAAAAGAAGGAAACATTTACAAATAACAATAACAATAACAAAAACAACAAAAACAATAAATTAGAAGGATTTATGGAAGCACAAATTAGAAATATGAATAATAACAATAAATAAAGTCAAAAATTAAAGTCAAATTATAATGTTTCTTTTATTATATATTTAATTATAAATTAAAGGGTATTAGAATGGCAAAAGAAGCATTAAATAAAGTCGCAAAAGCACTCAAAAACAATCGCATACTTATGATCGTATGTGTATTTGTAGTTATGGGATTAGCAGTAGCTCTTATTCAATTTTTACAAGAAAAGACTTTAGAAAGATTTACAAGTGCATGGACTGTTGAAACACAAGGAGGAACGTCTGAATTAACTGAAGGAGAACACGGTGAATTACACGCGGATGGATGTATTCACGACAATACTGATGGAAAACACACTTGTGGACATGCTCACGGCGAGGACGAAGCAAAAAAACTGAAAAAGGCTAAAATAAGAAATCCAGAAGGAACAAACGAAATATATACTGTAGGTCCAAAAGGTAGTTTATCCGGAGTAACTGAATAATTTTTAATAATGTAAATCCATAATTATATTTTTTATTATATTATATCTTATAATTACAATTCAAACATTATGAAAAAATCATTACGGAATTTAATTGTATTACTTGCTATTTTAGTTTTAGGTGGTGTTATATATTTTGTAGCAAGTTTCTTTAAAAAGAATGAAACGTTTGTGTCAAATCGTCCAAATTTAAATAGCAACGAAAATTTCACAAGAAATGAAAAGAACATAAGTATTTTCAAAAATATATCAAGTGAAGAAGCATATAAATATGGTATTTCACGAGAAACGTATAATGCTATGATGAAGGTATTTAATAATAAGGAGCCACCAGCAAAATTTGTAGAAATACTTAAAAATAGACCTGAAGAAGCAAGCGCAATTGTAAAATTAATGAATGCGAACAAATGAATATAGTTTATTTTATTTCTTTATTATATAAAATGTTATCTAATTTTGAAATTTTAAGAAAAAACAAAATTGTTGCACTTGTCGTAATGTTTATCGTAATAGGATCTATAGTTTGGATTCTTGATATGATTCATGGATATTCTCTATTTGAATCGTTTACATCGAAACCCGCCATTATATGTAGCGAATATGGACAGGATTCTTCTAGATGTAAAGCTGCATTGAATAATATGTAATAAAAATCGCAAATGAAAATTATTTTATCTTTTATTTATAACTAACTCATAACTAAATTATACACGGACTTACTCTTAAAAATTATGAAACTATCTTTTAAACATAAAAACGCCCTTCGTCTCGGTTCATTACTTTTAATATTTTTGGGAATATTAGTATTTATTTATTTCCAATTAAAAGATGAAGAGAAAAATTACATAAACTTAGACGATTTAGAAAAAGAAATGTCTTCAAAAGAAAAAAAATCAATACAAAGTAACGTAAATGAAGCGGGTGGGCTTAAAATACAACAATATGCCGCAAATGGTGCTGTACAAAACGATGGGAAAATTACAGTCAACGAAATCGCAAAAATTCATGAACTTGATAACAACTAATTATATTGTTAATCTTAATCTTGATCTTGATCTTCATCTTTATCACTATTTTTAAATTCAAGTTCTTTTACATTCCATCTTAAGGTCATTTTTTTCTTATTTGTCCATATGTATTTTGCAGTTATTTTAACACGAACGATTTCATTTCTTTGTATGTCATAGAACGTTCTTCTATCTGAATTTAAAATTTTTGCGCAAATATATTTCTTCTTTTTATCTTTCGGTATTTTGACGGTTAAAATAGGATCGTATTTGCTATTTGCCTTCTTGTAAATTTGCGACGACAACTGACAACCCTCTAATTTCAATAAGTAACTTATCTTATTGAAAAAAATATTTTCAATAGTGTGAATATAACTATAAAATTTGTTCATATATGGGTCTTTTCCAACGTCCGTAAACTCTAATTTATAATACATTTGTCCATATTTTGTTTTTTCTACAAATGCAATTCTCATAAATGGAGATATAATAGATATTTCTTCTGCAAGATTATATAATCCATCTGAATCTTTAACTTTTTCAATTTTAATTCCGGCAATTTCTTTTAACGACATTTTGATTTATTATGAAACAAATATTATAAAACAAATATAAAACAATTTAACGAAATAAACACAATTCAGTGTGTTAAAATAACCAAAATGGAATTCGTAAAATTAAAATTATTTTGAAATAATAAAATCTAGAAATATTATAAATAATTCAAAATCCAAAATCAAAATTAAAATGTTATCATTTTTACTCAAACCTTTCCTGTTCTTATTCTATTCAAAAAAGAATAACAAAGTTACTGAAATACGTGACCGAGATATTGAAGAAATAGAAAAAGAATACGTAATCCATCCATATATGCTTGATAATTTAGATATGGTCACTATTCATAAATTAATAGAAGATGTGAAACTTGAACCTGAACTTGAACCTGAACTTGAACATGAACTTGAACCTGAACCTGAACTTGAACATGAACTTGAACCTGAACCTGAACTTGAACATGAACTTGAACCTGAACCTGAACCTGAACTTCCTAAACTTGAAACTGAACTTGAACCTGAACTTCCTAAACTTGAAACTGAACTTGAACCTGAACCTGAACCTGAACTTCCTAAACTTGAAACTGAACTTGAACCTGAACCTGAACCCGAACCTGAACCCGAACCTGAAAATGTTCCTGAACTCACAAAATACACAAATGTAAAAAAAAACGGAATGTCTTGTGGGAAAAGCAAAAAAAGCAAGAAGAATAGTAACAAGCGAAAACAAACAAAAGAAAAACAGAAAAAGAAAAAGAGAGAGCGTTTAGAAAGAAGAAAACAAAAAAAACACAAATACAATTTAAGAAATAGAAATTGAAGTCTTTTCATAAGAATTATTTTATAGGTTAATTATATCATAACTTATTTAATTAAATTAAAATTATGGCAACTTGTGGAAAAAAAAACGAAAATTTCAAAAATAGTATTGTAGAACAATTTGACAATAATAACAACGACAATACAGCCTGTCCTTATCCAACTAGTCCAGAAGGGTTCACAGGATATGTTTTGGATTTTGGTATGAAATTATTAACAAACGCTGGTTTATTTGGAATTATATTTCTAATCTTATTCGTAAGACAAAACTACTTTGATGCAAAATCACTCCCAAGTATATTAGTATTTGTAGTTATAGTAAGTTCTTGTTTTGCTATATTACAATATTTGTATCCTGATATGAACGGATTTATTATTGCTGGTATTGGTGTTTCAGTTGGTATGGCAATGTTCAAAGACCAATTCAGTACTGTATTTATCAATAATTCAAGTGCAAGATTAAACTAAACATCTAAACATCTAAACATCTAAACATCTAAACATCTAAACATTTAAACATAAACAACCTTTATTTATTATTCGAATTCAATATTTACAATAATTAAATATTCATAAATTTCCCTTAATATTTCTATAAAATACAATGACAACAGGATATTTAATTCTAGAAAATGGACAATTTTTCAAGGGAACTTTGTTTGGTTATACAAATCCCGATACAAACATTTGTGGAGAAATAGTATTTCAAACAGGTATGGTTGGTTATACCGAATCTTTAACAGACCCATCTTATAAAGAACAAATTTTAGTATATACCTATCCAATTATTGGTAATTATGGTATTCCAAAGAATTCATTTGACGAATACGGACTAAATAAAGTATTTGAGAGCGATAGAATTCATGTAAATGCTCTTGTTGTTCAAGAAATTGTCGAAAAACATAGTCATTGGGAGAGTGAAATGAGTTTGAGTGAACGGTTAGAAAAAGAACGTGTTGTTGGTATTAGTGGAATTGATACACGAGAACTTACCAAAATTATTCGAGAACATGGAACAATGAAAGCGAGAATCGTTACAACACTTACAGACACTATAATCAAACAACCAATTGAATATGAAGCTGTAAATTTGGTAAAAAAGGTCTCAAGACAAGGTGAAATTAGTTATTTTTCAGGACCAAATAACTTGTATATTGTTGATTGTGGAATTAAAAACAACCAAATTCGTATGTTGTTAGATAGAGTAAAAGAACACAATACCAATAATCCAAGAGACAGTTTTAAAGTTTATATAGTTCCATATGATTTTCATTTTACAGAAATAACAAAATGTAGACCAGGTGCAAAGAATAGTATATTTATTAGCAATGGACCAGGCGATCCAAGAGATGAGTGTCTAACACCTCTAATAGATAGATTAAAAGGGTATGTAAATAACCACATGTACAATGTAAGTGTTTTTGGAATTTGTCTCGGTCACCAAATTATTTCTCTTGCAACTGGGCACCAAATTAAAAAGATGAAATATGGTAACCGAGGACATAATATTCCGGTATGTTTGCAAACATCTCAGACACGCGACTTCGGATTTATAACATCTCAAAATCATGGATATATGACAATTGAAGAAGAAAAAGATCTAAATTATCCTGGTAATAATTACTATTATTTCAAAAATGTGAACGATAATTCAAATGAAGGACTCGTAGGAGACAATGTATTTTCAGTTCAATTTCATCCGGAAGCCCGAGCAGGACCAGACGATACAACCTTTTTATTTGACATATTTCTAAAGAGATGTATTCAGTCAAATCCAAAGAAATCATACAAAGAGTTAATCCGGAATGCGTTAAAATCGCGAACTGAAATTATAAGTAAAACACCTTATACTATAACGAATAAAACATGTAAGAAAATTTTGCTCCTTGGGTCCGGGGGTTTAAGTATCGGACAAGCTGGTGAATTTGATTACTCTGGAACTCAAGCAATTAAATCTTTCAAAGAAGAAGGAATTGAAGTTATTTTGGTCAATCCAAACATTGCTACTATTCAAACATCAAAAGGATTTGCCGATAAGGTCTATTATGATCCTGTTACACCGCATTTTATTAAACAAATTATTGAAAAAGAACAACCAGATGGGATAGCTCTATCTTTTGGAGGACAAACTGCGCTTAATTGCGGTGTAACACTGTATGAAGAAGGTGTTATTGGAAAGAACTCTGGTATTCATATTTTAGGAACACCTGTCGATGCGATACAAATTACAGAAGACCGAGACTTATTCCGCAAAATGCTTGCTGAAATAGGAGAAAGTTGCGCTCCGAGCGATATTGCCTATGATAGAAAAGAAGCGCAGAAAATTGCCGAAGAAATCGGCTATCCAGTATTAGTTCGTGCAGCATTTGCTCTTGGAGGACTTGGGAGCGGATTTGCTCATAATGAAACTGAACTGAATAATCTAGTTGATAGAGCATTTTGTCATTCTCCACAAGTTATTATTGATAAGAGTCTAAAAGGGTGGAAAGAAGTTGAATATGAAATTGTAAGAGATTCCAAAGACAATTGTATCGCCGTTTGTAATATGGAAAATTTGGATCCTCTCGGTGTTCATACAGGAGAAAGTATTGTTGTTGCTCCTTCTCAAACTCTAACAGACCACGAATATTTCAAATTGCGCAATACAGCATTCAAAGTCATTCGCAAACTTGGTGTAATAGGCGAATGCAATATTCAATATGCTCTTGACCCACATTCCTCTAAATATTACATTATAGAAGTAAATGCTCGTTTGTCTCGCTCAAGTGCTCTTGCTTCAAAAGCAACAGGTTATCCTCTTGCTTATATTGCCGGGAAATTAGCATTGGGTGATACACTTATTGAATTGGAAAATAAAGTAACTTCCACCAGTAGTTTCTTCGAACCAAGTCTAGATTACTGTGTTGTAAAAGTTCCTCGATGGGATTTGAATAAATTCCCACTTGTAAATAGAAAAATTGGTTCTGCTATGAAAAGTGTGGGTGAAGTAATGGCTATTTCTCGCTCTTTCGAAGAAGCATTTCAAAAAGGATTGCGTATGGCAAATGAACAACTTTGCGGATTTGATTGGTTATCTTGTTCTGAAGAATATTCGTCTATTACAAGAGAAGAGGTTATTGAGGAACTGCGAAATCCTACACCAGATAGAATTCAAATGATCGCCCATGTATTACATAATCCTAATCAGGAAATTAGTATGAACGTTGAAGAAATTCACACATACAGTCATATTGATCGATGGTTTCTATACAAAATGGAAAGAATTAAACTATTTGGCACAACTCAACTAAACTATGACAAAATGCATATGTCAGAACTTCATCAAGCAAAAGTATTAGGTTTTTCTGATAAATTTATTGCGAAATTACTGAATAAAACAGAAACAAAAATATATGAAATGAGAAAAGAGTGGAATGTTTTCCCAATTGTAAAACAGATTGACACAGTTGCAGCAGAATTCCCATGTTATACGAATTATTTATATTTAACATACAGTGGTCAAGCAAACGATATTACTTTTGATCAGAATGGTGTCATCGTATTAGGTTCTGGTGTATATAGAATTGGGTCAAGTGTTGAATTTGACTGGTGTGCAGTCAATTGTATTCGTCAATTAAGAAATAGTGGACATAAAACTGTAATGATTAATTACAATCCAGAAACCGTCAGCACAGATTATGATGAAGCTGACCGCTTGTATTTTGACGAATTGACTTTTGAAAGTGTTCTTGATATCTATAATATAGAGAAATCAAGTGGTATTGTAATTTCTATGGGAGGACAAGTGGCAAATAACATCGCACTACGTCTTGCGAAAGCAGGAGTTCATATATATGGTACATCTGCTGAAAAAATTGATGAAGCTGAAAACCGTTTCAAATTTTCAAGAATGTTGGATTCTCTTGAAATTAATCAACCTCAATGGAAAGAATTACGTGAAAGACAAGAAGTCTACGAATTTTGCAATAAAGTTGGATTCCCTTGTCTAATTCGCCCTTCTTATGTTTTAAGTGGTGCGGCTATGAATGTTGCTTACGGTGAAGAAGATTTAGATCAGTATCTCAATGAAGCAGTCGCAATTAATAACGATTCTCCTATTGTTGTTAGTAAATTTATCATGGGTGCAAAAGAAATTGAAGTTGATGCGGTTGCCTATAATGGTGATGTAAAATTAATGGCAATTTCAGAACACGTTGAAAATGCTGGTATCCACAGTGGAGATGCTACTCTTGTATTACCAGCACAAGATTTAACAAAAGAAACGATGAAGCAAATTAAGAATACCGTTGCCAGAGTTGGAAAAGAACTCGCAATTACCGGACCATTTAATATGCAATTTATGGCAAAATATGACAACATATATGTTATCGAGTGTAATCTCCGAGCAAGTCGCTCTATGCCATTTGCGAGTAAGGTTTTTGATGTTAATTTTATTCGCGTTGCTACAAATTATATTATGATGAAAGATAAATATGATTCAGTTGAAGAAGAGATATATGAAAATGGTGAAGGATTGCAAATTACAAAATGTTTCGGACGATATTGGGAACCTAAATGGGTTGGAGTAAAAGTTCCTCAATTTTCATTCAATCGTCTTGATAATGCCGATACTAAGTTGGGTGTTGAAATGCGTTCAACCGGAGAAGTTGCTTGCTTTGGTGAAAATAAATACGACGCTTATCTAAAAGCATTAATGGCATCTAATTTTGATGTTCATAAAGATGGCATTGTAATCGTATCAATTGGTTCAGATGAGTATAGAGATGAGTTTTCAAAATCGCTACGATATTTGGAATCTTTCTGTGTCACTGAAGATGGACATACATCCAAGGTCTTTTTTACCCCAGGAACGGGTCAATATTATGGTAAAGGCGATGAACGTATATTATCTTATACTGAAATTGCTGATTTAATGAAAGATAAACACTCGCGTCCTGGTCTATTAATTAATATATCTAACAAAAATAGTTTTGGATACAAGAAAACACGAGGGTGGAAAATGCGACGCAATGCCATAAATACAAATACCCCAATTATTACAAACATAAAATGCGCTAAAATGTATGTATATGCCTTGGTAAATCACTTGGAAGATAGTTTAACGGTCAAAAATGTAGATTATGTTGCAAGTTTAGATCGTTTTAAAGGTGTTGATGCTCAATATCAATACAATCGTTTATTGGGTATAGAAAATCGTGATAATAAAGACAAATCAAATAATGAATGTACTCTTGAAAACAATCTTAGTGCATTGAACAATAAATTGAAACTTCCCACGAAATTACTTGATGTATCTAGTTTTACAAGAGACAACCTTCGCACTTTATTTTCAATTGCTCTCAAACTAAAACACATTAATAGGAATAATGTAACTCACTATTCTCGCGATAATAAAAATCTTGATGTATTGAAAGGTAAATGTATTGGACTTCTATTTGAAGAACCAAGTAGTCGCACATATTTATCCTTTTCAAGTGCTATTGCTCGTCTCGGCGGCACAACTGTTAATTTACAATTAAGTAAATCAAGTATTATGAAAGGTGAAAGTATGGAAGATACATTTATGACATTTCAAACTTATGTAGATGCTATTATTATTCGAATGAGTGATTCTTCTCTGTTTGATTTGATTGAACGGAAAAATATCTGCCGAATCCCAATTATTAATGCTGGATGTGGGAGTGAATCACATCCTACCCAAGCTCTTTTAGATATTCTCACTATTAGAGAAGAACGTGGAACTGTAAACGGTTTGGAAATCAGCATTGTTGGTGATCTTAAAAATGGACGAACTGTAAAGTCTCTCCTTCGTCTCTTACGACAATATAGAGTAAAGGTTAATCTCGTTCCATATAATGATTATTTGTATCCAGAAGAAGCGTTTTTGAATGATATTCAGAGAAGTGGTGTTGTAATTGAACGATTTAATTCTCTAAATGAAGTAATGAAAAATAGTGATGTCATTTATATGACACGTATGCAACAAGAAAGAGGTAGTATAGGTGATGTATTTGTATTGAACACTGAATTGCTTTCTCAAGCAAAAGAAGATTTGGTAATCATGCATCCATTACCAAGAAATCAAGAGATTAGTAGAGAAGTCGATTCAGATCCTAGAGCAGCTTATTTTAGACAGATGGACTATGGTTTGTGGTTGAGAATGGCGATATTATATAACTTGTTTGCCTAAATATACAATTCACAATTATATTTTTATTTTATATTTTATATTTTATATTTTATATTTTATATATTTATTTGTAAAGTATTTTGTAAATGAATTTTATTGTCCATCCAATTACAAACGAAAAGCATGGTTTAAATACAAAAGCGGCAAAAGATTTAATTCATTCTTATGTATTGAATTATCAAAATGGCGGTTCTGGTACAGACGGAGGAGGAGGAGTCAAACCCACCAAACAAGGCACTAGTTTAATGGACACTAGTGTATTTATATACGGTAAGGGTCATGGAGCAGGATTTACAGACCCTATATATTTTTTACCTCCAGCATGCATGCCTTATTTACAAATATATAGTAGAGAATATAAATTAATATACGACAAAAGACAAGAAATAAGAGCCGAAATAGAAACTTTACAAGAAAAAATTAAAAGTGAAGAGAAACGGTTCCTTCCTATTAAAAACACCGAATGGTGGAATGTTGGGGGTCTGCTTTGGGATTTTCCACCTACGAAACAAGATGTTATATCTGCTAGAAAAAATATTGATTCACTTAACAAAGAAATATACTATAAAAGACGTTATTTAGGAGACTTTTCTAATCTAACCCCCAATGAAATACAAGATTGTTCAAAGTTTAAAATACCAATTATTGGAGAAAATATAGACGTAGGCGGGGGCACATTTGGTAGTATTTTTACAGTTCTTCGTTTCCCAAGACAAAAGGAATTTAAAATAGCACAAGGAACAGGTACATATTTAATGAAAGTATTAGAATCTGTTCCAGTTGGTATAAAAGAAGAATATATGAAACCAAGAACCCATGTAATTAAGAAAGGGGAAGAGGAGGAGGAATTGGAGGCGGAATTGGAGGAGGAGGAGGAGGAGGAATTGGAGGCGGAATTGGAGGAGGAGGAATTGGAGGAGTACGAACTGACATTGACAGGTTTTGAAGCCGCTGTACGTGCTGATTCTATTACGGACCCAGTAGCATTTGTAAAAACTCCAGCACTTGTAAAAACTCGATATCAAGAATCCATAGAGATTTTAAGAAACCATATGCAGGAAATACAGACTATGAAAAAATTAGCAGATAAAGAGTTAGCAGCAAACATAGCTAGTGTATGGTATTCCAGTTCCGAACATTATCACCCACGCGAAGGTCATAGAACAACTTTAATGTACATTTTAGAAAAAGGTATACCAGTTGATAAATATATTGAAAAAGAACCGAATCCTACTAAATTAATAACGTTATCAGCAAGAATAACTATTTTACTTGAAAGATTATATGATGAACCGAGACTTATAAACATTGATATAAAACCTCCAAATATGATTGTTAAAGATTCTCAACAATTAAGTGCTGATGTTCATGACAGTGTTCGTAGTCGTATTCGTCGTCGTACGGACACGGATCCAAAACCTTTATTTATAGATTGCGGCGATCCGAATTATGTATTAGAAGTAAAAGACATAAAAGAAAACTATTATAAAAAATTTAGAGCTTCCATCGCACCGTCAGATATCAAAGAAATGTTTCGGAAACAAATACATCAATGTTACGATACAGCCAATTCCTTGAAGGATCACGAACGTTGTGAAAAAATTTATAATCAAAAATTAGAAACATGGGCTGCGAGTCAAATAAATAGAGAAAAAGATGATGATGTGGACCGCCACAGTAGCTACAATTTTTACACGAATGTCACAGACGAAGATCTAAGAATCTGTTTAATATTTTTACAACAATTAATATTTTATGAATATATGCTTGGAAGCACACGTATGGAAGAAGTCGCGGAAGCCGAAGCCGTAGGAGCCGTAGGAGCCGTAGCCGCGGAAGCCGAAGCCGTAGGAGCCGTAGCCGCGGAAGATGACATAGGAAAAGCGAAGTATTTCATACCATCTTACACACAACATTTCGTAAATGTAGAAAAAACATATAAAGGACTCGCAACTGTAAAAAGAAGAACCGCCTTATTAAAAATGATATTAAATTTAGATGACTATAATTTTACATTAAAGCATTATTCTCTAAAAGATAACCCATGGGATATGTTTGTTCATTGCTGGAAAAAGTATGCAAAAGAAAAATCACTACAACTAATTATTAAAACAATTATTGAACAAGAAAATATAGAAAGAGAAGCCCAATCCCAATCCAAACCTGCT
>Ga0315338_1002321_pt1 | contig 19282 bp, 24 predicted proteins | sample ASW8metaG_FD_204518 | JGI IMG/M metagenome (GOLD analysis project Ga0315338, IMG submission 204518) | Ammonia-oxidizing marine archaeal communities from Monterey Bay, California, United States - ASW #8 | ecosystem: Environmental > Aquatic > Marine > Coastal | place: USA: California | collected... | reverse complement strand
GTGATAGGGATGGTATTATTATTAGGATTTAATATGGTAACAGGTAATGTAAGTAATGCTGTAGGGTTATCTGCTGGAATTATGTGGTTAATATTAGCAATAATTATAGTGTTAATTAAAGGAGCAAAGAGATCATAATGGGGCAAATAAAATTCATAGGAAGTTTTATGATGATTATGGTTTTTACAATAGCTGTAATTGGATTTGCTGGAGAGTTTGGAGAAGGAAATGATGTTGCTATAAAATTATCAGATCCAGGTGCTGGAAATTTATCTCAGTTAGGTAGTGATTTAAAAAATGAGATTATAATTAGTGTAGATCAAATTAATGATTCCTCACAATCATTTATGAGTCCAGATAATTCCATAGCTCCTGGATCAGAATCAACAGAAACTGGAGGTATATTCAAAAAAATATCTAGTGCAGTTTTTACAGGATTTTCCTCAGTTAGTGGAGGAATAAAAGCTATCTTCATCACAAGCACTACCTTATTAGAAGGATCAGATGGATCAGGTGCAGTCTCAGTAGGTTTAACAGCATTACTATCCTTTTTAGTAATAGTTGCTCTCTTATTAATATGGAAAACATGGGCAGGTAAAAACCCAGACTAATAAAAATGGCTATATACAATCCCCCAAATCTAAGCTCAGGAATGGACGAGTTACTAATAGGTACTGTAACTGCTGTACCAGAATTTACTTCCTACTTTTTAGCATTTGTATATCTGACAATGCTTTTAGGAGGAGCGACAGCTCAAAAAAGAAGGATAGGTTCAGCAGATATTCCTATGTGGTCTACAATTGCATCATTAACAACATTATTAATAGCACTTCCCTTAACACTTACCTTAGGTTTAATACAAATAGAAGTACTTTCTGTAGTGGTTGTTATAACAATCTTCTCTGGAATATGGTTATTTTTAGATAGAAATAGAAATGAAATCTAAATGTAACATTGTTAACATCTCTTTAAATATCTAACCTTGCTTATCTACTAGATGGTTAATCAATGTAAGGAGGTATAAAATATGGAACAAAAATTAAGAAAAATTACCCCCAAAAATAAAACTGGAGGAGTTGTTACAAGTACTGTAATGGGTGTTGGTGGATTAATTATAGGAGTTATTGTTATTCTAGTAATAGTCCAGACTTTAATTAATGCTAATTTATTAACAAGTGGTTCGACTGAAGAAACTGCAGTAACTAGCATGAGAGGAAACTTTACAGATGGTATAGGTAACATTTCAGAAAAAATACCAACAATTCTATTGATTGTCGCAGTTGTTTTCCTATTCGGAGCATTGGTGTTATTAGTACGAAACTCAGCCCAGATGGGAGTAGGTGGTGGTAGTTCTTTATAAATTCAAAATGAAACAAGAATTAAAGAAAATCACACCGAAGAATAAGACTGGAGGAGTTGTTACAAGTACTGTAATGGGTGTTGGTGGATTGATCATTGGAGTTATTGTTATTCTAGTAGTTGTGCAGACTTTGTCTAGTGCAAATCTATTAGGAACATCAACAATAGAATCCAATGCTACTGACGATTTAACAGCTAACTTTACTACAGGATTAGATAACATCTCGCAAAAAATTCCCACAATTCTACTGATTGTTGCAGTAGTTTTCCTATTCGGAGCATTAGTGCTTCTTGTAAGAAACTCAAGAGCAATGGGAGTAGGTGGTGGAGGAGCACTTTAAGAAAGTAAATAATTTTTATTTTTTTTTTTTACTTTTTTTTATAATCAAAACAATTAAATACAATGGAGGAAAAATAATATGCCCTTACTAGATGGTAAACATTATTCCTATAGTGCAAAAGGAATAGCATCATATAAAAAAGCCAAAAAGAAAAAGAAGAAAAGAATAGCGAGATATAAAAAAATAATTAGGCACGATCTCCCTTAATACTTACACCTCTTTTCTCCCTCTAGCATTATTCCTATGCTAGGGGGATTTATTTAGAAACATTTAAATAGTAAGTATGGTTGTTAAATAAATGATGGGAGTTAATGAAAAAGAGGAGGATGATACTACTATAATTGTAAAAAAATATAGCTGTTTAAGATGCGAACATGCATGGATGCCTAGAAAAGCGAGTAGACCTAGAGTTTGTCCAAATTGCATCTCAGCTTATTGGGATATTCCCAAAGGAGTATTGGATTAAAATGGAAAAAGAGGTGCTTGAAAAAGAAATTAAAGAGGTAATTGAAAAAGATTTCTATAAAAATCAACTACTAAAAGCATTCGCAAATTCTAATTCTGAGCAGTTAAAAGATCTTCATGACTATTTTATTTTAAAGAATCACACACCAACAGCCGAAAGATTTATAAATGATATGGAAAATAAAAAATGACGATTTTACTTTTGTGATATATATATATATATAAATATATATATATAATATATATAAGATAGTAAGATTAAAAAAGTTCCACTGGAAATGATGGGGTCAAAAAATGAGAAGCATATATACTGATGAAGAAACTGAAAAATTTATAAGAAAAATTAAGGAGAAAGATCCAGAATTTAACTTATCATCATGGTTTAAGATAAAAATATTAGATTATGGGGGAGGAACTGAGAAGAGCATAGTAGAATTATCAAATAAATTAGAAGAAGCTAAAATAAAAGAATCAGAAGCTCAAGCCCAACAAGAATACTTTAGACAGAAGATAGCTCAACTTCAATTGATCCAGAATGATGAACAATCTAAATTAGAACATGAAAAGATAAGGGAAGATGAAAAAAGAAAAGAAAAGAAAAGAAATTTCCTTATATATGCTCCAGAATTATTTAAATTAACAAAAAAAGAGCTAAAAGATTACTCAGATGAATTTTCTGGATCTTTAGATTATGATATTACTGATTTTTTAAAACAAAAAGGTAAAATAATGAAAAAACCAGAAAAAGAAGAACCAACCAAAGAAAAAAATCAATTAAATGATCCTATGGAGCAGATTTATAACTTAATTGAAGATGAAAAAAAACAAAGTATGTAAGGATTGCTTAATCACTTACCAAACTAACATGAAATATTCAAAATATTGCAAATTATGTAGGACTCATAGAAGCCCAAGATTTAGACATTATGATGATAGTAGAAACTCTGGTTACAGGAAAAGATTAGACTTAAATAAACTGAAAGGAGGTAATGAGCAAAATGGAACTGAATGAATACATACAAGCAACAGGAGATTTTCTAAAAGCTAAAGATGTCGTAGATAATCCAGAAGCTACTTTAATTATAACAGATGAAGGAATTTTTCAAGAGAGTAAATTTGGAGGAGAAAGACTACATTTGAAAGGAGAATTTAATGAGAAAGAAATCACCTTTGACTGTAGCAAAACCAATGCAAGAATAATTGCAGATACTTTAGGATCTGATACCAGCAAATGGATCGGAAAGAAAGTATTTTTAGAGACTTATAAAACAAGAACAAGCGAGGGAAAAATGGTAGATGCTATCAATATTAAAAGCATAGTCGTTTGAAATCATAGTTATCAAATCACCAATTTGATAATTAGAAAGCCATTGGCTTTCTAGCAAGTGTGAATACACGAAGTATACACCTCTTTTTCCCACTTACACTATCCAGTCTATCCCTAACCTGGGTTGATAATGGTTAGTCTCGTCATAAGACCAGAAAAGTGTAAGTGGGTTTCATATTCAAAATAAAATGAAAAAATATCAAAGAAGATGTCCAGCCTGTAGTAAAAAATTTGAAGTTTACAATACTAAGAAGAGTAGGGGAGCATTGGGAAAGTATAAAAGACCTAAAACTGCTGTAACTTGTTCTCCAGATTGTAGCAAGGTTTACAACAGGTGCATATCAACTTACCGAAGTAGAGCAGGATTAAATTATATGGATGATGAACTAGGAGAATGATGAAAATAGCATGGTGGATCTTATTATTAGTAATAGGATTTGCTTTAGGAATTATATATGGATGATAAAGAAATAATAGAAACAAAGTTAGAAAAATTATTAGATGAACATAAAAGTACAGTAGCAAGAATGAAAAGACTAGAACCCATTATCGAAACTTATGCAACTAGATATTTTAATTTAACTGGAAAGAATTATACTGCAGTTCAGATTGATAGAACTTATACTAGATTAAAACAAAGGTTAGGTGAATAATGGGATTATGTATTAAATGTAATAAGATATATAAAAAAGATGGGGGTAGAGCTCAAAAATTATGTCTAAAGTGTTGGACTATTATAAGAACTAAACCCAAAGCAAGGAAGTTAATATGAAAGTAGCAATTTATGTAAGAGTAAGTACTGAACATCAAGATTATGATAAACAAATAGAATTATGCAATATTCATTGTGAAGCGAACAACTATGAAGTTTACAAAGTTTATAAGGATGTATATACTGGGACTTTGTCCTCAAGACCAGCCTTTAATGAGATGCTAGATGACATGAGATTGTATAAGTTTGGAGCTATCATGGTAACAAAATTAGATAGAATGGGGAGATCACTTCAACATCTTTTATCTTTAATTGATGAGTTTAATTCTAAAGGGATTGAGTTCATAGCTATCACTCAAAACATAGATACTACAACATCAGCAGGGAAATTACAGATGCAGATCATAGGAGCATTCGCAGAGTTTGAAAGAAATCTAATATCAGAAAGAACTAAAGAAGGACTAAAATTTGCTAAGAATGTAGGCAAGAGGGGAAAAGACAAAACACCTAGAAAAAAAAGGGGGGGGTTAAGAAAGCCCACATTCACACAGACAAGAGGGAGAAAATGAGGATAGTTAAAGAGGGAGGTTTTTAGTAGAGAATGAAAGAGTATTTACCAGCATTAGGATTCTTATTTAAGATCACTCTTCCTTTAACCATATTTTCATTTGTTTATTATAATTTTTTTGGTCATGGGAGAAGATATTGGAATTTAAAAGAAAATATGAAAGGAGGTTAAAATGGTAGATGTTTTAGGATTAGCAGACATTCCGATCGAAGTACCTCAATTTGGAATAGGTACAGCGATTGTACCAATCTTATTTGCAATATTCGTAATAGTATTAGCAGGAGGTATAATTATTTTTGTTTTTATGGATAGAAAATTATATAATAAAAAGATAGTTTTATTTGAAAATATTTCTGGACAAGGTTATCAGCCCATATTTAATGATAGAGCTAGATCAATTAAATTAGGTAGTGGTGGTGAAGAATTATTATTTCTGAAAAAGAAAAAGGTTTATAGAACTGCTTATGGGAGAAAGATGGGTAAAGATACCTATTGGTTCTGTGTTGGTCAAGATGGTTACTGGTATAATGTTGTTTTAGGTGATGTAGATGCCCAGATGGGTATGCTAGATGTTGAACCAATTGACAGAGACATGAGATATATGCATGTCGCAATTAGAAAAAATATAGAAGAGAGATATAACAAGCCCAAGTTCATGGAGAAATATGGAACTATTATGATGAGTGGATTATTTCTAGTTATTATGATAATTGGTATTTGGTTTTTATTAGATAAGATTGCAGAGATATCTTCTAGTGTTGCAGGATCTGTTCAAACAGCCCAACAAGTACAAGATGCTTCAAGGCAAATATTATCAAGTTTAGATAACATTTGTGGAGGGAGTGGATTGATACAAGCATAAAATGGCTATGGAAATAATTTCTGTAATTGCAATCTCCATAATACTTTTAGTTATAATATTTTTTATTATTTCACACTATAACAAAATTAAATTGAGGAGGTTAAACAAACAATACAATGAAGAAGAAAACAAAAGCAGATCAGGAATCATCACAAGTAGAGGAGAACTCAGAAGAAGCAGAGTTAGAACACCACAAGTTGATCCATCAGTTATCTCATCATGGGGAAGCAACGATACAAATATTGTCAAAGTGGGCAGAGACGAATCAGCTTCTGGAGAGGATAGCGATAGCAGAAGAAAGAAGAAACGAAATCGCAGAAGAAGAATACTCTGACGACGAAGAAGATTCTGATTAAAATAAGATGAGCCATAATAATAATAGTGGTAGTAAAGATTGGATAACAATCATCACTATTATTATTATGGTTACTTGTGTATTGGTAGCAGTTCAGTTCTATTATAATTATACCAATCAGCTTTGTATTAAAGATCCATTAGCTTATGCTTCTAATTATTATGAAGATAAATTTGGTCATAGATTTATAGGTACAGGTTCATTCATCAGGAAGGGAGGACCTCCTATTATAATAGCATTTGATTCAAGTGGTAGCACATTTCATTCCCTACCTTAAAGGTTTTATAGATTTCAGTTCACATGACTATTTTCAGTTAAATCCCTAGTGATTTCGGTATTTTTAGCTTCTTTTTTCTCGATTTCATCAATCCAATAGCCGATAGTAGTGGGATCAACCCCTTCAACCCTTGATAGACGAGATTTAGTGAATATTTTAGGTTCATTCTTCCATAATTTATGATAAAACCATTTCTTTTGATCCTTAGTTAGGGTATCTTCAATATTAGTATGCCCTCCAGCTTCTAAGACCTCTCTCAGAGACTCTTTCTTAATTTTTTTTATGTATTTGTCATAAAATGGAGGTTTAAAGTGGGGAAACTTACCTATAAAGGTAGCAACAGGATATGCATAAGAATCATAGTTCTTTTTACCTATCCTATAAAGCTTTTTCTTAGCATTTTCGCCCCAGAAAGCATAATTACCCCTGTTATATTCTTTATCAGGGTAAACATGACACAAAAACTTACTTCTTCTTACTGCTATTGTCTTATTTAGATCAAAAAAGCAGGGTAAACATACAATAAAGATTATATTCTTCTGTCCTACAACATCTAGTATCTTCATAAGCTGTTTTACTTGTTTATTTAGGCTATCCTTACCAGAAAACATTAAAGAACCCTCATCTATTTGCAAAACACTACCATCAGGTAGCTCAGATATCTTTTTAGCACAATCTTTAATACCTGTAGCAAAATTTTTCTCCGTCATTTTCCCTCCAGACAAATACCAGCCACAAGCCATGCCTAGAATACTTTTTCCAGATCTTTCTTGTCCATCTATGATGATTACCCCATCCCATTCCTTAGATTGTATCTTTTTCAATGATTTTAGCTTATCATATAAGGCTCTATCTAACCAAAAGTCTGATTGTTGAGTCTCTACCCACTTTTTTCCCTCTAATCTTAAATAAACTCTAGCCATTATGAGAATAAACCACTATGTCCTTGATTTCTTGTGGAAAATCCGTGCTTATCATTATAAAATTTAACTTTTTGTTCATATAATTCTGCGATTCTTCTTAAATGCTCCCAGTTTTCATAGTTAGGCATAGCTCTTTCTGATGATTTGCTCATTGTTTTTTTAATAACTAAAGTAAAAGGTGGCTTTACTTTCTTTAAATTATCAGTTAGATCTCTTATTCTTTCAATAACTTCCATTTCAGATGCAGAATATTTGCTTTGCCCCTCACCATAAAGAATATTTATCCCAGATAACCATAATTCATAGCCCCAAGAATCTCCAATCCTTTTCAAAGGGTTTATTTTTCCAGTATTAATCATAATTTGAGCTTCATGAAGTCTTAAACTTTTTAAATTTCCTTCATTCCATTCACTAACATTCCCATCTTTTCTTATTTCCTCCATTTTTACACCTTATGGTAATCTTTAAATAGTTTTATAAGTTTATAAATGTAACATTGTTACAAAGGGTGATTAAATGAGTCATAAGTCTAAGAGTATAACTTCTAAAGAAAAACAATCTTTGATAAAAGGACTGGAAAGTAAAAAATCACTTTCACAACAAATAAGTTTTCTTAAAAGAAGTGGATATTCTGAAAAACAATTAAGAAGAGCTGGTCTTATTCCAAAAGATGATCCAGCTTTTAAGGATATGTTCAGAAAAGAACAAAAAGCAGAGCCTAAAGCAAAAGATACAAGTAGAAGAACAATAACTAAAGATCTTGATAAGTATGCAGGACCAAAATACACCCCATCTGGTGGGAAAGGAACACAAGTTAAATCAGGTGGAATTTTATATGAGTTTACTGGTACAGGACCTACTGGATGGTTGGCTGTTGCAACGGCAAGACCTCCAACACCTCCAAAACCTAAAGCTCCTCCTCCAATGACTCCAGTTAAAGCTCCAATGACTCCAGCTCCTCCTCCTCCTCCTCCTCCAAAACCAAAACCGAAGGTTGCTCCGAGTGGACCAATGACAACACCAGAAGGTAAAGAAGTAATAGTAACACCAGAAGGAAAAATAATAGCAGAGATCAAAAGAGAAGAAAAAAAAGTACCAACAATCTTTCCAAAGAAAGAAGCAGTAGTAAAACAAGGAAAAGTTGTAGCTTACAAAGATGTACCTGGACAATTTGAAGAATTTACACAAGAGGTAGTAACTTCTGTCCCAGTTCAAAGATTAGCACCTCCTACAAAACAAAAAAAGAAAAAAGAAATAGTAACTCTTTTTGATTATCGTACTCCTGGACAAAGATTTGCTGATGTTATTACTCCTAAAACTATAGGGGAGAGAGTTTTAGGAAAAATAGAAGATCCTCGATCCCCAGCACTAGAATTGGTTGCTGTTAAACAAGTGGTAGCTAAAGGAGGATTCCCTGGTAGAGTTGTTTCCCAATTTCTCCCAGAAACTAAAGCAGGATTAGGATTAGCTGTTGCTATTCCTTATGGATTTGCTAAAGCTCCAGTAATTGTAAGAGGGGTAGCACAAGCTGGTTTTACTGGATATGCAGGTGTAAAAATAGCCGATCCAGATCTATCATTAGAACAAAAAACTGGTTTAGGATTATTAGCTGGAATAGGATTGGTTGGAGGTGTTAGAGATGTAGGATTAATTGCTAAAAGAGGAATAATTCCTTCAAGAGTTAAACCAAAAATATCATCCTTAGTTGAAATAAAACCGACACTAGCTGGAAAAATCCAAGAGTACAAGATAGCATCATCTGTAAAAGTAGGAAGGGAGAAATCTTATCCAATTTTTACTGAAGGAAAGATGGGAGCAATCGCAGAAAAAGGAATAGGTAAAGATATATCTTTAGGAGTGGCTAAATCTATTGTTAAACCCAAAACTGGACTCAGAGAATACTATGATGTTGGAGGAATAGTTAGAAAAAAAGGAAAAGTTACGAGTGTAGAAGTATCTACTATTGCACCTCCCACTCTACAATCTCAACCAACAATTAAAATAGGAAAAGATTTAGGAGTAGCTTATACAGGAGTAAGTAAAGCTAGACTTTCTGGTAAAGTTCAAATTAAACAAGAATTAATAGCTCCAGATCCTAGAGTTAGAACTAAAGTCGATATAAGAACAATAGAAGGACAAGCATTTAGGGAACAAGTAGGAACTATTGTTACACCCACTGGAAAAAAAGGACTTTTCACATTTGAACAGGCAATAGGACCAGAAATTAAAACTTATCAAACTATTTTAACAGGTAAATCAAAAATTAAAGGGATTATTCAAGTGCAACCTATCTCATCTCAAGGGGGAACTGCAGTTGGTGGATCAATAAAAACTTTAACTACCCCTAAAGTTAAATTAGAACCAGTTGTAAAAGCATTAGGAAGTATATCAACAATAGCTGAACAAAGAGCCAAGACATCCTTCGCAAAAACTACTGGAATTACTCAAAAAATAGCCACTCCTGTAGGTGTTTCTATACCTTCAATTACTGCTCCAATAACAACAGCAAAAACAAAAGGACTTCCTACAATACAACAACCAAGATTAACATCATCTCAGAAATTTGGATTAGTATCACAACCAAGATTAGCTTCTATACAAATACAACAACCTAGAGTAGGAATCACACAACCAGGAGTATTAGGATCAATACAACAACCAGCATTAAGATCAATACAACAACCAAAATTAGGAGAGGGATTAATATCACAACCAAGATTAGTACAACAACCTAAAGCAGGTGAAAGATTAATATCATCACCACGATTAGTACAACAGCCTAGAATAATACAACAACCTAAAGCTAGAGAGAGATTAATATCTAGACCAAGAATAATACAACAGCCTAGAGTAATTAGAGGACCTCCTACTATTTCATTTCCAAGAACTCCCATTAGAACTACTACTACCTTTCCTGGACTGACATTTCCAGGAAGGGCTAGACCCAGAAGAGTACGAAAAGCTACTTTTGGAGTCTCAATTAAAACTGCAGGAAAGTTTAGATCTGTTGCAGGAGGATTAAGTCTAGGAAAAGCCATTAGTTTAGGAGCAGGTATTACAGGAAGAGGACCAGCTACTACATTTAAAATAACTCCTCAGAAAGGAGGATTAGTAAGTGGAGGAATAGGAATCCCTAAAGGATTTAAAAAGAAAAAGAAAGGATTAATATTTGTAGAGGAAGGAACTTCTACAAGTAAGGGAATTAAAACAGGAGCTATAAAAATATGAGCTTAACAAGAGAAGAACAGGACTATCTACAGGATCAAGAAGATGCTTTAAGGGATGCTAAATTTAATGCACAGAATAGTGAGATTAATATGGCTCAACAATCTATAGCCATGCAAGAACAAGACAGAAGCACTATAAAAGATCAATTAGATTTGTCCGAAGAATTAGATACTATAGAACAATTACTCAGGGGAAGAGTATTAAAAGATGATGGCTCAGGGAATAGAGTCTGGACTGATGCAGTAGATAAGGACATGGTAATTTTGTCAGAATATGGAATTTATTTAATAATGAACACATTAATGTTTTATGTACAAAAGAACACCTTGTTATCTAATTATGATGAAGATACAATTAATAAAAAAATGATGGATTTTTCTAATGATCTAGCTGATACTATCTTTATGGAATATGAAAAGGTATTCAATAAACCTACCTTTGAAGAATGCAAAGAAGTTTTAATGGGAAGAATAGATGATCGTGTTAACTTGAGGGAATTTGCATTAGAATTAACAGGGAAGAAACCAGACAAACAAAAATTAAAAGAAGGCTTCATAAAGGAAATAGAAAATACAATAGATCTAGAAATACAAATGATTAAAGAACAAATAATGAAAAATAAATTAAAAAGATTCTTAATAATAATGAGAGAGATACAAGATGTTGTACATTCAACTTATTTAAGAGCTTATGCAGGGCAAGAGAGAAAAACACTAAGACAACATATACATATCTCTGAAAACATTAACCCCAGACCCTCACCTCCCACTAATAAAAAACTGAATCCTTTAAACTGGAACTCATAAAATGAAAATGTTACCCATTATCTTAATCATAAGCTTTATGTCGATTTTATTAGTGGGTGCTTTCATTTATAATTCTGAGGATGAATCTTTTTCTATTGCTCATCTTAATCCTGTTTCTTTTTTTGGTAACTTGGCTAACTCTATTGGAATAGGAATTGGAGATCAAGATAGTAATATCCAATTTAATATCAACAAAGGGGGTGATGAAGAACTTTTAGATATTTGGACTGATAAACTTAATACCACTACAATGATAGTTTATATTGATTTTGCTAAAGTAGAAGGTCAAAGTTATGAAGATACCAAAGCAGAGTATCATAGGAGAGTTGCAGAAGCAGGTCGTGATATCAGATTTGTTCCCATAATAAAAACAAAAAAACCTTCAGAATTTGAAGTAAGTGATAATTATATTGATCTAACAAATGCAAATAATTTTACTATAACCTATGATAAATTAAGAGCAGGTTATGAAATAAGAATAGGATGGGGTTCAGTAGTTGCAGAATCTTCAGCTAGTTCATTAGCAACAGAACCTCCTATGAATGATAAGTTTTGTATTGATGTTAATGGGAATTATCACATAGCATATATTAATAGTAATTCTACTACAGCTTACGGAAATTCTACAGATAAAGGATTAACCTGGACTAATACCGAACTCCCCAATTTTATGATGGGATCACATACTGAAGCTAGTTTAAATTGTAATGGGACTACAGTTTATATTCAATATAAAACAGATTTTACTTCATTTCCAGAAGCATATCAGGTAGTTAATACTGATAATTTTGGAACTGAAGTGCCTATAACTGATTTTGGTTCAACGACTTTTGGTTCAGCAGGAAGATATAGTTGTGCATTAGATGGTTTAGGAGCTACTCATTGTTGTGCAATAGATGATACTAATGCTGATGTCATGCACTACATTAATAAAACTGCAGGTGCAGGAAGTTTTACTGATCAAGGATCAATTACTACAGGTAGTGATGATACTGATCAATGTGATATTGAAGTTACTACAGACAATGAAGTATTTATTGTAGGTTCAGGAACAGATCAAGATGATGTAGATATTTTTTCTAGTAGGGATGGTTTTACTAGACATGAAGTATATGCAGGAGTGATCATGCCTAATCCTGGAAGAGAACCCAATATAGCAATAACTCCAGAGAATGAAATATGGATTGCATTCATGGATGCAAATGATTTGATAGCTTGTAACGGAACTAATGCTAGTCTAACTTCATGGTCTTGTAAGGAAATAGATACTGCTAATTCACTTTATCCAGATATTGCTATAAATGATAGGAATGATATTGTAATTGCTTATCAAACCCAAGTATCTGATTGTGCAGGAGATTTAGTTTATGCTTTTTCAAGTGATGGAATTAACTGGAAAAATAGAACTACATTTGCAGATCAAAATAATTCATGCTATGTTGGTTTACCTTATAGTCAATACCCAACAAGTAATAGGGTAACTAATAATCTACCTTATATTTATACAAGTAATGCTTCCACAGTTTTCAAGGTTTACTATGACAACTTAACAATAGTTGATGCTCCTTCTATTTATTTTACCGATCCTACTCCAGCTAATGCAACTATAACTTCTAATAGAACTTTAGATCTTAATGTAAGTGTTGATGGATATTATTTAGATACTCTAAAATGGAATTGGAATGGAACTAATTATACTATTTATAATGATAGCTTACAATTAATGATGAATTTTGATAATAGGAGTAGTTTGGGTGAGAATGATACTAAAACTGTAGGTGTAAGTGATCAAGCACATACTGGTACTGCAATTAATACAATCTACAATGCTACTGGAGGAGTTTATGGTGGAGCATTTGAATTTAATGGGAAAGATTCTCAAATATCTTTAGGAGATAGTCCTGGATTAGATATATTAACTGAAGATAAAACTTATTCGGCATGGGTAAAAGTAGTCCCAAAAGCGACAACATTTCATGTAATTATGAGTGATGGTGGAACTTCAGCAAGTAATGGAATTTGGTTCTCAGTAAATGATGGTACAGGACTGCTTCAGGTTTGGATAGCTGATGGAACTCCTAGTTATTTAATTAATGGTTTTACTGGAAGTACTAATATAATGGATGGTGAATATCACCATGTTGCTTTTGTATGGGATCGAAGTATTGGAGGTAAATTTTATGTAGATGGAAATGAGGATGGAAGCGAATCTACAACAGGTACAGTTAATATTACATCTAGTGCTAAGTTTACTATAGGTGCACATGAATATTCAGTAAGTTCAGTTCTTAATGGAAGTATAGATGAACCAAGAGTATGGGGTAGAGCTTTAAGTGGTGATGAAATAAAACAAGCTTACATGAGTAACCTTAGAAAGATTAATGATAACACATGGTCTCTGCAAGTTAATCAAACTCAAAATTCTACTACTGGATTAGTTGATGGAGAGTATAGTTATTATGCTTATGCTAAAAATGATTATGCTGATGCCCCAAATAGTAATAAAACTGATACAAGAATTATAACTATAGATACTGATATAACTCCTCCAGATATTAATATTGTTTTTCCTACTAATAATACAAATAGTACTGATAATAATTTAGATGTTAATTATACTGTTTCAGATCCTAATCTAGCAAGTTGTTGGTATTCAAATGATACTTATACTAAGAACACTACTATAACTTGTGGAGTTAACATCACTACTATTATCTGGAGTGAAGGTCAACATAATGTAACTGTCTGGGCAAATGATACAAATGGACAAGAAAATCATTCCTCTGTTAGATTTACAATAGATACTATTCCTCCATCTTTTGATAATCTTCCAGCAAATCAAACAATATATAATAATCAAAGTTTAAGTTATGATATAGATGCAACAGATACTGGATTTGGATTAGGAACTTTTGGAATCAATTGGACAACAGTCTTTTCTATAAATAAAACTACTGGTTTATTAACAAATATTTCTTTGTTAAATGTAGCAAACTATACAATCAATGTTTCAATTAATGATACATTAGGAAATACAAATTATAGTTTATTTACATTAAATGTATTAAATTCTACATTGCCTGACACTAATCCTCCTACATTTACTAATTTACAAAATCATACTCAACTAGCAAATCTTAGTTTTAATTTTGATTTAGATGCAACAGATCCACAAGGAATTGATACTTTTATTCTTAACCAGACAAATTTCTTTAGTATAAATTCTACTGGAACTATAACAAATAATACACCATTATCTTCTCCCCAAATACATTGGCTTTTAGTTTCAGTAAATGATACACTAGGTAATTCTGCTACAGGAGAATTTTATATAAATATAACTCCTCCAATTCCAGTCCCTCAACTTAATGAATCAAAGATAGCTAAAATATATCCTTCAATAGAAAACCAAGTACCTTATGTTCAAATAAATCAGGATTTACTATTCCCATGAAAAAACAAATATTTATTTTAATTGCAATACTTTTAACGATTAATCTAGTTATGGGGGCTTCTTATACCTTCAAACATAATGAGGATGTAAATTTTAGATTTAGATGTTTAGATGAAAATAATAGTTATTGTTCTTCAGGTACTAGCTTAATAATTTCTGTAGAATATCCTAATGGTAGTAATGCCTTAAACAATAAATCTATGACACATAATCCAAGCTTCTACAATATTACACTACCAACAGATTCTATAGGAAACTATGCCTGTATTATCATCAGCCCCAATACGAATGGAACAATCTCAGAATTTACATATGATGTAACTGGAACAGGGGAGAGAAGAGATATTACTAAGGGGATATTGTACATATCCTTCTTAGCAATATTAGTATTTTTGTTTATAGTTAATATGTATGGTATGGGAAAATTGCCTAAAGGAAATGATACTGATCCTTATGGAAGATTACTTAGTATAAATAATTTGAAATATCTTAGATCTATCTTGTGGGTTTTTTCATGGGTAATACTTTTAGTGATAGTTTTTACATCATCTAATCTAGCTTTAGTTTATGCTAATGATACTATGTTTGGAGATATGTTATTTAACTTATATAGAATAATGATGACAATCACTCTACCTATGACTGTTATCTGGTTTGCTTTTTTATTCATTCAAATATTCAAAGATAGGGAAATGAAAAAAATGATAGAAAGGGGGATAGATGTTCAAGGACCATGAAAAAGAAATCAAAATTAGAAAGAGTAGATGTAGATTTTGCAAGAGATCTAAAGAAGATAGCTTTACTAAGAGCAGTCAAAGGATTATCAAAAAATAAACCAGATGAATTAAGTCTAAGAGAGATGACATCTCTAGCTAGAAATACAGAGGGCTATCATATAATGAAAGAAGAATTGGAAAGGAAACCTAAAAGGAGAAGAAAATGAATAAAAAAGGAAATATAGTATCAATGATCTATTTTTTTGTGATCTTATTTGTAGTATTATTTCTAGGATTTATTATGGTTGTAGGTAGTTCTGTTCTTAATTTTGTTTTTGATGTAGCTGTTCCAGAATTAAGTGATTTAGGAATGGTAGGGGATAGTAATTTTACAGAGATTGCAAGTTTTACTATAGCTCCAGTAGATAATATTATACAACAATTCACCTGGCTAACAGGTGTACTTTATATTCTCATGTTAGTATTTACTATTGCTATTGCCTTTACCATGAGGACAGCTCCTAGTAAATGGTTGATAGGATTTTATCTTATGATGGTATTAACATTAATAGTTGGTAGTATTTTTATTAGTAATATGTATGAAGAATTTTATGATGGAACTGATGATCTAGCTACAAGATTAAAAGAACATACTGTTCTTAGTTTTATGATATTATATTCTCCTAGCATTTTAACTTTCATAGTCTTTGTAGCAGGGGTTGTTTTATTTAGTGGAATAGAAAGTTCAGGTATATTTCAGGAGGAAATTATATGATATTGAAAAAAACTTTTTTAATTGTTTGGATGTTTTCATGTATGTTATTTTTATCACTTGGTTTAGTCTCAGCATATTCTTCTAATGAATTTAATGATTCGAGTACTACAGGGAATGTTACAATGACTACTATTAATCCTTCAGAACCAACTCAAACAAAATATTTAGAATGGGCAAGTACATTAGTTGTTACTGCTGGACTTAATTTAACTAAGACTGGAACTTCAAATTATGGAGGTGATGGAGCTTTAGGGGTAGTTAAGTTTAATGCTTCTGATGGAACAGCTGATACTTTTGGAAATATGGTTGATGGAGTTGATTATTCAAATACCAGTAATACACTTACACTTCTTAAATTAAATCATGAATATAATTTTTCATCATTTGAATTAGGTGCAGGAATGACATTAACAACAACAGATACAAGTGGATCTGTTTTATATTTAAGATCTCAAAGTCATATAATAATAGATGGGACAGTTAATTTAGATGATATATTAACTACCGTTTCTTCGTATACAGATAGTCATGGAAGAGTGTTTCCAACACAAAGCTTTGCACAAGGTGGTGCTGGAGGAGGAGGTGGAGAAGCCTGTTCAAATAGTGCTGGTTGTGAGGGTGGTAATGGTGGTTCGGCATCTTCAGGTTATGGTGGTGGTGGAGGTGGTGGAGGAGCTTATGCTGAAGAAACTGGATTAGAAGATAGAGATGCTGTGGGAGGAAATGGTGCAATTGGTTCTGCATCAAGTCCTACTGGTGGAAGTGGAGGAGCTTGTCCAACTACTGATGATTCAACTAATGGAGGAAATGGAGGAACTGGTGGTGGAGGTGGAGGAGCTTGTGCACAAGTAGATGGAAGTGCTGATCCAAATGGAGGAAATGGAGGAACTACTGGAAATGGTGCTAATGGAAATGATGGAGGTGCATCTAGTACTTATGGAGCATCAGGTGGTGGTGGTGGTGGTGGAGGTGGACAACGAGGTTCAACATATGGAATCCATTTCTATATGGAAGCAAACTATATAGATGGAGATGGTGGAACTTATGATTTAACTGGAACTGCTGGTGGAGTTGGTGGTAATGGTGGTGATGGACAAGCAAATCACCAGGATGCTGATTATTGTGCTAGTGCAGGTGGTGGTGGTGGTGGTGGAGGAGGTGGTGGTACTGGAGCAGGAAGTATATACTATATTTATGGAAGTGTAACTGAAGGTACAGGTACTGAATCTTTAACTGGTGGAGCTGGTGGAAGTGGAGGAGCTAAAGGAAGTTTTCAGGATGATGGAACTGGAAATGATTGTGATGCTCTTGGTGGAACAGTGGGAAGTGCTGGAACTTCAGGAAATAATGGTACAACGACAGCTACTCAATTTTCTAATCAATTCCCTCCATACAAACCTTACATAACATTAAATGGTACAACAATATGGAATTATACTGATGGAGTTTTAAATGATCAAAATAGAACTCCAGACTTTGCTTCAACAATGCAGAGCTTTTTAAATGTCTGTAATTATGCAGGAGATGTATGTACAATCCCATTCACATTTCATACATTCAGTAATAAATATCTATCAACTGCTGGAATAACTTATCTAGCTCTTTTATTTGATGCTTCTAATGGATTTGTAGAAAATTCTAGATCATTTAATTCTTCAACAATAGAAGGAAGTACAGAACCTTTTGAAATTAATATTACTTATGATGCTTCATCCTATCCAAATATAAATGTAAGATTAAGATATAATAACACATTTTATGCTTCTAGTTCTACTGGAGATGGAAATAATAAAGCATTTTTAACTACATTAACAGTACCATCAGTATCTGTTAATACAAATATAAGTTTTTATTGGGAAATTAATTTAATAAATTCTACAGGTGGTAATCTCTTCAATAGTACCACAAGTACTCAAGAAGTTCAAACTTTAGGGATTGATGATTGTAGTGCACATAGTTTTTTAATATTAAATTATACAATGATAGATGAAGATGAAGAATTTGTAATGAATGGAACTGCATTAAATACAAGTGTAGAAGTAGATGTTAATTTATATCCTCAAGGTTCAGATACTGCTATAATAACTTTTTCTGGTAATTATTCGCAGAATAATAATCCTCAAGTCTGTTTAGCAAATGATTTAGCAGGTTCTACTTATAGATTATTTGCTCAAGCAAAGTATACTGCTGATGATTATGCAGTTGAGTATAATAATATCCAAAATTTTTCATTATCTAACTCTACATCTCCTCAAAATATTGATCTATTAGATTTATTGGATAGCCATTCCGAAGATTTTATTATAACCTTCAAAGATGCAAATTTTTTGCCTGTCGAAGATGCTTTAATACAAATACAAAGAAAATATATTAATCAGGGAGTCTTTAAAACAGTTGAGATACCTAAAACAGATAAAGATGGAAAGACTATAGCTCATTTAGTATTAAATGATGCAATTTATACTATAATTGTAACTAAAAATGGACAAACATTAGGTACTTTTGACAATGTTAGGGCTATTTGTCAAAATCCAACTATAGAAGATTGCACAATCTCTCTTAATGTATTTACTAGCACCCTTTCAACTCATGATTTTACCCAAATAGGAGATTTTACTTATTTATTTACATTCAATCGTTCAAGTAGAACTTTAAGAGCAATATATACAATACCTAGTGGAGGAATATCTACAGTACTACTAAATTCAACTCTATTTGATCAGATAGGTAGTACTGAAGTTTGTTCAGATAGTATTGCAAGTAGTTCTGGAACTTTAACTTGTGTAGTACCTTCTAATTTTGGTAATGGATCTGTAGTAGCGAAATTAAGCAAGGATGGAGTATTGTTAAGATCAGTTATGATAGATTTACAATCAAACCCTAAAGATACCTATGGTGCAAGTATTATCTTTTTATCTATATTCTTATTGTTAACATTAGCAGGAATAGGATTAGGAAGTAATCCTATGGTTTCTGGAATATTCTTAGTGATAGGGATGGTATTATTATTAGGATTTAATATGGTAACAGGTAATGTAAGTAATGCTGTAGGGTTATCTGCTGGAATTATGTGGTTAATATTAGCAATAATTATAGTGTTAATTAAAGGAGCAA
>Ga0315338_1002320_pt1 | contig 19287 bp, 14 predicted proteins | sample ASW8metaG_FD_204518 | JGI IMG/M metagenome (GOLD analysis project Ga0315338, IMG submission 204518) | Ammonia-oxidizing marine archaeal communities from Monterey Bay, California, United States - ASW #8 | ecosystem: Environmental > Aquatic > Marine > Coastal | place: USA: California | collected... | reverse complement strand
ATGAGTCCATTGCTCGTCGTTTTCGCCGCGATCATGGCCTTGTTCCTGGCCGGACAAGGGTACCTCTACTGGCGGCGACGCCAGGCCAGCCGGTTCTTCGACGTTCTGGCCGGACATCTCCGAATCAGTCGGCGGGGCACCCGAATCGATCTCCTTGGAAGCTACCCAATACTCCTTGATGCACAGGTGACGAACGACGACAGACCGGAGGAGCTGCGGCTGACCGTGCGGGCCAACCTGCAGACACAGGCTCGGCTGACTCTGGCCGCCTCAGCATCACTCTACGACGATTGCAAGCTTCAACAGCCGGCCAACGAGGGGGAGCCGTTTGCGGGATGGTTCGTTCGTTCGGAAGACTCCAGGCAGCTGGCCGCGCTCGGGTCGAATCGAGGCGTGCGCGAATCGATGGGAACGCTGGCGGATCTCGGTTTCACCCGGTTCGAGTTTACGGCTGGACGACTCCGCGCGTGCTGGCCTGACTTCCAGTGGAACGTTGACCAACACATTTGGAATCCGGACGACGACGATTCATTTCCGGGACAAGTACGAAAGGCAGCAGAGAGTCTTTCCGCACTCGCGACGGCAACGGACGCGGCGCTCCACTCGACCGGATTGGCACCGCGCCGGCCGCGAACCCGCGCCACCTTTCTCGTCCTGATGTTTCTACCTCTTCTGACGATGGCTGGAGGCATTGCAGCCTCTCTGTTTCTCTACGACTGGTACCCCACAGTTCGGGACGCGGAGCTCTTGACCGTGACCGCTCTCGCAGGCCTGGCCCTTGCGGTGGTCTACACGCCCATCACCTATCGCCTGCTCAGGGAAAGCATCGAGCGGCGGAAACGCACAGCGGCGGTCGGAATCGTATCGATTGTTGGGTTCTGCCTGGGAAGTGCCGCTCCAATTCTCTGGTGGAATGGTACCGGCACCCAAGGTCCGGCCGAGCAGGTTACCGTCGACGTGGTCAGACTCAGCAGGGAGTCTCCGTTCGGATCAGTCCGGGGTGGGCTCATCCGCAAGCTGATCGGAGAAGAGTCCTCGGTCGAGGAGTGGTTCACCACCTATCGCGCCATCGTGAAGTCATGGCGTGATGATTCGCTCTATGGCATCGAGCTGAGCGCCGAACAGTTTTCCGCTTTCAACCCCGCCATCGGCGAGCTCTCGATCACCGTTTCCCCCGGCGCACTCGGACTCGAGTGGTACTCCGAAGTAGTCGTCCCTTCGAGTGTCCGCCCACCCCCCTTGGAGCCCGAAGCCCCGAAGACCGGTGATCCGGCTCAGTAGAACCACCCGGGAATCTCAACCCGAGCCTTTGGTCAGCCATGTTCCGCTCTCGAAATCCTCGAATAGCCGAGCGCAGGAGGCAGCTTCCTGGACCAGTGCTTCCGGATGGTTCGATGCCACCCAGTTTAGACGCCACAATACCCGGCCCATCTGGAACAGGCCCAAGTTGCCATCCGGCCAGGGCAGGTGTTGCTCGTACCCCTGCCGGAAGACTGGCAGCAGGGCTCGATAGCGCTCCACGCCGGCATCTTCGATCAGGTCGAGCAACGCCATTGCGAGATCGTGGAGGCGGTAGCCCCAGATTGTGTCTTCAAAATCGAATGGTGCCAGCTCGCCCTTGAAAACTTTTATGTTGTCATGCCACAAGTCACAGTGGATCACGCACAAGTCTTTGGGACTCTGAGCCGCGTAGGCCGTCTCGACGAGAGTACGCATCCGAGTTATCGATTCCCTTTGCTGAGTCGGGAATTGCGCCAGGCAGACTTCTGTAGCCAACGTGTCGCGTTCTCCGCGAGACATGAATCCATCGAAACGGTGAGGGGCGAATCCTTCTGGTGCCTTCCAGGTATCCGCATGCAAGTGCAGTTTCCCAAAGAGCTCTCCCATCTTGAACAAGTTCGCCTCAGTCAGCCGCTTGCCCAAAAGCATCCCCGGCAACCAGGTCATCAGGAGTGCATGCTGGTTTTCCGTGGCCCCAACCACCGCCTCTTGGTTCTTCGAGCGCAGTATTCGCGGAACGGGAATATCTGTATCCCGCGCCAGAGCGTCCAACCACATCACCTCGGACTCGGCGTTAGCTCGCGTACGCCAACCGGGATTCGCCAGTCGAAGAACATAGCGCTGTCCGTCAGTGGTTCGCACCTTGTAGATGAGGTTCGTGTCGGTGCTGATCAGAACGGTGCGTTCCACTTCGAGATCGTACTGCGCTAGCGCACGGTTGGCATTTTTCCGTTCCTGACGCAATTGACCGAGGCGGGTCGTCTGGTTGGCTGCATTCATACTCTCTCCAATCGTGGAGTGGCAAACCGCTAGAATCTTGGCACACAACGGGAGTTGTGTTACGAAGAGTTTTGTCCCGAGGCGTGCACAGAAAGTGCGATACTCGCCTAGTGTCAAAGTGAGTTGTTATCCCCAACACCGCAAAGCGAGGATTCGAAGTTTAGTGGGCCGAAAGAGGAACAGCAATCTGGGTTCGACGAAGGTGACGCCGAAACGAGCTGGTTCTCGGACCCCCTTGGTTCTGCTTTTTGTCGTGAGTCTGTTGGTCCGGCTGGCCTATCTGTTGCAGATCCGTGACAACCCCACTTTCGCCCATCCAACTGCAGATGCGCTGCTCTACAACGACCGTGCGCTCGACATCCTGGGAGGCGATTTACTCGGACAGGGGATCTTCTTCCACTCCAGCCCAATCTACCCCCTCTTTCTGTCCGCCAACTACCTGATCAACGGACAGAGTATCTTCTGGACCTATTGTGCGCAGGCAGCGATCGACTCCGGAACGGTTCTCCTTCTCTGGCTCCTGGCGAACCGACTCTTCGGGAGAGGAACAGCCTGGGCAACTGCGTTCTTAGCAGCCTTCTACCAAGCCTTCCTCTTTTTCGCCGGGGAGATGTTGGAGATCACTCTGGTTCTTTTCGCGGTCACCGCGTCGGTCCTCTTGCTCGTGATTGCCGCGGAACACTCTTCGAAGCGCACCCGACTGGCCGTCGTATCGGGAGTTTTCCTTGGGCTCGCAGCCCTGGGGAAACCGAACATTCTCGCCACGATTCCGTTCCTCCTGGCCGGATGGAAGTGGCAGCGCGATCAGGCATGGCGGCTGATGGTACGCCCGACCCTTCTCTTTGGGATCGGCGTTGCCCTTGTCATCCTACCCGTGACCTTACGAAACCTAGTTGTTGGTGACGATCTGGTGCTCACATCATCCAACGGCGGAATCAACTTCTTCATCGGTCACAATGATCTAGCCAACGGCATCTTTCGGGTCGGAAGCAATATGGAGGCGGATCTCGAAGGCTCCTCGACTCTCATTGCGGAGCGGGCCCTCGAACGGGAGTTGAAACCGAGCCAGGTCTCCAACTACTGGTTTCGCCAGGGTATCGATTTTATGAGCGAGAACCCGGCGAGAGAACTCACCCTGCTGGGTCGCAAGTTCCTTCTCGTCTGGAATGGGTATGAGATCCCCAACCACTTCGATCTCAACTTCTTCGAACGCTACTCGTCGGTTCTCCGCTTCACTCCGGTCCGATTCGCAACCGCGATTCCCTTGGCGATGGCGGGACTGTTCCTGGCCTGGCCTCGACGGCGGCAACTCGCGATTCCTCTTCTCTTCATCGCGTCGTACCTCGCTTCCGTCCTCCTGTTCTTTGTCACCGCCCGCTATCGACTTCCCGCTGTTCCCTTCCTGCTTGTCTTTTCCGGGTATGCGTTGATGCACTTTCTTCGTCTGCTCCCGGGTCGATGGCAGGACAAAGCGGTACCTCCACGATCAATGACCCGACTCCTCGTCGGACTCGTAGTTGGGATCGTGCTTGTCCAGCTGCCGATGTACAAAGCGGAGAACTTCTACGCCGCTCAGCATGCATCGATCGGTTCGGTGTATAAGAATCAGGGACGTTTCGATGAGGCAGTTGTCGAGTATCAGAAGGCGGTTGAACTCGGCCCGAGTGCGGTCCTCTTCCGGAACAGCCTTGGCGTCTGCCTGCTCGCATTGGATCGGGCAGTCGAGGGCGAGGAGGCGATCCGTTCGGCCTTGGCGATCGACCCGGGGTATGCCCCCGCGCGCCGGAACATCAGCCGAATTCTGGAAGAGCGAGGGGATATCACAGGTGCAATCGAGGAGCAAAAGCGAGCGTTCTCCGCTGATCCGTCGAACGCCGCGGCGGGTCTGAACCTCGGAAGGTTGCTCTCGGACCAAGGATCACTGTCAGAGTCGGAAAGCGTCCTCCGAACGGTGCTGCAAAACCATCCAGAAAACTCGAAGGCTCTCTGGAACCTGGCGGTTCTTCTCGGGACGGGCATGAATCGACCTGACGAAGCGCTCATCTACGTCGGCCAACTCCAGAGAGTCGATCCGAATCACCCACGGGCCGGACAACTCCGCGCCTTCCTCGAGTCGAACCGGAAAGATCGTTGACCAAGAGTCGGATGGGACAGGAATCGTAATGACAGTTCCCAGAGGTAGAATCCCGGGTGGTGGCCCAGCCACGGCGGCGATCACCGTGGTTCTCCTCGGAGTCCTTCTCAGGCTCGGGGTCGTCTACGAACTGGGCGACGATCTTCGGGTGACCGACCCCATCATCGACGGCAAGCTCTACCTTCAGCAGGCCGCGGCGTGGATCGATGGGCAGCGACTCGACGAACCTCACTTCAGTGCTCCACTCTACCCCACAGTGATTTCTGTTCTGCTTCGTCTGGGTGCGACCGGAGTCGGGGCGATTCACGGGTTTCAGGCCGCGCTCGGATTGCTCGGCACGCTCTTTCTCGGCCTTGCGGTCCGGCGGAATTTTGGAAATCTGGCCGGCTTTGCCACCGGGATCCTTGCGGCCTTCTACGGTCCCTTGCTCGCAATCGAGACCCAGGTGCTGGGAGCATCGCTCTTGTTCTTCGGAGTGTGTTTTGCCCTCTGGCTCTGGCCGACACCGCAGAGTCCCGCCTCTCGCTGGGCGGCGTTTGGTCTAACCTTGGGAATCCTCGCCGTCGGTCGAGGGACCTTTGGGCTGCTTCTCATCGGTTTCCTCTGCGTCTCAGGAAGCCAGCTACTCGGGCTGGTTCGACGCAGCGCGGCTGTGGGTCACAAGACTCGGCACGCTTCACGAAGCGACGCCCTTCGGTGGCTTTGTCTTCTGGCGGCTTTCCTTGGCCCGATCCTCTGGGTCGCGGTTCACCAGACCCGTACGACAGAATCAGTCCAGCTGACGAGTCTTAACGGGGGACTGAACTTCTACGTGGGCAACAATCCCTGGGCGCGCGGGATTTACTCCACTCCTCCGGATCTCGACATACAAGCCGACTTTACCGGTCGCGAGTCCGCCTCCCGCCACCTCCGCCGAAACGCCACGCTCCCGGAAGCCGATCGGTTCTGGAGAAACCGCGCGCTCACGTTTCTGAGGACCGACCCGTCTCGCGCCAGTTGGCTTTGGGCCCGCAAGTCCCTCCTCTATCTTTCTCCACGAGAAGTGCCGCAGATCGAGAACTTCCGCCTTCTGGCTCACGATACGATGTCCTTGAACGTGGCGGCAGTGCGCTTTGGCTGGCTCCTTCCACTCTGCGTACTGGGAGTCGGGCTGGCCCGAAGCCGGGCCGTGGGACCCTACCTCGTCGTGATCGTGACCGGCTTGATCTCCACCCTTTTGTTTTTCGCGACGGCACGCTATCGCATTCCATTCGTGCCCGGGTTTTTGGCCGTGGCTGGCATCGGGCTGGCTGGATGTGTCGAAGCCCTCAGAGCTCGGCAATTCGACCGACGACTCACCCTGGGAATTGCGTTCGCTTTGACCGTCGCCGCCCTTCAATGGACGTTTCCGAGTTACCCGATAGAGAAAGCGGACGCGTTTGCGTTCCAACATCTCGGACTCCGCTATCAGCAGCGCGGTGAGCACGCCTCCGCAATCCGCGAGTTTCAACGTGCCCTGTCGACAGAGCCCGGTCTGGGAAATGCCTGGCAGGGGATTGCGGCGAGCAGGACCGAGTTGCAGGACCTGCCCGGAGCGATCGCGGCTTATCGTGAGGCCGTGGAGCGATCCCCCGACCCGACCTGGGCCCTCTACAACCTCGGCATCACTTACGGTCGAAACGGCGAAGACGGCCCGGCTGCCGACGCTTTCCTTCGTGCCCGGGACCTGCAGCCGAATGATCCGCGGATCCGAGAACGGCTCGCGACCGCACTGGGCCGGATCGGAAAACTGGACGAGGCCAGAACAGAGATCGAAGTGGCTTTGCAGCTTGATCCGACACACGGTCCGAGCCTGCGAACGAAACGCCTTCTCGAGAAAGCGGTTCAACAGCAGTAACCTGAGGAAGGTTGCGACGCCGGCGATGAAGTAGCGTGGCCGGTCACTGTTCTGGTACTATTGAGACTCCCCTCCTACCGTATCTTCAGACCGACTACGTTTTGTCAGGAGGCACTTGTGACTTTCCAGAAAACTGCTTCGCTACGACTCGTTCGTTCTCGACCCCGCTTGTGGTTTCTCTTGTTCATGTCCCTGATCGTGCCGGTCGCGGAGGCCGAGATCTCCGGGCTCGAGTGGTCCGATTCACAGGTGGTGGGGCCAGGCCTACTCTCCGACGCCTCCTCTCCCTCGGCCGCCTACACTCCGATCGCGTTGCAAGATACCTGGCCGGAGCTGTGGCACATCGTCTACGTCTCCGATTCTTCGCTCATCTATCGCACACATGACGGTTCGGACTGGGGAGAGCCCCTCCTACTCGCGACGCAATCGGAACTAACGAACCCACGTTTGAGCTTTGGCGGCGACGCTCTCCACGTCGTTTGGGAAGATGAACGGAGCGGGCATTCCGAACTGTATACGCGGATGTTCAATGGAACCACATGGTCGTCGGAGGAGTGTCTGGCCTGCGACTCATCTTACACCCGCGATCCTGCGCTGGCCGGAGGGTTGGAGTCTGCGCTTGTGGCGTACCGCCAGTCGAACGGCCTCTGGGCCCGCCACTGGGAGAACGGGCAGTGGGGCGACCCGGAACCGGTCGCGGACTTCCTGGGTTTCTATCCATCCGTAGCCATTGCGGGTGATCGCTACAACTCAAATCGCTATCTCGTCGCCTGGGAAGATGCACGTCACGGGGCTTCCGAGATCTACCTGCGTACGCGAGACAGAGTGACTGGCTGGCTTCCCGAGGAGAGGATCACTGAAATGGCCGGGCATTGTCGTCGCCCGAGCCTGACCGTCGACACGTGCTGCAACGATGCGCTCTTCGACTACCCGGTCGTCGTGTTTGAGTGCCTGGAGGCGTCGATCCCGGAAGTTTGGGTTCACACCCCCTATGAAACGACTCGCCTCTCCGCCTCCGACGGTGTCCCATCAGCCAAACCGCAGGTCAATCATTACTCCCTGCGCGTCGACGCTTGTTGGTGGGGTCTCGAAGCGGAACCTCGCTTCTTCGTGACCTGGGAAGAGGGCACAGACGAGGTTACTTACAAAATCGCGCGCTTCCAAGTCTACACGGTCGCAGAGGCTCTCGAGATCGAAGATGCAGGATCCGGAGATGTCGGACCGATCATCGCGGCCGGAGATGGAATTCCTTACGCGTCTATTCTCCATCTCACCCAAACAGACGGCGTGCTCTCGTCGCGAACGGGCGCAGAGCTCGGTTGCTACTGGCAGGCCTTCGAACTCGGGCCGGCCCTGGTCGTCGCCCCCGGGGGATGGCCAACCACGCGCATCGCCCAGGTCAATTGGTGCGGTGGCGATTACATGAACGTCTGGTGGACAAGCGCACTTCGCTTCGATGAGATTGCGAACACAATGGTGAACTGGGGCCCCGATCAGGAACATCCTTTCGTCATACTCGACTTCGAAGGTCCTGAAACCTTCGTAGATCTTTCGATCAGAGGCGGCGGCTGCGTTCCCGACGGAACCGCCGACATCTTCACGCAGTGCAGCTTTCCACCCGATGTATGGGCTTTCGAGGGGATTCGCTCTCCGGACATCGACGGGGACTGTCGAGTTTCCCAGGCCGATCTCGACTATGTGGAGGCGGCACTCGGAACCGACGACTTCTGCGCAGATCTGGACGGGTCTGGTTTGGTCGATGAATCGGATATCGGTATCGTTACTGCGACCTTTGGTGATGCATGCCTTGACGATCCGGCGTCTACCAGCACAGACGCCTACGAACGTCCGATCGAGGGTTTGCGGATCTCTCCCCAGCCGAGTTCCGGCCCGTTTGGTGTCGCCCTCACGTTGCTGCAGGACGCCACGACGGTTCGCCTCACCGTTCACGACCCCCAGGGACGGCTCGTACGAGAGTTTGGCGCCCGCCCGCTGGGAGCGGGAACTCATCGCCTGGTTTGGGACGGATTGGATAGGAACGGCCGACCGGCTCCGGCGGGGAGTTACTACCTACGGGCAGCTCTGGACGACCGGGTTGTCGAGGGGCAGCTGGTAATCGTCAGGTAATTCGCCCGCGGAAGCGACCTAGTGCTTGAGCAACCACTTCAACCGATCAAGAGACATGGTGTAATGGAGGACTACACCACTTCCGAGGCCGACCGCGAGCGCGTCTTCGCCCAAATCGTGAAGGGACCATGCCGCGAAGCCAAAGAACGCAGCTTCCAGCAACAAACGGACTTCTCCTGAGACCGGTACCCACCCGTCTTTGCCCCGGCTCGGATCGCCCGGAACTGCAAAAACTCCCCAGGCCATCGCGGCGGTTATCGGTAGACCGGCCATGAGAGCATATCGAGCACCACCATCGGTTTGATCATGCCCCCACCAACCCATCGCACCCAATGCGCCGAGTTCCAGGGCGAACCGAAGTGCGCCATTTGCGGGATGCATCCTGGTCGGACTCATTTCCGGTACCTGTTCAGTTCCCAATGCCGTCTGTTCGAAAACTCTCGACGTCGTTGATCCGCGAAGTGAAAAGACTCCTGGCTCGGCTGGGCCTCCCCGGGCCCCCGAGGGCAGAACCAGAGCGGCGAGAGCGTAGACCAAAAACAGCGAGCGAGCTCTCATCGAACGACGACGACGCGCTGCAGGTCGGCTCCGTGCTCTCGGAAGTCGAGAAAGTAGACGCCGGCTTTCAAGTCCCTTGAGAACGGTAACCAGACCGATGGACCTTTCCCGCGAAGCGACCATGATGCAACCTCCCGCCCTCGAACGTCCAAAAGCCTCACGACATCTCCGAACCGCGCATGACGAGAGAGAGCGACGCCATCCTGGGCCGGGTTCGGCCATACGGCACTGAGAGGTGTCGTTGGCTGGTCGGGCTCAACAGAGGCCGGATCCCCCGGACACCCCGGATCCAACGCGCCGATCCGACCACAGATAGACGAAGCGTCCGCACAAGGCGAGGTCTCGGCAAGTGTGTAGTCCCCAGCGGCGGGGTCACAGAATTGGGGATCGCGCTCGATGAAACCGCTCGTTGGCAGACAGGCAGGGTCTGCGATGTCAAACAGACAGGAGCAGTCCGTCGCGTACTCGACGTCGCAGGGCGCGATACGGCCTTGATGATCGGCAATGATCGTGTGATCCAGAAAGATCGATACTCCTTCTCCCCAGTCGGCGAGAAGATCACCCGTTCGCCCCACGATCGTACAGTTTCGAAGCGTAGCGGATTCCCACCCACCAGCGTCGATATCGAGGATCTTACCGTCACCACCTTCGATCAGCGTGTCCTCGACAACCAGTACGACTTCGTTTGAGCGCGAGATTCTGTCGACGTTTCTGAAGACGCACCCGGTCACCGTCTGGTAATTCGAGTTTCCCCAAAACACGTTCTCGACGTTCTCCAGGACACAATCGACAAGACTAACGCTGCGATAGGAGTCGGCCAACATCGCGATCGCTGTACCACAGTTCTCGAACACGCAGCCTGTCGCGGCGCCCGAAGAATTTTGGATGGCCAGGGCCGTCGCCATGTTCCGAAACGTACAGTCCGTTGCCTCGATCGAAACAACGTCGCTTCCGTCTTCGAAAGCGCTACAGTTATCGAACATCGATCGTCTGAGCGTGATTCGCGTCTCGTAACCACCGTAGATCCGTCCACAGCTACTGAACCTGGAGTCGAACACGCGCAGATTCGCTCCGTCCCACACGTTCATATTGCCTTGGCCAGTCACCTTACAGCTCTGATACGTGACAGTGCACGATTCGAGACGCCCGAGTGAGAAGCCGATGGTCTCGACATTGATGAAGTTGATATCGGCTCCCACGTAGGAGATCCTGCCGTCCTGAATGATGAGTCCGTCCAGAACCAAGCCATGTTCCAATGGGCTCGAGTCAGTACTCACAAAGAGTGCCCCTTCCGGACGAAGGACAGTCTTTCGGTCTGGTTGGTAGGCACGCAGGACAATGGGCCGCCCGAGGACAAGCTCCCGGTTTCCATCCCCGGTAAACTCGCCCGGCGCCAGGAGGATAATGGATTCTGGATCGAGCCCGTCGATGGCAGCCTGAATGGTGGGAAATGCTCCCGAGCCATCGGGGAAGACCAGGTTCTCCTGATCCTCGGCGAGCGGAATCAGCCCGCCGACTGATCCCTCGCTCGAGGCGATGGTCGAGGTCATTCCGGCCAACGCGATGAGAGTGACGCATAGACGGGCGACGACAGCAGCGGGGCTTGCCAGGTTGATGCGCATGGTTCCTCCTCAAAATCGAGTATAGCCTGGCTCCGCAGATCACCGTCGACTAATAGGCCACGACCTCAAACTCGATTCCGTCCGCGTCATCGAAATAGAACCGACGGCCTGGTTCGTAACTCGCGTGAGAGTGAGGTTCAAATCCCATCGCCCGCACACTGGCTTCGGTCGCATCGAGATCGTCCACCACGACACCGACATGGTTGAGTGCGCCCGGCGATTGATAGCTATCTCCTGAGCGGTCCCCGCCACCCTTCGAGTAGACCGCAAGGTAGCTATTGGCGTTCCCGACATGCCAGGTCTCTCCCCCATCCTTGGCCGGACCGCTCCAGCGTACCTTCCAACCAAAGAGAGAGCAGAGGGTTTCTGCCGTCCCCTTCGGGTTACTCACGGTGATGTTGATGTGTTCCAAGCTTGCAGAAATCATGGTGTGCCATCCTTTCCGGTCGTGCGAAATCTAGTTGACTAAGGAATCGTAATTCCTAAACCTAACTTGAGGTCAAGCTCTTCTGAAAGGAATCCTCACCTTGAAAACAACTGACATACTTTCCATCGGACAATTGGCCGACCGAACCGGATTGGCCGTTTCGGCGATCCGCTTCTACGAAGCCGAAGGGCTGGTTCACCCTGTCCGCAATTCGGGCGGACAACGCCGGTTCGCTCGCTCCGACATCCGAAGACTGTCCTTCGTTCGTATCGCCCAGCAGCTCGGGTTTTCCATCGAGCAGATCCGAGCCCAGATGAAGTCCCTCCCAGACGAGCGCACGCCGACGAAGGCAGATTGGAAACGGATGGGCCAATCCTTCCGCGCCGAGCTGGATAAGCGCCTCGATGCGCTCACCCGCCTTCGGGACAACCTGGATGGTTGCATTGGTTGCGGATGCCTCTCGCTGAAGAACTGCCAGCTCTACAACGCGAACGACAAGGCCGCGCGTCGGGGCTCGGGACCGCGCTATCTCATGGGGGATCCGGTGGAGCACTAGGCTAAGGGCACACTCTTCGAGTCTGGAGCGATGGAGAGAATTGGAGAGAGTTGGTGAAATCGCCAAGAAAGGTCGTGGCGAGGAAACCGTGCGGATCGACCGCGATTCTGCCGATCTCTCTATGGGGCCCGGACAGATCTACCTTGGACCGAAGGAAGGCGAATAATGAAGTTATTGAGTTTTATCGGCGTTGCGCTCGCGCTTGTTCTCACGACCACGTCTTGCACCACGGAGGAGGATCCGCGTGCAACCCTTGACGATGCCGCCACCGCCACTATGAACACGCTCGACACAGGGAACGCTCTCGGCCCGTCCATCGTTCTCGACCGAATGCTGGCCCACGCGCGCGCCGGGGACTGGAGCGGATACGTCAGCTTCTATGGCGAATCAGCCAAGTTCTCTTCCGCTGAGGACCGGGACGCTCTCGTCAGCCGATTCGAGGAGCGTTGGGGAGCCGAAGTTCTAACCGCGCTCGAGCGGGCCGATGCGGTCACCCCGGTTCTCGACGGTAACCGCGCTGTGTTCCGCGACGGAGCTGAAGACGCCTTCATCCTCTACCGAAGCGAGAACGGTCACTGGGGCTTTCACCTCTAGGCCGGGCCGGACCAGACCTGCGGCGGCCTGGGGCGACACCGTGCTCGCTTTACTGAAGTAAAACGACCTTCTCGGTTCTCGATGCCGAGTTGGACGCATACCGTACGAAATAGAGGCCCGACTCAAGACCGACGCCGGACCAGGGAACGGAATGAAACCCGGCTCCCTGCCATCCCTCGACCAGAGTGGAGATCAAACGTCCACTGGCGTCATGAACTGAAATGCTCCGGAAACCCGGCTGAGCGACGAAGTATGACACCGTCGTGTGAACCTCGAATGGATTCGGAAAGGCTGTCAGCCGATTCGTCGGTGAGCTGGAATTCTCTCCCACGTCGGCTGCGCCGGAAACTTCGACACTTCCGCTCAGAAACAAACCGTCATGAAACCCGTTCCCACCGATCTCATACTTACTCCGATCCAGATCGATCTCGGAACCCGAGGTAGGCGTAAGAGGCTCCAATAGGAACAACGTGATATCGACTCCGTCATCGTGAACGCTCCCTTCGAGCGTAATCTCGATGGAATTCCCCACGTCGAAAGTGGCATCCAGATCTGTGTGGTCGTGCCAGGTGAACGGAATCTCCAAAAAGGTAAACTCGCCCTCACCATTCTCAAAGTCCCCTACTTCGTAGGACCAGAGGAACGTGCCATGCATCTGGGCGTTGCTATCATCGAGAATGACGTTCTCGAGTGTGTACTCGACAACCTCCGCGTGAGCACTAAACGCAGCCAGGCTGGTGAGAGTGAGGGTCAACAAACATCTAAACATCTTCGTGACGTTCATGAGTTCTCCGCCTTTCGAACCTGTCCGTGTGGGAGTCCTGCGAGGTTACTACTTAGCGCTTCCAGCCACCAGTCTGACGTACTGCCAGGTCGCTAGCGTCAGAAAAGTCATCGTTTGAACAAGCAAGTAGATTGAAAATAGGGGCAGCAAACTTGACGGCACCTTGCACATTGCAATAGTCAGATGGGTTGTACGGATCTCAACCTGCACCCGGGGCCCCGTGATACTATGGAACTCCAGATCAAACACGATCGCAATCTTTCGTTGGTTTTGCAACGGAGCCACACATGAAGACAGATCATCACGGCCGGTGCACGACGATTCTGCTCGTCCTTATCTTCGCCCTCTGCTTTCTCCACGAAACCGCCAGAGCCGGTCCATTCGTCGACGGACGTCTCTATCTCCACTCTCAAGGGGCGCTCGCTTTTACTTCGGATTGCGAGGGAGCGACGACCTCGGTGGAGCTGACCGACGAACCGACAACCCTCTACGTCATCGCAGACTTCCCCAATCCATCTCCGGCTCGACTGAAGTGGATCAGCTTTGGTGTCGAGTACGATCCGTCCCGAATCGAAATCGTCAACCAGGGCTTCCTGGCCGACGTGTACGCCGAACAAGGCGATTGGCCGATGCCCGGCTCCGGAGTCCGACTTGAGTGGATCCAGGACCGAATCGGGCACCAGATTGAGATCGGCTGGTTTCGGAGTCAGCCGAACGGAGAAAGCTCGGCCGAAGTTCGACTCGTACCGGGTCCGTTCGGAGGAAACTTCGGAGACTTCATCTTTCACGAACCGATCGATGGGTACGGATCATTCGGATTTGGTATCGACGGCGAGCTGGAGTGCGCTATCGAGGAAACCTGCTGTCTGGAGAATGGCCAGTGCGCGCTTCGCACTGAGTACTGGTGCAAGAGGGCCGACGGGGCTTATCTCGGCGACCAGCCCTGCGAGGCCTGCAACGACGTAGGCGCCTGCTGTGTGGACTGGATGTGTCGCGTCACGCTGGAGGCGGACTGCACGGACGACGGGTCGACCTGGCTCGGTGGGGAAACAGTTTGTGAACCCAACGAGTGCATCCCTCTCGGGTCCTGCTGCCTGCCCGATGGCGAGTGTCGTATTGTTCGCGAAAACGAGTGTAACGGACTCGGAGGTGGTTTCGTTGGCGACCCAGACTGCGAAGTCGATCCGTGCGTGTCGCTGGGGGCCTGCTGTCATTTCGACTGGAGAGTGTGTCAGCTCACGACGGAAGAAGACTGCACGAATGCCGGCTCTACCTACCATGGGGACGCGACTGTCTGCACTCCCAACCTCTGCCCACCGGGGCTCTGCTGCTTTGGTGAGATATCCGACTGCCGCTACACCGACGAAGCCGAATGTTTGGAACTGGAAGGATTCTTCAATCCCGGCGCTCACGGCCCCATCCCGCAGGCTTGCGATTACGTTTGTTGCTGCGGGCCCGTCGAGAAGACGAGCTGGGGTCAGATCAAGCGCCGATTCAAAGAATCGATACCGTCGCGTCAGTAGATCGATACTCAGGTGGTGTTGGCCTAGCGGTGCCCGGCTTCTTCGCTCCCGGCTTCTCTGTGCCCGACGTCCCCGGCTTCGAGTTCACCGACGAGCCGTTGCACAAAGTCCCGCAATTCGAACATTTCCTCGGCGCTCAAACCCTGACCGATGAACGCCGCACCGTGGACGAATGCAATCAGCCCGACCGCCGCCGGCCCGGCCAGCAACCAGAGCCAGCTACCACCCAACATCAATTGAGCGATGCCATAGATGACACCGGCGAGCCCCAGCATGGCAATTGTTCCGAACAAGGCCATGAATCCAGTCCAGACATTGGGCTGTGGACTGAATCGACCGTGTAAAGCCAGCCCGCCATTTTCCTCTTCCAGCATTTCGATCTCGAGATAGGGCGACAGCATCGTCCGCCGGTCTTCCGGGAGGCGCAGATTGGCGTGATCCCCCAGTACCTGCCCCTCAAACGGAGACTCTGGCCGAGCAAGCCGCTCCTGCAGAGTCCTCAGCACAATATCGCCATCCACGGTGAGGGGAACCGTGAAATCGGGGCGCATACTGGGCAACATGGACATGAACAGTCCCTTTCGGACTCGGCGGGTCTTCGTGTCCGAGCTCTCGTTCGAACTTTCGACTCGGTCACCGAAGCTACTTCTTCACTTCTTCCCGCAGCTCCTCGAGTTCCTCACGGAGCTGGTCCAACTCGTCCCGCAGCTCATCGAGAACGCCTTCATCATCGCCAAGATGAATGATCTCAACATTGGCACCGGAGTCATCATCGCTTTGGAAGAGCCCATGGCTTCCACCGTTCCCGCGAAACATGAAGTGGCGGTCGGATCGAACATCGATGTCATCTGCGTCGCCCAGGATCTCGATTCTCTTCATCACTCTCTTTGCCAGGGCGTCCTCGGGAACCTCGGTCAGAGTGACGTCGAAATTCTTCGACTTCCCCTTGCGCAATGCGGAGACTCTTACCGTTTGCCCAGGTTCGCTTCCGGCCAGCGTCTTGTGGATAGACTTGGATGACTCAATGTCCTCGTCGTCGATTTTCACGATGATGTCGCCGGCGGCGAGTCCGGCCTTCTCGGCTGGGCTGTCCTCGGTGACTTCAGTGACAAGAGCGCCCTCTCCACCTTTTACCCCGAAGTATTCACCAAGCTGCTCCGTCAGATCGTCGAGATGAACACCCATGAACCCCCGGTCCGAGTTCAAATCGGATCCATCACTTACCCAAATGTTCTTCTCGCCACCATCGGAAAAGACCTGGACGTCGATGTCGCCGGAGTGGTGGGACCTTCCGTGCGGCCCACGGAAATTCTTGTCGATGTCGACGATAATCTGGCGTCTCTCTCGCTCACCCATCTCGACCTCAATGGATTTCTTCTTCCCGTCCCGAAGCACGACGAGCTCGACAGACTCACCGGGGACGGAACCTCGCACGGCATCGACGAGATCCGCCGTATTCTCAACCTCATTTCCATCGAATTCGAGAACGACGTCCCCCTCTTCGAGCCCAGCCTCCTCGGCAGGACTATCCTCGAAGACCTGGCCGATCATGGCCCCGGAGTCCGCGTCTGGCCGTTCGAGGGCCACACCAAGATATCCTTTCTCGGATCCCGCTTCCGCGTGACCTCCCACCAACCCTGTCACCAGTACCGCAAGGATGAGTGCGGGCCACAGGCCTTTTCGAAACAACATGCTGAACTCCTTTCAATGCGCCACAACGATCCGTCGAGTGGTGTACTCCCCTCCGGCGCGAAGCACCGCGAAGTAGACACCGCTCGCTACGGACTCTGTTTCCCAACGCACGACTCGGACGATCCCATCGCCTCTCGTCAGACTCACGATTTCGGCGATCCTGCGACCGGAGAGATCGTGTACCTCGAGCTGGACGGGTCCGTCGGAATGCGCCGCAAATCTAAACTTTGTTTCACGATCGGACGGGTTTTCGATCGGCGGATCGAGCATTAGGTGCACGCTCGCACCTGGACTCGACTCATTCAGGCCAGCCGGCTCATTTGGCAGAGCCACCTCCCAGGCTCCCCGCCCATAGGTGCCAGCGACGAGCTTACGTGTCGACCGATGGATTTCAAGGTCGGTCACCTCGACGTTGGGCATGCCACTCGCATAGGGTTCCCAATGGTCCCCTCCATCTGTACTCCACCAGACGCCCAGGTCTGTCCCGATGAACCAGGTCGAGGCACTCTCGGGATCGATGACCATTCCAGTCACCGGCATGTCGGGAAGGTCTCCCGTTACGTCCGTCCAACTCACCCCGAAGTCCGTCGTCATTCCAACATGGGAACGGTCGGAATAGCCGCCAAATGTGACGAAGGCCGTTTCGATGTCGAGTGGATGGGCGTAGATCTTCAGGAAGGGTCCGTGAATGAACCCGTAGGGCGCCGCCTGCACCCAGGTTCCACCGTCATCGGTCGTGTGGCGGACCAGACTCAGTGAACCCGTCCAGACGACATCGCCGTCGATCGGACTCATCGAGATCCACACAGCGGAGTTGCCGGGTGGACTGGCCAGTTGCCAATTGAATCCATTCGTCGAGCGAAAGACTCCGGCGGTTGTCGCTGTATAGAGATGATTGGCGTCGTGATAGTCGAGGTCCATCGGAGCGACAAGCAGACCCGAGCCGGTGAGACCGCCCTGCATGTTTCCCCAATTCAAACCTCCGTTCAGACTCCGGACGTGGTTACCAAACTGCCATTCGGAGTAGATACGATCGGGATTGTCCGTAGGAATACAACAGACCATTCCATCGGCTACCAGAGAAGACTGGAACCACGTATCGGCACCGTCGCGGCCAGGAATCCCGTTGTCCTGGGTTCCCCCCATCATGAAGAGCGGATCGGACTGGGCAACGCAGATGTCATAGAACTGATATGTCACAAGCCCTTCGCCACGCCACGTCCAGGTCGAGCCGTCATTGGTCGACTTCCAGATACCACCGTCATTGCCGACCCAAACGTCACTCGTTGATCCGGGTTCGTAGGCGGCGACATGGTTGTCGAGATGAGGGTTGGTCGCATCACCAAGCGGATTACCGTTGTCGATCCGGTTCCAGGTCGTTCCACCGTTTGTCGAGTTGTAGAGAGAGATTCCTCCCGCGATGAGGTGCTCACTGTCATCGGGGTCGGCAACCAAAGTTACGTTGTACCAACCCTGAGAGCCGGCCATATTCAAGGTGTCGTTACGAATCTCCCAAGTAGCTCCGCCGTCGGTCGAACGGCAGATGGCAAGGGTGTTGGGAGGCGAATTTCGGGAGAAGTTCGCGTAGATCATTTCCGGATCGGCTGCTGTGACTCCGATCTTCGTCTTGTCGATGAGGCTGGCCGTGGGCTGACCGACTCCCGCGATACTCCAGGTGACACCACCATCGGTCGAAACATTGACACCGGAAGATTTGCGGGCCCCGTAGATTACGCCCGCGTCCCCCGGCTTCCACTGAATATCCGTCCAGTTGCCCGCGGAGACCTGAGCCCAGTTCTCCCCCGCATCCGTCGATCGAAAGAGGCCGCGATTCGATCCAGCCAGGATGACATCGAGTTCGGGGTGAACGGCCATGACATGAAACCCAGCCTGGTTCGTCTCAGGAAAACTCAGACTCGTCGGAGTCCAGGTCGCCCCCGCATCGGTGGAGCGGAAGATCCCCTGGCCGAACTGTCCACCCGATGCATTGACACCATCGCCCGTCCCAATCAGCACGATGTCCGGATCGCTTGGTACGAGCGCAACTCCCCCAATCGCCATATTGAGCAGCTCGTCGGTCAAAGGAATCCAGCTATCCCCACCGTCGGTCGACTTCCACAGTCCGCCACCAGCGCTCCCGGCGTAGACGATGTTCGAATCGAGTGGGTGGAACTCAATGTCGATCATCCGCCCAGAATGGTTGGTCGGTCCGAGCTGAAACCACGAGGGACCCTCACCACGTGGCATAGAGGCTTCCCGGGCTCGCTTTACATCCCAAGCACGTCGCCGAGCATCAAACTCTGGGAGAGAGCCGTCCGAAGATCGGCGTCGATCGACCCACCAACGCAATCGACTGTACGGCATCCAGCCACTGCCCCTTTCGGTGCGCAGTTCCGGCTGCTCTTCGTAGAGTTGCTTTAGAGAATCCATCCACTCCTCGGCATCGTCTCGGGGATCGGGGTTCCCAACCGGCGAAGCGTGGCAGAAGTGTGCGAAAAGAGCGGCTAGAACGACCGTCCAGAACACGACGTGTGAAAGATGGGTTCGTTGCATTGGATCTCTCCCTCTCGTGCGAAAATGGCCTGGACCGAACGGTCAGCACTGTCGCTGCTGCCTTACAATAGTACTCCAATTGATGGCCTCGCCGGACGCCAGGAATCACTTTCCGTGCACCGCCTTCTCGATGAGCCGAGCCTCCATCTCCTGCCTCGCCTCGATCGTCTGAAGATTGGCCAATGCCCATTGTCGCGCCCGAGCACCGACCTCCTGCGCCCTGCGATCGTCGATCAGGACATCGACGATCGCTTGACCGAGCCTCGCGGGATGCTCGCTATCCACGAGGTACCCATTGACTCCGTTCGTTACCGTGTCGCTCGTTCTTCCCGTATCCAGCAGCACGACCGGCAGACCACAGAGCATCGCTTCAAACGTCGGGTTGGCCGCGTTCGTTCGGTCTGAGGCGGCGACAAAGAGATCGGATCCGTTCAGATAGTCGGGAAGCTCGGTGCGCGCGACAGCGCCGAGCAGATGCACTGTTCCCTCCAGTCCCAGAGCCTGGATCTGTGCCTCGAGCGCAGACCTCTCCGGCCCCTCTCCAAGAACGAGGAGTGCCGC
>Ga0315338_1002318_pt1 | contig 19332 bp, 17 predicted proteins | sample ASW8metaG_FD_204518 | JGI IMG/M metagenome (GOLD analysis project Ga0315338, IMG submission 204518) | Ammonia-oxidizing marine archaeal communities from Monterey Bay, California, United States - ASW #8 | ecosystem: Environmental > Aquatic > Marine > Coastal | place: USA: California | collected... | reverse complement strand
TCGCCGGTGAGATCAGGGTGATACGGAGTGTTAGTAGTTCATTAGGGTGAGTCTGGGGCTTCACTTATGGAGCTTTCAACAATGTACTGAGGCGGGAATGGCTGCGTTAATTGGCAGGCATATCAACAGGATTGATAAAAAGGGGCGAATATCCGTCCCTAAGCAGTTCCGTGATGCACTTTCGGATCAAGGTTTTCCCGGAATATACGTTTATCCATCTTTCAAAAATCCAGTTATAGAGGCTTGTGGGGAAGAATTTATTCAACGGATTGTTACGAGTCTCGACGACCTTGAGCTCTTCTCAGATGAACAGGATGATCTGGCATCTACTATTCTCGAAAATTCCCATCAGTTGCCTTACGACACTGAAGGTCGAATAGTTTTGCCAAAAGCTATTTTAAAACATGCTAATATAAAATTTGAGGCTGTATTTGTTGGTCGTGGCAACCGCTTCCAGGTATGGGAACCTTCAGCTTACGAAATTCACAATAGTAATTCCTTTTCCCGTGCCCGAAACAGGGGCGCTACCCTGCGGTTACGAGCGGGAAAAGGAAGCGAGTTAGCCCAATGATTGAAAGTATGGGCAGCGGTCATATACCCGTAATGATCGGCGAAGTTCTTGGCGCACTTAGGCCCTTTGACGAAGGTTTGTTTGTAGATGCTACTCTCGGTCGAGGTGGTTATTCCGAGGCGATACTCAAAACTGCAGCAGCGAGAGTTATAGGTATAGATCGAGATCCCGCAGCGGTAATATTTGGGAAGCAACTAAGTCGTAAGTATGGTGGACGTTTAACAATTTTAGAGGGCCGTTTTGGCGATATTGAAAGGTTGATTAAGGACAAAGGAATTTCAGAGGTAGATGGAATTACTTTTGATCTCGGTGTTTCGTCAATCCAGTTGGATGAAGCTAGTCGTGGCTTTTCGTTCCGATTTGACGGACCTTTAGACATGCGAATGAGTTCAGAGGGTACGACAGCGGCTGATTTGATTAATCATACATCAGAGCAAGACCTTGTTGAGATTATCCACAAACTTGGTGAGGAGCGGCAAGCACGCCGCATCGCGAAGGCAATCGTGGAGACTCGTTCAAAAACACCTATCAAAACGACTAGTCAACTTGCCGAAATTGTTCGTGGGAATGTTTGGAAATCAAAAGATAGGATTGATCCGGCTACACGAACATTCATGGCACTCCGTATACGGGTGAACGACGAACTGGACGAACTTAGGCGTGGATTGTGCGCAGCAGAAAATATTCTTGCCCCGGGCGGGCGACTTGCCATTGTGGCCTTCCATTCCCTCGAGGATCGTATTGTGAAAAAATTTCTGCGTTCTAGAAGTGGGCGGTCGGGAAGAAGTTCGCGTCATTTTCCTGATGTTCAGGTCAAGCAACCTGCTCCGAGTTTTAGATTGTTAAAAATTGGGGCGATAAAACCACAGCTGTCAGAAATCTCTCGCAATGCCCGCTCCCGCTCAGCAAAACTGCGCATTGCCGAGCGAACTGGTTCGCCATCTTGGTCGTGTAAAATTGCAGGTAAACAAAATCACGGTTGGTATGATTTAGGAGGCCAAATATGATACGCAACACAACAGTCCTAGCGATTTTAATAGTCGCAGTAACAGGTGTTGCTTTGTTTTACTTGAAGCATGAAGTAACAAATCTGGAAGATGAATTAAAAACATTAAATCGCTCGATCGTCGCTGAGCGTGAGGCTGTCCACGTCTTAAAAGCAGAGTGGAGTCATTTCAATGATGTGGGGCGTCTCAAGGGCTTATCGATGAGGTACCTTGAATTGCGGCCCACTGAACCTGAACAACTAAAAGAGGCAAGAGGTCTTTTCAATATTCAAGTGGTCGATGACCCTGACCTAGAAGTAATTATCAAGCCGTGAAATTCTCTCAAATAATTCATCCATATTCTCCGGTCGCTAAAGGTACTGGTCAACATGAAGTAGTTCTCCCAAATCGTGTGAAGTTTGATGGTGCTCGCAAACAAGCGTTGGAAACCGGTCAAAATCGATTGCTTGTTACGTGGGTTCTTTTCGCTTTAGCTTTTACGATAATTGGTGGCCGGGTAGTTCAACTCGCACTTAACAATAATAGTGTAGATATTGCATCGAACAAATTGGTGCATGTAGACAAAATCTTGAAAGTGCGGGCGGATATAACTGACCGCAATGGTATACTAATAGCTACAAGCCTGCCGACAGCCGCATTATATGCTAACCCCCAGCAAATCCTTGACCTAGATGGGGCTGTCGGCAAACTTACGTCAGTTTTACCCGATCTCAATCCAAGCAAGCTGTATCAATTACTATCGAAAAATCAAAAATTTGTCTGGCTACATCGAAACTTAACTCCAAAATTGCAGTTTGCGGTTAACGCTTTAGGTATTCCGGGCCTTAATTTTCAGCGGGCAGAACGGCGTGTCTATCCGCACGGTTCTTTAGTATCGCATATGGTTGGCATGACCGATATTGATGGAAAAGGCTTATCCGGTTTAGAGGGGTATTTTGATAATCAACTAAGAGATCGAAGACAACCTCTTCGACTATCCTTGGACGTGCGAATACAGGCCCTCGTCAAATCTGAACTCGAAAATGCAATGGAAAAATTTACTGCCATAGGAGCAGTCGGAATTGTATTAGACGTCAATACTGGCGAAGTAATTTCAATGGTTTCTTTGCCCGACTTTAATCCAAATAAACCCATCACTGCGGCAGGCGTCGCGGGATTCAATCGCGCCACCAAGGGTGTTTACGAAATGGGTTCAACGTTTAAGTTGTTCACTTCGGCTATGGCATTGGATACAGGACGGGTACGTTTAGCTGATCGTTTTGATGCTAGAAAGCCAATTAAAATATCCAGATTCACGATTTCAGATTATCATGCCAAGAATAAATGGCTTACGGTTCCGGAGGTGATTGTTCATTCTTCTAATATTGGGGCCGCTAAGATAGCGTTGGAGGTTGGAACAAATACACAAAAACGATATCTTAAACGGTTGGGTTTGCTTTCGCCGGCAAGAATAGAATTAATAGAGGTAGGTGCACCTTTATCGCCGGATCTTTGGCGCAAAATCAATACTATGACCATTTCTTACGGACATGGTATTGCTGTAAGTCCCCTACAGCTTTCTCTAGGTGTTGCCGCGGTGGTCAATGGCGGAGTTCTATTGAAGGCTACATTATTGAAACTTGGCAAGGGATCAAAACTAGGGGGTATTCGCGTCATTAAAAGCAAAACCTCTCGAGTAATGCGTGACCTTATGCGACTGGTGGTGCGCCAAGGTTCAGGAAGAAGAGCAGAGGTGCCCGGCTATCTCGTTGGTGGTAAAACAGGTACCGCAAACAAACCTGGCAAGAGGCAGAAAGGTTATAGAACACGGAAATTAATTTCGTCATTTGTTGCGGCTTTTCCTACCAATACACCTAAATATGTAGTGCTTGCACTACTTGATGAGCCTAAAGGTATTAAGGAAACTCAAGGATTCTCTACTGCCGGTTGGGTGGCAGCGCCGATCGTTCAAAAAATAATTCGGCAGATGGTGCCTATCGTGGGTATGGAGCCATCTACCAAGACAGAAAAAGAGATAGTACCCGGAAATGTGCTTTTTATAACTCCACCTGTTCGGTCTCTTCAAAAACCAACTTCAGCCCGTCGGCAGTTATCTGATCTTGAAATGAAAGTGGACAAGTTATTATTTCCAATAAACAAGCGCCGAGGGCGATTGGTTGCAACTAATTAAATTAGCGCTCGGAGATCGACAAAACCAAATGCAGATCGCAGGATCAACAGACATAAACATATTTGGATTGACGGCCGATTCCCGCTTAGTTGAACCCGGATTTCTTTTTGCTGCCTTGGAAGGCGGACAAACCGATGGCAGAGAATTTATACCCGAGGCCGTCGAGCGAGGAGCCGTTGCTATACTTGCTCCTTTGGGCACCAAATTAGACGTACATTTAGGATTGCAAAAATCGGTTAGTCTACTTTCCTGTGATAATCCACGTCTTGCATACGCTGACATTTCAGCACGATTTTTTGCTTCTCAACCTAAAACCGTGGTGGCTATCACTGGAACTAACGGAAAATCATCTGTAGCGGATTTTGTTCGTCAACTTTGGACTATGGCCGGGGTGCCAGCGGCTAGCCTTGGTACGCTAGGCTTGGTAACTCCAAGCGGTAGCGTTTCCTGTAATTTGACTACCCCTGATCCAGCATTACTGCATGACAAGTTAAGCCGTCTTGTTGAGGACAATATCAATCACCTAGCTCTTGAGGCTTCCAGCCATGGCTTAGCCCAATATCGTCTTGATGGTGTTCGTATTCCGATAGCAGCATTTACAAATCTTAGTCGTGATCATTTAGATTACCATAGCACCTTAGATAATTATTTTTCTGCAAAAGCTCGACTGTTTTCCGATATTCTGTCAACTGACGGTACGGCTATTCTCAATGGGGATGACCCCTGTTTTGAGATCCTGAGGAGTACTGCGCTGGATCGAGGAGCCGATGTATTAAGCTATGGCTGGCAAGGTAAAAATTTTTGCATAAGTGATCTTTGGCCAGAACCTAGTGGTCAACGTTTAGAGTTGATGATCGATGGCGCGCGGAAGACCATTAGATTGCCATTGATCGGAGACTTTCAAGCCATGAATATACTGTGTGCCCTTGGCATTGTTTTGATGGCTGGCGGTGATTGCGACGTTACTGTTGAAAATTTGGAAAACCTTGAAGGCGTAAGTGGCCGCCTAGAATTTGTGGCAAAATTATTTAATGGGGCGGCCATCTATGTTGACTATGCACACACCCCAGACGCATTAAAAAATGTTTTGACCTCAATCCGTTCCCACACCAATAAAAATATTCATGTGGTATTTGGTTGCGGTGGGGACAGAGATACGGGTAAACGTGCCGAGATGGGCGCTATTGCAACATCCTTAGCGGACAACATTATAATTACCGATGATAACCCGCGTAAGGAGAATGCAGCCTCGATCCGTCATCAAATATTGGAAGCCTGTGACGGCGCTTTGGAAATTGAGAACCGCGAACAAGCAATTTTTGAGGCTATCTCACGCCTAAAATCAGGAGATTTATTAGTTATAGCAGGCAAGGGACACGAACAGGGACAAATTTTTAATTCCGTAACAGTGCCCTTTAGCGATGCAAAAGTTGCAGCAAAAGCCGCACTCAATCGAAATTCTTGTGTGACAACGTCGTGAAACCTCCAGTGGATAGTTTGTGGAAAGCCGTTGATGTGGCCAATGCTACTGGTGGCAGAGTGAACTCCGATTGGCATGCAACAGGTGTTTCAATTGATAGCAGAACTATAAGGCTTGGTGATTTATTTATTGCCCTACGTGGACCTAATTTTGACGGTCACGATTATGTGATTGATGCGCTTGGGCGGGGTGCCTCAGCTTCACTGATTTCGTACAAACCAAAGGGACTTAAAAAAGGTGCTCCCCTGGTAGAGGTAAAGGATACTTTTTCTGGGTTGAACCAGCTTGGTATTGCCGGCCGGGCACGTTCGAAAGGTAGGATTATTGCCGTTACGGGTAGCGTGGGTAAAACGAGCGTGAAGGAGACTATCGCCAAGTTACTCAGTCGACAAGGGAGTGTGTCTTTTAGTCTAGGTAGTCTTAACAACCAGTATGGAGTGCCACTTAGTCTTTCCCGCTTGCCAGAAGAGTCAGAATTTGGAGTTTTCGAGCTTGGAATGAACCATGCTGGAGAATTAACCAATTTATCACTTATGGTCCGGCCGTTAGTTGCCGTTGTGACAACGGTAGAAATAGCTCACTTGGAAAATTTTGAATCACTAGAGGATATTGCGCGGGCTAAGGCAGAGATCTTTGGTGGTTTGCAAAATGGGGGCGTGGCAATTTTAAATAGGGATAATCCAGGATTCAGAATATTAAAACTCGCCTCGGATTTTGTAGGGGCAGATTTTTCGACCTTCGGTTCCCATAAGGATGCAGATTTTAAATTAACTTCCTTCACTCTCGGGCCAGAAAGCTCAAAAGTGCAAGTAAGATTTGATGGTGCCGAGTTAAATTATAAACTAAATATTCCCGGATATCACTGGATCCAAAATAGCTTGGCAGCATTAGCGGCGATTCACTCGGTGGGTGCAGACGTTTTTGAAGCCGCTCGGTCAGTTGCAAGTATTAGTCCTCCCAAAGGAAGGGGGCTTCGCCATTGCGTGCGGGCAAATAACTTTGAATTTGAATTAATTGATGACAGCTACAATGCAAACCCAGTCTCCATTGTAGCGGCGCTAGAGGTTCTTTCTAGGGCTAGAATAAGTTCTACAGGACGCCGCCTCGTTGTACTGGGCGATATGTTGGAACTGGGCCGCGAGTCTCACGCCCTTCATTTGAAAATTGCTAGCGATGTTACCAATAACAAGGTTGATTTAGTCTATGCGGTAGGTCTCAGAATGCGAGATATGTTTGATGCATTGCCCACTGCTAAACAGGCGTATTGGTCGAAAACTTCTGAAGAACTTTTGAGTGTTTTAATTTCTCATCTTCAACATGGTGATGTGGTTTTGGTCAAGGGTTCGCTAGGAACACGTATGGGCTTGATTGTGGATGAACTGTTAGCTTTGGATGTGGAAGGATAAAAAGCGGAAATGCTCTTCAATTTTTCAGCTCATTTTGTCGACCAGTTTACCGCTTTAAACGTTTTCCGTTACATAACTTTCCGGACGGGAGGAGCGATGCTAACGGCGTTGATAGTTAGTTTCGTATGCGGGCCATACATCATTCGATTGTTAAAGTCCTATCAAACCGAGGGCCAACCGATTCGCGAGGATGGACCTGAAGGGCACATTCTGACAAAGGCAGGCACTCCGACCATGGGCGGTTTTATGATTCTATTGGCGCTGGTATTGGCGACCTTACTTTGGGCTGATTTGGGTAATGGGTACATTTGGGCCGCCCTTGTCGTGACGGTAGCTTTTGGCCTAATCGGATTTTTTGATGATTACGCGAAAGTATCGCTGAACAATAGCAAAGGAATTCCAGGAAAACTGAAACTTTTACTGCAAATGGTATTCGCGTTGGCCGCAACCGTATGGATAATGAGTTTAACTAGTTCACCGTTGGCAACCTCACTTGCTTTTCCGTTTTTTAAAAGTGTTTTAATTGATCTTGGTTGGTTTTTTGTCGTATTTGGCATTTTGGTCATAGTAGGCGCCTCAAATGCGGTAAATCTTACAGATGGCCTAGATGGACTGGCCATTGGGCCTGTAATGATAGCTGCTAGCGTCTTTGCTATAATTTCTTATCTAGTAGGTAACTCAATTTTTTCAGATTATCTCCAAGTCCATTACGTGCCGGGGGCTGGTGAGCTTATGGTGTTCTGCGGTGCTTTGGTAGGTGCAGGCTTGGGGTTTCTCTGGTTTAACGCTCCGCCTGCTATGGTGTTTATGGGTGACACGGGTTCACTTTCAATGGGTGCTGCTTTGGGATCGGTTAGCGTCGTTACCAAGCATGAACTGGTACTTGTTATTGTCGGTGGGCTTTTTGTACTAGAGACAGTTTCAGTCATTGTTCAGGTTGTATCCTTCAAGTTAACAGGTAAGCGGGTGTTCCAAATGGCGCCTCTGCATCATCACTTCGAAAAGAAAGGGTGGGCTGAACCTACCATTGTAATACGATTTTGGATCATTGCTATGATCCTGGCGTTAGCAGGTCTTGCGACCTTGAAACTGCGATAGGAGTATTAGGTGTGATTTCTGTTGGCTCCTTTCATGACAAAACAGTAGCAGTCATGGGCTTGGGAAAGTCAGGGCTTTCAGCCGTTCGTTCTTTAAACTCTGGCGGTGCCGAGGTTTGGGCATGGGACGACGCAGAAACGCAGCGCAATGTCGCAAAGGCAGAAGGTTTGAAAGTGGTGGACCTTTATAAATGCGATTGGCAAACACTTGGAACTCTGGTCTTGAGTCCTGGTATTCCGCATCAGTGCCCTGACCCTCACGCTATTGCGACAAAAGCCCGTGATAGTGGCTGTGAAATAATATGTGATGTTGATTTACTAGCCAGATCTGTTCACGAGGCTTTCTACGTCGGGATTACAGGAACAAATGGAAAATCTACGACAACTGCACTGCTTGGGCATGTTTTAGCTTCAGCGGGGAAAAAAGTCGAGATTGGGGGTAATTATGGTATTCCCGCGTTGGAACTCGAGCCATTGGGTTCAGATGGCATCTATGTCCTTGAGCTTTCATCTTATCAGTTAGGGCGCATTCCGTCGGTTGAGTTAGATATTGCGGTGCTACTAAATATTAGTCCCGATCATCTCCAACGGCACGGTGGTATGGGAGGTTATGTGGCTTCCAAGAAGTCCATATTGGACCATATCACCCCCGGCGGTGTTGCAATCGTTGGTATGGATGATTCCCATTGCCGGGGGATTAGTTTGGATTTGATGGTGAGTAGTGCAGTTTCCAGTCGCAATATAATTCCCATTTCAGCAAAATATCGTGTCGCCGGTGGTGTATATGTGGAAGGCTCAAACCTGATAGATGATATGGATAACGAGTGTTTACCAGTATTAAACCTTGCCAATCTTTTGACACTGCCTGGTCTCCATAACTGGCAAAATGTCGCCGCTGTATTTGCCCTTGCCCGAATTTTAGAGGTATCAAAAGAAATAATTATTCAGGCTTTTCATAGTTTCCCTGGACTACCACATCGGCAGGAATTAGTTCGTACTATTGGTGAGGTTCGCTACATCAATGACAGTAAGGCTACAAATTGCGAAGCGGCGGCAAAGGCACTGGCTTCTTATGAAGCAATTCACTGGATTGCTGGCGGTAGACTGAAGGAAAACAATCTGGCTATTTTGAAAAATCAATTAGCCAATGTCCAACACGTCTACTTGATTGGTGAATCTGAAAACTACTTTTCGGCGGAGTTTTCAGATATTGTGGAGATCACTAATTCGAAAGATTTAAAAACAGCTGTACGGCAAGCGCATGAGAACGCTCAAAATCATGCCAATCCATCTGTAGTTTTATTGTCGCCTGCCTGCGCCTCTTTTGATCAATTTGAAGATTTTGAAGCCCGTGGCGAAGGATTCCGCGTTGCAGTGGAGCAATTGCCATGACGACCTTTTCTCGTACCGACATGAGTTTATTTGGCCAGTGGTGGCGGACTGTGGATAGATGGACCATAGCTGCTATCATCACTCTGGCGACTTTAGGTGTGTTCTTAATTATGGCTGCCAGTCCCTCCATCGCAGAGCGGCTTAGCCTCGACTCATTCCATTTTGCTGGTAGACAGGTACTGTTTCTCCCTTTGGCTATGATTAGTATGTTTGCGGTTTCATTTCTTAGCCGAGCAAACATTCGCCGATTATCACTTGTTGTTTTCAGTTTTGCCGCAGCTCTTATGATATTTACATTATTTGGCGGGGACGAAATTAAGGGGGCCACGCGATGGGTCAATGTTGTGGGAGTGTCGTTACAGCCATCTGAGTTTATTAAACCAGCTTTTGCTGTAATCGCTGCATCGATGTTTGCAGCTTGGCGTTTGGAAGAGCGTTTCCCAGGGTACTTGGTAGTGTTGGGTCTTTATGGTGGTGTGGTTCTGCTTCTCATAGCCCAGCCAGATGTAGGGATGGCAATTCTTATATCCTTTGTCTGGGGTCTACAGTTCTTCCTCGCAGGACTGCCAATGGTTCTAGTGATGGGGATTGGTACGGTTTTTATCTTTGGTGGTTTTGCAGCTTACTTTCAATTCTCCCATGTTCGTGAACGAATTGATAGGTTTATCGATCCTCAAAATATTGATGTCTACGGTCAAGTAAGCCGATCCCTTGAAGCCTTTAAAAATGGTGGTGTGTTTGGGAGAGGACCTGGTGAAGGGCATGTGAAGGAAAACCTTCCTGACGCCCATTCAGATTTTATTTTTGCGGTGGCGGTTGAAGAGTTTGGAATGATTGCGGGACTGCTAATTGTTTCAATATTTGGTTTTATCGTACTGCGGGGATTGATGCGGGTTTTCAAAGAAACGGATTTGTTCGTTCAATTGGCGGTCACTGGTCTCCTGGCTCAGTTTGGTCTCCAGGCGATTATCAATTTAGCTTCTACACTGAATTTGATGCCAACCAAAGGAGCCACTCTGCCTTTTGTTTCCTATGGCGGATCCTCTCTACTTGCACTCTCCATCAGTATGGGAATGGTGCTGTCTCTGACACGGGAACGTCCTAATTCAAAATTCACCTCAAGCACCGTTTGGGAAGGCAGGAAGTTATGATACGTCCTACTCATAACAGTGTTCCTTTGGTAGTGTTGTCGGCGGGCGGTACGGGTGGACATGTATATCCAGCTGAAGCCCTCGCAATGGAACTGAATAACCGGGGGTGTCGCCTGGCGTTGGTGACTGATCGCCGCGGCAGTAATTTGGGAGGAAGGCTGGGAGAATTAGATACATATCTCGTTCGCTCAGGTGGCATTTCTGGCAAAGGGTTATATGCCCGTATTTTAAACATCGGTGAAATTGCGATTGGTGTTTTGCAATCATGTTTTTTACTTGGACGCCTTAACCCCTCTGTTGTAATCGGATTTGGAGGTTATGCCTCTTTACCGATGATGTTAGCAGCTAATTTTTCTTCCACCGCTACCGCGATCCACGAACAAAACGCTCTACTAGGCCGTGCAAACCGATTGCTCTCGAGGAAAGTGCGTAAGATCGCGACCTCATACAAACAAATGCAACATATGCCAAAATCTGCGCGGGCGAACGTCGTGTACACAGGTATGCCGGTACGTAACAGTGTGGAGGCGCTACGAGAAACGCCTTACCCTGAGCTAAACGAACGTAATATAATTGAGCTACTTGTCTTTGGGGGTTCTCAGGGGGCTTCAATATTCAGCCGCGTAATTCCCGAAGCTATTAAGAAACTTGATCAAAATCTGCGTGGTCGTTTAAATCTGGTACAGCAGTGTCGTGTTGAGGATTATGGGCATTTAAAGTCGGCATACAATCAATTGGGACTTCAGGTCGAGGTTGCTGCATTTTTTGAAGATTTACCTCAACGAATGGCAAAATCCCATCTAGTAATTTGTCGGGCTGGTGCTTCAGCTATTGCGGAACTGACTACTATTGGAAGACCGGCGATTTTAGTTCCCTACCCACATGCTGTTGATAATCACCAATCCGGCAATGCTGATACACTCAATGAAGTGGGCGGTGGCTGGCTAATACCAGATGAAGATTTTACGCCGGAAAGGCTTTCTCATCGCCTCGAAACACTATTTGAAATGCCAAAAACTCTTAAAAATGCAGCACGCGTCGCCAAACAGACTGGGAAAACCAATGCGACAGCTAGATTAGCTGAAATGGTAATTGATCTTATACCTAATCATCGCGATGCGGGTGATGTCGCATGAAAGTCCTGCCTCTCGATATGGGTTCCATTCATTTCGTAGGGATTGGTGGAATTGGAATGAGTGGAATAGCAGAAATTTTGCATAATCTGGGTTATCTGGTCCAAGGTAGCGATATCTCTGAGGGTGCCAATGTAAAACGTCTTAGGGCTATGGGGATCAAAATCTATCTCGGCCATTCTGAGAATAATCTTGCCGATGCCGAAGTGGTAGTGATTTCATCGGCGGTAAATCCAGACAATCCGGAAGTTGAAGGGGCTCGTCAACGTTTAATGCCAATAGTGCGTCGGGCAGAAATGTTAGGTGAGTTGATGCGTCTAAAATGGTCTATTGCGGTTGGTGGAACACACGGTAAGACCACAACTACATCCATGATTGCTGCTCTCTTGGATGCGGCAGACCTAGATCCCACAGTAATCAATGGCGGGATTATAAACGCTTGGGGCTCTAATGCTAGATTGGGCAAAGGCGATTGGATGGTCGTGGAAGCAGACGAATCTGATGGCACCTTTGTAAAACTACCTGCCACCATTGCCGTGGTGACCAATATCGATTCCGAACACATGGATCATTATGGTTCCTTCGACGCTCTTCGGGCTTCGTTCGATACGTTTGTGGAAAATGTACCATTTTATGGATTTGCCACGCTTTGTGTTGACGATGCTGAGGTTCAAGCAATGATACCGAGAGTAACAGACCGCAAAATTGTTACTTACGGGCGTAGTCCCCAAGCAGACATCTGTATGATCAGTATTCAAACATCAGAAGACGGTTCTTGCTTTGATGTGATCATTTCAGATCGTACTACCCAGAAAAAAAGAACATTAAGTAATATATTTTTGCCCATGCACGGTGCTCATAATGTTCAAAATGCGTTGTCTGTAATTGCCATTGCCAATGAAATGGGTATTGCCGACAGTATACTTAAAAAAGCTCTCGGTGGGTTTGAAGGTGTTAAACGCCGTTTTACCAAAACCGGTGAGGTAAACGGAATAAGTATCATTGATGACTATGCACATCACCCGGTGGAGATAGCTGCGGCTATCAGTGCGGCACGTGCGGCAGCTCCTAGCGGCCGGATTATATCGGTTGTGCAACCGCACCGCTACTCCAGATTACGGGATTTGTTTAATGACTTTTGCACCTGTTTCAATGACGCAGATGTGGTGATCGTTGCAGAAGTCTATTCTGCTGGTGAAGAGGTCATTGAGGGGATTAACCAAGAAGCTCTGGTCGAGGGGCTGCGCTCACATGGTCATCGTCACGTGGAATCATTGCGATCAGAAGAGGAGCTTGCTCAGCTTATAGACAATATCTCCTTTCCGGGTGACATGGTCGTATGTCTCGGTGCGGGGAGTATAACTAATTGGGCTAATGCTCTGCCAGAGGAGTTAGTAGCACTCAAGTCCCCTTCATATCAGGTTTGTAGATAATGTCTGTCAGAAAACGGCATCATCATTTGCTCGCGAAGTTACCTAAGGTAAGAGGTCGACTTAGCGCAGACGTAGATCTTGCCAAGCTCACTTGGTTCCGGGTGGGTGGCCCAGCAGAGGTTCTCTTTCGGCCAGCCGATGAAATTGATTTAATGGAATTTTTCAAAAATTTGCCAAAAGAGGTGCCAGTAACAATTCTGGGTGTGGGTTCCAATACTCTAGTGCGGGACGGTGGAATTCCAGGCGTATCCATTCGATTAGGAGCAGGCTTTAACAATATTACGGTTACGGACCAAACAGTGATAGCCGGTGCCGGGACAGCAAATCTCAAGCTTTCAAATTTTGCTAGGGACAAATGTTTAACGGGCATGGAGTTTTTATCTGGGATACCCGGTGGTCTCGGCGGTTCTATCCGCATGAACGCGGGAGCCTTTGACGGTGAGGTAAAAGATCTGGTGAAAAATGTTAGGGCAATCACTCGTTCTGGAGAGCGAGTGTCTCTTTCATTAGGGCAATTGAATTTCGGGTATCGGCAGACAGACGTTGCTCAAGAACTCGTTTTTGTCGAAGCAAGATTAAGAGGAGTAACCGACGATAAGGATAGTATCATCAAGAAAATGTCAAAAATTCAAGCAGAAAGGAATATTAGTCAGCCTGTCAAACAGCCCACCGGTGGCAGCACCTTTATTAATCCGCCCGGGGAAGCGGCTTGGGATCTTATCGATAGGGCAGGTTGCAGAGGATTAGTGCGGGGCGAAGCCCAGGTTTCGATTAAACATTGCAATTTTCTGATTAACTTGGGAGGCGCTACAGCGGCTGATCTTGAAGGGCTCGGTGAGGAAGTGAGACGGCGGGTGTTCGACGTCACGGGGACCAAACTAGAATGGGAAATTAAACGCGTTGGAGTTCATAAAAACGGCGATTTCGGGGAGGTTGGCCTGTGAATAGTCACGTTGCAGTGCTGATGGGTGGTTGGTCCAAAGAGCGGGAGGTGTCACTTGTTAGCGGGGCAGCTGTGGCAACCGCTTTAAAGGCTACGGGTTTTCAGGTGACAGAAATTGACGTGCACCAAGATGCGGCGGCACTTCTTACTCAGCTTCATCCAGTACCTGATAAAGTATTTAACGCCCTTCATGGCCGATTTGGAGAAGATGGCTGTGTCCAAGGGTTCTTGAATATCTTGGGCGTACCTTACACCCACTCCGGTGTATTAGCATCAGCACTTGCCATGGACAAACCCATGTCCAAGAGAATCTTTAAGGAAGTTGGTATTATGGTAGCAGACCATCAGATATTAACACGGAAACAACTATCCCAAACAGTTTTTGGTTCCAAGCCTCAAGTAATAAAACCACTAAACGAGGGCTCTAGCGTGGGTGTTAATATAATTTATGAAGGTGATAGGTATACGCCCACGGAAAGGGAGTGGCCATTCGGTAGCCATGTAATGGCAGAACAATATATTCCTGGTCGTGAATTAACCGTTGCTGTAATGGGAGAGCGGGCTCTTGGAGTTACTGAAATCAAGACAGGGCACCGTTTTTATGATTACGATGCCAAGTACTCAGACGGTGGCTCAATTCATCAGGTGCCAGCACAGTTGCCGCAAGATATATACGATGAAGCTATGCGCATATCTATTTTAGCGCATAAAACACTGGGGTGTCGGGGTATTTCTCGGGCAGATATTAGATACGATGGTAAAGATCTTTACCTTCTTGAAGTAAACACTCAACCCGGAATGACGCCAACTTCACTTGTCCCCGAACAGGCTTCCTATGCAAATATTTCTTTCGAGAACTTGGTGGTTTGGCTAGTGGAGCACGCAGAATGCGACGGTTAAGAATATTTGCTTCAAAGCCCAAATTAAAGCGTGGTCAACCACGGCGCAGAGCGCGGCCTATTTGGCGCCAACCAACATTTTGGTCAATTATAGTTTTGTTGGTTGGTACTGCTATTGGTTTAGGTTGCTTGTGGATTTGGAAAACTGGCTTGTTTCAGGAACTGGCGGGAAAAACCAGGTGGCAATTCATAACGGGTTCTGCAAAATACGGATTTGCCGTCAGAGAAGTCTATGTCAAAGGTAGGATTGAGACGAACAAGGAATTGCTTCTTAATACGTTACGCCTTAAGCGAGGAACACCTATCTTGGCGTTTGATCCTGAAGCTGCCCTAGAGCGCGTAACGGCGTTACCTTGGATACGTACAGCAGTAATTGAGCGCCAGCTTCCCGATGTGGTCTATTTATCCTTGGTAGAACGAAAGCCCTTAGCTTTATGGCAACACAAAGGCGATTTTACCCTCATTGATACCAACGGAGAAATTATTCCGCTGAATAATATTGGTAAATATAACAATCTCAAAATAGTGGTGGGTTGGAACGCACCAAAACATGCTTCGAATCTTCTTGGTATTTTAGCGGTGGCTCCAGAATTAGCTAAACGTGTTAAAGCAGCTGTCCGAGTCGGTGATCGCCGTTGGGACATCAAAATGGATAATGACTTGGAGGTATATCTCCCAGAGCTGGAGCCTGTCTCCGCTTGGGTTCAACTAGCGGAATTGCAGGAGATTCATGATCTTATGGAAGGAGATGTTGCCATCGTGGATCTCCGATTACCGGGTCGAATAATTTTACGCCAGTCGCCTAAAATAGAAGAGGGCATAGAGTTAAAATCCAACCGAATATCCAAGAAATCTAATCCTAAATCACGCTGGGACACATGACACGAGTAGTATGGTAAAGAGAACAAAACTCATAAACGGGACAAAGAGCGGTTTAGTCACCGCCGTTGACGTAGGTTCAACAAAGATTGCCTGTTTTATTGTTCGGTCTCAAGGACAAGGTAAGTTAGAGGTAGTCGGTATTGGTCACCAAGTATCTAAGGGTATGAAGAATGGCAATATTGTCGATATGCTCGCTGTTGAACAATCGATTCGTGCTGCAGTCGAATCGGCAGAGCAAATGGCCGAGGAAAATGTTCGATTCATAACGGTATGCTTTGCCGGTGGGCAACTAGATTCGAAGTTAATTTCTTTCGATGTTTCCATTGCGGGGCATGAAATTGGTGACGCCGACCTCCAGCGTGCTTTGGACCCAGCTTGGCTCTACGCCCAACAATCTGCGGATTGCCAAGTTATTCACACTTTGCCGGTGGGTTATAGCATCGATGGTAACAAGGGTGTACGTGACCCGCGAGGAATGTATGGGGATAAGCTGGGTGTGAACATGCATATAATTACAGGTGCTACAACAGCTTTACGAAATTTAGAGTTATGTGTTCAAAGATGTCATTTAGATATAGAAAAATTTGCGGTTGCACCCTATGCCTCTGGGCTTGCTTGTCTGGTGGAAGACGAAAAAGATCTGGGTGCGATCTGTGTGGATATGGGTGGTGGAACGACCTCAATCTCCGTATTCCTGGATAATCAGTTGATGTTTGCAGACAGCATCCCAATAGGTGGCGATCATGTTACTAAAGATATAGCACGAGGACTTTCCACCCCGTATGCTTATGCAGAACGCATGAAAAATCTTTATGGTAGTGCTATCTCGACGGCATCTGATGACCATGAGTCGATACGTATTCCGCTGGTTGGTGAGGATGAAAATGAATTGAGCCAAGTTCCGAGGTCTATGTTAGTTGGAATTATACGTCCTCGGCTTGAAGAAATTTTTGAACTGGTATGGTCTAAACTTAATTCGGCAGGCTTTCAAAAAATTACCGGTAGGCGGGTCGTTTTGACGGGTGGAGCTAGCCAATTAACTGGTTTGACTAATTTAGCAACGACCATGTTGGATAAACAAGTCCGGGTAGGTAGGCCGATCAATATTGAAGGCTTAGCCGAATCCGTAAATGGGCCCGCTTTTTCAGTATGCGCGGGTTTGGTTCAACTCACATACAATGAAAGATCTGAGGCGGTGTTTCCAATGGCCAGGCGTCTAGAGTTTTCTGGCAACCGATTTGGACGGCTCGGGCAATGGTTACGTGACAATATTTGAGAAGAGTACCCTGGGATTCAGGGTCGAATTAAACCTTCCTCCATTGAGAGGATCCATTTGTCCGTTTGCTGGAGAATCCGGCATATCTACAGCGGATAGCCCAAAATATTAAGTTTGGAGGCCAAAATGACTATTAACTTAACTGTACCTAAAATCAAAAACTCTACTGAACTAAAACCTCGAATTTCCGTGATAGGGGTCGGGGGTGCTGGCGGAAATGCTGTCAATAATATGATTCAAATGGGCTTGGAAGGGGTCGAATTCATTGTAGCAAATTCCGATGCTCAAGCATTAGCTCACTCATCAGCGGAACGAAAAATCCAGATGGGTGCTGAAGTTACAAAGGGACTTGGTGCTGGTTCTAATCCGGATATAGGTCATGCCGCTGCTGAGGAATCCTTGGACGAGATACTTACTCATTTGCATGATGTAAACATGGTATTTGTTACAGCAGGTCTGGGAGGCGGTACAGGTACAGGTGCCTCACCAGTGATTGCTAGAATGGCCCGTGAACATGGCATTCTTACAGTTGGTGTAGTAACCAAGCCCTTCCAGTTTGAAGGCGCTAATCGGATGAATATAGCTGAGGCTGGACTAGTGGAACTACAGCAATATGTTGATACTCTGCTGATTATTCCTAACCAAAATTTATTTAGGGTCGCAAACGAGAATACCACCTTTGCAGATGCATTTAAGATGGCTGATGACGTATTATATTCAGGTGTACGTGGTGTTACTGATCTAATGGTTATGCCAGGTCTCATAAATCTGGATTTTGCAGATATTAGGTCCGTTATGAGTGAAATGGGCAAGGCTATGATGGGAACCGGCGAGGCGGAGGGGGAACGTCGGGCAATTGACGCAGCAGAGGCGGCCATTGCGAACCCACTATTGGACGACACTTCTATGAGCGGTGCTAAAGGTGTGCTGATTAATATTACAGCCGGCAAAGATATTACCCTTTTTGAAGTTGACGAAGCTGCAAATAGGATTCGAGATGAAGTGGAGGAAAATGCTAATATCATTTTTGGTTCCACATTTGAGGAAAGCCTCGAAGGTAGTATTAGGGTTTCGGTAGTTGCAACTGGTATTGAGGCTGTCGCGGGGGTTCGGGCAAAACCCACACTACATAAGTTGACGAACATAGGTGAGGAAGCAGCTTCAATTTCTGCCCCGGTCGGAGCAATTAGTGCTTCGGAACAACCAGCAACACAGCAGTTGATAGAACTCGAAAGTATCGACGAAAAAGCTGTTATACTTGGGGGAAAGAAGGGGAATGAGCCCAACCTTTCTGCTCAAAATGACCTAATTGAATACCACGACGAACCAAAGAAAGAGACTACTGAAACGACTAAACAAACTGAAACAGTTTGCGGCACTTCCACAGATGAGGTCTTTATACCAGATCCGCCAGTGGAAGGAGATCTCGGTCTAAAATCTTCGGCCAATCCGTTCGCCGTTGCTGATATGATTAATGCAGGGGAAGAGAAAACGCAAATTAAGTCCCCTAAGAAAAAAGGTATCAGCTTGATTGAAAGAGTTACACGCGTCACCCTAGGCGACCGTAGGTCGGCAAGCAAGAACCAGATGAGCCGAATAGAGCCTGAGATAAACGAACACTCTGAGAATACTAGTGTTCAAGTATTAGACCAGTTGAATGGTGAACCGGAGAAGGGGCTAAAAGATGAGCCAAGTGTTTCTAAACAACAGAATGAAACTCCTGTAGAAAAAGGGCTTGATGAGATTGGAAAAGACTTAGAGCAGATTTTCGATACGACCTCCAAATTCGAGCCTAAAACTCCTTCCGAACAGGCAGAGGCAAGAGTTGTGGAACAAAAACAAGGACCGGAGGGTGAATCGGAACACGAAGTGCCCACACTGCTGAAAAGGGTAAATGCTAATGATGGGTCGTCGGTTGATGAGGCGGATTCGGATCTACTTGAAATTCCAGCATTTTTACGCCGCCAGGCAAACTAAGTGTTAGCATTTGGCTAAGTAACATTCTGCAACAATTGTTGATTTGAGTGGCCATATGTCCATTGGTAAACAGTTACCTAGAGGACATCACATAATTGGTGGAGTTTTGCATGCCATTTACCAGTTTTTAGGTGTGACATTCAACAGAACTGATGGAATGTGGGCTTTGGAATTAGGAATAATATATGAATAATGTCGATAATTGCAGCCGGTTGTCCGTGGAAAAGGTAGGGGAGATTGGCCCTTCTGCGGATCCCGTTGGCGAATGCGCAGAACTATCTGGTAATCAGACGACGCTTAACCGTTCAATTGGCTGTGCAGGAGTGGCGTTGCATTCCGGTAAGAAGGTGTCTTTATCCTTAAAACCAGCTGGTCCGAATATGGGTATAATATTTAGGCGGTCAGATTTACCTGGATTGCCTGAGATTAAGGCAAACTGGAAGAACGTGGTAGATACGAGAATGTGTACAACCCTTGGAAATAGCAAGGGAGTAACAATCTCTACGGTTGAGCAT
>Ga0315338_1002317_pt1 | contig 19332 bp, 20 predicted proteins | sample ASW8metaG_FD_204518 | JGI IMG/M metagenome (GOLD analysis project Ga0315338, IMG submission 204518) | Ammonia-oxidizing marine archaeal communities from Monterey Bay, California, United States - ASW #8 | ecosystem: Environmental > Aquatic > Marine > Coastal | place: USA: California | collected... | reverse complement strand
AAATTGGTAAAAGATTAGGATTAAAGTGGAATTATAAACATCCGAAAGATGTATTTCCTGAAATGGCAGAAACAATGCCTTCAATTAAAGGATTATCTTGGGATAGATTAGATAAAGAAAATTCAGTCGTTTATCCTGTAAAAGATATAAACAAACCTGGGGAAGAAGTAATTTTTTCAAATGGTTTTGATACAAAAAATAAAAGAGGTAAAATCGTTCCAACTGAACTTACGCCACCAGACGAGGTTCCAGATAATAAATTTCCAATGATTTTAATGACTGGAAGATTACTTGAACATTGGCACACTGGTTCTATGACAAGAAGATCGAAGGTTTTAGATTCTATCGAACCAGTGGCTACAGCGCATTTCAATCCAAAACAATTAAAAAAGCAAGGTATACAAGCTGGAGATAAAGTAAAAATAGAAACAAGAAGAGGAAAAGTCGAAGTAAAAGTTAGATTAGATAGAAATGTACCAAACAATGTTATATTTTTTCCTTTTGCTTTTAAAGAAGCACCAGCTAATGTATTAACAAATCCAAAGTTAGATCCTTTTGGAAAAATTCCTGAGTTTAAATATTGTGCTGCAAAAATGGAAAAAATATCCAAAACTTCTTCTATCGCTTACAAATAATTTTAAATGAAAATAAAAAAATTAAGTCTAAAAGGTCCTTGTATTATTGAACCAAAAATTTTTCATGACAAAAGAGGTTTTTTATATGAATCATGGAACCAAGAAACATATCTTAAAAAAAAATTAAATATAAAAATTATTCAAATAACTTATGCTCGTTCCAAAAAAAATGTATTAAGAGGAATACATGTTCAATATCCAAATTTACAAGGAAAGTTAATTTCTGTGGTAAATGGAAAAATATTTGATGTAGTCGTTGATGTAAGAAAAAATAGTCCTAGTTTTGGCAAATGGTGCAGCGTAATTTTAGACTCAAAAAAAAAGTCAAATCTATGGATACCAGAAGGTTTTGGCCACGGATATTTAGTTTTGACTAAAGAAGCAGATATTTTATATAGCTCGACTAAAAAATATTTTCCTAAAAATCAAATAGACATTAAGTGGAATGACCCGTTTATTAATATTAATTGGCCAATTAAAAAACCTGTTTTATCAAAAAAAGACACTCAAGCATTAGAATTAAAAAAAATAAAAAATTTACCAAAATGGAAAAAGTAAATAAAACTTTATTAATAGGATCTTCCGGGCAAATAGGATCAAATTTAAAAAAAAAATTAAAATTAATAAGTAAAAAAGTAAAAATTTTATCTAAAAAAGAATTAAATTTAGAAAATTTGAGTTCTATAAGAAAAGTTTTAGATAAAATTCAACCAAATTTAATAATTAATGCCGCGGGATATACAAAAGTAGATGAGGCTGAAAAAGAAAAGGTTAAATGTTTTAAGATCAACATGTCTTCTTCAAAAGAAATAGCTAATTGGTCAAAAATTAATAATTGTTTTTTTGTTCATTATTCTACTGTTTATATATTTGATGGAAAAAAGAAACAATCATGGAAAGAAAATGACAAAGCAGGCCCAATAAATTCTTATGGCAAGAGCAAGTTAGCAGCAGAAAAAGAAATAATTAAATCTAAATGTAAGTACTTAATTTTAAGACTTAATTGGATTTATAATGATAATGGTGAAAATTTTCCAAAAAAAATAATAAAAAAAATAAATAAAAATGAAAAATTGCTATTAGTAAATAATCAAGTAGGAACGCCAAATCATGCTGAGTTTATTAGTAATATAACAATTAAAATTCTTAAAAAAATTATAAATACTAAATTAAATCCAGAAATACTAAATATCTCAGCAAGAGGAGAAACAAATTATTATAATTTTGCAAAAAAAATATATAAAAAAATAAAAAATAAAAAAAAAAATTCAGAATTAATACCAATAAAATCGGAAGACTATAAAAAGATTTTTCAAAATAAAAAAACTGCTCAAAGACCTCTTAATTCATTATTAAATATAAACAAATTAGAAAAATTTTTAAAATTAAGAATGCCTAATTGGGAAAGTATTTTTGAAAGAAAAATTAAATTAATAATAAGAAAATATACAAAGTAATTTATTTATTTTCTTTTCATTGCATCGTTTAAAAGTTTATTGATTTCAAAATTAGAGTAATTTCTTGGATAACTAATAGAAACAAATTTTTTACTAAATTCTATATTAATTGTTTTTTGTAATTTAGCTATAAAGGTCATTCTTAACACATTAAAAGCATATTTAATCCCGTTTACATGACAAATCTCGTTCCCGTAAAAAGTTGGTACAGAAATTTCTTTTATTTTTTCTTTATTTGTAAGTAGTTGTATTAATATTTCTGTATCAAAATGAAAATCATTTGTATTAAAATGAAAAGGAATTTTTTTTAAAGAATTTACAGAATAAATTCTATAACCCGAATGAAATTCTGATAGATTTGTGTCTAGCAAAAAATTTTGAATTCTTGTTAAAATAATATTTCCAACAAATTTATAAAAAGGCATTCCTCCTTTCAAAGCTAATTTTTTATTTACCATTCTTGAACCAATCACTACATCAAATTCTTTCTTATCAACACTTTTTAAAAGCTCGGGTAAACATTCTGGCGCGTATTGTCCATCTCCATGTAATAGAACAACATAATCAAAATTATTTTTTATTGCATAATGATATCCTATTTTTTGGTTTCCTCCATAACCTTGGTTTGTAGGATTATAATAAACTTTGATTTTAATTCTTTGTTTCTTATAAAATTCTTTTAGCTTTTTACTTATCTCAAATGTTTTATCTTTTGATGAATCATCAATTATAAGAATTTCAAGATTATATTTTTTTGATAATTCTTTAGGGATTCTAGAAACTACAGATTTAATTGTGGTTTCCGCGTTATAAGCCACTATAAAAATTAGTAAATTTTTTTTCAATTTTTTTTTTGTATTAAAAAATTTTATTTTTCCATGTTTCAGGGGTAAGTTTATTTATAATTTCTAAATCTAAATGATATTTGAAAGGTCTTGTACCTCTTTCTTTAACATATTTAATCATTTCTTTTAATCCATCTTTAAGAGAGCATTTAGTTTTATAATTGAATAATTTTCTAGCTTTATTTGCTGAACAATTAGCTAAAAAAACTTCCTGTGGTCGATCTTTTTTGTAAATTGGATTTACATTAAAAGCCAACAAGTTTCCAATTAAATTTGCCAATTCATTTATTGAAACGAATTCTTCATCTGGTCCAATATTTATTATTTGCTTGTTAGCTTTTTTACTAAAAACTAATTTGCTTAAAATATCTATATCATCCTGTATAAAAGAAAAACATCTTTTTTGTTTTCCATTGCCATAAATGATTGGTTGTCTTTTTTGTAACATTAAATTAATCATTATACTTGCTACATTTCTATATGGATCATCATACTTTTGCCTTGGGCCTATAATATTGTGAGGAACAGCGATAACCCATTCAACATTATGTATGTTACACAAATTTTTAAGAAAATCTTCTCCAGCAACTTTACCTATTCCATATGGATCTTGAGGATTGGTTCTCATATTTTCATTAAATGGAACTTTATTAGTTCCGTATCTCGCCATAGAAGAACAATAAACAATTCTTTTTACTTTGTTAGATATTGAAGCAGTAATCAATGAAATAGATGAGCCAACAATATTTTTAGTTACTATATTTGGACTAAAAACACTTAAACCTTCATAAGCCGTTGCAGCGCAATGAACAACCATATCTATGCCTTTTGTAAGTTTAACCATTGTTGAATAGTCATTGCAGTCAACTTGGTGAAAATTAGCTTTATCAGGAACATTATCTAAATAACCGCCGATAAGATTGTCACATCCTGAAACATTATGATTTAACGAAATCATTTTGTCCGCTAAATGACTACCTAAAAAACCAGCAATTCCAGAAATAAAAATTTTCATATATAATTTATCAAAACTTAGTAATATATTTTAAATTTTCAAATAACAATTTATTTATGAATAAAAAATTATTAATACTAATACCTTCATATAATGTTGAAAAATTCATAAAAAAAGTTCTTTATTCAATCCCTAAAAAATTATTAAAAACAAATAAAGTTGAGTTACTAATCGTAAATGATGCTTCCACAGATAACACCCTTAAAATATTAAAAAAAATAAAAAAATATAGCTTTAAAGTAAAAATTATAACAAATAAAACTAATCGAGGGTATGGTGGTGTGCAAAAAATTGGGTTTAATTATGCAATAAAAAATAAATTTAATATAGTCGCTCTATTACATGGTGATGGTCAATATACGCCTCAATTACTTCCAAAATTAATTGGTCCAATAAATAAAAATTCATCAGAAGTAGTCTTTGGTTCAAGAATGCTTAAACCATTAAATGCTTTAAAGGGAAATATGCCTATATATAAATTTGTGGGAAACATAATAATAACTGGAATTCAAAATCTTTTTTTAATATCAAAAATGTCTGAGTTTCATAGTGGTTATAGAGTGTACTCAGTAGAAAGTTTAAAAAAAATACCATTTAATTATAATTCTAATTTTTTTCATTTTGATACAGAAATTATTATCCAACTTTTATTTGCAAAAATTAAAATCAAAGAAATCCCTATCCCGACTATTTATAGTGGCCAGATATCACATTTAAAAGGAATTAAATATAGTTATAATGTTATTAAAATTACATTACTCGCAATGTTGCATCGATTTGGAATTTTAAAAATTGATAAGTTCAAATAATTATAAAAAAAAATTAAAAAATTATATAAATAAAGAAAGTTTACTTAAATTATGTCTTCTGATTTCCAGTTTTAATGTTGTCCTATGGTATTATAAAAAATTTATTTATGGTGATAGACAACCTTTCTGGGATTTAATAGTTAATTATTGTGCAGGCCAATCATATTTAAATAATATAAGCCCATATAAATATGGAATAGGAAATAATCCATTAAGTAAATGTCTTTTTGAATCTGGAGGATTAAATGATGGCTTTTTTTACGTTGCAACTATACCTCTTTTAAAATTATCAAGTTTATTAGCGCAATTTGACGTAGAAACAATTAAAAGTTCGTGGGTACTGGTTAATTTATTATCTTTAATTACTATTTTTTATACTTCAGCCTATATTTACAAAACTAAAATTAAACTTTCATGGTATTTAATAATTTTGCTATTTTCCTTTGGTGGGGTTAACTTTTTTTCCCTTTTAACAGGAAACATATCAATTGTAGCAGCTACTTTTATTTCTATAGGAATATTTTTTTATACAAAAAATAAAACTGACATTTTTTGTTTATTAGTATGTTTAGCTGCGCTTTTAAGACCTCAATTTTTTATGTTCATATTAATTCCGTTTATGGAAAAAGATAAAAAATATTTTCTTAAATTTTTATTCTATTCTCTTACAATCTCGATATTATTTTTTTACGATTATTTTTTTAATAAAGAATTATTTTTTGGTTTTTTAAAAGGGCTTGCTTTTGTAAGAAGCGATGGATGGTTTTTTACATATGGCGATGGAATAGGATTAGATGCAATAATAGATCAAATGCCATATGCAATTTTATTAATGTTTGATTCTTATATTCAATCTGGTCCTAGCAAATACTCAAATTTTGCATGGATGATAATTGCATCGATTTTATTAATAGGAGCATATAATTTTCTAAGAAAAAAAGACTCTGTAATTAAAATTAACAGATTAAATTCCATAGCTTTGGGCACAATAATAATAACTGCTTGCTTACCAAGACTTCAAATGTACGATTTGTTTTTAGCAATACCTGCAACGCACTATATTGCAAATAATTTAATGATAAATAGAAATAAAAATATATCTTTTTTTGGTTTTGCTATATTGATTATTATATATTCTGTCCATGATATTAATGCTCCTTTATTTGTATTTTTTTTAATTTATTTTTACTATTTTATAAATAATAATTTTTTCAATTTAAAAAAACGAGGCATTGGTTTTAGCTAAAATAATTCCTAGCTAGTTCTAAATCTTTTTTTGTATTAATATTAAAAAAAGGATCAATTTTATTGTTTTCAAAATCAACGATTTCTAAATTGTATCTATTTGTCCATTCGTCAATCTTTCTCATACCTTCCTTAATTAAAGCTATTTCCAAGTCATTTATTAATTCTAATGACCACAAAGCAAATACAGGGTGAGTTCTTCCATTTGATTTTGCGCAAACTATCTGAGTTTCATTTTTTATTTTGTTAACCATAATTTGAATAAAATTATCTGGAAAAAAAATTGAATCAACAGGAAAGCTAGCAATCCACTTACATTTTGGTAAATTTTCTTTTGCCCATTTCATTGTAGAAAAAATTCCACTTAACGGGCCAAGATATCCTGGAATTTTGTCAGGGATAATTTCTAAATTTAAGTTAATTTCTTTTTTTAAATTTAAATTGGAATTAATTATAACATTATTTAATTGTTTTTTTACTAAGTTATATGTTGTTTCTAAAAGAGTTTTGTTATTAATTTTTACTAAAGACTTATTTATATTACCCATTCTCCTAGAAAGACCTCCAGCCAAAATAACTCCTAAAATTTGATTTTTATTTTGTATCATAAATAATTCTTTGTAATCCGGACAATGCTACAAATCTTTTCCCTTTTGCTCTTCCAATAAGTGTCAGATTAGATTTTTTTGCTAATTCTACACCCCATGAAGTAAAACCATTTCTTGATATTAGAATTGGTATTCTCATTTTAACAGTTTTAATAATCATCTCACTTGTAAGTCGCCCAGTTGTGTAAAAAATTTTATCAACTGGAGTAATAGAATATTTATACATAAAACCTGCAATTTTATCGACTGCATTATGTCTTCCAACATCTTCCATATAAACTTGGGCTTTATCTTTTTTGCACAAAACGCACCCATGTATAGCTCTTGCTTTTAAATACAAACTAGGTGTTGTATTAATATCTTTAAGTAATTTTGTTATCCATGAAGCTTTGATTTTTGCAGTTTTAGATAATTTAATTTGTTCAAATTCTTCCATGATATCGCCAAAAACTGTTCCTTGAGCGCATCCTGATGTAAGAGTTTTTTTTTTTAATTTTTCTTCGTAATTTGTTTTTATTTTGGTTCTAACAACTACTGTGCTAATTTCTTCATCATAATCAATACCGGTTATTTTATCATTTTTCTTAAGCATGTTCTGGTTTAACAAATAACCTATTGCTAAATACTTGGGATAATCACAAATTGTCATCATTGTAACTATCTCTTGATCGTTTAAAAATAAAGTAAGAGGTCTTTCTACAACAGAATGTACTTTAATTTTTTTTTTATTCTCGTCTGTAACTATGATTTCATTAGTTAATTTTAGATTATTTATTTTTGGTTTAAGAACTTTTGCTCGTAAAACTGCTTTTTTCATTTTTTTTTTTTTTAACTATTAAAGAAGATATATCTATATATAATATATAGTATAGGGAAAATGCTTAAAAGTGTAACAAAGAAAGGTTTTGGAGGTTGTCCTCATGATTGTCCTGATACATGTGCGATGATCTATGAAATAAAGGATAATAAACTTATTAGCGTTACAGGGAACAAAGATCATGCATATACAAGAGGGGGTCTTTGTGTGAAAGTGAAAGATTTTGATAAGAAGCATTATCATCCTGATAGACTCTTATATCCTTTAAAAAGAGTTGGTGCCAAAGGTGAAAAAAAATTCGAACGAATTAAATGGTCTGAAGCAATTAAGACAATTACAGACAAATGGAAAGAAATAATTAAAGAATATGGACCTCAAGCGATCATTCCATATAGTTATTTAGGTAACCAAGGTTTAGTCCACGGATTAAATGGAGCGGATGCTTTTTTTAATAAAATGGGAGCGACTGTTTGTGAAAGAACCTTCTGTGGAGAAGGATCTTGTACAGCCTACTTGACAACAGTAGGTCCAACAGCAGGCTTAGATGTTGAAAGTTATATACACTCAAAATACATTGTCATTTGGGCTTGTAATAGCATAAGTACCAATCTTCATCATTGGGCTGTTATTAAAGATGCTCAGCAAAAAGGAGCAAAAGTTGTTGTCATAGATTCTTATAAATCAAGAACTGCTAAAGCAGCTGATTGGCATATATCACCAAAACCTGGAACAGATGGTGCGCTTGCAATGGCTGTCATTAATTCACTTATTGACCAAGATTTAATAGATAATGAATATGTAAAAAATTATACAAATGGTTTTGATGAATTAAAAAAACATGCTAAATCAAAAACCCCTGAATGGGCATCAAAAATAACTGGTGTAAAAGCAGAAGATATAAAAAAATTAGCATTTGAATTAGCTACTGTACAGCCAGCTGGTATTAGAATGGGAGTTGCTTTAGAAAGACATTATGGTGGTGGACAAACAATACGTGCTGTAACTTGTATACCTGCATTAACTGGCGCATGGCGTCATGTTGGTGGAGGCATAACTCAATTTCCAGTTTGGGAACACCCTTATAAATTTGATGTTATTTGTAGACCAGATCTGATTCCAGAAAAAACAAGAGTAATTAATGCTCTACAAATAGGTAGGGCTCTTTTAGGAGAAACTCATTCTGATATACCAATTAAATCAATGATGTGTTGGAATGCTAATCCCGTCACACAATCTCCTGAAACAGAAAAGATAGTTAAAGGTTTAAAAAGAGAAGATCTGTTTTTAGTATCTGCTGAACACTTCATATCTGACACCGCATCATATGCAGATATTGTACTTCCAGCGGCTATGGGCGCTGAACTTGAAGATATGATTTTATCATGGGGACATCTCTATCTTACATACAATGAAAAATGTTTGGATCCTCCAGGAGAAGCTTTGCCAAATAACGAAATTTTTCAAAAACTTGCAGAAAGTATGGGATATAAAGAAGAACAATTTAAATGGTCTGACTCTGAATGTCTAGAGAATTATGTTGACTGGAGTGCTCCTGCAAGCAAGGGAATAACTTTAGATTATTTAAGAAAAAATGGATATGCTCGATTAAATGTTGGAACTAAAGATGATCGTTGTCCGCATAAAGAAGGTAATTTTGCGACTGAAGACGGTAAATGTAATTTTATTATAAAAAATGCAAAAAACTTTGTAGCTGGTCCATTTCGTCAAATGTATGAAGGAAACCAACCGGGCGAACCTCTTCCTGAATTGCCAGATTACGTACCACCTGCTGAATCTCCAAATACAAATCCTGAATTAGCAAAAAAATATCCGCTTAATATTATTTCACCGAAAAGTCATGCGTTCTTAAATTCGCAATATGCAAATATGGATAGTAAAATGAAAGTCCAGGGTGAACAATTTGTTATAATTAATAAAATTGATGCTAATACCAGAGGTATAGAAGATGGGGAAAATGTAAAAGTTTATAATGATAGAGGTGACTTTCATGGAAATGCTAGAATATCAGAAGATGTAGCGCCAGGAATAGTTGTTGCCACATTAGGTTACTGGAGACAAAAAAGTAAAACTGGTACAGTAAATAGTATTAGTTCAGGATTACTTGCAGATATGGGTAATGCTCCGACATTTTCTGATAACTTAGTAGAAGTAGAAAAAGCTTCTTAATTTTTTTTCGAATTTCCAAAAAATAATTGTTCTCCATTTATTCTAAATGAATTTATTAATTCTTGTCCTTTATCTGATAATAACCAATTAATAAATTTTTCAGATGCCTCAATTTTAGAATTTGGACATTTTTTAGGATTGATTGGTATAATCCCATAATAATTATTTAAATCCTTATCACCTTCAACAAGAATAGTGTGGTTTCTCTTATTATTGAATGATATCCATGTAGCTGTATCCGTTAATGTGATTGCATTTTTATTTACTGCTATATTTAAAGAAGGCCCCATTCCAGAACCAGTTTCCAAATACCAACGATCTTTTCTTGTATTTATTTTTAAACCTAAATTTTTCCATAAACTTATTTCTTTTTTATAAGTGCCGCTATTATCTCCTCTAGAAACAAAAGTTAATTTATTATCATAAATCTTTTGTAATACTTGATAAATATTTTCATTATTAACATCAATGTTTAATGATTTAGGTCCTACCAGTAGAAAATAATTATACATTAAATCTCTTCTATACAAACCAAATCCATTTTTCACAAATAATTCTTCAGAGGTTTTATCATGGACTAGAATAATATCAGCATCGCATTTTTTTGCATTTACTATCGCATGCCCGGTACCAGAAGCGATTACTTTAATTGCAATATCATCAACTATTTTATATTTTGATAAAATAAAATCATAAAAACCTGAATCTCTTGTTGACGTTGTAGATTGAATTATTAAAAAATTTTCTTTTGAAATAGTGTTTTTAAAAAATATTAATTGAAAAAATATTAACAATATAATTGTAAATTTATTAATCATAAAATTTTATTATTTTAATAATAAACCTTTTTGAAAATCTTTTGCTTCTTTACTTTTTGGGTTTTTAAAAAAAATTTTTGTTTTTGTATGTTCAATTATTTTTCCATTGTGAAAAAATAATATATCATTTGCTAGTCTTTTTGCCTGAAATAAATCATGTGTAATTATTATTATTTTTACACCAGATTTGGATACTATTTTTATTAGATTTTCAATAATTTGTGTTATTTTAGGATCAAGATTGGCACAGGGTTCATCTAGAAATAAAAAGCTTGGTCTAATTGCTAATGCTCTCATAATAGAAATTAATTGTTGTTGTCCAATAGATAGATTACGTGCCGATTGTTTTGCTAAGTGTTCTAATTTTGCAAATTTCAAAATCTCTTTAATTCTTTGTTTTTTTTTATTAGTTGGATAATTAGATATTGAAAGTGTATGTAATAAATTTTTTTCTACACTTCTTCTCAATAAAATTATTTTCTGTGGAACATAACCAATTCTATTTAAGATTTTATTGTCTGTTGAAAATAATACTTTACCAGAATGTGGTTTGATTAAGCCAGTTAATAATCTAATACAAGTTGATTTTCCCGCACCATTTGCTCCTACAAATACTGAAATATCATTTGTATTAATTTTAAATGATAATTTATTAAAAAAATAATTATTATCTAATTTTAAAGATACGTTATGAAATTTAATAGGTAATAAAGAGTTTAAATTATTATTAAATGGTTTAAAAATATTTTTAATCATACGAAACCTTTTTTGAAAATTCTGTTAAAATAGAAACTAACAAATTTATAAATATTGAGATAAAAATTAATATAAATCCAAGGGCTACTGCAATTTCCAAATTTCCTTTTGATGTTTCTAATGCAATTGTTGTTGTCATCACTCTTGTTGCGTGTGCAATATTACCACCAACTATAATAATGGCTCCAACTTCTGATAGTGATCTTCCTAAACCTGCAAGAATGCACGTTAGTAATGAATATCTAGAATCCCACAAAATAGTCATTATTCTCTCTCTTGTATTTGCTTGTAAAGATTTTAAAAGTTCATCGTATTCTTCAGTTATTTGTTCTATAACTTGCCTGGTAAGTGAAACAATAATTGGCATTATCAAACAAAATTGAGCAATAATCATTGCAACTGGTGTATAAAGTAATTGTAAAGAACCTAAAGGGCCTGAGACAGATAAAATAATATAAAGAACCAAACCAACAAAAACTGGGGGTAAACCCAACATCGAATTAAAAAACAAAATTAAAAATCTTCTGCCAAAAAACTTTGAAGCTGCTAAAAGCGAACCTAAAGGTAAGCCAAATATACATGAGAACAAAAGTGAGAAAAATGAAATTTTTAAAGATAATAGAATTATTTCAAGCAAATCAAGGTTTAATGAAAAAATTAGACTCAAAGAATTCTTAAATATTTCAGTTAATTCAATCATTTAAATAATATATTTTTTTTTTTATTATAAAGTATATGTTTTTAAAATCTAATTTATACTAGATAAATTAAAAAAAAATATACTTAAAAAATGAAAGACACTTTTAATAGAGAAATAAATTACTTACGTGTATCAGTCACTGATAGATGTGACTTAAGATGCATATATTGCATGAAAGAAGATATGAAGTTTTTACCTAAATCAAAAGTACTTTCATCAGAAGAGATAAATAATATTTGTTCTACTTTTATAGATTTAGGTATAAAAAAAATAAGAATTACAGGAGGTGAGCCTTTAATAAAAAAAGGTATGCCGATTATTTTAGATTATCTAGGAAAGAAAATTAATAACTCTAATCTAGAAGAACTTACACTTACAACTAATGGAACACAGTTATACAAATATGCAGAAATGATAAAAAAAAATGGGGTAAAAAGAATTAATGTATCACTAGATACATTGGACTCAGAAAAATATTTAAAAATTACTAGAGGTGGAAATTTAGAACAAGTTTTAGAAGGATTAAACATTGCGAAAAAAATTGGTTTGAAAATAAAGATAAATACTGTTGCGTTAAAAAATATTAATATTAACGAGTTAGACAAACTAGTTCATTGGTGCATAAATAAAAAATTTGATATTACTTTTATTGAGGTTATGCCAATGGATATGGAAAACAATATTAGATTTAGTCAATATTATCCTTTAAATAAAGTTAAATCATTTTTAGAAAAAAAATTTCAATTAGAAAATTCTAATATAAGTACAGGTGGGCCATCAAAATATTTAAAAATCAAAAATTCAAATCAAAAAATTGGTTTCATCACACCTCTTACTAATAATTTTTGTGAGTCTTGTAATAGAGTTCGTTTAACATGCACAGGAAGAGTTTATTCTTGCTTAGGTCACAATAAATTTGTTGATCTTAAAAAAACTCTCTCAAAAAATAAAAAAGAATTAAAAAAATTAATTCTAAAATCAATTTATTTAAAACCTAAGTCACATGAGTTTGAAATAAATAAAAAAAACACAAATAAAAATTTAGAACGTACTATGAATGTTACTGGGGGTTAAATATATCTTTTATGTTTAATCAAAAAAAAATTAAAGTAAATTTTTACTCAGCTAAAACAAAAAAAGCCAGCATTGCTCTTAAAAATTTAAAAAAAATATATAAAAATTATCCCATGAATAAAGCTGATGTAATTGTAGCTCTTGGCGGCGACGGCACTATTTTATCTGCTCTTCACCAATCTATAAAATCTTATAAACCAATATTTGGTATTAATAGAGGGGAATATGGTTTTCTAACAAATCCTCACAAAAATGTTGACTTAATTAAAAGATTAGAAAGGGCAAAAAAAACAGAACTGCATGTTTTGAGAATGGTAGCAACAAAAAAAAATGGCAAAAAAAGTGAAGCAATGGCTATTAATGAAGTAGCTCTTTTAAGAGATTCTAGACATGCTGCAAAGATAAAAGTACAAGTTGATAATGTTGTAAGAATTAAAGAACTTGTTTGCGATGGTGTTTTATTAGCAACTCCTGCAGGAAGCACTGCTTATAATTTATCTGCTCGAGGGCAAATTATACCCATGAAATCTAACTTACTTGCTTTAACTCCAATTAGTCCATTTAAACCAAGAAATTGGAGGGGAGCTCTTATTAATTCGAAAAGTAAAGTTACTTTTATAATATTGGATGAAAAAAAAAGATCAGTTAATGTAAGCGCAGATTTTAAAGAAATCAAAGATATAAAAAAAGTAGAAATTAGAGAAGATAGATCGATTAAGTTATCTTTATTATTTGATCCAGATCATAATTTTGAAAAGAAAGTTTTAAAAGAACAATTTAGCTTCTGACAAAAATAAAAAAATGAAAAAACTAAATAAATGTTATTTAATATTAATAATATTAATTTTATATTCATTCATACAGTTCTTTGAGTGGTTTAAATATTCAACGTTAATTTCAAATTTTATAAATAAGAAAAATGTAATTACGAAAAACGAAATTAAAAAAAATTATCTAATAAATGTTTTAAAAAAAAAAAATAAAATATCAATTGAGAAATATGAGAAAAGATTTGGAGAAATAATTGAATATTTACCAAATAAAAATGAGGAACTGGGATATATAACAGATTATAGTGATCAAAAAGATGTCGGGTTAGAGTACATGTTAACACAATATTCTTTATCTCCTTACATTATTAAACTAAGTTCAGATAAAAAATACTTAATAGGTAATTTTTCAAAAGAAATCATCGAGGATAATATTATTGAAAACAATAGGTATATATTTTGCGAAGAAAAAGAAAGAAAAAGAAATTTTGATGAAATAATAAATTATACAAAGACAAACAATAAAATAAAAAATACATGGCCTAAAAATAAAATTATGATTTATTCACCTTTTCTTAAAAGATCTGGAAATAAACTAAAACAATATAAGTGTGTAAAAAATAAAAATTTTAAAATAGTTAAGAAGTTTGACAATGGAGTTATGTTAATACAAAGAGATTAAATAATGTTTTTTTTATTAAATTTAATACTATTTATTTTTCTAACTTTTTCTCTTGCATATATATTAAATAAAATTGTTTTTATTTATATTCCAAGTTTTCAACAAAATTCTGTTCTAAATACATTTATTTTAATTCCATTAAGTCTTTATTTTTCATCAGTTTTGTATTTTTTTAATTTAATTTTATTTGAAAATTCAATAGTTTCTTTAATTTTTTTGGAAATCTCACTGATACTAATATTTTATCTTATGTTTTCTTACAAATTTAAAAATAAAAAAGTTATATATGAAAAAATAGCAAATAATAAAAATGATAAATTTAATAAAATATTAAATTTCTTTTTTTATTTTTTATTTGTACTTATTATTTTTATTTTTTTAATAAAGAGTTTTCGATCTCCACATGGTGAAATAGATGCTGCTTTGGTTTGGAACAGAGCTGCAAGATTTATGTTTAGAGATAGCGGAGAGTATTGGTTAAATAATTTTCTTCTAGAGTCTAATTTTCATGCTGGTCATCCTTTTTATTTAGGTGCTACCATTGCTAGAATATGGACATATTTAAATATAGAAACAAAGATAGCACCAATTTCCTTTCATTTAATACACTACATATCAACAATTCTACTTTTATTTTATTCTTTAAAATTTTTTTTAAAAAAAAATATCAATGTTGTTATTAGTTGTATTTTTTTATGTAGTTCAGTCTTATTTTTACAATTAAGTGTAAATCAATACGCAGATATACCTATCTCATATTTTATCTTGTTCTCTTTTATTTTTTTAGCTATGTCACAAATAAATAAAACAATTGAATTGGAATTGTTTTTTTTAGCAGGTTTTTTTATAGGTATAGCTGGTTGGGTTAAAAATGAAGGTTTAATCTACGCACTGTCTCTATTGTTATCATTAACATTTTTTGATTACTTAAAAAATAAAAAAATTAGTAAAAAAAATTTATTTTTTATTGCTGGATCTTTTATAGCAGCTGTGCCAGCACTAATTAAAAAAATTTTTTACTTAGCTCCAAATCATTATTTCTCAGTTAATTTAAAAGAAAAAATTTATCTTATTACAGATTTTGATAGGCTAGTTACTATTATAAAAAGCATGATCAATGTTTTTCTCGTAAATGGAAATTACTTAATTATTTTTCTTGTTGCAATTGCTTATATTATTGGAATTAACAAAAAAGCAAATTTTGAAATATTTAAAATATTTTTACTATATTTTTTATTTTCAATTTCCTTCTTTATTATAATTTTTTTACAAATGCCCTATGATGACATATATGGAATAATTAAAGCTACTTATGGAAGATGGCAAATGCAATTATTACCAGCGTGCTTATTTAGTGTATTTCTAATATTAAAGGAAGTGAAGAATTAATTTTTATAAAATTTGATAATGAGAATATTACATTTAAAAAATTTAATAATTCTAATAATTATTTTGTTCTCTTTTTATTTAATATCGCCTTATCATAAAATTTATAAACTTTATAATTCGATAAAAAAATCAGACACAGAGTTTGTGTCAAAAAATATTGATTGGGTTAATGTAAAAAGTGGTTTTAAGGATGACTTTAAAAATATTGTTAACAAAGCTTATTCGCAAACAAACAGTCTAGAAAAAAAAATATTAGGTAATTTATTTATTCAAATAATTATTGAAACACTTGTAGATAATTTAGTTACACCAAAAAATTTAATTTTACTTGTTAATGATCCTGATAAATATAAAGATTTAATTGAGGATAAATTAGAAAATCCTATTAAAAAAATCAACTATATCCAAAAAATAAATTATGAGGAAAAGGATTTTAGAGTTAAATATGCTTTTTTTATTAATATAAATAAATTTAGAGTATCTTTTATTAAAGAGGATTATCCCATAAGTATCGACTTTAAAATAAATTCATTTAAATGGAAATTAAATAGAATTTATCTTCCTGTGGACATCATAGCTTCTAAAATAAATAACTAAAAATAAATAAATGTAAATGAAAAAGAAATTTGCTTTTAAAAAAATAACAAGTTTTAAAAATGCTAGAGTCGGAAAGATTTTTACTTCTAAAGGAATAATTGATACTCCAGCATTTATGCCAGTTGGAACAATTGCAAATGTAAAAGCAATGTTTCCTGAAAATATTAAACAAACAAATTCCCAAATTATTTTATGTAATACCTATCATTTAATGCTTAGACCAGGAGAAAATACTATAAAAAAATTTGGGGGAATACATAATTTCATGAATTGTGAATTACCAATATTAACTGACTCAGGAGGATATCAAATCTGGTCCTTAGCAAAATTGATAAAAATAGAAGAAAAAGGTGTAAGATTTAGATCGCATATTGACGGTAAATTATTTTTCCTAACTCCTGAAAAGTGTATAAAATTTCAACAAAAAATAGGTAGTGATATAATTATGGTGTTAGATGAGTGTCCTAACTATAATATTACAAAAGCAAAAGCTGAAAAATCATTAGAATTGACTTTAAGATGGGCAAAACGTTGTAAAAGAGTTTTTAATAAAAAAAATTCTGCGTTATTTGGAATTGTACAAGGTGCAAAATATGAAGATTTAAGAATTAAATGTGCATTAAAATTACAAGAAATAAACTTCGATGGATATGCGATTGGAGGTCTGTCGGTTGGAGAAGGACAAAAAGAAATGCTTAGAATTTTAGAAAAAACAGTGCCTTATCTCCCAGATGATAAGCCAAAATATTTGATGGGTGTTGGTACGCCTAATGATATTATAAAATCAGTTGCACATGGAATAGATATGTTTGACTGCGTGTTGCCTACTCGTATGGGTAGAACAGGAATAGCTTATACAACCTCAGGAATTATAAATATAAGAAATTCAAAGTTTAAGAAAGATAAAAGTAAGCTTGATAAAAATTTAAATTGCCCTGCAAGCAATAATTACTCTAAAGCTTACATTCATCATTTATTTAAGTGTAATGAAATATTAGGTTTGATGATTTTAACTTGGCATAATATTTTTTATTATCAAAATTTTATGTTAAGAATTAGAGAAGCAATAAAAAAAAGAAAATTTGATAAATTTTATAAAAATTATTTGAAATATGAAGCAATAAGAAAATGAAAAAAATTAAATTACATTACCTAGGTAAAAATAAAAGTTTATTAAACAATCCAGATAGATGTATTTTAGATCCAATTCCAAATAATAATTACAATAAAGACTATATTGTCAGATTGACAGTTAATGAATTCACATCTTTATGTCCTATAACAGGGCAACCTGATTTTGCAAAATTTATAATAGATTATTTGCCAAATAAATTTTTAGTGGAAAGTAAATCGTTTAAATTTCTTATGTATTCTTTTAGAAACCATCAATGTTTTCATGAAAACTGCACAATTTATATTGCTGAAAGATTATTAAAATCTATAAAACCAAAATGGCTTAGAATATCTGGTTATTGGTATCCAAGAGGTGGTATTCCTATTGATATTTTTTATGAAAATAAAAAACCTCCAAAAAACATTTATATTCCTGATACTGGAATTAAACCTTATAGAGGTAGATAGAAAAAATATGTTAATTTCAAATAAAATAAAAAAATTTGTAAGTTCAAAGAAAATTTTGAGCAAAATAGAGTTTGAAAAAAAAATAAGTGAAGGATTTAGATATGAAGTTTCAAAAAACAAATTAAAACATGATATCGAACAAATTAGTTATTTATTAAAAAAAAAATTAATATCAAAGAAATTTAAAAAAGCTCTTAAAAGTTACAAAATCGTATACAATGCTCTACCCAAGAATTCCAATCCTACTGATATCTTTACATTAACTAAAGATTTTACAAATAAATTAGGTCCTACTTTCAATAACTTAATCTATTATCAACCACCTGATATACTGGAAAAAAAATTGATTAGTGATAATAAAAAAGTTGTCGTTAAAAATTCAAAAAAAAAATTTATGTACATGATAATTGATGATTTTTTAAATAAGGAAGTTTTAGACATACTACATAATTACTGTTTAACAAATTCTATATGGAGTGAGTTTGATTATAAAAATGGTTATATAGGTTCTTTTATAGAGAATGGCTTTAATGCTCCATTACTACTCCAAATAAGTGAAGAACTAAGATTGCATTATCCAGAAATTTTAAAAAAACTTCCACTTACCAAAGCTTGGGCGTTTAAATGTAATAATCTAATGAAAGGAATTAAAATACATGCTGATTTTGCCGCAATAAATGTAAATTTCTGGATTACTCCTGATAAAGCAAACTTAAATAAAAGTACAGGAGGGTTGCTTATTTGGGATAAGGAAGCTCCTAAAAACTGGAATTTTGAGAAATATAATAATAATCATTTAGAAATAAAAAAATTTTTAAAGAAAAAAAAATCAAAAATGAAGAAAATAGAATATAAATCAAATAGGGCGATAATTTTTAATTCTAATCTTTTTCATGCATCTGATAATTTTAATTTCAAAAAAAACTACGAAAGTAGAAGAATTAATATGACTCTTTTATATGGTAAAAAATAAGATATAAAAAAAGACAAAAGTAATGTAGTAATAACTTGAATTTTTCTTAAATTTTTTTATAGTGACTTTTTTTGATTTTTTAAATAGATAACAATTGAATATTCACGAATATCAAGCAAAAGAATTATTGTCAAAAAATGGGGTTAATGTTCCTAAAGGCAAAGTAGCATTTACAGTCGAAGAAGCGCTAAATGTTGCAAAGGAATTAGATTCAGGTGTTTGGGTTGTTAAAGCTCAGATACATGCGGGAGGAAGAGGAAAAGCAGGTGGTGTTAAAGTCGTAAAATCACTTGAAGAAGTAGAAAGTGCGTCAAAAGAAATAATAGGCAAAACTCTTGTTACTCCTCAAACTGGTCCCCAAGGAAAAGTTGTAA
>Ga0315338_1002316_pt1 | contig 19344 bp, 17 predicted proteins | sample ASW8metaG_FD_204518 | JGI IMG/M metagenome (GOLD analysis project Ga0315338, IMG submission 204518) | Ammonia-oxidizing marine archaeal communities from Monterey Bay, California, United States - ASW #8 | ecosystem: Environmental > Aquatic > Marine > Coastal | place: USA: California | collected... | reverse complement strand
CATCAACAAAGGCGACAACCCGTTCGCGCAACTCTATAGGATGTGGTTTGCCCATAAGTGACCCCCTATATTTGGTTCCAAACACAGGGAATCACAGATCAGAGGGTATGGGAATCCCGAATCTGAAAAAAACCGACACGCTCTAAAAGTCCAGTGGCAAGCTCAGATGATTCTGGTACATCCGGTCGCGATGCGTCATTAGGATCGGATCGACCGCCTCGGCGACTTTTGAATCGCGCACCGTATACAAATCACGGATTAGGCCCGGCATCCGGTTCACGTTTTCGTCCAGGGGCGCGATCAACTGCGAGAAACAGGCCCAGTACAGGTCAGCCGCCGTAAAGCCGTTACCAACGAAATAGTCGCTGCCCGCCGCATTCTGCGCATTCAGCTTCGCCGCCAGCATGTGCATGATATCGGCCGCGCGACCGTCAGCGCGGGCCAGCGCTTGCGCTGAATAGCCGTAACGTTCCGCCAGGGTGGCACCGCCGCGCTGTACACGCTCGTCCGGGCTGGCGTTCAACCCGTCGATGAGTTGCAGGCGTCGTTGCCAGGCGAGGCCATCCTCCGAGGCGATCTCCGTGACGATCCCAAAGACCTCGGCCCGCGATGCAGAGTCCATCGGCAGCAGCGCAGGTTCCGGCTGAAGGCGCTCGGCCAGCGCGATGATCTCGTGCCAGCCGACGCGCGCGGGTTCGTCGTCAAACATCGCGATCGGTGCGTTCCGGTGGCCGGTCCACTCATGGAGTTCATCGTTCGGGGTGCCACCGAGTTGGGCAACCGGAACGTAGGAAATGGATTTGACCTCGAAGACATATTTCGCCGACTGGCTCCATGGCCCCGGCACACCCTTGTTCATCACCAAGCGCAGACCCGGCTGTTCCCGCGCCTTGGCGATGTCGACATAATCCATGGCTCAGTCTGGCTCGGGTGGAAACTGCAGCAAAAACACAGTGGCACCCTCGGCCCCGGCGGTTAGCGTCAGCGGTGCTTCTTCCGCCGCGCGATGCAGAAGCGAATGCGCCTCGAGGTCCTCGCCATCATGGGCAACCGAACCGTCGGCAACGAAAGCGTACGCACCTGCCCCCGCACTCTCGAACCCAACAGCACAATCCCGGCCCGGCCCGATGTCGAATTGCCGGACACCCAACCCATCCGCCTCCAACGGCACCAGGTCCGTCACCAGCATCGAAATCGATTGCCGCGCCGCGGCATCCGGTACCGTAACTTCTTCGGCAACCCGATGGGTCCGCTTGATCTTGCGCAGCTTGTCGCGGTTCTCCGGCATGACCTTCGCTCCGGAATCCCATTTGTTCCGCAAGGTCATATAGTGCGCACCCTCATCGCCCGCTTCGATCGGGCCGTAGGGCGTGTGGGCGCCGGCATAGTGGATAATCATTCCGTCGACAGGCTTCTTGCCGAACCGGCCACCGCCATGGACGAAAATTTGGAACTGATTGGTGTCGTGAAAATGCGCCGATACGGTGCTGTTCTCCGGCTGCTCGACCAGATAGGCCTGCGGCTGGTCCAGCTTATTGTCATCCACCGCACCGCCGCGGGACGGCGGCGACCCCATATAGAGTCGCCGGAAGAACGGCTTGGCGAGCGCCTGGCGGAACGTGTTCTCGCTGCGATTTTCAAGCGCTTGGCGCGCGGTAACGGCAATCGGCATGGATCGGGCTCCTGTCAGACGCTCGGTTTGGTCGGGAACGGTGTCAGCTGGAGCTCATGCGTCCAGCACGACCGATCCTGGGTGTGCAGATAATAGAACGCCTCGGCGATCTTGATCGGGTTGATCACGATATCCGGGTTTTCCTGCGCCTTCGGCAGAGACCGCGTGCCGGGCGAGTCGATCAGGCCGTCGATCACCACATTGGCGACATGGATGCCGTGCTCGGAATATTCCTCGGTCAGCACCTGCGCCAGGGTCCGCATCATCACCCTTGGATAGTAGAGCGACTCGCCGGTATTGCGCTTGCGGCCGCGCAGCGACTTCGAGTTGTTGGAGAAGAAGAACGACCCCGCACCCTTCTTGCGCATCGCCGGCAACACCTCCTTGGCGACCAGAAACGGCCCGCGGCTGGAGATATGCTGTGCGGTATCGAACATCTCGACTTCTATAAATTCGAGCAGCTCCTTCTCCGGCGGCAGGTCGCGGCCTTCCAGAAAGCCGGCGTTGTAAAGCAGGGCGTCCGGATCACCCGCCTCGCGCCGGATCGTGTCGAAGGCGCTGGCGATGGAGTCCTGCGAAACGAGGTCCAGTTCGACGATCATGCCGTCGCCGCCCTGTTCCTGGATGGCCTCCGATAGCGCCGTCGCGTTAGCTTCGGTACGCGTCGTCAGGACGGTGAAGAAACCTTCCTGCGCGAATTTCTGCGCAATCGCGCCGCCGACGCCCCAACGCATCCCGACTGGAATATCGCTGTCGTCGATCGCCTGGCCATGCGCCAGCTTGGTATTGCGGCCGTCCGACTGCCATTTCGACGTTGCGCCGATCACCACAGCGACGGGTTTGTTGTTGGTATTTTGTCCAGTCATTTCCTTTAGCTCCTTATCTCTCCCAGCCCCACCAATCGCAGATCGCCTGCCCCATGACGAGGGCTTGATCGCCGCCGCTGAGCCACTCCAGTTCCTCGGTAAACTGCGTCACGCATTGCGTCCAACTGCAGGGCATTTTCGAAATGTCCGTGCCCCAAAACATGCGAGCCGGCCCGAAGGCGTCGTATATCTGCTTCAGGTACCCCTGCATGATGGGGAACGGGTAGCCTTCGGTCGAATAGCCCGGCGCGCCGGTCGCCTTGACCGCGACGTTGGGATGCCTTGCCAGCGCCAGCAGCTCCGGCATGTGCACCATCGCCTCGTGATCCTTGAGCGTGGTTGTTCCGCCGCGACCGCCGAGATGGTCGATGGTCACCCGCAGGCCAGGATGGCGTTCGGCAATGCGGCCGAACTCGGCCAGCGAATCCGTCGCCAGCATCGAGATCGGCACATCAGCTTCTTCCGCCGCAGCCCACAGCCAATCGAGCGTTCCGTCCGCCACCCATTGCCGCATTGGGTCGGTCAGACAGGTGTAGCGCAGGCCGAGATTGCCCGGCTGACCGCGCCACACCGCGATCTGTTCTTTGGCGTCGAGCGCGTCGAGTTTCACCGCGCCCATGATGGCAAAGCGGCCGGGATAGTCCCGCCCCGCCTGCCGCGCCATCGAGACCGAACCGGGATCCCAGCTCGGCGGGTGGATTACCGCGGCATCGACGCCAGATTCGTCCATCAGGGCGACGGCTTCGGCGGGCGTAAAAGACGTTACCTGCCAGTGCGACTGGTTGCTCGGCAAGCCGCTGCCCCAGAGGTGAATTTGGGCGTCGACGATCTGCATGCTGTTCCGTTCCCTGTTCGCTCGTTGTTATGCGGGGCGATTATACACGCCGCGCCCGAACCCAAAGAGTCGCGCTGAGCAAACACATTCTCCAACCTGTCACCCCTGACAAGCGGCGCAGCCGTGCAGATCGGGGGTCCATGTCGATGCGAGGCGCGGCTTCACCCTGGATCCCGGATCTTCGGCGCGATGCGCCTCGTCCGGGATGACACGGATTGGGACATTGACAGCGTCGCGCCGGGACATTCGATTACCGCCTACTGAAGCGCGCTTCGACCGCGGATCAAATCCGCGCCCTTCTCGGCGATAGCGATGGTCGAGGCGAAGGTGTTGGCCGAGGGCAACATCGGCATGATCGAGGCGTCGATAACGCGCAAGTTCGCCACACCGCGCACCCGCAATTCGTCGTCGACCACGGCGCGCGCATCGCTCTCCGGCCCCATGCGGCAGGTGCCGACCAGGTGATATCCCGTATTGCCGCGCCGGCGGGAGAAGTCGAGCAGTTCGTCGTCGCTGCTTACATCGGGGCCAGGCAATGTTTCACAGTCGAAATAGGGTGCCAGCTGCGGGCTGTTGAACAGCTGCCGCACGAGCCGCAGGCCAGACAAGGTAATCCGCTGATCGGCCTCGGCGGACAGGTAGTTCGGCTGCACCGTCGGCGCGTCAGCGGGATTGGATGAAACGGCGCGGACGTAGCCCACGCTTTCCGGGCGCGGCTGCGCGGCGCCACAGGTCATGCCGGGGTGGTCGTCCAGCACATAGACCTTGCCCTCCATGTAGCTGCCCGGCGTGAACAATATCCTCATGTCGGCATCCAGGAGATCCGGATGCGATTTGCCGTGCACGAATCCGATGGTCGGGCACATCGCGAGGATACTCGGTTTCCCGGTCAGCCATTTCGCGACTTCCAGGGGGAAGCGCGGCCAGCGTGCTGACTCGTTGATCGTCACCACATTGCGCGCGCGGGCGGTCATGCGGACCGAGTAATGGTCGCGCAGATTTTCGCCGACGCCGGCGATGTCTACCTGCACTGGCACGCCGATGTCTTTGAGCAAGCTGGCCGGGCCAATGCCGGAAAGCTGCAGCAGCTTCGGCGAATTCACCGCACCGGCACTGAGGATGACTTCCTTGCGCGCCCGCACCTCATGCGCCTTGCCGGCGCGGTCGCGATAACGCACGCCGACCGCCTTGCCGTCTTCCAACCTTACCCCAATAACCTGCACATCGGTGCGCAGTTCCGTCGAGCGCCGGCGCAGCGCGGGGCGCAGGAACGCCTTGGCGGCGCTGACCCGCTTGCCGCGATGGATATAGCGCTGAAAGTAGCCCGTTCCGAACTGAGTCCCCGCATTGTAGTCCGGGATGCGCGGTATCCCCATCGCCACGGCGGCATCGATGAAGGCTTCGGCCAGCGGGTTGATCCAATCCATGTCGGTGATCGGAAGCTCGCCGCTGCGACCGCGGACCCGGTCGTCGCCCTCGCCGATACGGTTTTCGGAGCGCTTAAAATAGGGCAGCAGATCCTCGAAGCCCCAGCCGCGGTTGCCCATCTGCGCCCAGGTGTCGAAATCCGCCGCCTGGCCGCGGTTGTAGACCATGCCGTTGACCGAGCTCGACCCTCCGACCACCTTGCCCTGCGGCACCGCTACAGTGCGTCCGTCGAGCGATTCCGACGGCGCCGTCACGAAGGGCCAGACGAAGCGGTCGCCGTAGAGCGTTTTGACGAAGCCCGCCGGGATATGGATAAACGGGTGGCGGTCCCTGCCGCCGGCCTCCAGCACGCAGACGCTGTTGGCGTCATTTTCCGTCAGCCGGTTTGTCAGCACGCAGCCCGCCGCCCCCGCGCCGACGATAACGTAGTCGAATATGTCCATTCGCGTCCCGAACCTAAGCCGCGATTACCGGGCCGTCGCCGACGATGGTGGTACGGTGCATGACCCGGCGTTCGCCGAGATCGTAGGGCGTCACCCGGTGCATCGTGCATCGGTTGTCCCACATCACGATATCGTCCGGCGACCAGCGATGCGGGTAGACGAATTCGGGCCGTGCGGCGAATTCGGTCAGCTCGCCGATCAGCGCCATCGCGTCATCCGGCTCCAACCCCTCGACCGCATCGTTGTAAATCGGGCTGATATAGAGGGAGTTGCGCCCGGTCACCGGATGCCGCCGCCGCATCGGTTGCCAGACCGGCGGCATCGCGGCGCGTTCCGCGTCGGTCAGCGGTTTGATCGGCGCCAGGGTGGTCAAATATTCGAAATCATGCCGCAGCTTGCGGTCGCCGACCCGCTCCAGCAGCCGGTCCGGCAAGGCGTCATATACGGCATACATGTTGGTGAAACAGGTCTCCCCGCCTTCTTCGGTTACTTCGAGCCCGTGCAGGATCGACCCCATCGACGGCGTTGGACGGTAGCTGCTGTCGGTGTGCCAGCGTTGCGCCAGCTTGACCTGGGAGACGGTCGGGTGGTCCGGCGCCATCAGAGTGCCGTCGTCATCGACATTCGAAACGCGGAAGATCTCCGGCGCGTGCGCCGATTTGATGATGTCCTGATGGTGCCGCTCCAGATCGCCGAACATTCGCGCGAAGGCGATTTGCTGCATGTCGCCGATCTGTTGCTCCGGGAAGACCAGGACCAGATGATCCATCCAGGCCTGATGGACGGCTTCGAACGATTCCGGCGACAGTGGCTGGGAAAGATCAAGACCCCGGACCCGCGCGCCCAGGAGCGGGTGCAGCGGTTCGACCTCCAGGTCCGTGTGGGTCTCCGACGGCACTCGCTTATTCCTCCGCGAACTCGAAGCCCATGGCCCGCGTGTGATAGTAGAGCCCGCCATCCTGCACGATCAGGAACATCGCCCGGCTGTTGCCGCTGTTGTGGTGCGAATGCACCGAGACGGCCGGCGTGATCGTCGTCGCCCAGGGCGACCAATCCTTACGCTTGCCATCGACCATCGAATAGCAACCCTCGCCGCTGACCACGAGGCTTACCGCAACGGAGTTGTGCCGGTGCGGCCGCTGCATCGTGCCGCCCGGCAGTGAGTTCATCGCCAGAGTAAGGGTCGGCAACACGTTCCGGCTCGCCTCGTTCTGCGCGGAAGACAGGACGATCGCGTAGCCCGGTAATTCGCCCTCCTCTGCGTTATCGATTAGATGGTCCGCCTGTGCCTTAATATCCGCGGCCTTATAGTGAACGACGCCTGTCGGCGCTTCGCCCGCTGCCGGCGGCTGTAGTCCTTCGAAGGCGACCTGCGGTTCGTTGCTGACAACCCAAAGAACCGCATCGTCGCCGCCGGCCTCGTGTTGTTGTGCCTCGCCGCCAGGGAACAACATGATGTCCCCCCTATCCCACGCAATTTCTTCCGCACCACACCGGGTCACGCCGGTTCCCTGGATGACATAGCCGATCACCCCGCTCGCCCGCGGATCGGTGGTCAATGTCTCGCCCGCCCGTATCCGCGCGTAGCCTGCGAGAACCAACGGCGAGGTCGCCGGGAAAGGGCATTCGAGTTGGTCGGAAATGTCGCACAGGATCATGCCGGTCGGAGTCTCCGGATCCAACGCGCGCGCCGGCTCATCGGCAAACGCCATGTCCGGGACCGACGGCAGCTGCACATTGAACGCGTTGCCCGAATTGAAGAACCGCGCCCGCGCCTGCGCCGGCGTTACGGGATCGGCGGCCTGCTGCGCCGGCATTTCGGAAACTCGCAATTTCTCGACGGTCACGGTCATGGCAGTCTCATGGCTGATTGGGAACGGTATCACGATAGCCAGCGCGCGAATGCGATGCAATCGACGGCGTCGCAGTGTGACGTCTCAAGTTGCCATGGCTGTAACGACGTAGGAAATTGGCTAACATTGGCAAGATGAATCCTCCCGCGAACACTGACACGGGCCGCGGCAAGTAAGAGCCATGGTAAATGAAATGACCTTTGACCGCGTTCAAGGCTAGCGCACCGTGTGGCTTCTCATCACCTGCACTCTGGTCACGACGCTCTACGCGACCACAATCACCATTGCCAACGTATCGCTGCCGCAAATTCAGGGCGCGCTTTCGGCGAGCCCGGATCAGATTGCCTGGGTCGTAACGTCCAATCTGATTGCGACGGCGGTGACCATTCCCCTGGCCGGCTGGTTCTCCGACCGTTTCGGCCGCCGCCGTTGTATGATTTGGGGTGTCGTGGGTTTTGCCGCCGCCACCCTGATGTGCGGACTGTCCAACTCATTGGCGGAGCTGATTTTTTGGCGCGTGCTGCAGTCGGCTTTCGGCTCCCCGCTCACGCCGATCGCGCAATCGGTCGTAATCGACGAGTTCACCGGGGAGAAGCGCGGGCGAGCGACGGCGATCTACAGCTTGGGCGTGGGAGTCGCGCCGACGATCGCACCAATGCTCGGTGGCTATGTCAGCGAGGAGTTTTCCTGGCGTTGGGTCTTTTTCATTCTCATTCCCGTGGCGCTCATAGCGTTGGCCGGGGTACTGATGTTCATCAAGTCGGACCCGCCGCGTAAAGAGCGGCCGAAGCTCGATTGGATCGGTTTCATCAGCCTGTCGATTGCCGTCGCTTGTGTGCAGCTTATGCTCGACCGCGGCGAACGCGAGGCATGGTTCGAGTCGATCGAGATCATTCTCGAATGTTCTCTCGCGCTCCTGTGTGGCTGGATCTTCATGGTGCACAGTTTGACCAGCGACCGCCCGTTTTTGGATCCCCGTCTGTTGCTGGAGCGGAATTACGTCTTGGGAATCAGCATAGCGGGCATTTTCGGCATGCTGTTCGTCACCCCCATGGTGATGATACCTGCCATGGTGCAACAGCTTCGGGATGTGCCCGAATTTACCGTCGGCATTTTGATCGCCATGCGCAGCATCGGCACGGCTGTTTCCCAAATCATCATGATATTTTTTGCCCACCGCTGGAACCCGCGGCTGCTGTTTCTCATCGGCTTTGCCGCGCACACCTATGCGGGATTGATGATGGCGCGGTTCGATATGAACGTGTCGCTGGCGGAGATTTCTTGGGCCTTGGCGATCCAAGGCTTCGGGGTCGGGTGGATATGGGTCCCCATGACGTTGGTCACCTTCTCGAACTTCGACCCACGCCGTTCGGCGGAAGGCGCGGCGCTGTTTCATTTTATCCGCAGCATCGGCTCCAGCTATTACATTTCAGCCAGTTTCGTGGTGGTTTTCCATACCCAGAAGATGAATTACAGCGACCTGGTACAGTGGATCAATCCGTTCAACGACCGCTTGACCCTTGAGGGCGTGATGGGCGGTTGGAGCACCGAGAGCGTAACCGGCCTGGCCGGCATCGCGGGCGAGGTAACACAACAGGCGACGACCATCGGCTACATCAATTCATTCAATCTATTCCTGTGGACGTCCCTGCTGGTCTACCCCCTCATCGCATTGATCGCCTGGCCGCCGAAAGGCTATCAACCGCGTAATTGAGGACAGCATCGGACTTGTAGGACCGACACAGGTTCGCCTATCTTCGAAAATCAGCCACTTCAGTTGAAGGTCGAGCGAATATGACGGAGCGAGCGAATATGACGGCAGACAATGCCCCGATTGAGCATTTCGACGTTTTGATCGTCGGCGCCGGGATTTCCGGAGTCGCCGGCGCCTACCATCTTGGGCGCGAGTGCCCGGATACGAACTTCGTTATTTTGGAATCGGAAGAAAGCTTCGGCGGCACCTGGTGGACCCATACTTCGCCCGGTATCCGCTCGGACAGCGACCTGCACACCTTCGGTTACGGCTTCAAGCCTTGGGTCGGCCCGCCAATCGCGACGGCGGAAGAAATCCTTTCCTATATGGGCGAAGTGATCGAAGAGAACGATCTTGCGCAATACATCCGCTATCGCCACAAGATTCTGAAAGCCGACTGGTCTTCAGAAGATAATACCTGGACCGTCGAGGCCGTCCGTTCCGACACAAACGAAACGGTCCGCATCAGCGCGGACTTCCTGTGGATGTGCCAAGGCTACTACCGTCATCGCGAAGGCTACACGCCGGAGTGGGACGGCATGGCGGATTTCGAGGGGCGCATCGCGCACCCGGAAAACTGGCCGGAAGACATCGACTATGCCGGTAAGAACGTCGTCGTCATCGGCTCCGGCGCGACGGCGGCCACGGTTGTGCCGGCCATGGCGGAAACCGCCGCCCACGTCACAATGCTGCAACGCTCGCCGACCTTTTTCCGCACCGGGCGCAACGCAATCGAGATTGCTGAAACGCTGCGCGAACTGCAGATGGACGAGACCATTGTCCACGAAATCACGCGAAAAAAGATCATGTTCGATCAAGCCGCCTTTACCGACCGGTGCTTCGAGGAACCGGAAGCCGTGAAGGATGACTTGCTCGGGCAGATCCGCGAACTACTCGGGCCCGACTACGACGTGGACACGCATTTCACACCGTCCTATCGACCTTGGCGCCAGCGCATCGCCTTCGTTCCCGAGGCCGACCTGTTCAAGGGCATCGCCGACGGCAAGGCATCCGTCGTGACCGATGAGATCGACCGCTTCACAGAAAATGGCATCCGGCTGAAGTCCGGCGATGTCCTGGAAGCTGACGTCGTCGTTACCGCGACCGGCTTCAACATGAACGTCATGGGCGATATAGACTTTGCCATCGACGGCAAGCCGCTCGACTTCCATGACACCGTGACCTATCGCGGCATGATGTTTACGGGTGTGCCGAACTTGGCCTGGGTATTCGGTTATTTCCGCGCGAGCTGGACCCTGCGCAGCGAGTTAATCGCCACATTCGTCTGCCGTTTGCTCGACCACATGCGCGATACGGGTGCGAAGAGCGTCACGCCGGCGTTGCGGGCAGCGGATCAGGACATGCCGCTGTTCGACTGGATGGACGAGGACAGTTTCAACCCCAACTACCTGAAGCGCGCGCTGTCGATTTTGCCGCGTCGCGGCGACAAAAAGGAATGGCAGCATACCCAGGATTATTGGCGCGAGAAGGATGAGTTTCCCGCCATCGACCTGAATGGCGAGGAATTCGTCTATCGCTTGGACTCGCGTTCAGACATAGCGGCCGAATAGCCGAAACCGGCCGAGTATTTCCGGAGGCGCGACCGAAGCTTCTCCGAGTTGCCCGCGTCTTCGGTTAAAGTCGCGGGCAACCGAGATATTGCCGGAGAAACCAATGGCGACGCCTGCCGATCTACCGAACGACGCCCTCTACCAGTCGCCGATGACATTCATGGGGCTGCCTTACCGCACCGACGCGGCCGGTGCGGGCGCGGCGATCCTCGGTTGCCCGTTCGATTGCGGTACGCATCCGTTTCGCGTCGGTTCGCGACAGGGGCCGCAGGCGATCCGTGAGCAATCCGGCCTGGTCCGCCGTTTCCAATCCGAAATCGCCGATACGGATGCACTGACCGAGCTCGGAGCCATTGATGCGGGCGACGTCAAACTGGTGCCGTCGCGGGCGGAAGAGTCGTTCGACGCGATCGAAGAGGCGGCCTACCGGATTGTCTCCGCCGGCGCGGTGCCAGTCGGGTTCGGCGGCGATGGCAGCGTGTCCCTGCCGCTGGTGCGGGCCGCTTCGCGGGTCCATTCCGACCTGACCCTGCTGCACTTCGACAGCCACACGGATTCCTACGAGGTCGATCCGGTGCACCGCTACGACGCGGCGACTCAGTTCGCGCATGCGGCGCTGGAACAACGGGTTCGGGTCACCGGTTCCTACCATATCGGGCTGCGCGGTTCGACGACGCGACAGGGCGTCTACGGCCGCACCGAAGAGTTGGGATACTCGATCATCACCCTGCGGGACTTCATGAAGCGGGGACATGACGATGTCCTCGCCGAATTACAGGAAACGCTTGCTGGGCGGCCGGTCTACCTGTCTTGGGATATGGACGTATTCGACCCATCCTGTGCGCCCGGCGTTTGCACGCCGACCTGGGGCGGCTTCCTGGCCCGCGAAGGGCTCGAGATCGTGCGCGATCTGGCCGGGCTCAACATCGTCGCCGCCGACGTCAACACAGTCAGTCCACCGCACGATGTCAACGGTATGACCGCCTTTCTCGCCGCCGCGATGACCTATGAGATCTTGCTGCTGATCTGGCGCGCGCGCGGCCACGCAAACTGAACGGGACCCGATACGTCGCATGGACCAAATCACCCCAATAGACCGAATGGAAAACCGGCGCGAACTTCTCGCTGCCGTGGAGTCTATCGCGGGCGTACTGAGCGCGCAGGCCGCCATCGACGAAGAAAACAGTACATTGTCGGCGAAGACCGTCGAAGCGCTGCAGACGGCCGGCATGTTCCGCCTCAAACTACCTGCGGTGCTCGGCGGCGCTGAAGCCGATCCGTCCACGCAAATCCTGGTCCTCGAAGAACTCGCCTATGCCAGCGCCGCGGCAAGCTGGTGCACCATGGTCGGCGCTACCGCGGTCGGGTTGCCGGGAGCCTTCCTCCCCGACGAAGGTGTTGCGGCAATGTTTAAGGATGGCCGGGTTCCGCGGGGCGCCGTGGTCGCGATGCCGATCGGCAAAACCGAGATCGTCGAAGGCGGCTACCGTTTGTCCGGGCGTTGGCCATTCGCGAGCGGCATCCGTCATTCAGAGTGGCTCGCCGTCGGGGCTATCGTTGCCCGTGACGGAAATCCGGAACGGTGCATGATGGTCATCCCGACCGCATCCGCCGAAATCCATGACAACTGGCAGGTTGCGGGGCTGAAAGGCACTGGAAGTTGTGATTTCTCCGTCGAAAATCTGTTCGTGCCAGCCGCGTTCTGCTGGGAACAGCGCACCGATCCGCAGCGACGCGGGGGGCCGCTCTACCAAATCGAACATCCGGGTTTCGTCGCCAACGAGCATGCCGGGTTTGCCATTGGGTTGGCGCGGCGCGCGCTCGATGCCTTTACGCAGCGGGAAACTGAAAAGCAGCGGGGGTATACGGACAAACGCGCCAGCCTGGGAACGCGGCCGGCGGTTCAGCGCATGATCGGCGCGGGAACCTTGCGGCTGCGCGCCGCCCGCGCGCTCGCCATCGAGCTTAACGATAAGGCGTGGGAGACAGTCTGCGCCGGCGAGCGCCTGCCAACCCCGCTTCAAGGCGAACTCCGCGCGGTCGCGACACATTGCACGGATGTCGCACTCGACGTCGTTACCGAAGCGTTCCGCTATTCCGGCGGCGGCGCGATCTATCAAAAAAACATCCTGCAGCAATGCCTGCGCGACATGAACGTGGCGGCCCAGCATCTCATGGTCAGCGAAGTCGCCTACGAAAATCTCGGTCAGATGATCCTCAGCGTTCCGGACGTCCATCCAATGCAATAAGAGGCACGCCGCGTTATGACAAAACCGGACCCAGTCTCGCTCTGGGAACAAACGGCGGAAGAAGACACTTATTCCCATCCGTTCGAGAGCGATACCAGCACCGATGTCGCAATTATCGGCGGCGGGTTTACCGGCCTTTCCACAGCACTTCATGCCGCCGAAAAGGGCGTTGACTGCCATGTGCTGGAGGCACAGAAGATCGGTTATGGCGGTTCGGGGCGAAACGCCGGACTGGTGAACGCGGGTTTGTGGCTGCCGCCCCAGGACGTTCGCGCAAAACTGGGAGAGGACCAAGGCGCGCGACTCGTCGATACGCTGAACGACTCGCCGGAAACCGTTTTCTCGCTCATCGAGAAGCATCAGATCCGTTGCGAAGCAACGCGAAACGGAACCATCCACGCCGCCCACTCGCCTAAAGGCTTCCAGGATCTCACACGACGGGCGGAGGAATGGCGTCGCCTCGGCCAACCGGTCGAGTTGCTGTCGCGCGACGAGGCGGCGGACAAGATCGGAAGCGAGGCTTTCCACGGCGGTCTGCTTGACCATCGCGCGGGCACCATCAATCCCATGGGCTATGTCCGTGGTCTGGCGCGCGCCGCGATCGGCGCCGGCGCCAAGATTTCGACCGGCGTTACAGCCCGCGCGCTTCGGCGCGAAGGTAACAGCTGGATCGTCGAAACCGACCAGGGCTCCGTCACGGCAAACACAGTCGTTCTGGGCACCAACGCCTATTCGGACGAATTATGGCCGGATCTCAAACAGACCTTCACGATGATCCACTACTTCCAGCTCGCCACGGTACCGTTGGGCGACCGTGTGGCGGGGATTCTGCGCGAAGGACAGGGGTTGTGGGATACGGCGCCGATCATGTTTTCGTTGCGGCGCGACGCGTTCGGCCGTCTCATCATCGGTTCGATGGGCCGGGTGATCGGCGGCGGCCTGTCGCACCGCTGGGCCACTCGCATGCTGCGCCGGATATTTCCCACTCTCGGGCCGGTCGAAATCGAAACTGCCTGGCACGGCCAGATCGCCATGACATCGGATCACCTGCCCCGCATTCACCGCCTGGCGGAAGGGTTGTACACACCGATTGGCTATAACGGGCGCGGCATCGGGCCCGGCACCATGTTCGGTAAGGCGATGGCAGCGCTCATCGCTGGTGGCGACGAGGCGGACCTGCCCCTCCCCGTTTCCGACTTTAGGAAAGCGGCGACCGCACCCATCATGTCCCGCGCATACGATCTGGCGTTCTCTGCCAATCAAATAATCAAGGGCTTCTGAGAAATCACGCGAAGAGAGGAATTACGACATGACCGATAAACCCATTGCCCTGATTACCGGCGGCGCGCAAGGCATCGGTTACGCCTGCGCTGAGGCCATCGCAGCGGACGGCGCGCGGATCGTGCTGGCGGACAAGAACGCCGGCGGCGTCACAGAAGCGGCGGAGAAACTGGGCGATGGCACGGTTGGCCTCACCTGCGACATGGGTGACCCCGAACAGATCGCCGCGCTGTTCGACAAGATCGAAACCGAGATCGGCACCGTGTCGGTCCTGGTGAACAATGCCGGCATCGCCCTGCCCTGCGAATTTCTGGAAACCTCTCTGGAGCAGTTCCAGCAGGTTATCGATGTGAACCTGACCGGAAGCTTCCTCGCCCTGCAGCGTGCCGCGAAATCCATGGTTGCGAATAGCATTGAGGGCGCCATCGTCAACATGTCGTCAATCAACGCCCAGGTCGCCATTCCCTCGATTGCCGCCTATTGCGCCTCGAAAGGCGGCATCATGCAGCTGACCAAGGCGGCCGCGCTGGCCCTCGCACCGCATAATATCCGGGTCAATGCGGTGGGCCCGGGATCTATCGATACGGACATGATGGCGGCGGTCAATGCCGACCCCGCCGCGAAGGAGATGGTAATGTCGCGCACGCCGCTGAAACGGGTCGGCGAACCGCGCGAGATCGGCAACGTCGTGGCCTTCCTGGCGAGCCCGAAGGCCAGCTACATTACCGGCGAGACCATCTATGTCGACGGCGGCCGCATCGGCATGAACTACACGATGTAAAAGCGGATTGAATTCAATTTCGTGTTTGAGAACTACACACCGCTTTGCTCTGGCACTCTTGGATCAATCGGCAACTTCGAAGCAATACCGAACAAATTTTCAATCCATTTCGCAGCACTCAGCAGTGCGGATTCGCCTCTGGGTTTGCCTACAATTTGAAGACCGACTGGCAACCCGTCCGGGGTAAACCCGCACGGGATGCTGATCACCGGACAGGATGTCATCGTCAACGCGAACGTAATGGCGAACCAATCGATATAGGTGTCGCACGGTTGCCCGTCGATTTCTGTGACGTAGCGCTGCTCTACCGAGAAGGCGGGGATCGAGGCGGTCGGGCAAATCAACAGATCATGCGTTTCGAAAAACGCCGTCATGCGCTCGTAGAGCCGCCAGCGGGTACGCTCCGCCTCGAAGAGCTTCTCCGGCGTGACCAGGAAGCCGCGTTCGACATTGCCAACGATATCCTCGTTGATACGGTCGCGATGCGTTTCGAGAAGCTCTCCCATCATCGTACCAAGAAGTACCGCGCGGAGTGTCTGAAATCCATCGACAGCGCCCGAGAAATCCGGGATATCGTCGCTGACGTCGACACCGGCGCTCGTCAGCTTTCCAACCGCAGCCGCGGCAATCTCTGCGACTTCCCGCGCCATTGGGACGATCCCCAGATCGGGACTGAAGGCGACCCGGGCCGGCGCCACGGCGCCGCCGAGCGCGGCGACGAATGAGCCTGCCTGGTCGAATGAAAACGGATCGGCCGGGTCATGGCCCGAACCGGCGTCCAACATCAACGCGACGTCGGCAACGCTGCGCGCCATCGGTCCCTCGACCCACAGCGTATCGAACGCCTGCAGGCGCTTGCCGCGCGGAACCACGCCCGGTCCCGGCCGCAAACCGACGACGCCGTTGAACCCGGCCGGCGTTCGCAGGCTGCCGCCCAGATCGTTCCCGGTCGCCAGCCAGACCTGCCCGCTGGCGAGTGCTGCGGCGGAACCGCCGGACGAGCCGCCGGCGCTCCGGCCGGTGTTCCAGGGGTTGCGGGTCATGCCGTTTACCGGGTTGAACGTATGACCACCGGCCCATTCCGGGACGTTCGATTTGGCGATGGGAATGGCGCCCCGTGCTTCAAGTTTCGATACGGTCGCGTCGGAGCATTCGGGAACGTGATCGGAATAGATCGGCGACCCGTACGTCGTCCGCACGCCGCCAACATCGTTGTAGTCCTTTACCGCGATGGGGAGTCCGGCGAGGGTATTCCTATCGCCTTCTTGCGCCGTCAATTCGAGCTTCTTGGCCTGTTCGAATGCACGCTCGAAACATCGTATCGGCAGAGCGTTTATCGCACCGTCGACGGCTTCGATGCGATCGATCGCAGCCTCGATCAACTCGGTTGGACTTAGGTCACCCTGGCGCAATGCACCAACCGCTTCCGTCGCACTAAGCCGCCATAACTCGCCTGAAGACATTATCGCTTCTCGCCCTGTGTCATCGCCGCCCTAACCGCGAGCAGCGATCAGCGCGAGAGTTCGTGCCATTTCATTGGTCAGCACCACCAACCCCTCATCGACGCCCTGCCCCGGCTTGTTCATCAGGAAATCGGCCTGGCAGGCGAGCGCGATGTGCGCGGAGAGACGAGCCGACTGATCCGTCTCGTTAGCCGAACCACCCATATAGACGCCGGCGCCGGCGCGGCGGCAGTAGAGCAAGGCTTCGATCGAATTGCCTATTCCGCCGAGGTCCGGCGCCTTGACCTGCAAATAGTCGGCCGCCTGCGCATCGGCGAAGACCTGGATGTCGTCCAAAGTGTTGCACCATTCGTCGGCAACCAGCTTCACCGTGCTGCCCTGACCGCCGAGCGCGGCGCGCAATTCTCGGAAGGCGTCGATCTGGCCCTGCCGGCTATCGGCAATCATCGGCGTTTCCAAGTAAAGGTCGTAAGGTGCCGCCGCCTCGGCGACTCTCCCAACGTAATCCGCCATCTTCGCCATATCGAATTCGAACAGCTCGCCGATCGTGCCGTAGACGTCGAGATGGATCGCTGGGCGATAATCGGGCGCGCCCGTCCTCTGCACCAGTTGCGACACCCAGGCTGCGTAGTCGATCAATTTATGGCCATCCGGACCAAGGTCGGTTTTGACATTGGCGAACGAGCCATGCGGCATGATGTCAACCCGTTTCATGATCATTTTCTCGACCATGAACTCTTGCGGCGTCGGACACATGCCGAGGATCGGTATTGGCGCCGTCGCGATAGAGGATCCGTATTCGTCCGCCACCACTTCCGCCGCCGTACACTTGCGAGCCAGAGCCGTGGCGTGCAGCAGCGCTTGCGAAATGCCATAGCGCAGCGCGGTATGCAGCGGGGCGCCGTCCTGCCGAAAAGCCTCGATCTCGTCGGCAAGCGGCCTAAATTCGTCGCAATCGCGCCCTGCGAGCCGTTCGCATATCGCCCCTTCCACGACAGCGCGATGCGCCTCCGCCTTGAAAAGCGGATCGCGACCCGCCGCGCCGGTGAAGATCACATCGATGCAATCGCCATAGGCCACCTGACCGTCTTCGAGCAGAAGCATGACGGACAACGCCTCGCCGGGCTGGATCACCTGGCTGAAGCCTGGGGTCACGGGCGGGTCGATATAGCCGAACCCTTCCTGCCGCGCGCCGCCGCGAACCGCCGCGAGATCCTTGTTGTAGTATCCGCTGCGTCCCGTTGCGCAGAGCAACTCGGCAATCTTCACGCCACTTTCTCCAGGCAGTACTGAGCGACTTCCGCATGGGTCGCGAACCAGACGTCGTCGTGGCCCTTCATGTGCTGAATCAGCTCATCCAGCATCGCCATGCGCGACCGATGACCGATGAAGTGCGGATGCATGGTCAGCAGGAACAATCCGTCTTCCTTGTAACTTTCGTCGAACTCGGACTTGAAGATCTCCAGCACCGCGGACGGAGGGGTATAGGGACGTAGTGACGACATCCGATCCATATTGAAATAAACCGCGTCGTCGCGGATCCATTCGACCGGCAGTTCGACCATGCCCGTCGGCTCGCCATCCTCGAGTATCTCATAGGGCTCGTCGTCGGCCATCAGGGACGAATCGTAGATCAGCCCCATCTCGCGGCTGATCGCAAGAGTCTGTGGGCTGAAATCCCAGGACGGCGTCCGGATACCGACCGGACGCACGCCCGTGATTTTCTCAAGCACATCGGACGCCCGCATTTGCAGGTCGCGCTCGTCCGCCGGCGGTAAGGTGCTGTTGAATTCGTGAATCCAACCATGAATGCCCACTTCATGGCCCTGTTCGACCACCGCGCGCTGTTCGTCTGGATGCAGCATCGCAACCACGGCGGGGACGAAGAAGCTTGCCTTGACCGCATGTTTTTCAAGCAGGCGGAGTATACGAGGGACGCCGACACGGGACGCGTACTCGCCCTGCGACAGCTTGCCCGGCGAATTCTGGCCGAAACGGAGGGTGCTGGACTCATGATCCGAGTCGAAGGAAAGGGCGACACAGGCTCTGGCACCATCTTTCCATTGCGCCGGTTTCAGCGACCGGCCGGCACGCACCTTATTGACAATGCCGCGCCATTTTTCCTCGGGCCATTGCCAAGGCTGTTCTTCCTGCGGTTTCCCTGTCTGATCGTCCGGCATCGCAATTCTCCCCTGAGCTGTATCGAGCGGCTATTAAAGCGTATTTTAGGCGCGAATATCGCGCAACGCATGAAATCATGTCGATCCAATTGCATGCGCCATAGTTATCAAATATTTATTGGATACCGCGTAATTCTATTCGCGTAGCGGGATCCAAAATGGACGTCACCTGACACGATGAGCTTCCCCCCACGGGCATTCATAATCGGCGCGCAAAAGGCGGCAACCACCAGCCTTGCATTTCTCTTGGATCAGCATCCGGCGATTCGTCTCTCCGATCCCAAGGAGACACACTATTTCTCAGTCAATTGGGACGAAGGCGAAGATTGGTACCGAACCAAGTTCCCGGGCACCGCCGACGACGTCATGCTGCTGGACGCTTCGACCAGTTACGCCATGGCGCCCGTGAGCGACGCCATGCCAGACTCAAGCAAAAGGCCGCGCTGGGGACTTAGTGTACCGGAGCGCATCCACAGCTACGCCGAAAACGCTAAATTTATCTACATGCTCCGCAGGCCCGCCGAACGGACCTACTCGGCCTATTGGCATATGGTCCGAAGCGGCCAGGAGCGCTTGCCCTTCCGGGAAGCGATCGACGCCCATCCTGTCTACCTGGAAACCAGTAAATACCACGCGCAAATTGCGATTTTCCTGGATCATTTCGATTTAAAGAACTTTCATCTGATCGATTTTCGCGCCTTTGCGAATGATCCCGGCTTTTACGCGCGTGCGTCACTGGAATTTCTGGAAATTCCCGATAGCCGGTTCGAGTTCGAATTAGAGACAGAGAAAAATAAATCATTTCAATACAATAAAGCCGGTTTGACGATGCAGAAACTGTTCGGCACCGATCAAAATATAAAATCTGTGAACCAAATGATAAAAGGGTTGCTTCCGAAATCGATCCACAATCGGCTGAAATCGCTGGTATCCAAGGAAATACCGCAAATGTCGGATTCGGACCGAACA
>Ga0315338_1002315_pt1 | contig 19352 bp, 19 predicted proteins | sample ASW8metaG_FD_204518 | JGI IMG/M metagenome (GOLD analysis project Ga0315338, IMG submission 204518) | Ammonia-oxidizing marine archaeal communities from Monterey Bay, California, United States - ASW #8 | ecosystem: Environmental > Aquatic > Marine > Coastal | place: USA: California | collected... | reverse complement strand
TAAAGTGTATTATCACTGGTTCTAAAAATAACGGCATCCGCGCCGGGCATATCCAGGGCGAAGGAGACTGTTCCATTCAGAATACCATTCGTGACCATGACACCGCTTTCGCGACGGGCGCCGCCTGCAATTTCTGAAAGGGCAATTCCTATCCGGCATTTTCCGCTGGCAATTTTTGGCTGCCAATCTGCTTTTTGAGCGTCGCTTCCGGCAAGGGAGAGGGCTACGGGAGCCATAACAGCGGTTCCGACAAAAGGAACAGGTGCCGCGCTTCGGCCAAGTTCTTCTGAGGTGATGGCAGCTTCAAACAACCCGAGTCCAGCGCCGCCATACTCTTCCTCAATCATCAGGGCGGGCATTCCGAGCTTTGCCAATTCTGCCCAAAGGTCGGTATCCAGAAATTGGTCAGAGGTTGATACGGCGCGGATGCTGTCAAGGCTGACTGTCCGCTGCAAACTGCCCCGGAAGTTGTCCTCAATCATTTTCTGTTCTTCAGATAGGCCAAAATACATGTGACTATCCTTGGCCTACGCGAGGTTCACGGGGCATATTCAGCCCACGTTCCGCGATGATGTTTTTTTGAATTTGCGCCGTGCCGCCGCCGATGATTAGGCCGAGATCATACATATACCATTGTTGCCAGACGCCATCTTCCTGCACAGAGGGAATACCATCATATAGCACTCCTATTTCTCCAAGGGCATCAATAGCGAGGGCGTCGAGTTGGTGATTAAGTTCGCACCCCACCAGCTTGCATATCATTTCCTGCAGGCCCGGGGATTTCCCATCCTGTCCATTCGTCAATAATCGCATTTCATGCAGCCGCATGCTCTGTACGCGGGCCTGCAACCGAATATATCGATCCACCAGGACAGCATTCTCAGCCAATAATCGACCATCCACCGTTTCGGTTTTTAAAATATCGCAAATTTTATTGAGCCGTTCTTGTGATCCATTGGCGTTGGAAAGCATGCCCCGTTCATGGGCAAGGGTGCTGTTGGCAACTTTCCAGCCATTGCCACGCCCGCCTATTACATGTGATTTAGGAACCCGAACGTCAGTGAAGAAGACTTCATTGAAAGAGGGGTGTCCCGTCATGGTCTGCAGTGACCGAACTTCTATCCCAGGCAGATCCATGGGGAAAATCATATAACTGATGCCCTGATATTTAGAAGCCTGTGGTTCCGTTCGGATCAGAGCAAAGATCATCGGGGCGATATGGGCTGATGACGTCCAGATTTTAGAGCCGTTAATAAGGAAGTCGTCACCATCTTCCGTCGCGTTGGTTTGCAGGCTTGCCAAATCCGATCCGGAATTAGGTTCCGAATAACCCTGGCACCACATTATGTCTCCGTGGATTGTTGGGCCGATCCATTCCAGTTTTTGCTCTTCGGTTCCGTGCTCCAGTAATGTTGGCACCAGCATGGAGATACCCTGGCCATAAAGGCCTTGCGGCATATCCGCTGCAAAAAACTCGTCAGCAATAATCTTGTTCTTTAGAATATCAGGCTCTGCACCAACTCCGCCATAGGTCTTCGGTACATTGCGGCATGCGTATCCGCGGTCAACGAGTAACCGTTGCCAATTTTTTACCTCCTTTGAGTAAGGCCGAGGTAGCAATCGGTAAGTATGGGCGGTTTCTGATGGAGCGAGATTTTTATGCTCACGCAGGAATTCACGAACCTCTTCACGAAAAGCCAGGTGGTCGGAACGATCATTTAAATCCATTTGTTACTATCCCGGCAGCCGTTCAATTTGGGGATATACCCATGAGCTTGGTAATAACCTTCAACATGATTTCGTCGGCGCCGCCGCCAATTGAGGTCAGTCGAAAATCCCGAAACCGACGGGAAATTGATGATTCCCAAACATAACCCTGCCCGCCCCAATATTGCAGGCAACTATCCATTACCTCGCGTTGCAGCCGTCCCACTTTCAGCTTTGCCATGGAGGCGAGCTTGGTCACATCCTCGCCAGCCACATATCGTTCGACCGCATGGAAAGTGAGTGCACGAAGGGCTTCGACTTCTGTCTGCAATTCAGCAAGCCGGTAATGTACTACCTGATTGTCCAGAATGGATTTGCCGAAAGCCTTGCGTTGTCGGGTATATTCAATCGTCTCGTTAATCGCCTCTTCCATGACACGAGGGCCCCGGGCGGCGGCGAACAAACGTTCCTCCTGAAATTGCTGCATCTGGTATATGAAACCCTTGCCCTCTTCACCAATTCGGTTGCTTTGCGGGATCCGAACATCATCAAAGAAAAGCTGGGCCGTATCGGATGACATCATGCCGATTTTCCGGATTTTATGCTTTGTAATTCCTGGACTATCCATCGGAATGATAATCAGCGATTTATTTCTATGGGCCGGACCGTCACCGGTATTGGCCAGGCAGCACATCCAGTCTGCCTGCAATCCATTAGTAATATACATTTTTGAGCCGGTGATCAGATAGTCATCACCATCCTTGCGGGCTGTTGTCTTAAGGCTGGCCACGTCAGATCCGGCTTCCGCCTCGGTCACACCGATACAGGCAACGACATCTCCCTGTATGGCGGGTGTCAGGAACTCGCGGCAAAGTTCGTCTGATCCGTTTTCCGCCAGCGCTGGCGTCGCCATATTCGTTTGCACGCCGATCCCCATGGCGACACCGCCGCAGGGAATATATCCCAGAGCCTCTGACGCAATGGCTTCGTATGAATAGTCAAGGCCGCTACCACCGAATTTCTGGTTTTTGCTGATCCCGAGAAACCCCATATCGCCCATTTTTTTGAAGACCTCATGGGCTGGAAACATTTCTGCTTCTTCCCACTCATCCACATACGGACTGATCTCGGTCTCGATAAATTTCTTCAAGCTTGAGGAAATTTCTCGGTGTTCCTGAGTGAATTGCATATTCCAGTTCCATCTTTTCTCCCATTTACAAGTGATATCCAAGGAGGACTCTTATTATGGGATTGTTTTTTTATGCAGCAGACACTAACATTCATGAATGAATGTTTCAATCCATAATCTTTGGGTGTGGTTTGAAATGCAGGGATATAAGAAGTAAGGACGGGAACCTAATTTCATGGCGCTTGTGGCAGATGACGACAAGAATACCCCACGGAGGCAGCAGGAACGCCGGGCAGCGACACGAGCAAAATTGGTTGAAGCGGCCATAAAGCTCCTACATCAAAAGGGGGCGGCAGGCTTGACAACTGAGGGCGTGGCGCGGGAAGCGGGTTTGACACGCGGGGCGATCCAATATCATTTCGACAGTCCAAAATCCTTGCTGATGGCTAGCATCGAAGAGATTGCTGACCGGTTGGGCCAGCATCTGGAGGTGGATAGTCTTGTGAAACTGCCATTGCCCGAGCGTATTAATCAGGTTGTCGATGATTACTGGCGGGGGTTTGGCGGTAGCAATTATGCTGCCTTTATCGAGATTGCTGTGCGGGGTCGTCTTGATCCAGAGTTCGATGCTGCATTAACCGCAGCACTTGAGGAACTGGAAGCAGGTAGAGCAGTAACCTGGCAAGCTGTATTCGCGGATACAGGCTGTTCGCCTGACGAAATTATTTCCTGGCGAGCGACTTTACTGATTATGCTACGGGGTATGGCGCTGACCAATATGATTGCAGGTCATCGGGAAAAAGTGTCGCCACAAATGGATACGTTCAAGGAAATGTTTAAGAGATATCTAACTGATAAATAGAGACTGAACCCCAAGGGCGAGTGCGCTCAAAAAGAAAGAAAAATAAAATGCACGAATTACCCGTTTGCGAATTTCTGGATTTGGATATTCAGGGACCGCGGTTGAACCTGACATTTAATCGTCCGGATCAGCGAAATGCCATTAACAGCCGGATGGGCGCGGAGTTTTCTGCTGTTGTCGATTGGCTCGCTCTGACGTCGGAGGTACGCGTGGTTGTCGTGCGCGGCGCTGGCGGTCATTTCTGTGCGGGCGGCGATATTAAAGAGCGCAAAAATATGGCAGAAGAAGTCTCCAGGGAAGATGTTGATCCGATCATGGAGCGAAATCGTCAGGCCGGTCTTGCTTTCCTGAAATTCGAAAACTTGCCGCAGACAACTATCGCCGCCGTAGAGGGGTCAGCCTTTGGTGGTGGCATGGGGTATGCCTGCCTCGCCGATATTACCATTGTTTCCGAGACCGCAAGAATGGGCATGCCGGAGACGACCTTGGGCGTCGCGCCCGCGCAGATTGCGCCTTATGTAGTGAAACGGATTGGTCTTACACGAGCCCGGCAGCTCGCCCTTACCGGAGAACGGTTTGACGGCGCCAAAGCCTATGAATATGGCATCGCGCAATATCTCTCGGCTCCGGAGAAAATGGACGAGACCCTGGAAGACGTGGTCGCCGCCGTGATGCGCTGCGGGCCGCTGGCTAACGCAGCGACAAAGGCAATCATGTTAAAAGTGGGAAGCCTGCCGGATGAGGAAATGGTGCGCTTCTCAGCCGGGAAGTTCGCTGAGCTCAATCGCGGCGACGAAGGTAAGGAAGGTCAAACAGCCTTTGCCGAAAAGCGCAAACCGGCTTGGCAAGTAGCTGGAACGGGAGATAAATCATGAGCATTGATGCCTCTAAGACCGTCCGGATCGGCGGTGCCTCCGGATATTGGGGTGATTCTCAGGAAGCTCCGCGACAGTTGGTGATGAAGGGAAACGTGGATTATCTGGTTTTCGATTATCTGGCCGAAGTCACCATGTCCATCCTTGTTCGCGCGAAACAACGATCACCGGATGCCGGCTATGCCAAGGATTTTGTTGATTTGGTCATGAAGCCGTTGATCAACGAAATCAAATCACGAAAGATCAAGGTCATAGTCAATGCTGGAGGTGTGAACATTGCCGCTTGCGCCGAGGCGCTGGCCAAGGTCGCGAATGATGCCGGTGTCAGCCTCAAGATTGGCACGGTTGAGGGGGATGATCTTTCCGGTGATCTGGAGGAATTGCGGGCGAAAGACGTCCGGGAAATGTTCTCAGGCGTGCAAATGCCTGAAAAAATGGTGAGCGCCAATGCTTATCTAGGAGCCTTCCCCATAGCCGCTGCGCTGGATGCGGGGGCCGAAGTGGTTATTACAGGACGCTGCGTCGACAGTGCTGTCACACTGGGGGCACTGATCCATGAGTTTGGCTGGACCATTGATGACTATGACAAGCTCGCGTCAGGAAGTCTGGCCGGTCATATCCTAGAATGTGGCGCGCAGGCTACCGGCGGGAATTTCACCGATTGGCGGGATACCGTCGACGGCTGGGATGACATGGGCTATCCCATTGCCGTTTGCCGCAGCGATGGCACGTTTGCTGTTACCAAGCCGGAAGATACCGGCGGTATTGTTTCCCGTTTCTCCGTCGGCGAACAGATCCTGTATGAAATCGGCGACCCATCGCGCTACATCATGCCGGATACCATTTGTGATTTTTCAAGTGTGACCTTAACGGAAACCAAGACCGATTGGTTGGAAATTGCAGGGGTCAAGGGCCGGGCGCCGACATCCACCTACAAAGTTTCGGGTACCTATACGGATGGGTATCGGGCGACGGCTTCGACGGTTATTACGGGCTTTGATGCCGTGGAAAAAGGCAAGTCATTTGCCGATGCTCTGCTGAAACGTACACGGCGATTATTTGTTGAACGGAACCTCGGCGATTACCGTGATACGGCTGTTCATATTATCGGTGCTCAGACGCTATGGGGAGATAACGCAGAGGCAGGGGCGGCCATGGCGCGTGAAATCATGACGCAAATTGATGTCCGCCATGATGAAAAAGCCGCGTTGGAATTGTTTTCCAAGGAAACTACCGGTGTGGGGCTTTCCATGACCACGGGGCGCTGTTCTGCCGGGGCGGCAGGTCGACCAAAAATTACCCCCGTTGTTGCTCAGTTCGCATTTTTAATCGGCAAGGATGAAGTTTCGGCTTCCGTCTTTGTGGATGGTCAGAATATCGGATACCAGGTACAAAAACCCACTTCTTATTCTGCCTTAGCGCCTTCTGAAAGGAATGAAGAGCCTTCTGATATAGGAAGTTCGGACGAGATGGCGGAAGTCCCTCTCATCAAGCTGGCGGTTGCTCGTAGCGGCGATAAAGGCAACAATGCTAATGTCGGCATAATGGCCCGCAAACCGGATTATCTGTCTTGGATCAAGCAGTCCGCTACCGAAGAAAGCGTGAAGAAATGGTTTGGCCATGTCATTGAAGGTGATGTGACGCGCTTTGATTTGCCAGGGATGGATGCGGTTAATTTTCTGCTGACCGATTGCCTGGGCGGTGGTGGTACCTCCACCTTGCACCTGGATAATCTTGCGAAAACCTACGCGCAGCAATTGCTGGCTTTGCCCGTTAAAGTACCTAGCGAGCTCGCAAAAAGCCTGTCATAAAGAATAGAAAAATTCAGGGATAAGAAGGAAGTAATCCATGACCCACCCACTTGAGCCGATGTTGCGGCCAAAATCTGTTGCCATTATCGGCGCGTCCGATACCGAATCTCGTATTGGTGGCCGCCCCATCAACTCAATGAAAACATTGGGTTTTTCGGGCGATATTTACCCGATTAATCCTAAATGGGAAACTATACAAGGCTTGCCCGCTTATGCGAAAATACAGGATGTCCCTAAGGGCATTGATTGCGCAGTCGTTGCGGTTCCCGCGAAAATAGCTGTCCGTGCTGTCCGCGACTGTGCTGATCACGGGGTTAAAAGCGCCGTCATGTTTACCTCGGGCTTTGCTGAGCTCAGTGATGATGGTGCGAAAGCGCAGGCTGAGATCACTGGAATCGCCAAGGAAAGTGGCATGCGGATGATAGGTCCCAATTGTCTTGGCGTTTTCAATGTCCAGGATAGTTGGTATGGCACATTCACCAACGCGCCCGGTATGCTACGCCTGCCTCATGGCCCGGTTGGCATTGTCAGTCAGAGTGGCGCATATGGGGCGCATGTGTTCATGGTCTCGCAGTTACGCGGCGTTGCGTCGAATTATTGGGTAACGACAGGTAACGAATCCGATGTAGATGTGGCTGAGGTCATCGAGTATTACGCGCAAGCCCCGGATGTGGAAATTATTTTGGCCTATGCGGAGGGCATGAAAGATGCCGATCGGATTTGCCGGGCATTAGAAATGGCACGGAATGCCAATAAGCCGGTTATCTTTATGAAGGTAGGGAGCACGGACGTGGGCGCGCAGGCCGCAGCGTCACATACCGCGTCCCTCGCAGGAGCTGACGCTGTCTATGATGCTCTGTTTAAACAATATGGTGTTTACCGGGCGGAAACGACTGAAGAATTTGTCGATGTGGCCTATGGCTGTCAATTTGGACGCTTTCCGAAGGGGCGCAAGGTTGACTTGCAGACCATTTCGGGCGGCGTCGGTGTGCAGATGGCTGATGCGTCCGTAAGACACAATTTGGATGTGGCGCCATTGCCGGTTGCCACGCAGAAAAAGCTGAAGGAACTTATTCCGTTTGCAGGGGTAACAAACCCTGTCGATTTCACTGCGCAGGCGCTCAATGATCCGAGCCTGATGGAAGCCAATATCAGCATGACCATTGATGAAGCTGATTTTGACAGCCATATTGTTTATCTAGCCAGCATCCCGGCATCCCCTTTCACGCGAGATATTTGCAAAAAGATTTTTGAAAATATTCGCGCAAAATATCCTGACGAGATCATTTTGATGAGCATGGTCGCGCCGGACGATGTCATCAAGGAATATGAAGAACTCGGCATACCGAGCTATGAGGACCCGTCATTGACCGTCCGGGCTATGTCGGCACTTGCACATTTTGGCGAGGTTTTTGCTCGGGGTCGACCAGATAGTCCTCCTGCTCTGCCGGACGGTGCCAAGTCTGCCCCGACCAAAGCAGTTGCCGAGCATGAAGCTAAGGCCATCCTTAAAAGCGTTGGTATTCCAGTGACCAAGGAAGAGCTGGTCCAATCTGCGGACGAGGCCGTCCAGGTCTGGCGAGAGATTGGCGGGGCAGTTGTGATGAAAATTGCCTCTCCCGATATTCTCCATAAAACGGAGATTGGCGGTGTTTTGCTGAAACTGAACAGTGAAGAAGAAGTCGCAGAGGGCTTCGATACGCTGATTAAACGTGCGAAGGCTGCCAAGCCTGATGCAAATATTGATGGTGTCATCGTTGCCGAAATGGTGTCTGGCGGCGTTGAAACCGTTATGGGCGTGGTTTGCGATCCGGTTTTTGGCCCGGCGGTTATGTTTGGTCTCGGCGGGGTGTTCGTGGAAGTATTGAAAGACGTAACCTTCCGTCTGGCACCTTTCGGAGTAGATGAAGCCCGGCGGATGATCGATGAAATTCAGGGACGGGTTATGCTCGACGGAGTACGCGGTGCACCGCCTTCAGATATCGATGCCTTGGCGGATGCTCTCGCGCGGCTCTCGGTTTTTGCGGCCGATAATGCTGATATGATTGAAACCATCGATGTTAATCCGTTTATCGTTCTGCCCGAGGGCGCGGTTGCCGTGGATGCTTTGATCGTCCCGAAAGAGGCCAACTGATGCAAGCATATGAAGGTGTTAAGGTTCTGGATTTTACTCAAGTTCTGGCGGGCCCAATTTGTACGCAGATGTTTTCGCTCCTGGGTGCGGATGTGGTCAAGATCGAGGCGCCGAAGAAAGGCGATCAGCTCCGAACGACGCTCACTGATCCGGAGATGGCAGCGAAATTACTTTCTCCTGCTTTTCTGACCGTTAATCTCGGCAAGCGCAGCCTGGCCATTGATATGAAATCAGAGGCCGGACAGAAAGTGATCTATAAACTTTTGGATGAGGCGGATATCGTCGTCGAAAATTTCAGCCCCGGTGTCGCCAAAAAACTCGGTATCGACTATGAGACGCTTAAAAAGCGCAAGCCTGACCTGGTTTATTGCTCTATTAGCGGATATGGACAGGAAGGCCCGCGAAGCAATGACAAAGCATATGATTCTGCCATTCAAGCTGCCGCAGGCCTGTTTACGCTGAATGGCCACGAAGCGACAGGTCCAACGCGGATCGGCATTATGGTCATAGATATGTTCACCGGGATCAATGCCGCATTTGCTGTGGCCTCGGCGCTTCATCGACGCCAAACCACAGGCGAAGGGCAGTATCTTGATGTCGCCATGTATGACAGCGCGATGATGCTGGCGGCGGCCCAGATGGCGGATTTTATGGTGCGGGGAAATATCCCGCCTCTGCTTGGCAATGATTCACCGACGCGCCAGCCGACATCTGGATGCTTTGAGACAATGGACGGGCAGGTGCTGCTCGCGACGATCACATCGGCCCAGAATGAAGCCGTCCTGAAAGCTGCTGGATTGGCATATTTGCTGGAGGACCCCCTATATGCCACATTTGAAGCACGCATGGAGAATTTCAATAGCGGCATTAAGCTGGTCGGCGAAGCGCTGAAGACAAAGACCACGGATGAATGGCTTAAGATCATGAATGAAGCCGGCGTGGCGGTTCAGGCAATCCGGACATTACACGAATCAACTGTTGATCCGCAGTTGGCGTATCGGGGCATCATGGTGGATGCTGGAAAACTTCGCGGGTTTGATCAGGCGCTTAAGCTTGTCGGTGCGCCTTTCATTGCAAGCGCGGACGGACCGCTACAGCAGGCGGAGCCCCCGCAGGAAGTTGGCCAGCACACAGCAGAGGTTTTGGCAGAACTTGGATGCAGTGAAGCGGAGATTACTGAATTTTTAGCTGTAAATGGTGGCTAATCGCCTAAGTTATGTATCTACAGTAAATGTACAAACGGCAAAGGGCCCTATTTTATGATTACTATCCATCACTTAAATGACTCTCGTTCCCAACGTATTTTATGGCTTCTAGAGGAGTTGGGTCAGGAATACGAAATTATCGCCTATGAGCGTGACGCAACAACACGCCTTGCACCGCTGGAGTTGGAGAAAGTTCATCCGCTTGGAAAATCACCAGTGATCACGGATGGTGATATATTGATTCATGAAACGGGCGCAATTGTCGATTATCTTATCAGTCGTCATGGAAATGGTAATTTAGCGCCGCCGGTGGGATCTACTGATCATATTAAATATATGGAATGGCTACATTACACCGAAGGGTCTGCCATGTTGCCTTTATTGCTTCGTCTTTATACAAGCCGACTGGGCGATGCAGCGGAGCCATTAATGCCTCGGATCGACGGAGAGACGTCTAATCATTTCACTTTCATGAACAATGAAATGAAGGGAAAGGATTATTTCGTCGGTGATGGTCTTACCGGTGCGGATGTCATGATGTCATTTCCGCTTGAGGCAGCAAGGGCCCGTGGCATCCTTGAGGCATACCCTGAATTGTCAGCATTTGTTGCACGAATACAATCGCGTCCAGCTTATTTAAGGGCACTTGATAAAGGCGGGGTTTACTCCTATGGTCCGGCAACTTCCTGAACTTTGTCGGACAAATTAATTGACAGAAAACAAACCGCAGAATGTGCCGGTTTTTAACGTGCCGACTGCGACTAAATATATAGTCGCAGCTATCTTTATCGTTCATTTGCTGACTGAAGTGACCACTCCGGATACTCTGAACTGGGTGTATAATAATTTCTCTTTTCGGCCTGCGGTCGTTACCTCCATTCTGGAAAGCCCGACAGGGCCGGGGCTGTTCCATATCTTCGTTATCCTCAACAGTCATATGTTCCTGCACCATGACTGGATGCATATGATCCTGAATGCAGGCATGTTGCTGGCCTTCGGGTCCATGACGGAACGGCGATTTGGGGCCATGAAATTTCTCATCCTGTTCTTTCTGTCCGGTTGGGTGGGCGCATTCGCCGAGTATCTGATCGCCGATCCCAATGTGGACGTTTATCTTTATGGCGCATCCGGCGGTGTTTTCGGAACCATGGGCGCAACGGCGATTATTCTATTGCCTCGGTTCCGTTTGAAAGGTGTTCTGGCTTTTGTTGGCGCGTTACTGGGAATAAACTTGCTGATCGGCGCGACGCCTCTGGGCACGTTGCTTGTCGGTGACGGCGCCGGTATTGCCTGGGCGGCTCATTGTGGGGGCTTTGCTGCAGGTATGGTTCTGGCCCTTTTTTATATGCGAATGTCCGTCGCTACCCATAACTCACATTAATGTTATTGAATGTGGCTGGTATGATGCTGGTTTGTGACTATCTTTGGGACAATATCAAACTAACTTTCCGGGGGTAGAAGATGACAATGGTTCGCTTTGGTCTCAGTGGTTTCCTGATTGCCGTTTTTATTGCGATTGTTTCTATCGCAACGCCCAATAAAGCGTCGGCGGAGAGCCTTTACTATAGTAGCTTCCTTGGTACAGCCGTTGAAGGCTACGATGTGGTCGCCTATTTCACCGAAGGCAAACCTGTTGAAGGCGACAGTGATCATGTGGTGGAATGGCAGGGTGCTAAATGGCAATTTGCCAGCGCCAAGAACAAGGATCTTTTTGAGGCCGATCCAGAGAAATATGCGCCGCAATATGGCGGATACTGTGCCTGGGCAATAAGTCAGGGATATACAGCATCGACGGTGCCGGAAGCCTGGAAAATTGTTGATGGGAAACTGTATTTGAATTATTCGAAGGGTGTTCAAAGCACGTGGGAGCAGGATATCCCTGGTAATATCAAACTCGCAAACACCAACTGGCCGGGCATTTCCAAGGACTTTGAATAGACGCTGAGTGTCCATGAAAAAACACCTGGCTGCGGGGGAGCGAGAACCAGGTGCTTTCAAAGAACCCGCCGAGGCGCGTTCCTATTTCAGTTATTTGCCATCCCGACGCCAGATTGGAAACTCTTCGTCCGTAGCGGGCTGATAAGTCACCGTCATCTCGTCGAAGGCCTTCAGTGATGCCTCGACATTTTCCCCTTCACGCAATTCGAAGGCATTTATCCCGCAGCGCTGCATATAAAACAGTTGATCATGCAGAACATCACCGGTCGCTCGAATGTCTCCTTTAAACCCGTAGCGTTCTCGCAACAGGCGTGCCTGAGTGAAGGCCCGTCCGTCGGCCATTTTAGGGAATTCCAGAACGACAAGATCCAGGCGCTCAAGATCCGGAACCAACTGGGCAGGATCATCCGTGTTTTTTAGCAAGACGCCTAGGCGGTTGTTGCGGGTGAGCAGTGCCTCCCGGTTTTGAAGCCACTCTTCCAACGGGACATAAATATCACCAGCGGGAAGAGCATCGCTGTCTTCCAGCCCGCTAAAAGGCATCCAGCCGTCCGTATCGGGCATTCTATCCTTGATATAATTACCCATAGAGTTTCTCCTTGAACGGAGCCTGACCGAGACGGTGGTAGGCCGTCAGGAAAGTCTCTTCCGGGTCCTCACGGTTTTCCAAATAGACGCTCAACACGTCGCCAATGGCGTCAACGATTTGATCCGCATCGAAGGCCGGGCCAATGATCTTGCCGATAGAGGCGTCCTCGCGGGCGCTACCACCCAGGGTAAGCTGATAAACTTCCTCCCCCTTCTTGTTGACGCCCAGAATACCGATATTGGCCACATGATGATGACCGCAAGCATTGATGCAGCCAGAAATATTGATGCTGAGATCGCCCAGATCATTGACGAAATCATAGCTGTCAAACCGTTCGGTAATGGCTTGTGATATAGGAATGGAGCGCGCCGTCGCCAGCGCACAGTAATCCAGCCCCGGGCAGGAAATGATATCCGTCAGGTGATTATAGTTCGGTGTCGCCAGATCAAGAGCTTTCAACTCTCCCCAAAGAGCTACCAGGTCTTTCAGCTTAACGTCTGACAATACCAGATTCTGCCGATGCGTCGTACGGATGTGTCCCAGACTGTATTTGTCGGCAAGATCGGCAATAGCATCCATCTGATCCGCCGTCACATCGCCCGGAGGCTGGTTTGCAGATTTAAGCGAGAGATAAACAATCCGGTAGCCTGATTGCTTGTGCAACTCTGTATTCTTATCGGCCCAGCGGGCGAATTCGGGATCGCTGAGCAGCATATTTTCGAATTCGGTGTCCGTATCAGCAAGATTTTCATAATCTGGATCATTAAAGAAATCCTTGATCCGTTGGATATCTTGTTCTCGAAGATGCAGGCCGGTAGATTTGATCTTCTGCCATTCGGCTTCCACCAACTCGCGGAACTTTTCTTCGCCGGTTTCATGGACAAGGATTTTAATCCGCGCCTTGTAAAGATTGTCGCGGCGTCCGAGCTGGTTGTAGACACGCAAAATGGCTTCCAGATAGGTGAGCATATCTTCTTTAGGAAGATACTCCCGGATCAACTTGCCGATCATCGGTGTCCGGCCAAGGCCGCCGCCCACATAAACTTCAAAGCCATTATTGCCGTCCGGTCCTTCTACCAGTTTCAGACCGATATCATGGACGGCCACCGCTGCGCGGTCGCCAATGGCACCGGTGACCGCAATTTTGAATTTGCGCGGAAGGAAGTTGAACTCTGGATGAAAGGTGGACCATTGCCGGATAAGTTCGCAATAGGGGCGTGGATCTTCATGCTCATCACGGGCAACACCAGCCAGCGGATCAGATGTTGTATTGCGGATGCAGTTCCCACTGGTCTGGATCGCGTGCATTTCAACAGCCGCAAGGTCATCCAGAATGTCCGGCACGTCTTCCAGCTTCGGCCAGTTATACTGGATATTCTGGCGTGTGCTGAAATGCCCGTAACCCTTGTCGTACTTCCGCGCGATATGGGCGAGGGTTCGCATTTGCTCAGCTGACAACAATCCGTACGGAATAGCGACCCGCAGCATATATGCATGAAGCTGCAAATAGAGGCCATTGCGGAGACGTTGTTGCTTGAATTCATCTTCGGACAACTGGCCCTTAAGCCGACGCTGAACCTGGCCGCGAAATTGCTCAACCCGTTCCAGCAGCAGCTGATGGTCCTGCTCTGAATATTGGTACATTGTAACCCTTAAAGTTTAGGCGGCCTGGCGACCCGCAGCTGTAATGCTAACAGTGGAAGCATCGCGCGGCAAGGAAACCGTCGGACCTTCAGCCCGGATCTGCTCGCGTTTCGTTGATGCTTTCCAGCCACTATCTGTTTCCAGAACGTCGACAGCATAAGGCGCAATTACAAGATTGTTCTGCTCTGCCTTTTCGGCGGTAATTTTCAGGGTTGTAAGAGCGTCCCCATCACCTGCCGTCGCTTCTCGAATATCGGAAGTCCATGAAGCGGCCCCTTCTTCAAGGCAGAGATACGCAACCAGACCTTCTTTTAAAAGGGACGCTGTGTAAACTTGCAATGCCATTGCCTCTCTCCTTGTAAAGTTTTGAGCTTAACTTTTTACGCTGTTCTGTTTGCTATTCATTATAAATATAGGAATAAAATTAAATAACTCAAGAAAAATGTATTATAAAATTTATTCACATATATTTAGTGTTATTAATTGATCACCGATACGTTGCTACTTCGACCCACATGTATCCCGCATTCTGACTTCGCCTGACCTGCCCAACGTCCGGAACGTTCATCGGCGCCTGGAGCAACCCGTTGCGTGCAGGGCATGCAGCCAATAGACTTGAAGCCGTCGGCAACCAGTGGGTGCGGCGGGAGATTCTTGGCGAGGAACGCCTGCTTGATATCGTCCGTCGTCCAATCGGCCAGCGGGTTGATTTTAATAAAATCAGTATCTGCCTCAATGGCGTTTAGCGCGGATCTGGTGGAAGACTGGAAATGTTTGCGACCGGTAATCCAGGCCTTAAATCCCAAATTACCAATTTTTTTCAGAGCGTTATCAAGCGGTTGTACTTTGCGAATATCACAGCATTTATCTGGATCACTGGCAAATAGCATATCATCTGGGTCGAGCCGTTGCAGCACACCATCATCGGGGCGGATAACGCGAACATCTTCCAGACCGAAATGATCTGTCAGAGTTTTTTGATACCGCAGAGTTTCCCCAAATAGCCGACGCGTATCCAGAAAGATAACCGGAATTGCGGTGTCGATCTGGGCAACAAGGTCAAGAAGGACGGCTGATTCGGCTCCAAAGGAAGAAGACAGCATAACCTGCCTGTTCAACTCGTTTGATACCAGAGCATCCAATAAATGCAGACCGGAAAGATGTCCGTATTTTCCACGAAGCAAGGCGGCGTCTGATTCAGGGCTGAAACTTTGCGAATTGCTTGTCATGAGTCACCAGATTTCTAGAAGCGATATAAATTACTTATGGTGTTTAATTTTAAATATCAAGAAAATAGGTAAAATAAATTTAATACACTAAATTAATGTTAAATATGAAGCGCATCTAGAACTGAATCTAGTAGCAGTTGATTGTTGTGGGCAAAGCAGGGAAACTGTCACCGGGAGGCATGATGAGAATAAACGCGATAGGTTTGACGGCATTATTGATCTACGGTTTTTGGTCCGTAGAGCCGTCGCTTGCAAAAATTCTGGATAACCCTATTACCGGTATTTCTGGCACTGTCATCGAATTCGAGGACGGACCGTCACTTTCGCTAGATGGCCTACGTTTGACCAACGGGCAAAAGAGCAGCAAGATTGCGACAGAGGGAACGGAATATCTGGAGCGATTATTGGCTGATTCACCCTTAACTCTTGAAACAGATCTTTTTGCCCGGCAACATGCCGTCCACAACCGCTATGGAGACTATCGCGGAAAACTGGTCACGGCCAACGGTGTCTGGGTCCAAAAAACTATGATAGAACAGGGGTATGCTTGGTGGAGTGGGGCAGCGGATTATCCGCCGGAATTGGTCTCAAAACTTCGCAACGCGGAGGCCATTGCCCGAATGAACAGGGCCGGTATTTGGCAGGAATTTTCTCTTTTGGACGTGAATGCATCGGCGACCTCCGCTGTCAAAGGTGACTTTGTTATTGCAAAAGGCCGGGTGATAGGCGTTTTTGAAACTCCGAAAAACACTTATCTCAATTTTGGTGAGGACTGGCGCACTGACTTCACCGCCGCAATTTCTTCAAAAAAACGGAAGAATTTCGCAGCTCAGGGGTGGAAGTTGACTGACTTGAAGAATAAATTGGTAATGATACGCGGGATAATACGGTTTTATAACGGACCTTATATGGAACTGGATTTCCCGGAACAGCTGGAGATTATGGAGACAAAAAGTGAGTAGTCAGCGACAACTGTTGCATTCGTCGAACAAGGTTTGGCCAAGAGCCGTGCGGGCGGTTTTTTTGTCGGTCCTAGCGCTAGGAGCCGTGTCTGTTGCACCGCCGGCTTCGGCAGATGTCATGGACAATCTGTTTTCGATCTTTGAACCCTCAGATGATCGCAAGATCGGAGCGGAACAACACCCTAGGATCGTCGCACAGTTCGGCGGGGAATATATTAAGGAAGGGCTCAACGAATACATTCTTGATATTGGTCTGCGGCTCGCCTTTGTGTCCGAAATGAATACGCTTCCCTGGCGGTTTACGGTTTTAAATACGCCGGTTGTAAACGCTTTTGCACTGCCAGGCGGCTATGTCTACATCACCCGAGGTCTTCTCACACTTGCCAATAACGAGGCTGAGGTTGCCGGCGTCCTTGCTCATGAAATTGGCCATGTCACGGCGCGTCACGGCGCTGAAAGGCAGTCTCGTGCGACAGGGATTGGCCTGATTGGTGCCTTAGCCGGAATTTTGACCGGCAGCGGTGCCGTTCAGCAGTTGGGACAGCAGCTTGGCGGTCTTTACGTCGCTGGATATTCCCGCGATCAGGAGCATGAAGCTGATCAGCTGGGCGTGAAGTATCTGGGCCTCGCCGGATATCCCCGGGAAGCCATGGCGGATTTCCTGAAAAGAATGCAGGCGCAGACGGAATATTTTCAGAAACTCTCCGGCAATGAAGGAAAAAGCAGCCAATTTGATTTCTTTGCCTCCCATCCCCTCACGGAAGATCGTGTGGAGCAGGCAACAAATGCGGCAAGGCAAAACGCCGACGAGTTAGAGCGGGAGTATGGCCGCAAGCGCTATCTCGCTGCTATTGATGGCATGCTCTATGGGGATGATCCCAGGGAAGGGTTGATCAAGGGTCGTGAGTTTCTCCATCCAGTACTACGTTTTAAATTTATGGCGCCGGAAGGTTTCCAGCTGATCAATTCCACAAAGGCCGTCTATGCCACTGATGGCAAGGGCGGGCAGATGGTGTTCGACCTTGGTCAGTTGAAAAGCGACGATCAGAGCCTGATTTACTATTTGCAAAAAGTCTGGTTGTCGAAATTAAAACCAGTAAAAGCCTATAATATTGAAGTCGGCGGGGCGCCGGCCGCAGTGACCAAGATCGTTGTTGATAGCAACAATGGTAAGAAGCTCTATTTGACCGCCGTCGTTATTGATTTTGGCGGAGGGCGCGTGGCCCGCTTTATGTATCGCGTCCTCGTTCCTGATGAAGGACTGCAGGAGCGTATCGCAGCAAGCTATAACAGTTTCCGCCCGTTGCAATATGCCGAGGCCCAGCAATTGAAGCCGTCTCTCATGCAAATCGAGACGATCCGCTCCGGGCAGACGGTTGATGATTTGGTGGATAGTATGGTTGATGTAGCCAAGGACAAGAAAGCTCTCTTTTTGCTCCTCAACCCGGAATTTGAGGAACATGAACCAATTTCGGGACGTGAGTATAAATCGGTGCGGTATGGGGAATAAGTTCAGCCGATACTAAGCTGATCGTCGATCCCGCCATCCAAGGTGAAGCAGGCAGCTTTGAGTGGGCCACCGTAGCCGCATCCGCCATCGATGGTGACAGTGTGGTCGGTTTCCACCAGACCGCCATGGGCGGCATCGAAACCGCGGATGATTTTTTTGAAGCCAGCATAAGGCTTGTCAATTTCACCGAAATGCGGACTTTCCCACCAGAAACTATCACTTTGCTCGATGATGGAGCGGGAGGTATTGACCCCGGCGTGCACGAATAGTAATTCGCCGTTTTCCGTAAACGCCGCGCGCCTTAGCGAAATCAGAAGATCGTTATGGCCCAAATTCGATTGTATTTTCCCACGGAGCCTGCTGGTCCATTTTGTGGTTGCCAGGGTACCTTCGCGGAAATATTTACGTACATCCTCCTCGGTTTCGCCGTATGCTTCTAAAGTGCCGCCAATGCCACGTTCTATCATCCAGTCGAAGACCGTGGCCGGATTGGGCGCGAGTTGTATTTGCAGGAGTTTGCGCCACATTTCCTCCTGTGCGCCGCGCAGGAAGACGATATCCTGGGCTATCATCCCCTCCTGACAAAGCCGATTAATGCGGAAGGACAGGAGCTCGTCCAGCACGCCCTTGATGTCCGGTCCTGGGCCCAGATAGTTCCCAAGATAAATCAGCCGGTCTCCGAGGCGCCATCGGGAAACGAGAGCATCGTGCAGTTCCATCAGGCAATCCAGCTCGCCATGAATGCTGGACACTGCCCAGACTCTTTTAGAGAGGTTTAAACTACCGAATTTTTCTTTGTAGTTGGATGATTTCATAGTCTGGCACAATGAAACGTCGAATGAGAATTGGCAAGCCCTGACGGCTCGATTTGACAGTAAAACCATTAAAAAAGCCCGGAATATTACCGGGCTTTTAAAATTCTGAAAGACGCTTTGATGTTACGCGGCTTTTAAGACCTTTTGAACCTTTTCTGTCGCCGCATCTGCTTCGATCTGCTCAACAACAGCGAGCTCCCGCGAGAGACGGAGAAGAGCTGCTTCATAGATTTGCCGTTCACTGTAGGACTGATCCGGCTGATCTTCATTGCGGTGTAAATCGCGGACAACTTCGGCAATCTGGATTGGGTCGCCGGAATTGATCTTGGCTTCATATTCCTGCGCCCGGCGGCTCCACATCGTCCGTTTGATGCGGGCACGGCCCTTCAGTGTTTCAAGAGCATTCTTCATCTTTTTAGGAGAAGACAGTGCGCGCATGCCGACATTCTTCGCTTGCTTGATCGGAACACGAAGGGTCATCTTCTCGTGGGAGAAATCGACGACATAAAGCGTCAGCGCCATTCCGGATATTTCCTGTTCTTCAATGCATGTAACCTGTCCTACACCATGCGTTGGGTAAACCACATGATCCAGCGGCGCAAATTCCAATTCCTTAGTCATACAAATCCTTTTCGTCTCTTGGACGATATGCTGAAACGCATTGGCGCAAAAAAAAACAGCTGCATTACTGGCGCTGCAAGTTCCCGGCTATCTACATCCAAACAATAGTTATTCAGTCAAATGGCTTATATACACTGCAATTATGGCCTGACATACGGACCATATTCCATACATTCTGGAAGGATCATAACATATTTTCAGCGAATATGCTAATCCCGTTGTTTAGATTGGGTATTTTCCAGTATTTTCAAGATCCCGCAGTGGCGTTAGGTGCTACTACCGGGATTTGGGCTGAAATGCTCTTCAAACTTGTTGCCCTTA
>Ga0315338_1002314_pt1 | contig 19353 bp, 24 predicted proteins | sample ASW8metaG_FD_204518 | JGI IMG/M metagenome (GOLD analysis project Ga0315338, IMG submission 204518) | Ammonia-oxidizing marine archaeal communities from Monterey Bay, California, United States - ASW #8 | ecosystem: Environmental > Aquatic > Marine > Coastal | place: USA: California | collected... | reverse complement strand
GATGTATCCAGAGCCCAATGCGGCCGGGCTTCCGAGGAGCTCTTCGAGGTGAGGAACGGCCTCCTCGAATTGGTCGGAATTAACGTGAAGCGTGGCGACTTCAAGAGAGTTTCCGCCCCCCGAACTGGAAGGTCCTTCGATGAGCGACTCGAGCCCGATGATCAACTTGAGAGTGTCCGCTTCGGCGTAGCCGTCGAAGATGTCCTGTACGTCATCGGCGATGGCCCAGAGGTCTTTCGGAATGTTCGCCTTGAATGTATTGACCGCTTTGCGCATGACCGGGCGAAACTCGTCGCCGAGTGACGGGTCCGCCACGATGGCGAGAATCGGTCGGTTGAGCACTCCCGTTGGTCCCTCGTGCTCCTCTAACTCTCGTGCGAAGTGAACCGCGCTGTCCGTGTCGCCAATGATTCTACTCAGATCGGAGAGAGTCGTGAGGGCCGTATTGATGAGCTGAGCGCTCTGCGCGAGCCGAGCTTCCGCCAGGCAGTTCTCGAGTTTCTTGCGAGCGGAAAGAAACTGACCTTGCCAGACGTCGATGGTGCCTTCCGACAAGAAGGCTTCGTACATGCGAAAGTGGTCCTCGGGGTCGACGGTCAAAGCCTTGACGTGGGATCGCGCAAGATCGAAGTCACGATCGAGAATGGCGAGATTGACAAGATCGCCTACGACGTCGAGGTTTTTGGGGAACCGTCCTTGGAACTCCTCATAGCTTGCGATCGCCTTCTGGATCTCGCCGGTCCGGCGATAATACTGGCCCAGAAGTTCATAAGAGGTCGGAGACTCGGGATGATACTTCTGGTACGTCTGCATCGTTTCGATCGCGCGCGGGAAGTCTTCCCTTCCCGAGAGGGTCGTCGCATAGAGGAAGAGACCGAGGGGATAGGCAGGATCCTCCTCCAGCACTTCGCTGAAGAGAGTGTCTGACTTCGTAGAGTCCTGCTCGAGCGTGTGGACGAGAAGACCGTAGATGGCCTTGCCTTCCCGATCATCCGGGTAGGTCTCGACATATTCCTCCATGTTTGTCATCGCCTTGCTCAGATCGCGATTCGCCCAGAGATCGTTGTAGACATCGAGAATGGCCCGATTGTTCGGGAGAAGTTTGTCCTCGAACTCCTTGGCCTTGGCGAAGTAGGGCGTGCCCTGGGAGACCCGCCCGTCGAAGATGTAGGACATACCCATGCGCATGTAGGCGAGTGCGAAGGTGGAATCTGCCTCAATCGCGGACCCAAAGTGCTCACGTGACTCAGCGAGCAGGCCAAGGAAGAGCTTCTCCTGACCAAGAAGGTATTCCTTGAAAGCATCGGTAGACGCCGTGGTCAGGATCGTGACGTCTGATTCCGGTTCAGTCGGGTCGACGAGATGGAGCGAACCGGCGATCTTCAGCGTGAGGTCATCGACCAGGCCAAAGGGGTCATTGCCGATCACTTTCTCGGCGAGAATGATCTTGCCCGAGGTGATTTCCTCGAGCCGGGCGTCGATGCGGATACGGTCACCCAGATTGTAATAGGAGCCGCTCAGAACACTGGTCGCGCCCAACTCCTTCGCAGCCGAAAGCCAATCCTGATGGCTCGGCTCTTCCCCATCCATCGTCTTCATTTTGAGAATGTCGGTGACGCGGTCGCGGCTGATCAGAGCGAGACCCTCACACTGAGCCAGGTCGGTTAGGAGAATCTCCGGCAGTCCCGTCTGCAACCAATCGAGTTCGGGATCGCCGGTCTTGTTCTGGAAGACGAGAATGGCGAGGCGACTCTCACTGGCGTCGGCGACCTCGGCTCCGCCCAGTCCACGAAAGAAGACAACGGCCAGAGCCAGGATGGCGACGAGTACCGCGCCCAGGCCTAGTCGACGGAAACCGCTCGAACCCGGCGCCGCGAGCGCATCGTTCGTCGTCTGCGTCCCGGCCATGTGCTCGCCCGTGTTCGCTCCGGTTCCCTGTCCCGCTAGGTGGGGAGCCACGTTGATCTGTGAAACGTCGCTCGCCCCACCCGCATAGGCTCGACGCAGTTCACGGAGGTCTGCCACGAGGTCGTGCGTGTCCTGATAGCGATCGTCCGGAGCCTTTTGCAGGCACTTGTCGAGAATTCGTTCGAGTTCGGGAGGAATCTCGTCGTTCTGCTTCCGTGGGGGAACATGCTGGCCTTCGATGATCTTGGCGAGAACCGAGACACTCGTCTTACCTGCGAAGGGAAACTCTCCCGTCGCCATCCGATAGAGAAGGATTCCAAAGGCGAAGATGTCCGAACGCGTATCGATCGGTTCACCCTGTGCCTGTTCCGGCGACATGTAGGTGACCGTTCCGACGATCCGCCCCGCCTGGGTCAGTTCCGCCGCCATCGTCATGGTGGCGTCTTCTTTGTCATCCGAGGCGAGAAGGTTCTCGACCGGCTTGGCTACACCAAAGTCGAGGATCTTCGGAACACCGTCCGGATCGACGACGACGTTGGCTGGCTTGATATCCCGATGGACGACTCCCAACTTGTGGGCGGCCGCAAGTCCCGATGCGATCTTCTCCCCGAGCCGGACCAGTTCCGGCATCTCCGGCTGATGCATTTCGAGATGATCGTCGAGGGTGTGCCCCTCGACGAATTCCATGACGATGTAACCGAGAGACGTGCCCGATTCACTCGATTCTTCGCCGATCTCGTGGATCGCCATGACATTGGGATCGTTGATACTGGCCGCGATGCGTGCTTCCCGCTCGAACCGCAATCTGCGTTCGTCGTCCTTGAGGAATTCCCCGGAAAGAATCTTGAGGGCGACCTGACGACGGAGTTTGTCATCTTCGGCGAGGTAGACGGTACCCATGCCACCCTCACCGAGCTTTCGCACGATCTTGAAGTGGGCGAAATTCTGTCCAACTTCGAGCACAGGGCTACCTTTCGAATTTTTCGATCGTCTCGACATCGAGGCCGAGGACATCATGCAGGCGGACGATCGTTGCGACGCGGTCCATCTTAGCAGCGGCGATACAAATGACGGATTCCGAAACGACGCCACTTCCGAGCAGGCCCGTGTCATAGGCCTCGCGGAGCCACACGATCTCTATACGATAAATCTCGGCTACAGTTTCGAGACTGAGGTAGAGATCGCCTTCTATATAGACTCTATCTCGCATCAGGTCGAGTCCCCCGCTCTCGCGCCTCCGGAAAGGGTCGAAGATTCACTTCGGCCAAGTTCCCTCAAAAGCTCCTTCTGCTGGTCGGACAGGGACTTGGGCAGATCCATCTCGATCCTCACGAGCAGATCCGACGGAGTTCCCGATTCATCGGTCAGGCCCTGGCCACGCAAGCGTAACCGATCACCGGAATGTGAGCCCGGGGGGATGGTCAGAGAGACCCGCCCACGCGGGGTGCGGACGCCAATCTTGGCTCCAGCCGCCGCTTCCCAGGGCGCGATCGGGACGCGGGCTTCGAGATCAGAACCCACGATCCGATAGGACTCGTCATCATCGAGGCGGAGCGTGATGAAGAGATCGCCGTTCTCACCTCCGCCTTCGCCCGGCTCGCCCAGACCCTTCAGCCGCAGTTTCAGTCCGTCCCGGATCGCCTCCGGCAGTTTCAGTTCGATCGTTTGGTTCTTGTGAACCTGCCCGACCCCGCCGCAGGAAGGACAGATGTGCGAGGCCAACGAGCCCGTCCCGCCACAACTCGGGCAGCCCATCCGGGCCGGAATCTCGAAGCTCCGTTTTCCACCCTGTATGGCCGTGGTGATGGAGAGGTGGAGTTCGGCGCGAACATCTGCCCCGCGATAGCGATAGCGGGCGTGTTGACCCGGGGGAGTTTGGAAGTCCTGGCGGAACTGTCCCCCGAACATTTCCTGGAAGAAGTCCGAGAAACCCGAGGACTTGCCAAAGGCCGCCTCAAACTCCTCCTGGCTCATCGTCCTCTGGTCCGACTTCGGTTCGAATTCTTGACCGTGTTCCCAGTTCTCGCCAAAGCGGTCGTATTTGGTCCGCTTCTCCGGATCAGACAGCACCTCATAGGCCTCGCTGATCTGCTTGAACCTGGTCTCCGCCTTGTCCTGGTCATCGCTCTTATGGTGGTCCGGGTGCCACTTCAGGGCAAGTTTGCGATAGGCCTTCTTGATCGAGGCCTCGCTGGCGCTGCGGTCGAGACCCAGCACATCGTAGTAATCTTGAAACTTCACGTCGTCCTCGGGCGGTTGAGCCGGGCATCGGACCAGAATCCCCGTCAGTCTGCCAGAAGCACGACGAGAATGCAGCCATCGCCCATGTTACCGGGGAACCGCTCGGAATATTCGCGCCCCGCGCTGCGGTCGACCCCTGCGGCGACCGGATGTTAGGGCGCCACGGGACCAGCTTTCGTATGCTGAGTCCCGGTCGACAAGCACACAAGGAGGCTTCGTGGTATCGAAACAGAGCAAAACGACACTTCGGGAGATCACCGCAAAGACGGTTCGTGAGATCTGTGCGATCACCGTTCGCGAGGACCAGAACCAGTTCGTTGCGCCCAACGCCATCTCCATCGCTCAGGCCTACTTTGACAAGAACGCCTGGTTTCGCGGCATCTACGCGGATGACACCCCGGTCGGATTCGTCATGTTGGAGGACCAGCCGGAGGTGCCCGAGTACTTCCTTTGGAGATTTATGATCGCCGCTCCTTATCAGGCGATGGGATTCGGTTGCGAGGCGATCCGACTTCTCGTCGAGCATGTCCGGACTCGTCCCAACGCCACGGAGCTGCTCACCAGTTGCGTTCCAGGAGAGGGCAGCCCTCAGGGGTTCTACGAGAGGCAGGGGTTCGTCTGGTCGGGTGAGGTCGACGAGGGTGAGCATGTGCTGAAGTTGACTCTGTAAGCCCACGCGCGCTGTCTCCACCGGAGGCCCCTATCTTGCACCTGTGTGAAGGCAGAGCCGAGATCGCGACGATTCGGTAAGGGATTCGCGAGGCCGTGCGTCGGTCAAAAGTCAACAAGCCGGCGAGTTGCCACACGCTGCGGCATTCGTTCGCGACCCACCTGCTGGAGTCGGGGTACGACATCCGAACGATTCAGGAGCTTCTGGGGCATCGCGACCTGAGCACGACGATGATCTATACACATGTTCTCAATCGAGGTGGGCACGGTGTGCAGAGCCCGCTGGACGGACCGTTCTAGGTACGTAGTTGTACGTGTCGTGGGCCAACACCACAGGCTATCCTGCTATACTGCGAGAGTGAATAGGTGGCGAAGTATTTAGTTAAGTCGGATTTTGGGCGCGCTCGGTATGGGCGTACTAGGATCCTCAGAATAGTAGTTATACTGATTTCGCATCTAACCGTTCCGTAGCCAGACGCTGAAAGGCTGGAGAATCTTGCGAGTAAGATACGTGACATTGTGGCTTATCGTGGCAGTAGCCTCTTCAGCGATCATTGATTTAGCTCGCGCGGCCGTAAATCCTGGAGATCCGGTAGGGGCATGTTGCCTGGAACTCGGCAGGTGCCGTGTCTACGACTCGGCTACGTGTTCAGATCGCAGTGGTACCTATCAGGGCGATGGAACGGACTGCACACCAAATCCTTGCCCGAACCAAATGGGTGCGTGCTGTGTTGGCGGGTGTTCCTGTGAAGTCATCTCAGAAGATGAATGCAACGAGAGAGGCGGGGGATACCTTGGTACCGGCGTGGAGTGTGATCCGCTTCCATGCAACGACCCGGTGGGTGCTTGCTGCCACGAGGATGGTTCCTGTTACATATCAGAAGCCTATTTCTGTTACGGAGCGGTGTGGCTGAAGTGCGAACCATGCGACCCGAATCCGTGCCCTCCACTCGGGGCCTGCTGCCTATGGCCGTGGGGTGATTGCCTGATCACTACTCAGGAGTCGTGCTCTGTTCGTGAGGGGGAGTGGCAAGGTGAGGGGGGCGCCTGCGACCCGAACCCGTGCCCTCCTATCGGCGTGTGTTGTATAGACGGGGAGTGCTTGGAGATCGTCGAAGCGTACTGCTTGGTAGTCCTGGGCGGGGATTGGAGGGGGGAAGGGACCACTTGTTTCCCGGATGATCCGTGCCGTCCGACTCCGACGAAGGATCAGAGCTGGGGCCAGATCAAGAAAACGTACAGGTAATCCGGAAGTGCGGGGGTGATCTTCCAGCATAACTAGGCATGCAGCGGACGGCCCCTTTGTCACACCGCTTGTTCCAAGCGTCGCGCCAACCCTGCGGGCCGGGTCCGCAGCTGGCAAAGTAGTTAGGCTGACATGGAGAAAGGTGCCATGAACTACGACCGACACGATTCGGTAGCCTCCCGTGTGGCGGTCTGTTTCGCTGTGCTGCTGTTGCTCAGCGGATGTCAGCCTGAAGACAGGATCGCGCCCAGAACCGAGACGTCGGCCTCTGCGCGACACCAAGCCGAACTCGACGAGCTAGATGGCGTTGTCACGATCCGGCACTCTCTGACCCTTGGACGGGACAGATTGGATCCTACCGATCCGATCGTGGACCTCCGCCCCCTGAGGGCACTTGAGACAGTGAGTGGGAGTGTGTACATCAAGGACCTAGACGAGGTGACTACACTTGAGCCGCTTTCGTCGCTCCGTTCGATCGGCCTGACCTTCCACATTGGTGGGAATGATGGAATCACGACGCTCGCCCCCCTCTCGAACCTGCGTGATTTCGGTAACAACTTCGTCGTTCAGTACAACAGTCGATTGAAATCGTTAGTCGGGCTCGAAGGTGCTACCGACCTGGGCAGCACCTCAGTTCTGTTTGTGGGAAACGACTCTCTGGAATCACTGCACGGGTTGGAGGGCCTAAAGAGCCACGGAGACGGTCCAGGGCGCGGGTTTGCCACCCGTTTTATTATCGCGAACAACCGCCGACTCAGCAGCTTGCGAGGGCTGGAGAACCTCAGGTCGGTCGGCGCGTTGTCGATCCGAAACGCTCCACTTCTAGACGATCTCGATGACTTGGCTGGCCTCGAGGTAGCGGGATCTATCTCGTTTGCTTCGAATTCTGGGCTGTGCGAATCTGAGATCCAAGCTTGGGCCAAGACGATCGAGATTCACGGTGCAGTCGTTACTTTCAAAAATGCGGTTTGCTTGGAGCGGTGAGGCCTAACAGGGCATGCAGCGGACTGTCCCTTTGTCACGCCCTTGTGCCAAGCGCCGCGCCAAGCCAGCGGGCCGGGACCGCAGCTGATGCAAAGTAGTTAGACGTGTTTGGTCGCCAACGTAGTTGGACGTCGTCTACGAGGCGAGAGAGGAGGAGAAGTTGCGTAGGATCCTTCTACTCATTGCAGTACCGGCTTTCGTCGTGCTTGCCCCAGTAGTCCACGCCGATGGAGTAACACTTGTCGGAGACGTGACTCGCGAGCCGAATGCGGGTGAAGGTCCGTCTTCCGATGAATGTGCGATGGTACTGTTTGTTGGTGACCTGGGCGCTGAAGTCGGTATTGGCTGTTCAAACAGTAGCGGTACATCAGGTGGGCCAACCGCGGTGGCTGTCTGGTACGACTCGCCGCTCCCGACTCCCTTCATTATCTCCAGCCACTACTACCACGTCTTTACACAGGTGTCTCCGGCGATGAGTGCGCTGACGTTTCGCGTCTGGTCCGGGGGCGAAGTGCCTGGCTCGCCTATCGGCAGTTTTACCGGCCTCGATTTCAGTGCCGGCAATCACACTGTTGCGATCGAACCGGCCATCGAGGTCCATGAGGCACAGTTCTACTATGGCCAAGTTCAGCCGCAAGATAGCGTTGGGATGCGATGGGGTCTTGACACTTCCTCCGAGTCGGCAGGAGCCAGCTTTGTACTCGCCCCGACTTGTGGGCTAGATTCCTGGCATACGGTAGATTCAGTAGGGTTCCCTGGGAACTGGGTGATGACCGTGTCTCTCGAAACGTGTGGCTACCCCCCCGTGGAGCTGACGAGCTGGGGAGAGGTGAAGGCGCTCTATCAATAGTTTGAACGCGGCGTCGATCGCAACGGACGTGCGACCCGTGAAACGTCTAACAGGGCATGCAGCGGACGGCCCTTTTGTCACGCCGCTTTGGAAAGGCGTCGCGCCAACCCTGCGGGCTGGGCCCGCAGCTGATGCAAAGTAGTTATGCTGTCAGTGCCGCTGGGACACATCGAGTGTTGAAGTGTGAGCCAGTCTCCATTGGCACAGATACTAGCGACTCTGTGCGTCGGCGTTCTTGAAGCTTCAGAACATCGTATTGTCATTGGCGGATTGCTCGGGTACGGGCTGCACGACATCCCAATGCTCGACCATGCGGCAGTCCTCTACTCGAAATATGTCAACTATTGCAAGCCCAAGGTCCTCTGGCGTCGCTTGAGTGTGGTAATGAACAGCAACCAAGTCATCGGACGCAATGATGCGATGGATAGTGAAAGTCCGTTCCGGAAAGCGCTCCAAGAGCTTTTCGAGGAAGCTGATGACGGCGTCGCGGCCGTCGGGAAGGATGGCCTTATGCTGTATGTATTCGGGGTGAACCCAGGTTTCGAAGGCTTCTCGGACCTTTTTCTGCGTGTAGAACAGATCGACAAACTGGTCCACGACTTCGCGGGGTGACATGTTGCATTCCCCATGATCCGGCACCGGCGGCGGATCTTCCGATGCCAATACCGGGACGGTGAGTAGCATTGTTCCGGATAACTGAAAGAGGATCGTCAATTGTCTGAGTCTCGACCCCATCTACACCTCCTAAGGACTATCATGATATGTCGACCGCCTCTCACTCTATACTGCCTGCGGTGATGTGCCTAGTTCCCTCAATCTCCTCTACACAGTACGAACCGCGACTATCCGCTCCTAGCCGACCGGGGCCATCCTTCGCCAAATCGGGCGTTTGAATCGCATTGTTTCGAAAGTCGCGAACATCGAGTTGACGTTGTCCAGCGGCGACAAGCCACTGCAGCAGACCGGTCCGCTTGTCACGCCGGCTGCTCGAAGCGTAGACTAGAGAACAACCGTCGTTCGGCGCAGCCGTCGCGCCAATCGCCCCGGCAGCTGAGTGGCAGTCCGTTAGGCGGAACATTGGGCCGACGGACCACACAGGAGAGAACCATTGGCCGACAACCCGAAGACCACAGCGGCGACGGTGATTCCGACCATGCGATACAACGATGCAGCGGCCGCCATCGTTTGGCTCTGCGAGGCGTTCGGATTCGAGAAGCACCTTGTCGTGCCCGGTGAAGACGGGACAATCGTTCACGCACAGCTCGTCTTCGGGGACGGAATGGTAATGCTCGGCTCCGCGCGCGCGCGCGAGTTCGACGATCTTCAGAAGCCGCCGAGCGCTCTGGGTGGCGCCGTATCTCAGAGCTCTTACATCATCGTCGACGGCGTAGACAGCCACTACGCACGAGCTGTCGCGGCCGGCGCGGAGATCGTGATTGAGATTAGGGACGAGGACTACGGGGGGCGGGGCTACTCTTGCCGCGATCTCGAAGGGCACGTTTGGAACTTCGGCTCCTACGATCCCTGGGCCTCCGCCTAACGAAGCATGCAGCAGACGGTCCCTTTGTCACGCTGCTTGTACCAAGCGTCGCGCCAACCCTGCGGGGCGGGCCCGCAGGTTGCAAAGTAGTTAGGAGGCTTCCGTGCCGGTTCGCGGGAGAACCACGATCGAGACATACGACGCCGTCGCGACCGAATATCTTGAGAACACGCGCGACTTCTCGCCCGGGCTCAAATGGGTAAGTCGATTCGCGGAGGCGGTTCCGGACGGTTCCTCCGTAGCCGATCTAGGTTCCGGACCGGGTCGAGATACCGCTCGGCTCCGGTCACACGGGATCAACGCATTTTGTCTCGACCTGTCCTTCGGCATGCTGGATGCTGGTCGGTTCGAGTACCCGGCAAGCCGTGTTCAGGGAAGCCTGATGTCCCTGCCTATTCGAGGCTCGAGCATCGCGGGCGCCTGGGCCAACGCGAGCCTCCTCCATCTCGCGCCGACTGAGTTTCGCCTGGCTCTTTGCGAGATACATCGGGTGCTCATTCCTTCGGGCCATCTTCACATTAGTGTCAAGCGCGGCGAGGGATCGGAATGGGAGTCCTCGCGGTACGGACGTCCACGGTGGTTCCAGTACTGGTCAGGCGCCGAGTTCGATCGTGAACTGAACCGAGCTGCCCTCGTCCCGGTGTTCTCATCTGAAGAGAGAAGCCCGTCCGCCACCTGGCTGGTTAGGTTGTGCCGTGCCGTCTAACAAGTCGTTGCAGCGGGCGTGCTCACGCCTAGCCGTTACGAAGCATGGTAGGATCAAGTCCTTCCTAGGCGTTCAAGGAACTGCTCGGCAAGTCGCCGCACGCCGCTGAACGTCCCAGTCGTTGTGCCGATAGAGAGCAATCGAAGGAAGCGCAGGGAAAACGATGATCGCACGTGTTTGGAACGGCAGAACTCCTCTTGAGAAGGCCGACGCGTATCTCGCGTTTCTGAAGGAACGCGCCGTGCCCGACTACTCCGGAGTTGAAGGGTGTCTCGGAGTCTACGTTTTGCGCCGGGATACGGGGGATGCGGCGCACTTTCAGACTTTGACGTTCTGGGTTTCGGAGAAGGCAATCCGCGCGTTCGCTGGAGATGAGGTGTTGAAGGCGAAGTACTACTCGGAAGATGACGAGTTCTTGCTTGAGTTCGAGCCGGAGGTACAGCATTTCGAGGTTACGGAAGGCGCCAGGCTGGGCACGGCATAATTAGCCCTTGCAGCAGACTGTCCGCTACGCCGCCCACAACTGAACGGCAAGACGTAGTAGGCAGACTTGATCGAACGGAGGCAGCTCAATTGGGCGCTGAGTCAGTATCAGCCGGTAAGAGACTTGCTGTCCTGCACGAACTGGGAAAGCGGAAAGAGGAAAGATAGGTATGCACATTCTTGAGCATCTGTTTCTCGTCGGTGAGTTCGCGGAGAGAGCGCACCTGCTGTCAGGGTTGACGCTCGAGCAGGTGACTCTCCGGCCGGAGGGCGTGTCGCACTCCATCTACGAGGAGCTATGGCACCTTGTGGGATACCAGCAGAGCATCATTGCCCCAGGGGATGCGCCGCCCGACGATCTGTTCCCGACCACGGTACCGGAACACGAGGACCAATGGCACCAGCTGGTGCAACTGTTCCTGTCCGGGGCTCGTGCCGCCGCAGATTTGGGACAGACACCTGCGCGCCTGACCGAGGAGGTCGAGCCGGGCGTGACCTTGGCCGACGAGTTGAACAGCGTGGCCGTGCACAACGCTTATCACTTTGGCAAGATCGTTGCCTTACGCCAGCGGATCGGTGCGTGGCCGCCCAGAGCATCAGATGCATCGTGACTTGTCGGGCAGTGTTCAGTGCCGCTCTAACTGAGCGCTGCAGCCGACGAGTGGAGAGCCAGAATCTCGTAGCCCGGACAATCGTCTAACAGGTCGACAGCGGACGGTCCATTTGTCACGCTGTAGGAATCGAAAGGAAATACTCACCTCTGTGGTCGTCTACTTTGAGATTCCAGTAACTGAACTCGAGCGAGCAGAACTCTTCTACTCTCGAGTGTTTGAGGTCCACCTAGCTCGAGAAGAAGTCGATGGCAATGTGATGGCTCATTTCCCGAGCACGGGTCGTGTATCAGGCATCTCGGGATCATTGGCCAAGGGAGAGAGTTACTTGCCCGAAGACTCGGGAGTAAGGGTCTATTTCGGTGTCGAATCGATTGATTCGATTCTCATCCGAGTGGCCAACGAAGGTGGCAAAGTCGCTTATCCAAAGACTGATGTCGGCGATTATGGCTTTGTGGCCGAGTTCATCGATTCAGAAGGAAACCGTATCGGACTCAACGAACCTCGAAGCGAATAGGAATTATCGATACCAACTGGGTGTAGTATGGAACTCACAAGAATAAGGGTGTTCCCACTCAAGGGATTCGTTCTCAGAGCGACTGCGTCGATTACAGTCGATGAAACGCTAGTGATCAAAGGGCTCAAGATCGTGCTGATGAGAGACGGTCTTCGAGTTACATGGCCGGCCAGGCGGGCTGAGGACGGTAGCTACGTAAACATTGTTGAGCCGGTGACCACAGCCAAGTTTAAGCCGTTCGAACAAGCGATTCTAAAGGCATACTATGAAGCCACTAAGAGTGCTGGAGATGGCGAGTCCTATCAGGGTCCGCAAGTCTAACAGGCATGCAGCAGACGGCCCTTTCTCACGCCGCTTGTTCCAAGCATCGCGCCAACCCTCCGGGACGGGCCCGCACCTGATGTGTTGTAGTTGAACGGACCTGAGATCTGTGTCTCCCATTCCAGAAGGCGACTGACTTTGGCCTTTGCAAATGCTCTAGCGCACTGCCGCCGGCTCAGGTCGCGGAGCTTGCAGCTCCGGAGAATCGGTTGGTGCCTACTCCTTCCGATGGCTCTTGTTGCGAGCACTTCGGCGTGTACTGTGGTCGGGGCAGGAGTTGGACGTGCGATTGACGAATCAAAGTTGGCGCCGCTGGGAATCGCCGCGGTCTCCGATTCCCTTGCCGGTCGCCGCATCCTGTTGCAGTTGAGCAATGGCGACGAACACTCGGGGAGACTGCGGGGCCTGATGAGATCAGACAGAGGCACGGCTGTTGTTGTGGAACGGAAGCCGCACCGAAGCCTGTTTCGCAGAGTAGACGCGTCGTCCGACACCGTCATGGTTTCATCGTCTGATTCGCTGTATGTTGGAGGTGAGCCAGGGAATGGCATGGGTTTCGGGGTCATGATCGGAGTGGGTATCGATGTCTTCCTGCTGAGCAGGTTGTGGCAAAACCTTGACGAGATCGTGCTGAACTGAGAGCGCGCCAGTGCGACGAACAAGGTGGGCGGAGCCGTTGTCGGGCCGTCTCTGGAGCCCGTCTGTTTGGAACAGATCTCGCGAAGAGGAACGTGCTAGAAGTCCGGGCCCCCAACTAAGCATTCAGTGGACGGTCCCTTTGTCTCGCCGCTTGCTCTGAGCGACGCGCAAACCCCGCGGGCCGGGGCCGCAGCTGATGCGAAGTCGTTACACCGACGTAGTTTGCACTTGGTGTCCGGAGGTGAATGTTTGGAGCGTCCTGCCGATGTCTTCCGCGTCCTCACGCTGAACTCATGGTTCCATCCGCCATTCGACGGCCGGGCAACCGAGATATCTGCCTGGATCGATCTCCTGGATCCTGATGTTGTCTGCCTCCAGGAGGTTCGGGTCAGTGCGCCGGCCAGGGCCGAGTTGATCGAGTACGTTGCTCGAAATTGCCGAGAGCGCTGGTACTCATCGATCGGTCACAGGTCCGAATGGTCGAATCTTGCCGCTAGCAACACGATCTTGAGCCGCCGACCGATAGAAGAAGCCACCACTCACTCCCTGCCTGAGTCGGTCGGTCGGTCCAGAAATGTCCTACACGCCGTGACGTCTCGGGTTGATGTGTTCTGTACGCACTTGACCTCGTCTCCAGCGGGCGCCCTTGTTCGAGAGGCGGAGGTTCTTGCGATCGATGAGATCATTGAATCGAGCGCGTACCGTGACTCTCCTCTACCTCCGATCCTTGCGGGCGACTTCAATGCCACTCCGGGTTCGAGTGCGATCCGATACCTTCGAGGTGAGCAAAGCCTCGAACGTCGCGCGACCTTCTTCCAAGACGCATGGGGTGTACGCGGCGAGGGTGATGGCCACACCTGGTCCCATCGCAACCCACATGTTCCTCCGACGTATCTGTTCGACGCTCGGGTCGACTATGTGTTCGTCGGCATGCCGAAAGCGCCGCTCAGCTGGAGTGGGGGTAGCGATCCGAACGTGACTCCGGTCGGTCAAGTTGTCGACGCGAGAGTGGTCTGCGACAGAAGCTTGACCGGTACCTTTGCGAGCGATCATTTCGGCGTTGTGGCCGACATCCGATGTTAGTGTAAGTAGCGGGGTCCGCGCCAAGTCGCCTCGCGAACGGGCTTGCAGCTGATCCATGGTAGTTAGGCATACAAATGGTGATTCTGTTGAGGACAGTGCTTAGGACGTCGATTGGTGTCTGCCTCTTGCTTGCCTATGGGCCACTGTCATGGGCCTCTGGTGAGTCTTTGCAGTTCCCCGACGAGGTCGTCTCTGTGGCAGATTCTCTGATCTCCTACTGCGACTCCCTGGATTGTCAGGTCGAGGTCGACGAGAGTTCGACGAACTTCTACATCGAGGGCACGGGCGAGATGGTGTATCCCGATGCGATCCTTGTCTCAAGTGAATGCTTGGCCGACCATGTGAACATAGTTGTGAAGTGGCTCTTTCGGAACGGTTGGGAAGATGCTGGTTTCGCGGATGGTCCCTGCAGAACCATGTCTTGGTTCGTCCGTGGAAACGTGTGTTGTACGCTGTTCGAGCAGACGGGTCCGTGCCTCGGTCCCCGGGAGGTAATGGCGGCTGACTCCGCCGGCGTCGTGATCGAATGGTGGGCCGATGCTAGTTTTCAGTTTGCTGAGAGGCCCTCCCGAAGCAAGGAGAACTGACGCCTAACAGGGCATGCAGCAGACGGCCCCTTGGTTACGCCGCTTGTTCCAAGCGTCGCATCAACCCAGCGGGCCGCGTCCGCAGCTGATGCGAAGTCGTTAACCAGCCAAGACGGGGGTGAGACGGATGATAAAGCACGATGGAGACACGTCAGTAGCGACCAAAGAGCAAGATGCCCTCTATCGTGAGTTTCGGGAGGTTTGCGGACCACCGATGATGAAGCTTGCTCTTCTTGACATTGGTGAACTGTGGTTCTACGACGGCCTCGCATGGACCAGGTGTGTATGAAAAGAAGCGCCCTTCTTTTGGTGATAATTGGGATGACATCGAGTTGTAGCGGTCAACCAAAGCACATTTCAGGATGCCTCGGCGGACTGCTCGGCACCCATGGTGGAACGCTGATAACGGTGTTTCCGGAAGGGGCAGGCGAGGTTGTTCGAGGAGATGGACACGAAATGTTGATCGTCGCAGACGGAGTGGCGGCAAGTTACAAGCTGAACGAATCCGTTAAGCTGAGGGCGATTCCCAACACCGGATGGTCGTTCGACAGGTGGGAGGGGAACGTCACAAATGAAAACTCGAAGGATACCAAGTTGAGACCCCGGCGAGAGGGGCGCGTGACTTGTTTCTTTAAGCATGGTGAGGAGCCATGGTGGTGATCGACGTGCACGTGTGACGCCGTTTGTTCCAAGTATCGCGCCGACCCTGTGGATTGGGTCCGCAGCTGATGCAAGTAGTTAGACGGAGGTGGAAGTGAAGCCAAAGCCCGCGCACCTAGGACCTCGATACGCCGCGCAGTTCCTGGACGAGCGTGTCGCGAGGGCGTACCATACTCGGCCTCCCTATCCCGCGGAGGTGTTTGAAGTACTCAAGTACCTCGCCGACAAGCAGGTGCTGACGGTACTTGATCTCGGGTGCGGGACGGGCGAGATCGCGCTGAACGTCATCGGCTGGGCGGAGCGTGTAGACGCGGTGGACTCATCGAGGGAGATGCTAGCGATTGCCCGCTCACGGCCGGAGGCTGAGGGCTCCTGCATTCGCTGGGTCCACAGCGCCGCGGAGGAGTTTGAGTTCGAGGGTCCATACGGACTTGTGGTGGCCAGCGAGAGCCTGCACTGGATGGATTGGCAGGTTGTTCTAACGAAGATTGGCGCGTCGCTGAGTCCGGGAGGCCAACTCGCTTTGGTGGTTGGTCGTCAGTTCAGCGGTTTGCCGTGGCAATCGGAGCTACAAAGCTTCATTCCCGAGTACTCGACGAACCGGGAGTACCAGCCCTATGATCTAGTTGAGGAGCTGTCAGAGCGGGGACTGTTTGCGGAGCAGGGCCGAAGGGTGACTTCGCGCGTTCCGTATCAACAGGCGCTCGACGACTACGTCGAATCGTTCCATTCCCGTAACGGGTTCTCCCGAGAAAGAATGGGGGATTCAGAAGCTTCAGAGTTCGACGCCAGAGTGCGTTCAACGGTACTTTCTTACGACAGCAGCGGTTGCGTCAGGGGCGAGGTTCACGCCTCAATCGTCTGGGGGAGGCCCGTCTAGCAGAGCATGCAGCGGGCCGTGTCCGAAGCTGAAGAACAGTAGTTAGGCGGAAAGGAGAGACACATGAGGCTCCTGTTGTTTGTTGCCGTCTTTGTTCTAAGTGCTTCCACCGACTTGTATGGGCAAGAAGGCTCCGCACTGGTCACGAATCTCCGCGGGAATGGATCTGTCCCGCCGAGTGGCAGCCAAGGTTCCGGCTGGGTCGGTACCGATGTTGGCGGAGCTGGAAATGGAGTGGATTCGTGTCATGTCGCGCTACAAGAAACAGTTGACGTGTACGTGTTGTACTCTAATCTCGAAGGTACTCCGACCGGCGCCTACATTCATCTCGGGCGCGAAGGCGAAACTGGGCCGAGGCTCTTTACTCTCTTGGAGGGCTTCGTTCCTCCAGACTCATCCTATCAAGTCATATTCGATCCGAAAGACTGTGAGGCCCTGGCCGACGGAGGGGCGTACGCCGTGATCACGACTGACGCGCACCCGAGTGGCGAAATTCGTGGTCAGACCTCTTGGAAATGGTTCGCTAATCCGGTTTTCAACGGGAGCTGGGGCGGAGTCAAGGCGAGGTACCGTTGATGCGTTTAGGCATTCGGAGTCTCCGTCGAGAGAGGCAGGGACGACTTAGGGGTGACCGTTGTTGTTCTCTTTCGTGAGCAGGAGCCGCCTAAGGGCATGCAGCAGCCGGTCCCTCTTGTCACGCCGCTTGTTACGAAGAAGTATCCTAGTTGGCAATAGACTTTGCTATCGAGCATGAGGTACGTGCATGGTCTCAAAATTGATCCTGGTTTTTATCGGCGTGATACAACTGCTTGCGGGTACTTGGGCTGGGTTCTCAGTATTCGAAGACACTGCGGCTCCGGCAAGTGCTTTGGGCATGATGGGCATGCTAGGTTCTCTGTTTCACACTGCGGTTCTCTTTGCTGCAGTGAGCTTCAGAGTGCGCGAGCGGAAGATCGTAACTCTGCTGTTGCTTGTGTGGCACGTGCCGGAGGCAGTTCTGATTGCGGCATTCGGAATGGGAGTCCCTGAGGAGCAGCGTCTTGTTGGAATTGCGCTGCATGCCACCCTTGGCGTCCTGGCGCTTCTGTCTTGGCACTTGGCGAAAAGAGAACTAGTGTGAGTTCTCGATAGTGAAGTGTCCGCATCTCGAGTGTGGTGCGGCCGGGCATCGTCGGAACGGACGATTGGCTGTCGAACTCGGCTTGCAACGGATACAGGGTAGCCAGTCAGACCAACTGAGGTGATCGTGGACACTGATCCCAACGCTCTACGCGCTCGTATCACGGACGCCGTGTGCAAAGCTCTACTGCCGTTGCCCCACGTGTTGGCCGGTTGGGAGAGCGGCAGCGTCGCCTTCGAGCTCGTGGACGAGTACTCCGACATTGACCTGAACTTCTTGTTGGATGACGCGGCCCTGCCGGATCCTCTATATGCCGTTGTCGAGTCTGCACTCGAAACCGTGTCGCCGATTTCTGCCAGGCACTTCGAGCCTCCCGGCCGTTACTACAAACTGAGGGATGGTGGCGATTTCCTCTTGGTCGACGTGTGCATCTTCCAGACCAAGGCGTTTGGTGAGTGTCTCGACGTTGAGCGTCACGGAAACATTCGGCCGCTCTTCGATAAGGAGCAGTGGCTACGCAGCGACTCCTCAGCCGTGGTTTCCCAGGTAGGTCCGCGAGCCAAGCGTTGGGACGATCTCGAAGAGTGGTTTTCCGTGAGTCAGAGTTTTGTCCGCAAGGCGATCATTCGCGGCCACGAAGTGGAGGCCTTGGCGGCGTTCTGGGGTTACACGCTAAAGCCGCTCGTGGAACTTCTCCGCATACGATATTGCCCCGCGCGTTGGGACTTCGGCATGCGCTATCTCCAGAGAGACCTTCCGCGTCCTGTGTACGATGAACTGCGGGACATTATGTTTGTCGGAGACGCTGTTGACCTTGCGGATCACCACGCCAAGGCGGTCGCATGGGGAGAGAGACTACTGCGAGAATCGGATTCGGTCAGTGAGGCCGAATCCTAGCCAGGGGTCGGCTACAATGTGCTGCAGCAGATCGTCTATGCGTCGGCGTTCCCGAGCTCTGGGTAGTTCCTTGTGCACGTAGCCGTTTCGAGGCCGGGTGCAAATCGCCGCCGGCAGCTGAGCACCGGTCCGTGAGAAGGCCTAGATTTAGACATGGTCAGAGGTGAGAGTGGAGCCGCGTAACGTAACCTACTTCGAGACGTCCGAGGTGTTTAGGGCTTGGCTTGAGGAGAATCATCCAACTTCCAGGGAACTTTGGGTAGGGTACTTAAAGAAGTCGACTGCGCGCCCAAGCGTTACATGGGAGGAAACCGTTGACGAGGCATTGTGCTTCGGTTGGATAGACGGCATCCGGAAGCGAGTCGACGACGAAGCGTACACGATCCGTTTCACCCCGAGGCAGGAGAGGAGCGTTTGGAGTTCTCGAAACATTGAGCGGTTCGACGTGTTGTTGGCTGCGGGCCGGGTTTCGCTAGCGGGTAAGGCTGCATTTCAAAAGCATGCGGAAGCCCGCCCGAGAGATTACACCAATAAGCAGGGGTCTGGGTCGCAACTGTCGGCAGACTACGTCGCCCGACTACGTGCGAACCACGCCGCCTGGGCCGACTGGGAATCACGTCCACCAGGGTATCGCAGGCTAGTGGCGTGTTGGGTCATGAGCGCGAAACGAGAGTCGACCCGCGAGCGTCGGTTGGTTGCGTTGATCGAAGACTCTGCGGTAGGCCGCAAGGTGAAGCCACTCCGGTGAGTTGTACTCGTAGGGCTGATGGTCAGTTGCAGGCCTTTGCCAGAGGTCCTCAACTCTTATCGGGCCTGCCTTAAGCCAAACACTCTCTCCCAATCAGGCCGTCGCTGAGTTGGAGTGCTATGTAACATGAAGGAAACTCCCACATGCTTGAATTGAGACCGTCATGTGAGCATTGCACTAAGCCACTACCGCCCAATTCGACGGAAGCAATGATTTGCACATTTGAGTGCACATTCTGCAAGGATTGTGTCGAGAACGTTCTGGAAAACGTTTGTTCAAACTGCGGTGGCGGGTTTGTTCCAAGACCAATCAGACCTAAAAGCAACTTGAAGAATGACAACTCTTTGAGCAGATATCCTGCTACGGATCAGATCACATATGAATTCGTGGACATAGAGGAGCATCGACTCTTTGCGAAAGGCATAAAGAACATTCCACCGGAGGAACGATAGTCTGTCGAAAACACGAGATCGGACGGGGGCCTTCGATTTGCGAAATGTTGCCATCATACTAGTAATTCTTCTTTCGGGCTGCGCAACTCGTAGCCCGAGTGGCGAGCGCGTTACGGATGTGCCGGCAAGCCACGACTACATTCTTGCTGTCCTTTTGGCTGGGGGGCGGGCGAACGAAATGGACGAGACGGCAGTATCTGAAGCTTCAATT
>Ga0315338_1002313_pt1 | contig 19360 bp, 15 predicted proteins | sample ASW8metaG_FD_204518 | JGI IMG/M metagenome (GOLD analysis project Ga0315338, IMG submission 204518) | Ammonia-oxidizing marine archaeal communities from Monterey Bay, California, United States - ASW #8 | ecosystem: Environmental > Aquatic > Marine > Coastal | place: USA: California | collected... | reverse complement strand
TTTTTGAGAAAAATTTTTGGCATAAGTTTCTTAATTTAGGTCCCAAAGGTTTTATTTACTACACTAATAAACAATTAAGCTTTGCAAAACTTCAACAAAAAAGCTTAAAGTTTACATCAAAACAAGTATGTTGTTCTGGTTTAGGAACGGACACAAAGTACTACCGGAATTTTTTTAATGAGGAATTAGAAAAATATAAAAAGAAAATAAGTTTTTTAAAGAAATCTAAAAAAAATAAAAAAATTTATACAATTATTTGCAGTATTAATAAACCATGGTTGCTTAAAAAAAATTCGCAAGAAATAGTATTTGAACTAATAATTGATGAAATATTAAAATCAAATACAAACTCAATAATTTTTCTAAGAAGACACCCAAAAGATATTAATGACAAAGCAGGCCATGCTCTAAAAGTATTTAATAAACTTGAATTAAAAAAGAAAAATGTTTTTTTTACAGATTTACATCCACAAATTTTATCTAGGATATCATCGAGAATGTTATGTTATGCACGGACGAATGTTATGACAGATGTTTTTGAATCTAAAATGATTGATTGTTCTGAATACAAAAAGGTAGATTTGAATAAAAATAATGGGCAATCGCCTGGAAATTACGGATATGGAGTAATCTATTTGAATCCACGAAAAAAGAATTTTAGGAAAAAATTTAGCCAAGTTTTAGTTAATGATAAATTTTTTTCAAAAAAAGAAGTTTTTAAGGAAGAAAAAAAACTTATCAAAGAAAATAAATTTGATTATGAGAAGATCAAAGAGTTTGTGAAAAGAAACTAATTCTTATATTTATGTAAATCTTCTAAATATTTTTTTAAGAAATTATAATTAATGAAAATAGCAGCTATAATTCCAGCGTTAAATGAGGAAAAAACTATAAGCACAGTTGTTAATTCAGTAAAGGAATTTGGATATTATCCTATTGTAGTATCAGATGGCTCAACAGACTCTACGATTTTTAAAGCAAAACAATCTGGCGCTTATGTCATTAAGCATAAAAATTCTCTTGGTTACGATCAATCTATTAAAACAGGAGTAAAGTTTGTATTAAAAAAGAATTTCGATTTTCTTTTAGTATTTGATGCCGATAATGAAATTAACAAAGATTGTTTGGAAATTTTTAGAAAAAAAATTATTTCAAAAAAATATTCGTTAATTATAGGCACAAGGAATTCTAAACCAAGATTTTCAGAAGTTATTTTTGGATATTATACTAAGATTAGATACAATGTTCCTGATATTTTATCTGGCATTAAAGCCTACTCGATAGAATTATGTAGGAAAAATAAAGAAATATTTGATAAAAATACTTACAACACCGGTTTAGCAATTAATGCTTTGAAAAAAAAAGAAAAATTTTGCATTGTACCTATTAAAATTAATTTTTTAAGAACTCAATCTAGGATAGGAAGAGAATTCTCAATAAATTTAAAAATACTTCAAATAATGTTTCTCGAAATAACTCAGGATTTAAAATCTTTGTTAAAGAAAGTTATTTGTAAATGACAAACTTTAGACAAAAATTAAAATCAAAATTAGGAGAATCTAGCTCAATATTAGAAGTAGCTAATTTTTTATATAAAAATTATTTAACAAGATCTGTAATAATTGTAATACTTTCTTTCCTTTCATGTCTTTCAGAAACTATTGGGGTTTTAACGATAATACCAGTCTTTCTCCTAATTTCTGGCGAAAAAACTTCAGACAGTGGTTTTGTTAACACTGTATATGAATATTTTTCGCAGTGGGGTCTTACAGATAATTTAATAACAATTCTTCTTTTTTTTATTTTAGCAATCACACTTAAATCACTATTAAAACTAATAAACTCTTATCTTATAGGAAATACATATGCCTTAATTGCACAAGAATATCGTTTAAAAATTATGGACGCTATTTATAAAGCAGAATGGAATTATTTTGTAACTCAAAAAACAGGTAGTTTAGCAAATTCAATAAGTAGCGAGCCTGAAAAAGCAGGACAAGCATTTAACTATTTTATAAAATTTGTTAATGCATTTGTTCAACTTTGTTTTTATTTATTTATAAGTTTTGCTGCATCGACTATCGTTACACTTTCTGGTTTTATTTATGCTATTTTTTTATTTTTAATAATTATATTTTTTCACAAACATATCGTATTAGCATCTCAAGGAGTTGTTAAGGGTGTGGAAAATATGACTGCAAGAATTACAGAATACCTTCTTTTATTAAAACCTATTAAATCAATGGAAAGCGGTTTAATTTTACAAAAACTTCTTGGTGATGAGGCAGATAAAATAAACACAAATACAAAAAAACAGATTTTAATATCAGAAGTTGTGGCATCAATGCAAGAGCCTTTAATAGCTATTTTTCTTTGCGGTTTTTTTTATTTATCAATAAATGTTTTTACATTCAATGTAACAGAAATTATTTTTTTAAGTTTTATTTTTTATAGATTAATGTCTTATTTAGCTCTCCTACAAGTTGGATATATCAACGTTATCAGGCTTCATAAATTTATGCATAATTTAAATAATACAATTACAAAAGCTACAAAAAATAAAGAGGAACATAAAGGAAGTATAAATTTAAAATTAAAATCCGATATAATTTTTGACAATGTTACTTTTAGTTATACAAATAAAAAAATTATCAAAGATTTATCAATAAAACTTAAAAATAAAAAAATTAATATGATTAGTGGAAAATCTGGTTGTGGTAAAACAACAATAGTAGATTTAATAATTGGTTTATATAAACCTAGTAGTGGTCAAATTCTCATCAACAACACACCTATAAATAAGATAAATATTCGTGCTTGGAGGAAACAAATAGGCTATGTACCACAAGAAACCATATTACTTAATGATACAATATTAAAAAATATAACATTTGGATCTAAATATAAGAAAAAAGATTTATATTTTGCTTTAAAGGCTGCAGAAATGGATCAATTTGTTAGTCAATTACCAAAAAAATTAAATTCAGTTATTGGAGAAAGAGGAGTTATGCTATCAGGAGGGGAGAGACAAAGGATATCTATAGCACGCGCGTTATTAAGGAAACCAAAATTAATTATTTTGGATGAAGCAACTGCTAATTTAGACCCAGTAACAGAAATGAAAGTTTGCACAATACTAAAGAAAATTTCAAAAAGAATAATGATTATAACAATTAGCCATAATCAACGACTGGTTAAAATAGCCGATCAATCTTTTCGATTTTCTAAAGGAAAATTGCTAAAAAAGAATGCAGCGTTGTAAATAAATCATGAATAGAAATTGGAATAAACTACTTTTTTTAACAAACTGTTTTTATATTGTAGAAATTAAATAATAAAAATGTCAATTATATCAAGAATATATACAAAAATTGTTTTTAAAAATTTTAAAAAATTAAAAAAAATAAATTATTATTATAGAGACATTGGTTCACTACAAAAATTTAGCAACTTAATAAAAGATAGAAGTGAAAATTTCAACTATACTTTTTCCAAATATTCTTATCAAGCTCACAATCCATTAATTGGAGCCGATAAATGCATAAAATATATATGTGAAAAATATCATGCAGCATTTGATTATTTAGACTCAAAACCTGTAAAAAGTTTATTAGAAATTGGATGTGGGTTTGGTGTAAGTACTTGGATATTAAAAGATGCAGTTAGTGGCGAGACAATAGGACTAGATATAAATAAAGAAGCTATAAAAACAGCTAAAAAACTTTTCCCAGAAGTTAAATATATACAGGAAGATTTTAAAAAGTATTTTAAAAAGAATCCCTCTGCTTTTTTTGATGTAATAATTTCATCTGACTCACCATTTCATATGCCAAAAAAAAATTCTGAACTAAATGATTTAAATAAAAGTAGAAAAAAAATTCATGAAACATCTCAACATCTTGCTAGTGGTAGAAAATTGATAAAAGGTCGTGAAAATATTATTTTATATAGAAAATTAAATCTAAGAACAGCAAAAGAAATATTAAATCATTGTAATAAGTACATACAAATAGGTTATAGAGCACAGAATATAAGATCTTTTCTTTTTTGGGAGCATAAAGCAAAAGGGATTCAGCTGTCATATTATATAACATTAATCGATGGGAAAAAGAATAGAATTTCATGGAAGTATCTAAAATACTTTTTTACATGGCATTATTTACAATCCATAATACATGCAATTCGTAATAGATTTTATATTCCACTTTAATTAAACAAAATGATAAAAAAAATTCTTTTAATTTTTTTGGCTTCACTTCCTTCACTTATAGTAATAGCTTTATCTCATTATAATTTTCCATTGTTTATAGAAAATTCCAAATCTTCTTATGATGGCAATTTTTTTGCAGCGGCAAAACAAATTTTAGAAACTGGGGGCTATTCCGGGATGCATAATTTTCCATTATATCCTTATGTAGTGGCTTTTATTTTTAAGGTTTTTGGCACCAATCCATTGTTTCCAATTATTATGAATGCCTTCTTTCATGGTTTAACTGCTTTTTTATTAGCAAATATTTCAAAAAAATTTAGTTCTAATTGGTTTTACCCGACTTTGATAATTACTAGTCTTTGGCCTCATTTATTATGGAGAACAACTTATTTATATGCAGAAACTTTTTTTACTTTAATGATAGTTACATCTTTATTTTTTATTTTCATATATTTTGAGAAAAAGAAAATATATTATTTATTATTATCTTCCGTTTTTTTAGGATTTTCAATAATTACAAAATCTGCAAATATTTTTGTTTTATTTATATTACCTTTATTTTTATTTTTTCTTTTTTACAAAAAAATAAAAAAAAATATTTTTTATTCATTTAAATTAGTCTTAATTTATGTATTTATATTTAGTTTTATTTTATCATTTCAGGTCTTGAGGATTTATAAAGAAACAGGTTATATTGGTTACAGCACCTCTAGCGGTTTTATATTACTGAACTATGTCTACCCATGTTTACAAACTAAATTTGGATGTGGAAAAAAAGATAGACCTGCAATGTATGAAAGTTGGAAAGCTTTTGATAAAGAAATGATAGATGTTAACTATCCTGATAGTATAAATCCAGTTTATATGAGTAATGTAAAAAAAGAAATTGCAATAAAACTTATTAAGGAAATAGATTTAAATCAAATTTTTGTTGCAACTTTTGGGGGTTATGTAAAACTTTTCTTACACAATTTTACTTACGATGTTTTTTGGAGATTAAAAATAAAATCTACCCACTTAACTGATTTTACTGGAAGTTTTTATACAAAAATAAAATTAATGTTAAAAAAGATTATATACGAAGAACATTTAATGTTTTTTTGGCTTTTTTCACAAATCGTTTTAATTTTTTCAAGAGTTATACAAGTTATAGGATTATATAATTTACTTTTTACTAAAAAAAATATTTATGAATTTTTATTATTATCGATTTTTTTCGTACCTATTCTTTTTAGCATAATAGCTATGGGTACAATAAGATACAGAATTCCATTTGAGCCATTTTTAATTATTTTAACAATTTCAGGTTTGTTTTACATAATTAAAAAATTTCGTAAAACATAAAAAACTAAAAATATTTTCTAGCAATTTAAATAAATTATGAAAGTTAATATACTTTTAAGTAGTAATTTTTTTAACGATCATTGTTCTTACAGTTTTGTATTTCCAATACTTAGGTCTTTAAACTTAATAAAAGACGGAGGAGCAGAAATAAAATTTTTTTATTCTTACAAAAAAAATATTTTTGATGGAGATATTTTGATTATCGATAGTAGATATTCTGGAAAACAAGAAAATACATTGCAATTTATTGATAATTTGAAAAAAAATAAAACAAAAGAATTAAAGATAATTTTTGCAGATACAGCGGATAATAGCGGACAAATAAAAACAGAATTTTTATCCTTTGTCGATACATATTGGAAAGGTCAGATCTTAAAAAATAAAAATGAATATATGAGACCGCATTATGGCGGTCGGTTTTTTACTGATTATTATAACAAAAAAAATAAAATTAAAGATAAGAACAAACAATTTAGCCATCCAATAAAAGATAAAAGATTATTAAAAAAAATTAAAGTTTGTTGGAATATGGGTCTTTGTGACCATGGAAAATATTCGCATATTAAACAGAAGATGTTTTCAATATTTAGATCTAGAATTTTTATTAGCAATTCAAATTCATATTGTAGTAATTATGATAATAGAATAAATAATTTGTCCTGTAGGATAGGAGATAAATATGATCGTGAAACAGTACAATTTCAAAGAAAAAAAATAAAGACTTTAATAGAGTATCGTACTGATACATTTAAAATAGGACGCTTTAAGTATTTAAATGAAATGCAAAATTCAAAATGTGTTATATCTCCTTTTGGCTGGGGAGAATTATGTCCTAGAGATTTTGAGATATTTCTATGCGGAGGAATATTAATTAAACCGGATATGAGTTTTTTTGATACTTGGCCAAACTGGTATATATCAAAAAAAGACGTACACAACACTGATTTTCATACTTATTTATCTTTTAAATGGGATCTTTCTGATTTAGAAAAAATTTTTCAGTCTGTAATAAAAAAATATGCAAAATTTAAACATATAGCAAAACAAGGGCAAAAGACATATATGATGTATACAAAAGGGGAAAGTTCAAAAATAATATTTGCAAAGAGATTTTTAGAACTTATTAAAAATTAATTTGATGAAAAAAAAATCTTTTTTAGTTTGCGGTGGAGCAGGTTTTATAGGTTCCAATTATATCAGGTCTTTATTAAAAGATAATTATAGAGTTATTAATTTAGACCTATTAACATACGCTGCTTCTTCAAGAAATTTATCTGATTTTGATAAAAATAAAAACTATAAATTTATTAAAGGAGATATAGGAGACAAAAAAAAAGTAAAATTTATATTGGAAAAGTTTAAACCAGATGCAGTTATTAATTTTGCTGCAGAAACTCATGTCGATAGGTCGATTGATAATCCAAGTACATTTATTAATACAAATATTTTAGGCGTATATAATTTATTAAATAATTCATTGGAATACTGGAACAAAATAAAAAAAAATAAAAAAAAATTTAAATTTATTCAAATATCAACTGATGAAGTTTACGGATCTATTAATAAAGGAAAATCAAAAGAACTATCACTAACATTACCAAGCTCACCTTATTCATCCTCAAAGGCATCTGCTGACCATTTGATTTTTTCTTTTTTTAAAACTTTTAATTTTCCTTGCTTGATATTAAGACCCTCTAATAACTATGGTCCTTACCAATTTCCTGAAAAACTAATACCTTTAATTATTTTAAATGCAATAGAAGAAAAAAAACTACCAATTTATGGTAGTGGTAGAAATATTAGAAATTGGCTTTATGTTGAAGATAATGTAGATGCAATAAAGAAAATTTTTTTTAGAGGTAAGATAGGAAATTTTTATAATATTGGAGGATTAGAAGAACTTTCAAATATTAAAATTGTAAAAAGCATTTGCAAAAGATTAGATTTAATTATACCTAGAAAAAATAACAAAAAGTATGAGTCTCTTATCACTTATGTCAAAGATAGACCAGGACATGATTTAAGGTATTCACTAAATTCTAAAAAGATTTCTCAAGAAACTGGTTGGAAACCAAAAATAAAACTAAACAAAGGTTTAGATTTGACAATAAAATGGTATTTAGAAAATAAAAATTGGTGGAAATCAATTAGAAAAAATAAATATAAAGGAGAAAGGTTAGGAATTTAATTAATGACTGAAACAAAAGCTATAGTTCTTGCGGCAGGCCAAGCTACAAGATTATTTCCTATAACTTACGCTGTTAACAAACAGCTTCTAGCAATTTATGATAAACCAATGATTTATTATCCTTTATCAGTGGTAATGTTAGCACAGATAAAAGATGTTTTAATAATAACTAGAAAAGAGGATTTAAAATCTTTCAAAGCTCTTTTAGGAGATGGGAAGAATTTAGGAATGAGAATATCTTATGCAATACAAAAAAAACCAAAAGGTATTGCAGATGCTTTTATAATTGGTGAAAAATTTATAGATAATTCAAATTGTCTTTTAATTTTAGGAGACAATATTTTTTATGGAGAAAATTTTAGATCTAAACTATTAAAAGCAAAATATAGAAGTGATGGCGCCACAGTATTTTCATATCCTGTGCACGATCCTGAGAGATATGGTGTTGTAGAATTAGATGTAAATAACCTAGCAAAAAGAATTGTAGAAAAACCTAAATCACCAAAATCTAATCTAGCTGTTACTGGTTTATATTTTTATGACAAAGAAGTAGTAAATATATCTAAATCACTAAAACCATCTAAAAGAGGTGAACTCGAAATAACAGATGTTAATAGAATTTATTTAAAAAAGAAGAAATTATTTATTGAGCCATTCGGTAGAGGATTTGCTTGGCTAGATACAGGTACACCAGAATCTCTGCTTTCTGCAAACAATTTCATAGGTACAATTGAAAAAAGACAGGGGTTGAAAGTAGCTTGTTTGGAAGAAATTGCTTTTAACAATGAATGGATAGATAAGAAACAATTAAATAAATTAAAAGATTTAATTTCTAACGGTCCATACAAGGATTATCTTAGTAAAATTTTAAAAAAATAAAATGTGCGGTATTACTGGCTTTGCTGACATAAGACAAAGTAAAAATTCTTATGATTCAAAAAGAATAATTGGAGATATGACAGATATTCTTAAGAGCAGAGGTCCAGACGATAAAGGTATTTGGATAGACAAGGAACATAATATTTGTTTAGGCCATAGAAGATTATCAATAATTGAACTATCAAATTTAGGAAAACAGCCTATGACAAGCCATAACAATAGATTTGTAGTTACATATAATGGTGAAATTTACAATTTTTTAGATATAAAAAAAGAACTTGAACAAGAAAATATTAATTTTTTAGGTAATTCAGATACAGAAGTTTTAATAGAAGCATTTTCAAATTGGGGAATTAAAAAAACTTTGTCAAAGATTTCGGGAATGTTTGCTTTTGCTATTTGGGATAAAAAACTTAAAGAACTTTCTTTAGCAAGGGATAGATTTGGGATAAAGCCATTGTATTATTCATTTATTGATGGTATTTTTTTCTTTGGTTCTCAAACAAAAAGTTTTTTAAAACATCCTTGTTGGAAAAATGAAATTTCTTTAGATGCATTAGGTTCATTTTTTAGACTAGGATACATTCCTTCACACCAAAGTATTTTTAAAAATACATCCCAGGTATTACCTGGCCATTACTTAGTTTTTTCAAATAAAAGAAAAATTAAACAAATACGTTATTGGGATTTAAAAAAAATAATTAAGTCTAAAAAAAATAAACAAAATAAAATTACTGACCTACAAAACCAAACTGAAATTATTTTAAATAATTCTGTAAAACAACATATGATATCAGACGTACCTATTGGATGTTTTTTATCAGGTGGGATAGATAGTTCATTAATTGCCGCATTAATGCAAAAAAATTCATTAAAAAAAATTAAAACTTTTAATATAGGGTTTCAAGATAAAACTCTTGATGAGTCTATGTATGCGCGACAAGTTGCAGAGTGTATAGGGACAGATCATCACAATGTTATATTTAGCAATCAAAATATAATTGATTTAGTTCCAAAACTAAATACGATTTACGATGAACCTTTTGCAGATTCATCACAACTTCCAACAACTTTACTATCATTAATTACAAAACAAAAGGTAAAGGTAGCATTATCTGGTGATGGCGCAGATGAGTTATTTGGTGGTTATAATCGTTATAATTGGGCAAAAAAAATTAAATTATTTTATAGCTTGCCATATTCTATAAGAATTATAATTGGTAAATCACTTAAATTTATTTCTCCTTTACAATGGGATAGTATTTTATCAAAACTTCCATTTTTTAAAAATTACTCGTTTCCTGGTGATAAAGTTTATAAATTATCAGAAGTAATACAGCTTCAAGATTTTTCTAATGTATATTCCTATTTAATATCTCAATGGCAAAAAAAAGATATTCCTTTAAACAGAAATATTCAATTAAATGAGTTATTTAGATTAAATAAAAAGTCTTCGTTAGATTTAAGTGAACAAATGCAATTAATGGACATAAATAATTATTTGCCTGATGATATTTTAACTAAAGTAGATAGAGCCAGCATGTCCTGCGGATTAGAAGTACGAGTGCCTTACCTAGAAAAAAATTTGGTAGAGTTTATGTGGTCAATAAATTCAAAAGAAAAAAATTCAAAAAAAATATTAAAAAATATTTTATACAAATATGTTCCAAAAAAATTAATGGAGAGACCAAAAATGGGTTTCTCCGTACCTTTAGAAAAATGGTTAAAAAGTTCATTAAAAGATTGGGCTAGCGATTTACTTCAAAAAAAGGAACTAGAAAATAATAATATAAATTCAAGAATTGTAATAGAAAAATGGAAAGAGCATTTATCAGGAAAAAGAAATTGGCAATACCAACTTTGGCCAGTGCTTATTTATCAATCATGGAAAAAATCATTAAATGCCTCCTAATTAAATGAGATTAATTAAAAATTTTTTTATTACAGTTAAAACAAAAGGGTTTATTGCAAGTTTTTTAGCTTTAAAAAACTTTTTTATTATTTTATTAGTTAATGTTTTTTCATCTTCTGCTTTTATCAGAAAAAAAATTTTTAACTATAAAATGTATCTTGATCCAAGAGATAAAGGAATATCTAGAACATTGTTATTATTTGGAGAAAGAGAATTGGACCATAAAATAATTTTAGAAAAGGTTCTGAAAAAAGATATGAGGGTGTTCGATATAGGAGCGAATATAGGTTATTACGTTTTAATGGAGTCTTCTATACTAGGAATAAATGGAAAAATTGTTGCAATTGAACCTGTTCCTAAAAATATTCAATTATTAAAGAGAAACCTAGAATTAAATAAAAATAATATCACTACCACTTTACAAGTTGGATTATCTAATTTAATAGAGAAAAAAGATTTTTTATTATCGGAACACTCAAATCTTGGTCATATACTTGATGATGATAATTACAAAAATAAAAAAAAAATAAAAATTCAAACAATAAGTTTAAACAAATTAATAAAAAAAACATTTTCTCCAGATTTTATTCGTATGGATATTGAAGGTTATGAAGAAAATGTTTTAAAAGATTTAATTAATTTAAAATTAAAAAAATATCCTATTATTTGTTTCGAGACACACTTGTCAAAGTATAAAAAAATGGAAAGTATACTAAGAAAATTATTTCTTAAAGGTTATAAAGTTAAGTACGCTTCATCTTCCTTTGAAAGAGGTTCATTAAAATTAAAAAAATTAGGTTATAAACCAATTTTAGAAAATATTAAAACAGATGATGTTAAAAGAAATATATATAAAGATGTAAAAGATAGAGATGCAATAGATTTAATTTGTAATAAAGGTGGATTAAGAACAATTCTAATGACACCTAAAAAATAAATGAAGAAAAAAATTTATTTAATAGTTTCAAGCATACAAACAGGAGGTACGCAAAAAATAATATTAGATTTATTTAATTATTGGAAAGTAAAAGGTCATAATGTAAAAATTATAACCTTTGACAAAAAAATAAATTCAAAAGTAAAAAAAAGTTTAATTAATTTAGAATTACAAAATACGTCAAAAAATTTATTCCAAGCAATGTTTAATAATTTAAAAAGAATTTATGAATTAAGAAAAGTAATTAAAAAAAAACAGCATAGTCATATATTTAGCTTTATTTCTACAACTAATATATTAGCTATTATTTCTAATATTGGTTTAAAAAATAATTTAATTATTTGTGAGAGAAATGATCCAGAACTTCAGAATATTGGAAAAATATGGGTTATTTTAAGAAAGATTCTTTATAGATATGCTGATAAAGTAACAGCGAATTCAAAAAAAGCATGCAAGTATTTAGAAAACTTTGTACCTAAAAAAAAAATATTTTTTATCCCAAATCATATTTTTTTTTATAAAAGTAAGAAAAAATTGAAAAAAGAAAAAATATTATTAGCAATTGGTAGACTTCATTATCAGAAAGGTTTTGATACATTAATTGACTCATTTAGTTTAAGTAAAGTTTATAAATTTGGTTGGAAATTAGTTATTCTAGGAAAAGGCCCAGAAGAAAAATTTTTAAAAAAAAAGGTAAAAAATCTAAAACTTGTTAACAAAGTTTTATTTAAAGGTTTTAAAGACCCTATGCCTTGGTACAAAAAATCAAAAATTTTTGTTTTATCATCAAGATACGAAGGAACCCCAAATGTTTTATTAGAGGCTGTTTCTATGCGTTTACCAACAATAATTACTAATAGCTGTTATGGGGCTAAATATTATTTAAAAAATAATATTTCGACATTAGAAGTTCCAGTTAATAATTCTGAAGCATTATCAAGATTAATTTTAAAACTTGTAAATAACAATAATTTACAAAAAAAAATAAGTAATGAAGCGTATAAAAAAATAAAAAAGTTAGCGAATTATAAAAAGATTTTTAGAATGTGGGATTTTTTTTTAAAAGAAATATAGAAGTTTTCTTCTTACATATCCATACCAGGCATACCGCCCATACCGCCCATACCGCCCATTCCTCCACCTCCCATATCAGGCATAGGTGGAAGATCTTTCTTTTCTTCAGGAAGATCTGCAATAACAGCTTCTGCAGTAATTAATAGTCCAGCAACTGAAGCAGAGTCTTGAATTGCTGACCTTACAACTTTTGTAGGATCAATAATTCCATCTTTAACTAAATCAGTAAATTTTCCAGTTTGAGCATTGTATCCGTAGTTTTGATTATCTTGTTCAAGTAACTTGCCTACAATAACTGATCCATCAACACCTGCATTCTTAGCAATTTGTCTTGTTGGTCTTTCTAAAGCTTTTCTTACTATGTTAACACCAACTTGTTGGTCAGAATTTGTTAGTTTTAAATTTTCTAAAATTTTTGCAGAATACAAAAGTGCAACCCCGCCTCCTGGGACCACTCCTTCTTCAACAGCAGCTCTTGTTGCATTCATTGCATCATCAACTCTATCTTTTTTTTCTTTAACTTCTAATTCAGAACCTCCGCCTACATGTAAAACAGCAACCCCTCCAGACAATTTAGCCAGTCTTTCTTGTAATTTTTCTTTATCATAATCTGAATCACTTTGTTCTATCTCATTTCTTATTTGAGTACATCTAGCATCTATATCAGATTTTTTTCCAGAGCCTCCCACAATTGTTGTATTTTCTTTATCAATATTAATTTTTTTTGCAGTCCCAAGTGATTCAAGCTTTACATTTTCTAATTTAATGCCTAGTTCTTCACTTATAACTTGGCCATTTGTTAACAACGCTATGTCTTCTAACATTGCTTTTCTTCTGTCACCAAACCCAGGTGCTTTAACAGCCGCAATTTTTAGACCACCTCTTAATTTATTAACAATTAAAGTAGCAAGAGCTTCACCTTCAACCTCTTCTGCAATAATTAAAAGAGGTTTCCCGGATTGAGCAACGCTTTCAAGTAAAGGTAACATAGGTTGAAGATTTGATAATTTTTGTTCATGTAAAAGAATATAAACGTCTTCTAATTCACAATTCATTTTTTCTGCATTTGTTATAAAATATGGAGATAAATAACCTCTATCGAATTGCATTCCTTCTACAACGTTTAATTCTGTATCTAATCCTTTACCTTCTTCAACTGTAATAACTCCTTCATTTCCTACTTTATTCATTGCTTGAGCTAAATGATCTCCTACTTCTTGATCTCCGTTAGCGGAGATAGTTCCTACTTGTTTTACCTCTTCGTTTGAACTAATTTTTTTTGATTTTTTTTTTAAATCCTCAACTATCGCTTTTGTTGCTGAATCTATACCTCTTTTTAAATCCATTGGATTCATTCCTGCAGCAACTGCTTTAAGTCCTTCTTGAATAATAGATTGAGCTAAAATAGTTGCAGTAGTTGTGCCATCACCAGCACTATCACTAGTTTTAGAAGCAACTTCTTTAACCATTTGTGCCCCCATGTTTTCAAATTTATCTTTTAAATCTATCTCTTTTGCAACAGAAACTCCATCTTTTGTAATTCTAGGTGGACCAAAAGATTTATCTAATACTACATTTCTTCCTTTAGGACCCAGAGTAACTTTAACTGCATCAGCTAAAAGATTAACACCTTTTAATAGTCTTGACCTTGCATCAGTTGAAAATTTTACATCTTTACCATCTGCCATTTTTTTTTCCTAAAAAATTAATTTAAAATTCCAATAACATCTTCTTCTTTAATTATTATTAAATCTTGACCATCAATTTTTACTTCGTCACCAGAATATTTGCTAAAAAGAACTTTATCGCCAACTTTAACATCAATGGGATTACGTTTTCCATCAGTGTTTAATGCTCCTGGCCCAACAGCAACTATTTCACCTTCAGAGGGTTTTTCTTTAGCAGAGTCAGGAATAATAATTCCTCCTTTTGATTTTTCATCGTTTTCTAGTCTTTTTACTAATATTCGATCGTGTAATGGTTTAAATTTCATTTATAAAAATACTTTGATCATTTATTTACGCACAAATATAATGATAAAAAAAATATTTTTCAAGTACGAAAATCAATTTTTTTCATTTTCTATAAGAGTTTCCTTATTTTCTGAAATTGCTGTTTCTAAAGCTGTTGTTTTTACTTTTTCAAAAGCTCTAACTTCTATTTGCCTTATTCTTTCACGTGAAATATTATAAATTTTACTTAATTTATCTAAAGTTGATGGAGGGTCATTTAAACATCTTTTAATGAAAATGTCTTTTTCCCTATCATTTAATTTTTCAAGCGCTTTTTCTAATAACTCTTTTCTTTTACTATTTTCATCTTTTTTATTTAATTTATTTTCTTGATTTTCTTCATAACTTTGTAATAAATTAATTTTTTCAGTATCATCACTTATCGAAACAGGAGCATTTAGTGATTTTTCAGGACCACTTAGTCTTTTATTCATTTCCATTACATCTTTTTCTTCAATTTTTAATTTTTTTGTACTTAACTTTTTTGCTATTTTTTTTACAATTTCAGGAGGTAATTCACCTTTTTCAATTTGATTCATTTGACTTTTTAACTTTTGTAAATTAAAAAAGAGTTTCTTTTGTGCTGCTGTTGTGCCTAGTTTCACTAACGACCAGGAATTTAAGATAAATTCATTGACGCTAGCTTTAATCCACCACATAGCATATGTAGACAATCTAAAACCTTTATCGGGATCAAATTTTTTAACTGCTTTCATTAGTCCTACATTTCCTTCTGAGATTAGATCTTCCACAGGAAGTTTATATCCTCTATATCCAAAAGCTATTTTTACTACTAGACGCAAGTGACTAGTTATGAGCTTTCTAGCTGCATTAGCGTCTCCTTTTGTTTGCCACCTTTTAGCCAACATATACTCCTCTTTTTCTGAAAGCATTGGAAATTTATTTATAGAAGCTAAATAACTCGATATTCCTTTTGTTATCGGTATTAACAGATTGGTTGTCATTACAATATTATATAATATTTTTTATCTCAAAAAACAATATAACAAAATTTGATCTATATTTATTAGTTTGGTAAAAGTTCAGGAGGTATAGCTATTAATTCATTTTCTTTTAAATCCCAGTTTCCAGCTCCTAAACAATTAAAAATTATGCGAAAAGTATTAACATTACTTATATCATTTTTAAACATATGCTCACACTGAGGGGGTAATTTCCAGAAGTTTATATTATAATGGCTTAAAGGAAATTCTAGAGTGGGAATTGAGTTGTCACTTTGAATTACAACTATTGAATTTGAATCTAAAGAGTTTATTTCTTTGATGAATTTTAATACATCTTTATTAATACATTTTAAATCTTCTATGAAGCTTTTCTTTGCAATTTCCGATTCAAATTTATGTGTAACATTAAGCTCAAAAATATCTATTTTTTTTTGACAATTTTTATCAAATTTTGGAGGTGGATGTGGCATCAATAAATGTATATAAAGAAAAAAACTTTCTTTTTTATATTCATTGTCTGAAAAATCTAACGAATAATTATTTGTAATTAATTTGTTTAATTGAGATGTAATTGTATCCAAGTATAAATATTGGTAAGCAAAAAAAGTTGGAAAAAATTTACCTATTAAATCAATGATAGGTGTGGCTTTAAGAAAATTTATTTCTAACTCAGTTAATTGAATATTTTGACTTATACATTTGTCAAAACCAGTATTTTTAGGATTAAGTTTGTTACATGGAGCACCTTGTATAGTGTTATCTATACTAACAAAATTTTTGTATCCTATTTTTTTAAAAATATTGTTTACTGTAGTTCTTCCTCTTAACCAATCTCCAATATAAAAGGTTTTTTTTTCTTCTAAATATTTTTTAATATATTCTGTATTCATATCAAAAACTACTGTCATATTTGTGTCTGTACCCATCGCGTTTGATATTGACTTTTCTGCAACTTTATATCCTTTTTTTTTTATTTCTTTTAGAAAATCTGAATTATCATAACCAAAGAATTCTTTTAATATATCAAATCTTGGATAATGGTCTAAAAGTAAATAATAAACATTTGGCTTTATTTCCAAGTTATTCTGAAATTGGATATTTAAATTTTGCATATTGTACTGATTTGATCTTAGGGTTTGTCTTTCAATCGTAGGTGATCCTATCAAAATTGATATTAAGAAAGATACGTTTAAGAAAATAAAAACGAATAAGCTAAATTTTCTAAAAATTTTTTTATGTAAAATATTTTTTACAAAAATAAAAGTAAGTAAGAGTAGCGCAAACCATAAAAATAAAGCCATTATTCTTTGATTAACAAATACATCTAAATTTGTTTTATCAATTAAATTAAAAATAAAGTTATAACTAAAAAAAACTATTACAACATATCCAATTAAGAAGATTCCATCAAATTTCTTAGAGAATTTAAAGGCAAAAAGATTCAAAGAATAAATAAGCAAAACAAAAATTAGAAAGTAAATAAATAAATATAAAAAATCAAAAAAATATAATTGACCTATATTTTTACTTATAAAGTTAAGAAAAGGAGTTATGGAAATAAGAAAAACTATGAATAGATTTTTTAAGGTTTCCTTTGCCAAAATTTGAATTTAAAATTATTTTTTTTCTTTGTTATTTTATAAAAAAGAGTTTTATCTTAATCCAATAAAAATTAATTTTACCAAAATTATTTTTTTAGTAAAGCCAACTTTGACGTTTCACCATCGAATTGAAAATTTTAAAAAAAAGCATTTATAAGATTTAAAAAATAATTACTATGATATTTAATTTAATTTAATTTAATTTGGTTTGTGTCTTAATTGATTAATTATTTATATATAATTTTTCTATTGTTTTTTTTAAAGATTGACAATGTTGGCGCATATATTGACCCAGGGTCAGGCAGTATAATATTACAATTTATAATTGCCGTATTAGCCTCTTGTTTGATTTTTATAAAAAGAATTCTTAATTATCTTAAAAAAAAAACTAACAGTATTTCAAATTTTTTTTTTAAAAAAAATAAAAAAAAAAATAAATAAATTTATTTTTCATAATAAAACAATATTCTTCCGTTTTCTTTTATAATTTCTTTTTTTTGGTATTTTGTAGATTTACTTAATATTAATTCAAAGTTTTTTAAATTATAATCATGGTGATATATTGTTTTTCTATCAATCATTTTTTTTAACATTACGTCGTTTTTTGGAATATATTCAATAATACCTCTTTTCCCAAGTTTTATAATCATTTTCAGCGTTTGAGTTAAAGAAATATTATTTTGAAAAACAAAATGATGAACAATTGCTAAAGATAAGACAAAATCAATTTTATTTTCTATTCTGCTTAAAAAAGAAAATTTTTCTTTATTGTTAAATCCTATATTCGCATTAGGGTTAATCAAATCGACTACCATTGGGATTATTTTTTTTCTTCCTTTTTTTGCTAAATTATACAAGTAATTTATACAGTCATGATCGCTATCAATAGATATAATTTTTTGAGCATTCGATTTAATTGCAAGAAATGAATAATTTCCAACATTACAACCAATATCTAATAAACATTTTGGTTTAGATTTATTTACGTATTTTTTAACAAAATTTTTTTTTTTTATTTCATCTTTTTTGGAATAATGATCTAATTCAGGATATTTTAACCAATGCTTTACGGGATTTTTTTTTAATTTTAAAGATTTTATATAAGATAAGTTATAATTTATAATATTTTCTAATTTTTTATTATCTAAATATTTTATTTTACTTCTTTCATCTTCATAATTTATATTTTTACTAAATAGAAATTTTTTTAATTTAACAGATAACAGAAAGTTTATATTTAGATTTTTATAAAATGGTATGATGTTATCTAAAAAATTAGTTTCTATGCCCTCTATATTAGAGTAATAGATTTTGTTGTAGTCTATATTTTTAATACTTTTTAATAATAAAGGATTTAAAAATTCATTTTGAAACTGATTAAAACCATGCCAAAAACTATCTTTTTTATATTTAGTCAAAGATAGAATATCAATGAGTACTGGTTTATTATTTTCAAATTGAATATTATATGCACTCGAATCTTTAAGGTTTATTTTATTTTTAACAAGTAACACGTACAGATCTAAGAAAAAAATTGCCGCATCTTTTAATTGATCAAAGGGCCATTCGTATGGGTAAGTTATAAAATCTAATTTTGGATGTTCTATAACCTTATATATTTTTTTATTGGAAGAATTATTTTTTTTTATCTCTTTAAAAGATATTAACTTTTTTTTTTTAATTAATTCTTTTACAGTTTTATTTTTTTTTAAAAGATCATAATCATCTTTACCTAAATTGGTTATAAATCTTAGAACTCTTTCTTTTTCTATTTTAATAAAACCTGAAGGGTCTTTATATGAATAGTTTTCAACCATTTTCTTAATTTCATTAATGTTGTTATTTTACTTAGTATATAATATTATTGTCAAAAATTATATTTTGTTTGGGTGCGTAGCTCAGTGGTAGAGCACTACGTTGACATCGTAGGGGTCGGAAGTTCAAGTCTTCTCGCACCCACCAAAATTTTCAGTCGATTTAAAATTGAAATTTAATACAATATACTTTTTTAATTGGAGAATAAAATTATAGTTCAAAAAAAATTCATAAAAAAAATTTTTTCTTTATTAAATATAGAAGTTAAAAAAAAAGATAATTATCTAAATTATACCTTTTTTTCAAAAAAAAAAATTAAACTTGATATTGTAAAAGATATTTTTAAATTTCATAAAAAAGTAGATCAACTATACATAACTAAAAATTATCCAAAAGAGATTTTAATGAATGAAACTTGGAAGT
>Ga0315338_1002312_pt1 | contig 19365 bp, 13 predicted proteins | sample ASW8metaG_FD_204518 | JGI IMG/M metagenome (GOLD analysis project Ga0315338, IMG submission 204518) | Ammonia-oxidizing marine archaeal communities from Monterey Bay, California, United States - ASW #8 | ecosystem: Environmental > Aquatic > Marine > Coastal | place: USA: California | collected... | reverse complement strand
CGGCAGGCACAGGCGCAGCCGTAGCAATATGGGATCGAGCGATAGCCGTACGGTGGGGGGGCTCCAACGCAAATCCTCAACACTTCGATGGTGGGAATGTCGGCCTTGACAAGCTGGAATGGATCCAGGTATTGTCCGATGTTTCCTACGTCGACACTTCCGACTGGGGTGGCATCGGCCGAGGGGCTGGCACCGGCTACGACACCGAATACATGCAGCCAATGATTCGGGTATGGAACTTCGGTACCGTAATAGCCGATGCACTAGCCCAAGCTTTTATTGATATCAGACACGAAATGTACAATATATTCCTTAAATTTGCAGAAATAGCCGTGGCCTATGGTTCTTTTCAGATGGACTCGGGGATGTACAAGGCCTTAAATAACGTAGATATTTTAGTAAAAAAAGGTGGCTACTTCTTTTATGATCTAGAAAAACATATTCGCAAACAAAGTTATATATCTAGATTTATCAATGTTGATGCAATGTTAAACTCGATGCCCTATGCTTATGAGATGACCAATCTTGGTATTGGGGTAAACGAAGTGTCCGTCGCCGTACGACCACACGCGATGTACAGCGCTGCCCTAGGCGGGGAAGCGGGTTGGTACATGGACTCGCCGCACTTCGGCGGTACGTTCCTTGAACCGGATCAAACTCGCCCGGAAACCACAGACTGGGGCTGGGACGATAACATAGAGGATCATACACCATCGATGGAACTTAAAATTTCAGAGCCTCTTCCTCACGCTCCGCACATGTGGAACGATGTTCGTTTCACATGCATAAAGCACAAACTGGCCACGCCGGGTGGTTGGGATCCCGTTGATTTTTCTGGAATTGATGTTTCTGTACAATACTACGGCTTTGCTTCTCCATATAACGGCATCGCCACATTTAATGACTTGTTCGTCTCGGAGAATGAATTTAATTATATTCAGGCCGCCACCGACACCGACGCCGGCGGCGCCCTGTACTGGAACCAGTCTGCAGCTTCCATGACCGCCAATATGTTTGGCTTCGGTACCGGAGGAAATATGGAGGGCGCCCTGGCAGATACCCGCGTAAGCACTGCCGCGGCCTTGTTATTCTCCCCCATGCCATATATCGAACCTACCGGAGAATATTCGATGTTATTACCTAGGGTCTATAACTTCAACCAATTCTCCAACAAGGCGCTTGAGGGTACTCAGACATGGCGCGGCAATTACAGATTGGCAATGTTTCAATATCAATATTTTATGGATGATGACGACGCATGCGCATGGAACTATTCTTTTGACGAAGGTGGGCGCCCCGCCGACGATAAGTGTATAGATCCTATGAGATATCAGGTGACGGTGACAGATCACAGTTTTTATGTTTTGATTGGATTATTTGATGAGTTCATACAGACATATGAAGATTTTTATGAGAATTATTTTTTAGTAGCCCACGAATACTGCGCATATGATGATTTTAGTGGAAGATTCAATGATTTCTTTGCTGAATCAATCACGGCGCGCTACCCCGATCTAATGGCGGCGCCATGGATGAGAATGGCCGCAACTTATGTATATTTTTTAGATATTTTTAGTAATGCATACGGAAAAAACCGAGGCTTTCAAATCGAGGCAGCCCAAGCTCTTTTAGCGACCATTCGACCGGAAACCGGAAACCTAAGCGCCGTAGACAATTTAGAAATGGCCACCCGCAAGATGAAGGAATTCTTTGAACATAAGCGAGAGCAAGCGATCGAAGCCTTTGAAGAAGACGCTGTAATCCCTCCTGAAAAGACCGTCTATTCGTACCTATGCTTGGAGGACGATAGTGATCGATCTGAAATGCCGCATATTACCAGAATTAGCACGAAGGACATCGTTCATGCTGTTACAATTTATGATCACATAGGTGATTATAGTAGCGTAGCCTCTACCACTGGTAACGAGCACGATGCAATGCTAACTGATGATGAAGTGGAGTCTTAATATAGTTATTAACAACTATATAGTATATAAGGAATACAACGATGCTAAGAATACCCGCCCAAACAATGGTCCCCAACCCGCGCTCAAAACGGAAGCTGAATACTAAATTAAACAACGAAGTTTTTGTAAATGATAAAGTTGTAAACAGAAGAATTGATCCGACCCTTTATAATGTGGAATCCGCCCGGGCAACGATCGATAAAACCACACGCATTGTGTCGTCAACGCATCAAAAAAAGGTCATGAGAGCTAACCCCAACCAGAATTTAATTTCCAGAGAGACCCTCTATGCGATGAATATCTCGGTCGTTGATATGCCAATCGACTTTTCTTTACTCGAATCGAATTCGGAAGATGTAAATATTCTAAACCCAAACATCATGGACAAAAACCAATTCAATTTAACGTTAAACAAAAAAGTAACAGCTATAGATAAATTCCCCAATAGTAATAATCCGATATATCAATTAGATGAGGGTAATTTTTCGACCGCGGTGTATGTTAAAAATAAAGTTGGAACTGTGAATGTCTCAAATATTAATCTTTCAAAAGTCGTTTCTGACATGAATGTCATCAACAATTCAAGAAACAATCTCGGCAGAAACAAGTATTTTGGCAGCTAAGGAGAAATAAGAATGTCCGGACCACGCAGACCTGACGGCCTAGCAATCGACCCCGACCCAACAGGAGGAGCGGGTACCGAATGTCCTGATGGATATTTCTACTTCGCGACCGCCGGCGGCTGCATACCAACGGCCGCTACTGTAGCGGCCCGGTCGGCCTTTGATACCGAACTCGTCCACGAGGATGACGCTACCATGGCCCAGGTAGCCGGCCTTGCCGCCGTTGAGTCCGCCGCCACCGCCGAGGTACTGGCAGCGGAAGGCGCCGACGGCACCTCCGCGGACGATTATCGAGAGGAAATACTTGCAGCGCTCGGAGAGAGCACCTACGTGGAACCCATCTCTTTTCATCTGCTAGCAGGCTATCCTCTGTCGATGGCCGGCACCACCGATTCCTGCGGCCCGGGCGAATTTGTGAGTCAGATCATCGTACCTTCGGGCTATAATGGAACTCGCCACACGGGTGTCTTGGTGAATGATCAGTTTTATACCGACGGCAATTCGGATCTTTACCTAGGTTATGAATTGCGACCATATTTTACGACTGGGACCGGTTTCGCCGGATCCGACACCGTAGGCCCTCGAGCCTCCGATGAGCTGGGGGAGCCCGGTGAGACCGCCTTTCGATCGGCGCGCACCGCATTCGCCGCTGAGTCGCAGACAGAAGGTTTTTCAGGCTCTGACGCCTTCGGAACCTCCGGAGCTAGGGGTACCTCCGACGAGATTTTCGACAGCATTATGCAACTAAGTGGCAACATAGCGATAACTGCCATGAGCGCTAATCAATATCCCGGCACTGATTATGGGGCGATTCTTGTGGAAGCACCAAGCCTCTCGACCGCAACGGTTTTTGGACATGTTTCTTTTGGCGAGGAACCAAGATTCTTAGGAAATTCAATATCTCAAGGAACGTTTCTCCATGACGGCCCGAACGGGGGGTACCCCACAGGACCCTCGAGGCTCACGGATCCTACGGGTAATCCGACCCAGTCGGGCGCTGATACTGACCATGGGTTAGACACTGGACCTTTTTCGGATAATACCTATTATCGGTGTAATATATGCCCATTTTATTATAACCTAGCCGAACAGCTTGCCCTGAAACAAAAATTTGGTTTCGACGGTATCACATACTCAAGGAACCCATACTTGGGAACTAGGCAGCGAATGCAAGAAGGTGTGAACGAGATAATAACAGACATACTGGATGATGTACTACTCCGCATAGATACCACCAAATTCGTCAACTCGAATCCCTTGACAAACATAAAAATCAATAGAATAACAACCTCGGAAACAGCAGAAGGTCCTGCTTACTCACCTAGTGGTGTTGGCAGTACTGGCGCCACGGCCGCAGGAATCTCAACTAGCACCGACACAGGGGGAGGAGATTATGGGTATTGATATTGAAGCTTTAGGTGTTATTCACACCGAAGAACAACAGTCCATAGAGAAGGAGGTATCCTTCATAACGTTTTCAGAAAAGCCCACCGAGGGTACATCATATCAACAAGTTTCTTTAGTGGATTTAAATATGATGTCAGGTTCCAGCGAAGTTTTGAGAACTGCGATCGGGGGTTATTTCAAGAACGTTCCTAGAGCGTACGCAATGAGGTACACCGCCATGGCATCGCGCCAGTATTCGGTAGATGATCTGAGGTTAACGACCCCACCAGCATTTGTTCGCATGGATCCCCGTGCCGGAGAGAACATAAATCCATATGTATTCTCCATTACTTCTTATTCAAATGAAAGCATTAATGAACACTTAAGAATGACAGAGGGCGAAACTGGTATAACAAGCCTTGAAACAGGTGACACAGAAGACGACAGTGAAATCTACACGAATAGAGACATCGGCACACTCTTGAATCGAAATACCGGCCTCGCAACAAGATATCAGGATACGTTGCTCCCCTCCATCAAATTTGTGGTTCATATCGAGGGAAACCCATATCCATATGGAAATAACCCCTCGGTCCTTAGTGATACCGCTACCGGAAACAAATTTTGGAAAACCCTGTGGATGGGCGGAGAGTTCGCCAGCGAAGAGTATGCTGCAATTTACAAAAATGCCACTTATGATGATCACTTCATTCATTTTCCGCTTTTGTATAGAAAAGCCCAGATAAAAGCTTTACACCCGGATGAAGACATTGCTAAAACTTTTACGAGCGAAAACCACCAGACAGACACATATCTTGAAACTAGCTTTGAATACAATAAGCATTTAAAAAATTATCAAAATTTTGTAGGAGCGCTACCAGACGAAAAATTAATTCCAAATTATTATTTGATGCACACCATTAAACAACATTATGATTATCTTTTGGAAAATGATATTAGCATAGAAGAGGCTTCTTCGGCTGCCGCATATAAACACTATAAGATGGATACTCGCCTCATGGATTACTGCACTCTCTCTAATACCATCGATGCTGAAACTTTTATTAGCTACTTTGACGATCTTGGGACACCCGTTTATACAGAGGGGTTCGAGCTTGAAGATGGTACAATATACGAGTCTCACGATCAAAAGCCGTTTGAGGGCTATCTAGATACTTTATTACCGAAATATTACAACTCAGTTGTCGGAGAAGTTAAAGACCACTTGAGGTCCATACAGAGAAATATATTATTTAATCATAATGCTAGAAATTATACAAAAGGTTCAGGTACAGATATGCCCAGCGCGGAAGAGGGTGTCACTTCGGCCTCAAACCAAAGAAAACTCCTACCTTATTATGCAACAATTGCTCTCCAGACTGATTCTTTAAACGATTTCTCCGAGAGTGACGCCGGTGCCGGCTTCGAAAAACCTGGACCAGATAAAGTCAGGTCTTCAATAGAAAAATATGATTATTCAACTATGCTGCTGAGAGCCCTCAAAGAATGCTTCTTAAATCAGTCAGGCGTTAAAAGTACCCTGCAACCAACTGACAAGAAATTTCTTGTTAATCAAACAATGTTCGAGAGGTCTTCAGCTAAGCTCACCGCAGGCAACCTTGCACTCACGGAAGGATTTACAGGCCTTGTGGCAGGTGTCGCTCCCACCTGGAGCAGCGAAGGTGATAAATACCATTCCGGCGCAGGTGGCAGCGTGGGCTTCGGCTACGGAGCGTCCGCCGGGGAAGCCGGGCAGAGTTATTTTGATTTTGCCGAAGCCGGCGAAAAACAACCATTCAGGAATAGAACAATATCGAATGTTGCAAATTTTAGGACAGTTGATTTTATGGAACTGATTATACACAATATGCTCAATTACAAAAACACCAATCTTGATTTTATCTGTGTTAACTCCGATTCTGTTGAAAGCCTGGCTGCTTACGATGAGAAGGGTGTTTATAGATCGTATAACTCTAAAAATGCTATAAGTTTGATAAATGAGATCGTTGCGCAATTTGCTACGGATGATAGCGCATATTATTTAGATAGCTCCTACGCGCTGTTTAATTCCACTAGACCCAATATTGGTGCACACCTCGGCAGCCTCTCAGGACGAAACCCAAATTCGGCGACATCTAGCGAATACGAGGTTTTGGCCTACAGGGTGCAGAAATCAGGTGCCCAAGGAATAATACAAAATTTTTGGTTTTGGAACAGCCATGGCACCGAGGACGAAGATAAAAAAAATTGGCCCTTTAGATTTGTTGATTCTCAAGTTAAATACGGTGTAAACTACTCGTATAAGGTATATGCCTATTATTTAGTAACAGGGGCAAAATATGAAACATCAGCATTTCAACTTAGTCGAATAATAGGTCCAGTATACGATAGGGAGTTTAACGACGATCCAGATACAGATGAAAAGATATATGATTATGATACGGACAAGATTAGAGCTTATTGCGTTGAAATGTTTGACCCGGATACAGGTGAGGCCACACCTGATTTGCTAAAACTGGCAGCATATGGGCCCTCATCCACATACGGCCCCGGAGGTGGCTTCGGCACCGGACTTAGAGAAGATGGTAGCGCCCCCGTCGACCCAGCGTTTTCCGAGTTGCTTGAGGAATTAGAAATATCAAGCCACTCCACCGAGGCCCAACGCATAGCAATTTCCCGCGCAACCAGTTACGATTACGTCGACACCGAGGCCGAACCAGCACCGCCATACATGGCTAATTTTATTGTTACAGCACAACCATCCTATAAAGTAATAGAGGTACCGATTGAGGAAAAGACATTTAAGATCGCGGACAGCCCTCCAAATATTATTAATGCAGTTCCAGGTTATGCGAGAGATAATTCAAATAAGATATTATTCGAGTTGTATTACCAAGTTTTCAACCCTTCGGAATATCCAGTATCTATATCTGCGCAAGATTCTCTCGATAAGGTCTCTTATATTAGTGGGAAAGATATTACTATGTTTAACCACGTTAGGGAGTACTCCGTCTCTAGACCCAGTGCTGTACAAATTTACAGGTTGCCTGAGATGCCTAAATATTTTTCTGACTTCGACGGCGCTTTGCGCACAGAAATCGATTTAAAAATAAAAGATTCTCTCTCATCCTACACTAGTTGCGTTTATAGTGATACAATAAAAACAAATACGAAATATTATTATCTCTTTAGAGCGGTGAGCGAAAATTCAGTGACAGGATATATAGATAATGTGCTACAAGTGGAGTTAGTTAATGATGGAGGTTACAAGTACCCCATATTTAAAACTTTATTTGACACAGACATAGAAGAGATGAGAGAGGAAAACTCTTTCGGGAAGGTCTCAAAAGAGTTTAAAAGTGTTATACAGTTGATACCAGCAGATTCTCAGATTACCATGGATGACTCTATGGTATCTTATGAAAACACATCAACCGCAGAGTATGATAATATTAAAATTGGTTCTGCTGTTGCAGACACAATATGGGGCAAAACATTTAAGTTACGGTTAACCTCAAAGAAAACCGGCAAAAAAATAGACTTAAACATTACTTATAATGACCCCAGTGGAAATTTACTAGAAGATTAAAAAACCAGTACTATTTATATAGAGAGGTAACATAATGGCGTTTTTAGACAATTCAGGTGACATAATTTTAGATGCAGTTCTGACCGATATCGGTCGAAAAAGAATGGCCCAAGGAAATTTTAGGATCACCAAATTTTCGATAGGAGATGATGAAATTGATTACGGTCTTTATAATCTAAATCATCCATCTGGGACCGCATATAGCGATCTTGAGATCCTGCAGACCCCTATCTTGGAGGCATTCACACAAGTGAATGCGGGCATTAACTATGGACTAGCTTCGTATGCTCGTCAGGATTTACTATACTTACCAGAAATCATGTGGAACCAAAAATCGTTTAATCCGAATATTATTCAAAAAGCCACAGCATATGGAGTCGTCTTCGTCGCGGATGATTCGAAGACAAAAAACAATAAAGTGACTTCAGAGATGATCCCCACGAACTATCAATCCTCAACGATGGTTTCTAATAAAAGAAACGGGAGATTTATTCTCTTAGAAACAGGAATCGTATCAGACGACCTGGCCGCCACTCCTGCAAACCAAACATCGTACTTGATGTCCGTTGGACTACTTGATAAAACATTCAAGGTTCGATATGATAATCGATTTATTACGGCGATTCTCGGACCCGACCAAAATGCTTCGTTTGCCATGGTTGGGAGCCAAAACAGCCCAAACCTTGATGCTAGATTATCCACATCAACAAGTACCCAGATTTCGAGAGATATAAAAAATTACACCGAAGCTATGATTAATGGCGCAGTCAACAGAGTGTACGCAGGTTCAGACACTGATACAAGTACTCAATACTCTGCCATCAGCGGCCCTCGAGCTTCCTTTACCGCCATAAACGTTAAGATAAATCCGAACATTCCACAATCAGATTTCACCAGATTTGGAACGACATCAACAGATCTATTTGGCGACGGCAACCTATATGACTTTTTGGATACTACTGTATATGTACAAGGCCTTTCGACCAGTGTAAATATGCAGCTTCCGATTAGAATTATTAAAATAGTGCAAACATGATTGGAGATATTTAATGCCTGTATACTATGAACCCTTAAACGTCAATTCTGACAGAACAACCACGAGAACCGTCCTTCACGAAATAATCCCGCTTACCGGAACGATTGTTAGTGGAACCTATGGGGTATATCGAAGTGAAGAAAATATTAAGAATTATACCCACGGAATGTTCCAGTCGGTATACGACTATCCCTACTTGAGTTCTTCCGCGAACCATATTTTTGATATTACGATGGGGTATGATGAAAGTTCACCCTATTCGGGATCTTCCCATACACAAAATAGCAAAAAAATAAACATATACAATCAATTTTCGCAAGTTCTTTTAGGTTACACCGGCAGCGCTAACGTTGTCAGATTGTTTGAAAGTGATTTAAAACTCGACCAGACCGGATCAATGAGAGAAGTCTTTTTTATTCCGCTTTCTAGGCTTGTGATTAAGGATCAAATAAAGAAAGGATCTTTTAGTATCGCAGTCGGTACCGGATCTTTTGCAACTCCGTACACTGAGGCGCCATCACCCTCTGTGCTAACACTGACAGACGCATCTGCATCTGAGATTGGTGGCACGACAAACACCCTAGGCGGCGATTTTGGTGTTCTGCATCAACAAAATTCAGACGGCACTTATGGAGACGGCACTGCCAATGGCGCGGGAGTGATCTTTTACCAAGCAGGGATCGCAGTGTTGACCGCATCGATTTTTGGTGCAAACTTCCAAGTTGACACTGACGGCACCAATCACACAGTAAAGGCTTCGATGATTACATCATCTATCTCTGGAAATTGTGACGCCTTGCGCCGGCGCATTCAAAATGTCAGCTTTAACAATTCCACAGAGATTAATTCGACGATCTATTTCTGTCGACTTCCTGTTAATAAATTCAACTATAGCTCGAACCCTACATATGTTTCAGGAAGTAAAATCAGGGTTAAGAACGTCGCGAGTGATCTACCAGTTTCTTATGTTACAACTGTTGGTTTATATAACTCTAGAAATGAGTTGTTAGCAACCGCAAAACTCTCAGAGCCACTGAAGAAAACGCCACAGAACGAATTAACTATTAGGGTTCGATTGGATTACTAAAAATGTCTTTTCGTAAGTTTGGCCCAAACGACATTGTGCTAAACACAATGAGAACTAATCCCTCTGTAAACTTTTTTATTTACAATGGGAAGGTTTACTATAATAGTACACCGCATGCCTCCGGCGCCTTCTCGGACAATATTTTAAGTATTACCAGTAGTGCATCCGGCGGTATAAGTTTGTATGAATACAATATTGACCGCGATGGATACCCAGAAACCGATGGATCGGGAGACTCCACGGGTCTCACTCCTGCTGGGAAAAACCCCCTCATTACTCCGTTTATCACCAAAGATAGTGCCCGAGCATCTTTCAAAACTGCTGGCCCGGTAGAATATCAAAATGAATTTGCAAATCACGATAAGCTCTATGCGACTTACCCTTTAACTGCGTCTATATCTAGAGAATATATGCGCACCCCAAACCTTCGCGAAGACGCTATATATATCCCGCCAGATGGGGTCATACCCGGCGGCGCGATCGGGGGTATGTACAAGATCGATGGCGGTGGCGCAGCCGTCCATCCGCGGTTTTTTGCTCTTAAAAATAGGTTAAATTATTATACTTATTTAAGCGAGCATTATGCTGTAGAATCAGATATGTCTGGTGGCTGGAATAAAGGCTCTCAAACACTAAATGTTATTAGTATTCCCTCAATTTTTTATGGCTCAAAAATTAAAGAAGGAACGATGAGACTTCGGTTTTATGTCAGCGGAGTACTTCAGGCCGAACTTCATGACGAGAGAGAGAACGGGGAGCTTCTTCAAGTAACCGGCTCAGAATTCGCCCAACGAAATGGTTCCGGTTCTGTAGCCGGCGTTGTTATGTATAATGAGGGCATTGTTGTCTTAACCGGATCCTGGCGCGTGGGCACCGCAAACCTACCACTTAAAAAACCCTTCGGCGGAGGCGGTGAATTAACCTACCCAGCGTGGATTTATTTTGGTGTCGGTGCAAACGACGGCCATACCGGATCCGCAGGCTACACAGATAAATTTGCATCTTCTTCTTTCGAGATTGATTTTAAAGGACAAACAGAAATACAAACATACACCATGTTCGCTAAAGCAAACCGCGGTGAAGCAAATTACTCGAATAATCCGACCTTCCTGGAATACAACCAGGAGTCCTTGCGCCTAACGAGTTCGTATGTGTATGAAGAAAACCCAAACCGGATTATAAAGAACACGGTATCTTCCAGTTTTTCAGAATATAGCGCTAGTTTCAAAAAACAAGTGTATATTTCTCGTATTGCGATTTATGATGAAAATAGAAATTTAATTGGTATCTCAACTTTATCAAAGCCTATCTTGAAAAAAGAGGCAGACGCAATCAGCTTTAAACTAAAATTGGATATATGATATCATAGACAGAGAGAAAGACTCTTGGAAAAGTTACGAGGCTTAAATGATACTTGGCGTAGATGTTTCAACTAGTATAACCGGCTTTGCTATTGTGGCCGACAAGCAATTGGTTTATTATGATTCGATTGATTTAAGAAAATATAAAAATGTCTTTGATAAAACAATCGCGATTAAAGAAAAGATACTTGATCTGTATGAGGTATATCAATTCAGTAATGACGACACACCCTCTTGGGGAGATTCCGATTACCCCATTAAGCACATATATGTTGAGCAACCGTTTACATTCTTCAACTCCGGGGGATCCTCGGCTAAGACCATGGCGACGTTACAAAAGTTTAATGGCATTGTTTCATGGTTGCTCTTCGAAACCTTTGAGATAAGACCAGAATACGTAACGGCACAAGCTGCAAGAAAGGCCGCTGGTATAAAAGTCCCCCGAGGCCAAAAGGCGAAACAAGTGGTGCTAAAACATCTTCTGGAGACTGAGCCGGCATTTAAGATAGAATATACAAAGCACGGAAACCCCAAACCTGAGTCATACGATAAGGCTGATGCAATTATAGTTGCATATGCTGGCTGCAAAATAGAAACACAAAAACAGATCTAGTTATTGTGTGCCTAAACCAGAAGAACAAATACTCAGAGTCGGGGATATGGTGCGAGAATCACCCATCATAGCCCTTCCGGACGAATCTCCGATGGTTGGAATAGTCACGTTTATAGATCGACAAGTTTTTGGAGCGCATAGCCCCAAAGTCAGATACGAAGATATGATAGGAGTATTGTGGCTAGCTACTGGTGTCACGGAAGCTTTACCTGCCTCTTTGTTAATTTTGGTTCAAAAAGCAGAAACTGACAAATAAATATTGACACATCAATCATAGTGTGTTATTATAATAGAGCATTTTCATTGCAATGAAGGAGAAAAGATGCAAGCAAAATTTGGAAGCACTGTCGATGTGCATTACAAGGGAACTCTCACAGACGGTACTGTTTTTGATAGCTCTCACACAAGAGGTGAGCCCCTCAATTTTGAGGTCGGTTCTGGATATATGATTAGCGGTTTTAATAATGCAGTTAATGGTATGAACGTTGGAGAAGTAAAATCAATCCACCTTACACCCGAAGAGGCTTATGGTGATTACCACCCTGAAGCTTTGCAAACCGTGCCCCGGGGAGCATTCGCACCCGATTTCGAGTTTATTTTGGGGGGAACTATCCAAGGGAATGGCCCAGAGGGCCCTTTCTTGGCCAAAATTCAGGAAGTTAAGGACGAAACTGTTACTTTAGATCTCAATCACCCACTAGCTGGGAAGGAATTGAATTTCGAAATTGAGTTGCTCTCTGTAGCTGGTGATACAGCAGAAACTTTGACATGGAACAAATCCATGAAAAAGGCTGAGTTGGTCGACGTCGCGGTACGTTCTGGTCTCAAATTACCAGAAAAGGTAACCAAGGCTCAGATCATTGAAACCTTAGAGGCCCTATAGGGGCCCCCAAGGAATAAAAGCCCCGCTCGTCGGGGTTTTTTATTGACTTTGTTTATTGTTTGTGTTATCTTGTAGATGAGGGCCCATGAACCAGAAAGAAGCAAAGAAGATATTATATGAAACTTTTGGAAACCACATCGACAAGGGGCAAGAATTACTTTTTTCGTGTCCGGAATGCAATCATCACAAACGTAAGTTCTCTATTAATCTTCATAAGAATGCTTATAAGTGTTGGGTTTGTGATTATCGGGGTCGTAATATTAGGCGCTGTATTAGACGTCACGGTACGTATACTCAATTACAAAAATGGGACTCAGTTACAGACCGGTCAGATCTTGAAAGATTTGCTGAGTTATTTATGGTTTCAGGCTGTGAGAAAAGTCAAGAGAAGGTAGATCTACCGGGCGAATTTATTAGCCTTTGCACCAACAACGTTCCAGCCACAGCCATTTATGCGACAAAATATCTTAATGCTCGCGGCATAACTAAAGAGGATATCCTCAAGTGGAAGATTGGTTTTTGCTTTAGCGGCGAATATCGCAATAGAATTATTATCCCCTCTTTCGCCGAGAATGGCGATTGTAGCTACTTTATCGCGAGATCCTACACTGGGGACTCCTATAAGTATAAAAACCCACCAGCATCCAGGGATATGGTGTTTAATGAGTTATATATTGACTGGAATAGAGACCTAACTATAGTCGAAGGAGTATTTGATGCTTTGGTTGCCGGGAATGCCGTACCGATACTTGGCTCGACGCTACGTAAGGGATCAGATCTCCTACGCCAAATTGTACAAAACGATACCCCAGTCTTCATCGCCCTCGATCCCGACGCTGCCAACAAAGAAAGGCGGATTATTAAAATGTTGCTGGAATACGATATTGAACTTTATAAAATCGATGTTACCGGATACGAAGACGTAGGCTCGATGCCTAAAGAGATATTTAGAGAGCGTAAGAATAACGCAGCCTTTATCGATAGAGACAACTATTTACTGCTGGATTTACTATCCGCGGTATAATATCAATATGAAGATAACAGAAGCAAGATTAAAAGAAATTATCACAGAAGAAGTGGCTTATAAAATTTTAGCTGAAGAGATCCGCGCTACGATTACTGAAATGAATCTTGGACTCTCAGCAGAAGAGACACTTCTTTTAGAAAAAACAGTTTTAGATCAAATCAAAAGCGCCGCTAGTAAATATGCCATACCTATATGGGCAGTAGCTGCGCTTGGCTTTGGATCCGAAATTGCCGATAGAGAATCAATGGAATCAGAGGCATCTGCAATGGCAGCAAGCAGGATTAAAAAAGCTGTTTCTATTGGATCAGAATATGAGGAAGCCAGATTGCTGGCGCTTAAAAAGGCAATCAAAGCCGCCGGTCTGGAAGGCAAAATGCCGCCCGATTTAATGAATGATCTGGGTTTAGCACCGGCAGCCGACGATGCTCGCGACATCCGCAGCAACATTCTAGACACAGAGTATGTTCAGAAAGGAAAATACCTAACACATCCCGGCGATGCCCACGCTAATGCTGTGATAGATGGCAAACTAGTTGGCGTACCACTTATTTATGTTCCCTACGAAGCTTTGCCTGATGGGTATAAAGATACTTTTACCGGCGGCGCCGAAAAAGAAGATCTACATCATTCATATCTAACAATGGACATTCAAGATCTTGGAACGAGAGTGGACAACCTGCATGTTTGGGGAACAGAAGGTCAAGGTGCGTTCAAAACGGTTTATGTAGACGGGTACCCAGCCAAACTATTGCCCACATCGTATTCTGCAGCTTTGGACGCCCTTATGCAAAAGAACGCCGAACGAGGCGCCAAGGACAAAGATACATATAATCCCGCATTATATCAATAAAACGCTTGACAGCGCCCCACTATGGTGATATAGTATATATAAGAAAGGGTTAATATGTTTAATTTTGCTATGGATACACTTGCGAAAGCACTCTTTATCTACGTCGGCTACTACGGCTTTAGAACCCTTGCTTGGATGATGTTAAACTAGGAGAGCATGTGAGCATTAAGATTGCGCACGTATCGGATATCCATGTCCGAAAATTGAAGTACCATAAAGAGTACCGTGCAGTATTTGAGCAGCTTTATGAAAAGCTGAAAGAAGAGAAGCCAGATATTATTGTTAATACTGGAGACACTTTTCACACTAAACTTGATTTGAGCCCCGAGGCGATTCGCATGATGAGCGACCTGTTTGTTAATTTGGCAGACATCGCACCTTATCATATAATTCTTGGTAATCATGACATGAATTTAAAGAATAGCGGCCGCCTCGATGCTATCAGTCCGATTGTGGATAACCTACAGCATCCCAATATTCACTTTCACAAATATTCAGATGTCATTGAGGTAGCCAAAGGAATTGATCTACACGTATTATCTATCGTAGATCCAGAAAACTGGCAAGAAGTGCTACCAGAAGACCGCACAAACATCGCCCTTTATCATGGTTCTGTGGTTGGGTCTGTAACCGATACGGGTTGGATGATGACGCATGGCGATATTGACATGGATACCCTTGAGAAATACGATTATGGTCTCTTGGGTGATATTCACAAGACAGATCAAAAAATTGACAACGACGGCAGGGCCAGGTACCCCGGCTCGCTAGTACAACAGAATCACGGAGAATCAAACGACAAGGGTTATCTTATTTGGAATATCCAAGATAAAGACACTTGGGATACTCGACATGTTTCGCTTATTAATCCAAAGCCGTTCATCACTATCGAGCTTACTCGCAAGGGTCGGATGCCGAAGAATATTTCTATTCCGAACGGGGCCCGTTTGCGCCTCGTTAGCAATAACAATCTCCCGCTGGATGTGATGCGCCGGGCAGTAGATATAGCTAAACACCGATTTAAACCAGAAAGTATCTCATTCTTAAACCGAGCCTCTGGTGAGCGCGGCTCTGTAGAGGGCCTAACTGATGATTTGAAGACAGAAAATCTCCGCGACATTGGAGTTCAAGAAGAACTTATCGACGAGTACCTCGTGGCCTACGAAGCTTCACCAGAAACACTAGAAAAAGTATACGAGCTAAATAGAAAATACAACAAGATAGTTGAAGATGGCGAAGATATCTCGAGAAATATTAACTGGAAATTGGTAAATTTTGAATTTGATAACTTATTTAATTATGGAGAAGGCAATAATGTTAACTTTGATGAACTTGGGGGCATTGTCGGGATCTTCGGTAAAAACTTTTCTGGGAAAAGCTCTATTGTCGATGGTGCTCTTTGGACTCTTTTTAATTCAACCTCAAAAAATGAGCGCAAGAATCTCAATGTTATTAACCAGAATAGGAAGTACGGATCCGGTAAAATAGTGATTGAGATTGGCGACAAGAGGTACACAGTTGAGAGAAGATCTGACAAATATACAAAACGACTGAAGGGTGAGGAAACCCTCGAGGCCAAGACAGAGCTAAATTTTGAAGTATATGATCCAGTAACGGATGAAGTGGTGTCCCTAAACGGCTTGACGCGAACACAAACTGATGCGAATATTCGTAAACATTTTGGCACGCTAGATGACTTTTCCGTGTCGTCCTTATCGTCCCAACATGGGGCTTTGGCTTTTATTGATGAAGGTTCAACTCGGCGTAAAGAAATTATAGCCAAGTTCCTCGACTTAGAATTATTTGAACAAAAGTTTAAGCTAGCAAAAGAAGATTCAGTCGACCTCAAGGGCGCCCTAAAACGCCTTGAATCAAGAAATTACGATGAAGAGATAGAAGAAGCGCAAAGCGTTCTAAGACAGACAAGAAAAGATTTAAACCAACAGCAGAGTCGCTGCTCCGCCTTGAAAGGAGAGCTTGAGGGATTAACAGCGGTGTGTTCTGAAACACAGGAGATGATAGATTCTATTCCGGCAGAAGTTATTGATATTGCAGCACTGAATACAGATATTAGAAATAAAGAAAATTTGGTGACTGCTCTTAAATTAGGGATATCTGAGAGTCAAGAACAATTAAAGATCAAACAAGGAGTATATGAAAAAATTACAACTTTCCTTAAAGAGTTTGATATTGAGCATTACCAGAGATTAGAAATTGAAATCAAAGAAAAACAAAAGCAACTCTCGGAAAAAGAAGACGCGATTGACAAGCTCGCCGAGAAACATGAGGATGCCATAAAAAAAGAACAGTTGTTGAATGAGATCCCGTGTGGGACCTCCTTTCCGACATGCAGGTTTATTCGCGATGCCCACGTGGCTGTTGCCGACAAAAACAGCATCGAGGATGAACAAAGGCAGAACTTATACATGTCAGAGCAACTCAGAGAATCGATTCAGGAGATGGCACCCAAGGACGTAGAGATACAACTCGATCGGCATAATAAAATTGAAAGCAGCAAACATTCGGTGGCTTCAGAAATTGCCGACCTAAACTTAGAAACCGAAAGAAATAAAAATTCTATTCACACCATCGAGGCCGACCTCGTGGGCATCCGCGCAAAGCGAGATGAATATGAGCAAAACAAAGACGCAATAGAAAATCTAGAAACACTACTGTCTCAGCTTAATGAATGTCACTATAGGATTAAGCAGACAAATCAAAACATTGGTATCTGCGAGACCAAAACCTTGGATTTTGTTAAATCCGTTGGTTCTTTAGAACAAAAAGTAGAAAATGTAATAAGCCAAAAGAAAGAATATCAAGAGTTACAACGTGAGTTTGCCGCATATGATCTGTACACACAATGTATGCATTCCAATGGTATTGCTTATGATATAATCAAAAAGAAGATTCCTGTTATCAATTCTGAAATTGCGAAGGTTCTTGCAAATATCGTAGATTTTGAGGTCTTTTTTGAGGCCTCGGGAAACAAATTTGATATTTTTATTAAGCATCCGCAATATAATGAACGACCTATCGAGATGGCCTCCGGAGCAGAAAAATCTTTGTCCGCAATCGCCATTCGTCTTGCGCTTTTAGGAGTATCATCGTTGCCCACCGGAGACATATTTGTTCTCGATGAACCCGGCACCGCACTAGACGAAGAAAATATGGAGGGTTTTATTAGGATCTTGGAACTAATTAAAGTGTATTTTAAGAACGTTTTGTTGATCTCGCACCTTGATTCACTTAAAGACTGTGTTGACACACAAATTGTAATTGAGAAAAAAGCAGGATACGCAAGAGTAAATCAATAGGAGATTACAAAGTGAAAGTAACCAGAGGCGAGCTTAAGAAGATCATTAAAGAAGAGATTGAGTCTGTGGTAGCTGAAGACTACGGCCGCGACGAGCCTTTTCGGATGCGAGACATGATACCACCAGAGGTGCGTGGGAAATTTAAAGATACATTCACCAAGGTCCCCGGCGATTACCGCTCAGGCCCGGACCGCGGCAAGCCGAGCCCAAAAGCCAAGGCCGCTTGGAAAGCAGCCGGCGGCTATCTGAGCGTTCATGACAAATCAGCGATAGCCCAATTTCTCGAAGACGCAGAGATTGATATTGGTCTAGAGAAATATATGGATAATGTAAAATACGCCGTCAAGGGAGATCGCTTGGGACGTCGAATCGTCTCTCTCGTTGATGCACTGGCGTTGGCCAACATGACCGGATCCCGCCGCGGCCACCTGAAGGATCCCCGCGGCCGAAAGGGCGGTCACACTTCCCCCGAATTCACGAGAGAATCCAAGGATCAACAATAGGAATAAACAATGTCAGACGAAAACGAAAATAACGAAGACAAAAACGAATTTGATTTTCTGCCTCCCGCAGAACCACCTCCCGCTTTTGCGCAGGAAAAAGACAGTTACCACGAAGAAGTAGATGCAGAAGATTTCGGTATGGTTGAAGACTTCGGATTACAGATGGAATACTCTGATGAAGATTTACTCCCCGAGAATACAGCACCCTCATCTATCAATGTTGGTTTTGTCGGTGTCGGCGGTGGAGGCAATAAAATGGCGAATGCGTTTATTGAACTTGGTTTCAATAAGACGCTACTCGTAAATTCAACAGGTAAAGACATTCCAAAGAATGTAGAAGAGGATCACGTTGTCCTCATCCCCGACTCAGACGGGATTGGAAAAAACGTAGACTATGGAAAAGAGGTTTTAAGTCAAAATGGTGCGATTGTTGAAGATGCCCTGCGTATCAAGCTCGGTAAAGTTGATTGGTTATTCGTCCTTGCTGGCGGTGGTGGCGGTACCGGTAGTAGTGTTACCGCTCTGCACCCTGTCTTTGAGCGTTACATGCGCTCTGTGCAGTCGAGTGGCAAGGTCGTTTACATAGTCTCATGGCCGACAGCACAAGAAAACCTTAACCCCACAATCGCTCGTAATGCGTTGACACTGGCAAATGATGTTGCTCAGTATCCGCATATCGTCCTCGACAACGAACGAGCCACACGCTTACTCCGCGGCAGAATTGGCATGCTTGGCATGTACCCTGTCGCCAACACAACTTTTGCTAAGTCACTTGCCCAAGTGTTAAAACTCTCCACCGAGGATTCGCCGATCCAATCTTTTGACAGCAAGGATTTGGAAACATGTTTGGGCAATGACGGTCGTGCCTTCTTAGGCTCAACTATGATAAAAGATCCAAATACAGCTAAGCTTGGATCGGTGATCCTTCATAACTGCATGAATCGTTCTGCATGTCCTCCCCCTAAAGGCAAGGCCGCAGCAGGTTCGTTGGTGCTAGTTGTGTCGGAAGAGATGGTGGCTGATCCAAAGGTCAGTAAGAACATTGAGTCGGCAATCGCTTACGTCGGCGGTCGATGCGAGACACTTTTCTCGGGCGTTTATGTCCGAAAGAATGTGCCCGGAT
>Ga0315338_1002311_pt1 | contig 19365 bp, 16 predicted proteins | sample ASW8metaG_FD_204518 | JGI IMG/M metagenome (GOLD analysis project Ga0315338, IMG submission 204518) | Ammonia-oxidizing marine archaeal communities from Monterey Bay, California, United States - ASW #8 | ecosystem: Environmental > Aquatic > Marine > Coastal | place: USA: California | collected... | reverse complement strand
GCGAGAACTCCGGCTTGCGGTAGGACAGCGTCACACGCCCCCCGGCGCAGGCCAGGACGATGGCTGCCTCCATGGCGCTGTCCCCCCCACCGACGACGAGGACATCCTGGTCGTCGTAGTCCTTGGGGTCATGCAGGCGGTTGGAGACCTTGTCGGTGTCTTCACCCGGTACGCCGAGTTTGCGGAAATTTCCTGACCGGCCGATGCCGACGACGACGCGCTGAGACTTGAGGTTATCGTCATCGGGGATGACGACCTCGAGGCCGTCACCGGCGCGCATGACGCGTTCGACGCGCACGATGCGCGGTTCGATGCCTCGACCCTGAGTCTGCTCCCGCAGCTCGTCGACCAGGGGCTCCTTCACCTGAGCCGAGAACTGCAGGTCTCCTGCGGGTATCATGTCCCGCGGGTAGGTGAAGATCGGCTTTCCCCTGGGGAAGTTTACGATCGTCGAAAAAGGCTCCGTCGCCTCGAGGATCTCGAAGGACAGACCCGCCTCACGGGCGGCGAGGGCCGCCGCCATGCCGGAGACGCCGGCGCCGATGATGACGACGTCGAGCCCGCTACCCGTGCCAGGCTGGAATGAGGGATCCGCGACGATGTCGGCCACCGCTCTTGCCCCTGTGTCAGAGGAAAACTTCAACAGCGGAATCCCGGTCAGGTCACCGACAATGTAGAGCCCAGGCACGTTGCTCCGGAAGCGCTCGTCGACTTCGGGCAGCTTCTCCACCGTACCGGCGGGCCAACGCGTATGTAGCCAGCGTGTATATCGGTTTAACATCGAGACCACATCAGTCAACCGGTTGATTTTACTAGAGGTTGGGGTGGTTCAACATAATACGAAAATAGCGCCCACCTCGAAAGGTGAGCGCCCCGTAGCGCAATCGCAGTCGACGCCCCGCGCTACCGCGCCAGCGTCATGCACCGCTCTCCGAGTAACTGGCGGCGGACATCTCCAGGTAGTAGAGGTAGGTGCCGCTGGCCATGCGGCGACCGGCGTCATCGGTTCCGTCCCAGGTCACGTCGTAGAATCCACCGCGATGTAGACCATCCGCCAGTGACCGCACCCGCTGCCCCGCCGCATTGTAGATCTGCAGGGTCATCTGCCCATCCACCGGCAGTGTGAAGTGAATTGGCGTCTCCGGGTTGAAGGGGTTCGGGTGGTGCTGGGTCAGCTCGAATCCGTCGGGCAGGGAGGCACCCGCGGGCTCGAGGACGGCTGTCATCGGCGGCGCCTCGATGATGCCGTCACCGGTCTCCCATATCGTCGTCTCCGGCCAGTACGTATTCCAGGCGAACCACATCGAGTTGTACGCCGGCAACTGTTCCAGCCTCACCCCCCCGAGAGGGCCGGAGACGGCGTAGCCGAGCATGTCCCAACGGCTGCGCGTCTCCACGTCCATGAACTCCACGGGCAGATCACCCTCGGCCTCGACCTGATAGAAGGTGAGCTCCTGCCCTTCAACGATGCGGCTGTAGGGGATCGCGGTTGATCGAGGTCGAAGATCACGAGCAGAGCCTGACCGCCGAGGTTGTCGTTGATCACCGCTGTCGGCGCCATGTCGGTGAAGGGGTAGGCGCGCAAGGCTTTGCCGACGCAAATGCCGGTGACGCCAGACGCTGAGGACCTGACCGAAGTTCTGGCCTCCCCTTCCGTGTACTTCAACGTCGTGATGCCATACGTGCATCCTCGGTAAATTCAGAACGTACCGCAGGGGGCCGTAGTCGAATCTGACATTGGCGTGGTAGGGATCCAGCCAGGGTCCAGAGGATGCCGATGATGAGGATGACGGTGCTGTTGATTCCGAGAATGACCAGCGGCAAGTAGGAGAGGGTCTTGTAGACGACGATCTCCGCCCAGTAAAAGCGGAAATTGCCGATCCCGTCCAGCCGCTCGATGCTGTGGTGCAGCTTGTGGAACTCCCAGAGCCACGGCACGTTGTGCAGCAACCTGTGAATGTTCCACTCGATGAAATCCTTGAGCAGGAAGAACGCGCCGAATTGCAGCCAGAGAGGTGCACCGGCAAGAAGCGCGAGGGGCTCCGGGAGCGGCAGACCCTAGTCGTGCAGAAAACCATTGAGCCGCGTGACGAGCCCGCCGGTAATCAATGCCAGGATCATGCCGAGATAGTGCCCGTTGAATACGAGCCAGAACAGATCCTACCAGATCCCTTCCCTAAAGACCTTCTGCTGCCGTCGCCACGGTGCGATTCGCTCCAGGGCAAAGCAGATCAGCGATATGGCCGTCAGCCAGAAGTAGTACTGGGCAAAGATCGGCATTGGTTTTCCGTCACCACAAAGACCCACCGGCCCCCGTCGGGTTCAGGAGCAGAGTGACCTGTGTCGGTGCCAGGCATTGCACGTCGTTGCAGGCCTGAAAGAGCAGTGTCAGCGACAGGCTGTCGGACGACACCGGAGCGGCGACGACGCCCAACTGTAGCGTCGCCTGGACGATGGCCGTATCGGTGTATACCGACACGGAGTCATCGGCGAAGGCGGGCTTGAATATGTGGGCTGGCGGGTAGTCGACGGAGACTACCTCCACGGGCAGCTCGGAGACGACCTCCAACGTGGTGGGGATCAGAAACTCGTAGGTGGCGGGATTGGCGTTGATGTGCCAGCCGGAGGCCACCACCAGACGCGCCGCCACCCCGAAGCTGCCCCCCGGTAGCAGACTGTCCACCGACACGAAAGCTTCAGCACTCACGTATTCTCCGCTGTCGAGTGCAGGCCCGCCGCCGGCGCCTGCAGGTGCCAGCCCAGCCAGGATATCGGCCAGCCGTGATGTTGGCTCCTTCGGAGCTGCCGCTGCCGCGTCATAGCCGTTCAGGTCGTGGTGCACGGCCAGCACCATCCGTGCGAAGCCTCCGGCGTTGCGGCTCATGGCGCCGGCAAAAGCCCTCAAAGTCTCTTGCGCCCTGGTCCGGTAACCCTGCCGGCCGGTGATCGCCGCCAGTCCGACAAGCACATTGGCTGCCTCCGAGTTGCCGGAGGCGATGGCGCCATCGTACGGATGTTTCGAAAGCGCGATGAGGCGCTCCGAACGGTCCGTCATGAAATACCCACCGTCGCGATCATCCCAGAACAGCCGGTCCATGGTCGCCACCAGCTGTTCGGACTGCCGTAGGTAGCTCGGATCCTGTGTTGCCCGGTACAGGCTCAGCAGGCCGCGAGCCAGGAAAGCGTAGTCCTCCTGGAAAGCGACATGGCCGACGATGCCGTCCCGGAAGCTGCGCTGCAGTCGCCCGTCCCCGTCGCGCAGCCGCTGCCAGACGAAGGCCGCCGCCTGTCTCGCCGTCGATTGGTAGGCCTCGTCGCCGACAACTTCGAACCCGTAGGCGTAGGCGTCGATCATCAGCCCGTTCCAGCCGCTCAGGATCTTGGTGTCCAACAGGGGACGCGGCCGTTGCTGACGGACACCGAGCAGCCGCTGGCGCAGTGGCGCCAGCTGTCCATCCAGCACCTCGGGTTCAATCCCTTGGCCGGCGGCGACATCGGTCAGGGATCGCGGCATGTAGAGGACGCCCTTGTCGCCTTCGGGCATGGGGGCCAGATCGTAGACGGCGAGAAATGCTGCGGCATCGTCGCCGAGAACCTGCAGGATCTCCGCTTTCGTCCACAGATAGTAGAGGCCCTCGATGCCATCCGTTTCCGAATCGAGGGCCGAGTAGAAGCCACCCTCCGGCGACTGCAGAACCCGGTTGGTATAGTCGAAGATGCCCCGCGCCGCGCGCCGCAGTTCATCGAGCCCCGTCAGCCGGTACGCGTGCAGATAGGTCCTGGCCAGGGTCGCCTGGTTGTAGAGCATCTTTTCGAAGTGCGGGACACGCCAGCGTTGATCGGTGGCGTAGCGATGAAAACCACCCCCGAGATGGTCGTGGATCCCACCGCGGGCCATCTGCTCCAGGGTGTGGCGCACCAGGCGCAGCAGCTCCTCTTCCCCGGTGCGCTCGTACTGGGCCATGAGCAGTTCTAGGTCCATGTCCGGCGGAAACTTCGGCGCCCCACCGAAACCGCCGTTCCTCTCGTCGAAGCGCCCCTGCAGTCGCTCCACCGCGCCGTCTATCAGGTCCTGCACCAGAGCGGTGGAGTCACCCGCTGCCCCTTGCGCCTCCTGGGTTCGCTTGATGGCCGCCGTCAGCTGCTCCGCCTGTTGTTCCACCTCCGACCGACGCTCCTCCCACCCCTGGTGCAGGGCGGTGAGCACATCCGGAAACCCCGGTCTGCCATACTTACTCACCGGCGGGAAGTAGGTGCCTGCGTAGAACGGTTTCAGCTCGGGTGTCATAAACACTGAGTTGGGCCAGCCGCCGCCGCCGGTCAGCAGCTGCGTCGCCGTCATGTAGATGTCGTCCAGGTCGGGACGCTCTTCACGGTCGACCTTGATGTTGATGAACCACCGGTTCATCAGGCTGGCGATCTCGGGGTCGGAGAACACCTGGCGCTCCATGACGTGGCACCAGTAGCAGGTGGAGTAGCCCACCGACAGGAAGATGGGCTTGTCCTCTGATCGGGCCCGTTCCAGCGCCTCCGGCCCCCAGGGATACCAGTCCACCGGGTTGTGGGCGTGGAGCAGCAGATACGGGTTGGTCTCGCCAGCCAGCACGTTGGTGTATTTCCACGAGCCGTCGGCGTTCCGTAAGGCCTCATCGTGAGGGACCTCGGCGAAGGCCACCACCACGAGCACGGCAGTGGCAGCCACGAACACGGTGCTCACCACCACCCCGGCTGCGATTCGCCCGTGCGAACTGCGCCGGCCGATCCTCATCAGCCTGCGGCGACGGCCGGGCCACGCACCATGTCGCGTGTCACTTCCAGCACATGAGCAACGTTTTCGGCGCTCACGTGCCGGTTCGTCACCAGGCGCACGCCGTGGGGCGGCCGTGGGTTGCACTTGATGCCGGCCGCCTTCCAGCGGTCGATCACCTCGGCCGACGTCCAACCCAACCCAGCGACATCGACCATGATAATGTTCGTCGGCCGTGGGGCGCGCGTCGCGGTGACGCCGTCGATAGCACTCAGGCCCTCCTCGAGCAGACGCGCAGTCTCGTGATCCTCGGCCAGACGGTCGATCATCGTTTCCAGGGCAACGATACCCGCCGCGGCGATGATCCCCGCCTCGCGCATAGCTCCGCCGAGCCGCTTGCGAGCCCGGTGGGCCTCATCCACGAACTCACGGGTCCCGCACAGCAGCGACCCCACCGGCGCGCTGAGTCCCTTCGACACGCAGAACATGACCGAGTCGACGGTGGCCGCGATCTTTCTGGCGTCCACACCCAGGGTGATGGCGGCGTTGAACACCCGAGCGCCGTCGAGGTGGACCTTCATGCCCCACTCGCGGGCCACGTCAGTGACGGCGGCCATCTCGTCGACGCTCCACACGGCGCCGGCGGCGTTGTTGTGCGAGTTTTCCAGGCACAGAAGCGTGGTCCGGGGAAAGTGCGCGTTGGGTGGCCGCAGGGTGTCTTCGAACTGCTGCCGAGTGAAAATCCCGTTGTCGCCCTTCACCGAACGCACCGTGAGCCCGGCGATGTTGGCGTACGTCCCGGCTTCCCAGCAGTAGACATGAGCCAGCTCCTCGGCGATCATCTCCTCTCCGGGATGGGTGTGGGCGAGCATGGCGCAGGTGTTGGCCATCGTACCGCTGGGCACGTAGAGGGCCGCCTCCATGCCGACCTTGGCCGCCGCCAGTTCCTGCAGGCGGATCACCGTGGGATCCTCGCCGTAGACGTCGTCACCGACGTCGGCGTGGTGCATGGCGTCCCACATGGCGTCGGTGGGTTTGGTGATCGTGTCGCTGCGCAGATCTACTGTGCGGTCCATGCGTATTGGCTCCGTTTGTCGTCGTTCCTTTATTAGGACGCGAAATTAACCGCGCTGGAGAACTCTGTCGAATGGCATTCCCGTCCCACGGACTCGCCCACCGCTCCACCGTCACCGGCCGTCGCGGCATGGTTGCCTCCGGCCATCCCCTAGCGTCGCTGGCGGGGGTGCGCATCCTGCTGGAGGGCGGCAACGCCATCGACGCCGCCGTCGCCACCGCCGCGGCGCTCAACGTCGTCGAGCCGTACATGTCCGGCATCGCCGGCATCGGCTACATGCACATCTATTCGGCCCGCCACAAGGAGCACAAGGTCTGCGACTACGTGGGCCTGACGCCGGCGGCAACCGACATCGATATGTATGAGGAGGACGCCCAACAGGACCGGGGCCCTCTGTCGCCCCTTGTGCCCGCCGCCTGCGCCGGCTGGATGGAGTCGCTGCGCCGCTACGGCTCCATGGATGCCGCCGACGTCTTCCAACCCGCCATCGAGCTGGCCGAGGGTGGCTTCGCCCTCACCGTCAAGAACTCCTTTTTCTTTGCCGGCAATGTCAACGAGCTCCGCAAGTTCCCCGCATCGGCCAGCACCTATCTGGTCGACGGTCGCTGTCCCGAGCCTGGCGAGGTTCTCGTGCAACAGGATCTTGCCGAGACCCTCCGCGCGGTCGCCGCCGATGGGCCCGACGCGTTTTACGGCGGTTCCATCGGCGATGTCATCGCCGCCTATATGGCCGACGTGGGCGGCATCCTGACCAAGCAGGACCTGGTCGACAACAGGCCGCAGTGGCTCGACCCGATCAGCGTCGACTACCGTGACTGGACGGTATGGGCGCCACCGGCTCCGTGCCAAGCGATCCAGTATTTGGAAACGCTGAAACTGCTGGAGGGCTTCGACATCGCCGGCATGGGTCACAACACGGCCGACACCCTGCACACCTTCATCGAAGCGGTGAAGCTGGCCTGCATCGATCGTATCACTTACGCCGCCGTCGACGCCAGTCCCACTGCCGGGCTGCTGTCCGATGGGTATGTCGAGGCTCGTCGCAAGCTCATCGGTGAGACCTCGGCAGTATCGATGGGAGACACTTTCCGAATCGACGAGCAGGAGGGTGAAGTCGCTCCCGGCGATCCGCAGCCCTGGATGAAGAATGAGTGCACGACTCACTTCGACACGATCGACGCCGAGGGCAACGCCGTCGCCTGCACGCAGAGCCTCGGCTCCGGCTTCGGCTCGGCCATGGTCGTTCCCGGCACGGGCATCACGATGAACAATTTCATGCGCTGGTTCGATCGCGTGCAGGGCAGTCCCAATGCCATCGGCCCATCGCAGAAGAACGAGATGTGCGTGTCGCCGGCGCAGGTCTGGGATAAGGACGGTCTGCGCCTGCTCATCGGCACGCCCGGGTCGTACGGGATACTGCAGACAACGCCGCAGATGATCATGAACGTCCTCGACCACGGCATGAACGTACAGGCCGCCATCGAGGCGCCTCGACTCAAGGCGACGCGTGGCCACAACGTCGATGTAGAGACTCGAATCCCGGTCGAGGTGCGCGCCGAACTCGAGCGCCGCGGACACCAGTTGTCCGAGCTGGGCGACTGGTCCGCCGGCGTCGGCGGCGGCCAGGGAATCCACGTCGATCCCGACTCGGGCGCTTTCATGGGCGGCGCCGATCCGCGGCGTGACGGCTACGCCCTGGGCTGCTAATGGAAACCCAGCCTGCATTCCATCGCACGGCAGGCGCTTCGACCGTCGACGTATGGTGCGAGGACTGCGTCGAGGGTTTGGGCCAGCGCCTCGAACCCGGCTCCGTCGACGTGGTGGTCACCTCGCCTCCCTACAATCTGGGTACTCGCTACAAGAAGTACGACGACACCGTTGCGCGGCAGGATTATGTCGATTGGATGGGCCGCTGGGGCGAGGCTGTGTCCGGGATGCTGGCCGAAGAAGGCTCCCTGTTCCTCAACATCGGCGGCAAGCCCACCGATCCCTGGGGCCCCTTCGAAGTGCTGATGAAACTCCGGGACCACTTCGAGCTGCAGAACGTCATCCACTGGGTAAAGTCCATCGCCATCCAGAAGGAGGACGTCGGTCGTTATCCGGGGATCACGGGCAACGTTTCGGTGGGCCACTACAAGCCGATCAACAGCCCGCGGTATGTCAACGACTGCCACGAGTACATCTTCCACCTCACCAAGAGCGGTGGCGTGCCCCTGGACCGCCTGGCTGTGGGCGTGGAGTACCAGGACAAGTCGAACGTGACTCGCTGGAACGGCACCAAACAAGACCTGCGATGCCGGGGCAACACTTGGTTCGTCCCCTACCGGACGATCCAGAGCCGCGACAAGCAGCGCCCCCACCCGGCCACCTTCCCGGTGAAAATCCCGGAGATGTGCGTGAGACTCCACGGCCTGGAGCGCACCTGTCGTGTCGTCGACCCCTTCCTAGGAATCGGATCCTCGGCGGTGGCCTGCGTGCAGTTGGGAGTTGATTTCGTGGGATTCGAGACGGACACCGACTACTGCGCCCAGGCGCAGCTGGCCGTCGACGAAGCATTGAGTGCCGGATCGCTCTCGTAAACTGCTGGATTACGCTACGCCGGCCCAGCCATGATCAACCGTGCCGTTCGCACCCGATAGACTGTGCCGTTCGCGTAGTGAACGGTGTCAAGGCGCTTGGATCTATGTCGCTTATTGAAGTTCTGTAGAGCGCCGACAGGCGCCGACCAGCTCAGCATTGGTAGACGTATACCCGATGACATGCTCGAAGTTGCGGAACATGATCTTGCGCAACCAACCACCTTCCTCGAGTGACTCGTCCACCGTGTCCGGGTATTCCGCCGAATGCGTGCAGTCCCGCAGCAGCACCACCCGATAGTTGTGCTCCACCGCTCCAGCGCATGTCTGATAAAGACAAGCTCGCTGCGAGAAACCCACGGCGATCAGCGTCTTGATATCGTGGCAGCGCAGATGGTAGTCGACGTGTGTTTCATGAAACCCCGACCACTCTCGCTTCGGAAAGTCCGGCTCATGCGCCAGCGGCTGGATCGAGGGCGAATAGTTCGGCACCACCGGCGTACGCGCCGGCGCCGGACGCTCGGCAGCCTCCGGTTTCCCCCACCGCGTCCCATGAATCTCCCGCTTGATGCTGCCAGGCTCATCGGCCAGCGAAAAATCGTTGTGAATAAAGACCACATGCATCCCCACCTCGCGAACGGCCGCAAGCGCCGGCGCAATCCCCTCCTCGACATAGGGATTCCCCTCCCCACAGTCAGAATCCACAACCATAAAAGCCGTCCGCTCCAACTCCAGCGACAGCGTATCAAACACATGCCCATCCCCCCGCTGCTCCCCGTTGTAATACCCAGCCCCACCCCACCACCGCACCGGCAACTCCAGCGTGTCCATGTCACACCTCCCTACAAAGCGTGAACCCCGTGATTTCCACTACCCCTGTCCTTTAGTTCCCCCACGATGGACGGTCGCCGGCCTCAAGGGTCGGCGCCGACGCCATAGGCCGCTTGGCGAAGGGCAGGCTTGTCGAGCTTTTTTCGGCCCCGAAAGGGAGCGCGACAGGACGTCGCGGGCGAACCGAGCCAGCAGGTCTGACCTCCGTAGCGATCGCTTGCAATCGTGGGACGAGGCGCCTGATCATCGCCGATCAAAGATCAACCGATCGGCGCCGTCAGAATGCGGCGTTCGGTCCGCCGGTGAGGCAACCCGCAGCCCGCAGTGATTCGACCGGAGCGCGCCGGCGCCGACCCAAAGCTGAGTAACCGCGCCCTAAAACGTATTCGGTCGAGGCGTAGCCGGCGGCCAGTACCCACTCGGATCCTCATCCCATTCAGACCCGCACATCCGCGAAATCACCTTCCACTCTGCAGCAGTCAGATGCGCGTGATTATGGAACAGGAACCGCTGCAACCCCGCCTCTGCCGATGCGGTCAAAATTCGGTAGAGATCCCCCGACGTCATTGGATCACCCGCGTGGGGCATCCGTCCCGTATCCACCCAGGGCAGGATCTTGTGCGGATCGCTCACCGCGGCCAGCGCCCGCGCCGTCTCCTCTTTGACGACCTCGTCAAAGAAGGCCTGCGGAAAACCCAGCTCCATATCGGCCAGAGATTCCACCTCGGGCAGGTGTACGCCGAGCCAGGCGCGCGCTACCGTAAAACACTCGGTCTCTGAGAGGCTCGGGTTCCAGGCCTGGATCTGCTGCACCCAGCGCGCCACGGTACCGTAGAGGCCGTCGAAACCACGGTGCCAGAAGTAGTGCTTCACCTGGAAGATGTCGAGAATTTCGTCCCAGGCGAGATAGTCGATGGCCGTCATGCCGCTGAACACGGCCGAACGCAAGCCGTTTCCAAGCAGCAGCCGGCGAGGCAGCTTGTCGAGTTCGTCCCGGAAGGCGCGTGCCGTGGCCAGACTGTCGTCGCGCCGCCAGCGCAGCCAGTAGAGGGCGTCCTCGTTAAGATCGAAGAGGTTGATACCCTGCAGGAAGCCGTGATCGCCATAATAGGATACCGACTTCGAGTCGAGACTCTGAAACCGCGCATGCAGATGTGCGCGTCCCGCGTCGAGCCGCGCCGCGTCCCAGCCCCGCGCTGTGGCTGTCGCCTTGTCGGCGTCCTTCATCTCGCGGAAGACGGCGTTGCCGTGGTGGTAAATGAGCTCGTAGGCGGACTCGGTCCAGCCGTCCATCAGTCCGCCGTCCGCCTGCGGAAAAACGGTGAACACGTCCTCCCAGATCGCCGCCTGCAGCTGCGTGCCGTGTGGATCCTGCTCTACCGGCAGGCCCGTCGCCCGGTGCGTGCCCTGCCCCGGACAGAAGATGAGCACCCCCCAACCACGCGCTTTGGCATCGTCGAGCATCGCGTGCAGGCTCTTCTCCTTGCCCGCGTTCAGCGGCGCCTCGGTAGCCTCCAGCTCGATCCCCCGCTGTCGAAAAATCTCGGGATTCGTGCGGTACGCCGGCACGGTAAAGCCTCCGTCGTCGTCAGCAAACAACAGGCGGCCGAAGACGAGGCCGCGGATACCACCCGCCTCCCAGGCATCGAAGATGCGCTCGTAGTCGTCGACCACATCCTCCAGCGGCTGTCCTATTCTGATCCAGGGTTGCAGCATGGCGATGTGTCCTCTCGTGAAAAACGGGGCTGCTCCTTACGAACTCGCCCCGGTTGAATCTTCTTTGAGTGTGGGAAATTCTACGGCTCGAGGAGATCTTCGCCAAGCTGCGAATCCAGCGACTCCCAGGCGGCCTCGATTGTGTCCATATCGAGCAGTTCCATCTGTGCCGCGTCCAGTTCTTGCTGCTCCCGTGCTCGCGCGATTCGTATCCTCTTCAGTTCCAGACGCTGCTCGGCGGTCAGGATCTCTTCGAATGAAAACTGGTATTCCTCGCGCAGTCGACGGTAGTCCTCGGTAGGGATCATTTCCCCTTCGGCGCGCAACTGGCGCACCTGCTCGCGCAGTCGCGCCAGCAGTGACAACCAGCGCCGGCGCTGCAGATCATCCATATCGAGACCATCGGCCAGACGTTGCGGCACGTCCGGTTTGACCTGGCCATCGTACAGCGCCTGTTCCCACAGGTAGGAACGCGCCCGCTCCAGCAGTTCCAGCTGAGCTGGTGTGAGCACCGAGTCACGTGTTACCAGGTGCGCGTCGATCGCCTCGCCGTAGCGCAGCCGACCCTCTTCGGCCAGGATGTCCCCATCTTCAACCTGGACACGCAGGGCTCTCATGTCCTGCTGCAGAAGCTCCCGCAGCTGGCGCAGCGTGTCCTGCTGACCCGGGGTCAATTCGAGGGCCTGCATCAAGCGGCGACGAAAGTCCTGGCGCGCGCTGTCAGAAGGCGCCGTCGACCACTGCGCGTGCGCAGGTAGAACAAGCAGAAGGGTGGTGATCAGACAATAGAGGGAAGAGCGGATTTGCATGCAGGTGGGCTCGGATAGAATGCGCGGTGCAGAGTGTGACAGTGTACGCCGTCTGGGGGCGCCTTACAATGGACGGTCAGACGCGATAAACGCGCTTGCCCTTGTCCTTCCCGTCGTCCGTGTCACCGCCCTTGCCGGGCAGCGTGGCGTCGGAAGTGTTTTGGGCAGGGACGGTCGTCATGACACTGGAAATGTAGTCATGCGGAGGGGCCCGCCGCTTCGAGCAGTCGCTGCAGGCTGAGACCGAGGATTTTTTGCCGGTCGGCCATGGGGATGAAGTCGCAGTGCGTGCGGAACGCCTCGAGCGCATGCTGATGAGTCATGTGCGTGCGCACCACCGGGTAGTCGGACCCCCAGCAGAGACGGTCGGCACCGAAAGTGTCGTAGAGTCCGCGTACCACGCCGTGCGTATCGTGGTAGGGATACTCCCAGGTCGTGGGTGCTACGTAGTGAAACCCCGACATCTTGACACAGATGTTGGGCACCACAGCTGAGGCCGTGATCTGTGCCAGCCGCTCGGCGTCTCCCACACGAGCCCCGGCCATGTGGTGGCAGAGGAAGGGCACCGTCGGAAACCGTCGCGCCAGATCCTGCAGGGCGGGCTGCCATTGGGGTCCCAGGGCAAGACTGGCGATCAGCTTCAGCTCCGCTGCCGTCTCGAAGAACGCCATGCCCTCGTCGGAACCAAACCACTCCGTGTCCGACTTCACGTAGTGGGTGAACCCCTTCAGTTCGTACCGCTCGGCCGCGTCCCGCAGACGCGCCGCTGCACCGGGGGTGTGGTAGGTGTCCGACCAGGAGCAATCGACGTCGGCAAACTGGATGAAGCGATCGGGGTGCCGACGGACAACGTCGCGGACGTAATCGTTGTTGCCCGGGTTGTGCTCGATGCGAGCACACACCAGCACCGCCTGGTCGACGCCGTTGCGGTCCATCTCCCACAGCATCATCTCCGCCAGGCCCCGGCTCTTGTGGTCGGGTACGGGCGGCTCGTACGGCCAGAACTCCCAGGCATGTGAGTGCGAGTCGATGATCATGTGGTTCGGTTTCTTTCTATTGAAAAGTTGTCCTGAACGAAACAGCAGGACCGTGGCTTCCGTCAATCCCCCCTTTATCGACGGCTAGGCTGACCATGTTCTTGCACGTGCTGATAGACAGCTTGTCGCATGACAGGTAACCTATTGTTGTTTATATGCTTAGCGCGCCCCCGAGGGTCCGAATGGCCGGAGAGTTGTCAGTTTCTATCGGTGGCCCGGTGTGTATCATTGCATGGACCATGTCGCTCGCCGATGGCTGCCTCGTCAGGATAAGCGAGGTCCTGTCCGCGGCACCATCTTCACGTTGGAAGGTGACTTTCGCGTGTACCGCCGCTATGGGCGCAAGTCGATCCCCCTGCTTACGCCGGCGTGATTCAGGGAGGCAACCTCGGTCGCACCCAGAAGCCGAAGCTTGAGGCCGACACCATGATCCATATGACAGTCACCTGATGTTCAAGGACTACCTGGCGAACCTGCGTCGCATCGGTCGCGACGCCCGCTTAATGATCGCCACGCAGGCGATCATGGGTTTCGGCTACGTCGGGCTGTACGCAGTGCTGTTCAATCTCTACCTGCTTCGCCTCGACTACAACCCGGCCTACATCGGCCAGGTCAACGCCATCGGACGGTTGGGCTTCGCCCTCGTCGGCGTACCTGCAGGCCTGCTGGGCGTTCGCTTCGGCCCGCGTCCGCTGCTCATCGCAGGCGAGTGGATCATCGTCATCGGCCTCGTGGGCGCGCCTCTGGGCGAATTCCTTCCCCATGCTATTCAGGGACCGTGGATCAGCCTGTTCTATTTTTTGGGTTTCGCTGGTGCCTCCCTGTTCTTCGTCAACGCCACGCCCTTTCTCATGGCCGTCTCGGGGAAACAGGAGCGCAGCCACGTGTTCGCCGTCCTGGCAACCGTCATGCCTCTGGCCGCCTTCGCCGGCAGCCTGTGCGGCGGTCTGCTTCCCGGCCTGACAGGCTATCTCCTCGGCGTGACCGACGCCGACCCGGCGGCCTACCGCTACCCGTTGATGTTTGCCGGCACCCTGTTCCTGCTCACCGTACCCCTGGTCCTGGCCACGCATCATGGCACGACGCACAAGCGAGACGGAGAGGATACCGTCAACCCCCTGCAGGGCATGCGGGATGCTCCTCTTGGCGCCATCACATCGGTGGCAGCCGTCATGTTTCTGGCCAGCATCGGCATGGGCATCACCATGTCCTTCTTCAACGTCTACCTCGATGACGGACTGGATGTCGCTGCGGCCCTCATCGGTACCGTCACCGCCACCACTCAGCTCGTCTCCGCTTTCGCCGCCGTGCTGATGCCCGTCGTCATCGCCCGCTTCGGCCATGTCGGCGGCTTTCAGCTGGGCCGCCTCGTCATGGCCGCCGGAATGATACCGATGGCGCTGGTCCCCAGCCTACACGTCGCTGCGCTGGCGATGCTGCTGATCACCGCGGCTTCCTCCATCAGTCAACAGATCTTTACCATCTATAGCCAGTCCGCCATCTCCACGCGCTGGCGCACGTTGATGTCGGGCGTTGTCAACACGACCATGGGCTGCGGCTGGGCGATCACCGCCTGGGGTGGTGGTCTAATTATCGAACACTTTGGTTACAGCAAGGTCTTTCTCACCGGAGCGGCGACGACCGTCATCTCCGTCGCCGTCTTCGCCCTCGTTGTGCGACGCGCGCCTGGGCCGACTCGATGAACTCGAACAGACTTGCAGCTACGACCTCCATCGGCGCGGTACACCTGCAGGTCTCCGACCTGCAGCGCTCCCTCTCGTTTTACCGGGACCTGCTCGGCTTCCGCGTCATCCGCAGCGAGGGGCTCGACGCCTGGTTGTCGGCAACCGGTGAGGAGCCGGACCTGATCCGCCTGACCGAACTCGCCGGCGCCAGACGTCCGCCACCCCGCGCCACCGGTCTCTTCCACGTCGCCTACCGTGCACCTGGTCGGGCCGCTCTCGGACGCTGGCTGCACCGACTACTCGACACGAAGACCACGCTTCAAGGCGCTAGCGACCACGGCGTCAGCGAGGCCCTCTACCTGGCCGACCCCGATGGCCTGGGTGTCGAACTCTACTGCGATCGCCCTCGCGACCGCTGGCCGTTTCGCGGCGAATATGTCGCCATGGTCTCCGAGCACCTCGACACGGCCGACCTGCTCGCCCAGGGCGAAGGCCAGAGGTGGGACGGTGCTGATCCGGCCAGCGACATCGGCCATGTACATCTGTGCGTATCGAGCCTGGAGGGGGCCGAGTCGTTCTACGTCGACACCCTCGGGTTCGACATCATGCAGCGCGACTTCCCGGGGGCCCTGTTCCTCGCTGCCGGGGGCTATCACCACCACCTGGGCGCCAACATCTGGCGTTCCGCTGATGCCGCGCCGGCGCCGGAGGATGTCTCACGGCTCGTCAACTACACGCTGGACATGTCGTCAACACGTGACGCGGCCGCCGTGCGAGCACGGCTTGAAACGGCAGGGGCACCGGTTGAGGAAAACGCCAGGGGGATTGGCACGCGGGACAACGACGGGCTGACGCTCATCGTGCGCGTCAGCAGGAAAGGTGTTGAGTGACCACCATGCCCCTTCGTATCCCGATCACCATGTGCCACGGCACCCGCGACGAAGGTGACTTCCCCCTCTCGCGCCAGCACTTCGACACCCTCGTCGGCATCGCCGCCCAGCTCGGTTTCTCTTCGATCGATTATGACCAGCTCGCAGCCTGGCGCGCTGATGGCACCGCCTTGCCTGAACGGCCAATCATGTTCGACTTCGACCACCCGGTACGGCCGATGCTCGAATGCCACCAAGTGCTGTCGGCCCACGGTTTCGCCGGCAACCTGTTCGTCAACACCGGTCCCATGGAAGGCGATGGCTACGGCACGGAGACGATGACGTGGGAGGAGATCGGCACGCTCGCAGACGCGGGCTGGCACGTCGGCGCTCATACTGTCACCCATCCCAACCTGTCCAAGCTGGTCGCCGAGGATCCGCTGGGCGAGCGTCTGCAGTGGGAATTGGAGACGTGTGATGCCACCCTCGTGCGCGAACTGGGCATCACGCCACGGGACTTCGCCTTCACCGGCACCAGCTGGAGCTCGGTAGCAGAGCGTAAGGTGATGGAGCGCTACCGCTTTGGCCGCTTGTGGATCGTCGGCTCACAATATCAGGCCGATGGCGAGGCCATCCGCTACGCCGAACTAGTTGGCGTTGCTGGCGACGACGAGGCCGACGGCGGCCCACCCATGGCGGCGCGTTACATCACCGCCGACACCCCCGCCTACCGGCTGCCATCGATGGAGCTGCAATGCGACTTGAGCCACGACCCGGCCGCCTTCCGCGCCTACCTAGAAGGTACCCTGTAGTTCTTAGACTCGGGTGATCCCCTCGTCCGTAATCCTGTAGCGCCTGCCCCCCGCCTCGACGGCGGCCAGCGCCTGCAGCGACTCGCCATCCACTACCAGATCACCGCCACTGCTGTGCACGACAAGACGGCCGCCCGCACCGATGAGTGCCTCTTCAGCGTCTCCATGACGCGCTGTGCGCACTTCCGCCTGCGGACTCCCCGGGGAGGACGGCGCCAGCACCACCGCCAGATTTCGCTGCAACGACGGCCGTTGCTGCAGCCGGTGCCGCACGCCGAGATACTCATGCTGCTTCAGGTTGCAGGTGAAGCGGAGGTTGTACTGCCTGGGATATGCCGCTTCGTGCTCCGCCCGTTGCGGCGTTGGATCCCAGCCCTCGGACAGGCTGAAGATCGCATTGTCGTGGTACAGCACCGACGCCTGCACCAGGCTGTCACCGCGACGCCAGCTGAACACGCGCTCGGCCTCGTCGACGTCGAAGGGATCGAAGGTGTGCAGATTCCACTGCAGCGTCGACACCCTGTCCCCCAGTCCCACGAACTCGTCAATCATGGCCACGCAGGACGACGACTTGTAGAACACGACATGCCGTCGGCACCTCTCGGCGCGGTCGGCGTAGCTGGCATCGGCGACACCCACGAAATAGACGAGGGCTTCGTCTTCGAAGGCGTGGTCGATGTGACCCACCGACTCTTCTGAGCGCATGATCTGTCCGGCGTCCGACAGCGTCACGCAGTTGTGCGACTTGGTGTGCCATACCCAGTTGGCGTGATGATCGCCCCCGTAGCCCAGCATGGCGCCGCCATAGAAACCGCTGGGCATGGCCATCACCCGCCCCCCGACATGCAGGATGAAGTCGTTGTTGTTGGCGTGCGAATGGCTGATCGAACCCAGCGGCGACGAGCGAAACACGAGGGCCACGTCGCCCGTGCCATCCCTCTCGGCTTCGATGTTGGTGCGCAGCGCCACCCAGCCCACGGTCGGGAACTGTCGCAGAATTGAATGTCCTCCGTCAAAGCCTGCTCCATAGGCGGGCGCCGTCAGCTCGCTCACTTCGCCTTCCTCCGCTATGCTCGCCTCAGTGGCTGCCAGGTCCTGCGTCAGTCGCGCCAGGAACAGGTGGCTGTTGATCCCGGGCATGTGGCGCTCGTTGGGCTCCTTGTCGAATACGGTCTGCGCCCGCAGGCCGGAGACATACCCGTCGAACTCCTCGGTCTTCGTCTCCAGTCCGATCAACTCCACCAGGTCGGCGTTGCGCATCGTACTCGCCCTCCAGCGCTGACTGTGGTCGCCGAAGCCCTGGGCCTCGGCGTAGGGTGGCAGCACCCAACGACGCCATCGTGCGTGGTTGCGCCAGAAGGGCCGTCGGTAGACGTCGATGCCCACACCACGGGAAAAGGCGGAAGCGAACATCTGTTGAATGCTCACGTACGCCAATCCGTACGACGTACCCTGTGCCCAGCCTCCGTCATCACGGGCCCAGATGGGCCAGATGCCGCAGAGCACGGGCCGCAGCCACTGCAACCATTTCTTCGCTTCCGGGATGTAGTCATGAAAGGTGAAGGCGATCAGCGCTAGGAAAACAATCTCGCGGCCGGCGTGTGAGTCGAAGCGCGATATCCCGTACGAACCGAGGTCGTGCATGTGCTCGTAGGTGATCTGTCCGCGCCGAATGAACTGCTCGATCACCCTTACTCTCTCGGCCCCGGTAAAACAGTCCCACACCCAGTCGACGGCCTGAGGCCCATGCCAGATCACGGACATGTGCGCCTCGTCATTGTGTCCCAGCCACGTCGAACCGTCCGGATCCCACTCCGAAATCGACGCCATGCGCTCGCAGGCTGGCCGGCCGTAGGTTCTGTCACCCGTCAGTAAATAGGCCAGCGCCAGGGTTTCCGCCCCTTTCACGAACCGACGTGAACCCCACATGGTGGGAAACCAGATACGTCGGGCGGCCTGGAAGTCCTTGTTCCGATCCGGCATGAACGGTGGTTCGGTGATCGTGTGAGACTCGCCCAGCACCTCGTCTGCCAGGGCCAGCGCCTCTAGCGTCGCTTCTGGATGGTCCTCGGCGGCCCGATCCCGGACCTGCTCCACCCACTCCGGACGGCAGTGCAATCTCGGGTGACCCGCAGGCAGCCGCGTCAGCCACTGCTGCGCCGCCGGCACCTCCAGCGTCACCGCCGCTAAATCGATCTCGAAGTTGAACACTTGAGACAGATCCCCCCCCGAGCGCCATTGCCACCAGTATCGGCCCGGCACCAGAGCCCTTTCGGGCAGATGCAGCGGCTCCGTCAGATCGTCGAGATCGATCACGAGTTTCGCCATGTCCTCGTCGGTGGCCACACGCAATCCGAAGCTCTTTTCATCGCGTCGAGGCTTCCACGCAAACAAGGGCGGGTTCAACGTGGGACGAGTACCGTCCCGGGGTCGGCGCGGATCCACGTGGATATGCGGGTGTCTCTGATCCTTCATGTGATCGTCCAGTTCCTACGTCAGATGGCCGAGCACCTTCTTGTCGGCACGTTAAAGCGCAACTCCGCCGGAACCGCCGTCGCCGACAACCTGCTGAGCGCCACCGCCAGGCGAGATACAGCCCTCGTGGCCCGGTTGCTTGCCCATGGTGCCGACGTCGACACGACCGACGCTGCGGGCAACACGGCTCTCATGATCGCCGCCGCCCGCGACTACGTCGACGTCGCCGCCATACTCGTGGACTCCGGCGCTGACGTCAACGTCGTCGGCGCATCGGCAACACGGCGTTGATCGCGACCATCACCTCCGAGTCTCCCGACCTGGTTTAGCTACAGGAAGTAGCGCAAGACGAACACACCGCTGAGTAGCCACAGCGTCACGCCGACCTGGGACGCGCGCCCGCGTACGACGGCCAGCAGCGTGTAGGCCAGCACGCCGGCGACGATGCCCTCCGAAATCGAGAACGCCAGAGGCATAATGGCGATCGTCAGGAAGGCCGGTACCCCCTCACCGTAGTCACCGAAATCGATACGAGTCACAGGCTCCATCATGAAGACGCCGACGATGATGAGCACTGGTGCCGTCGCCACGGCCGGCACGTGGGCGATGAGGGGCGCGAAGAACAAGGCCAGCAGAAACATCGCCGCCGTCGTCACCGCTGCCAGACCAGTGCGCCCGCCGTCGGCGATGCCGGAAGCGCTTTCGATGTACGTCGTCGTTGTGCTCGTGCCGA